>Ga0194121_10001483_pt1 | contig 39652 bp, 31 predicted proteins | sample TA2MahCa50mmetaG_FD_148609 | JGI IMG/M metagenome (GOLD analysis project Ga0194121, IMG submission 148609) | Freshwater microbial communities from Lake Tanganyika, Tanzania - TA2015020 Mahale Deep Cast 50m | ecosystem: Environmental > Aquatic > Freshwater > Lake | place: Tanzania: Lake...
AAGAGGCAGAAGGAGAGGCACTGCATGCAGTTGGTGCAGCGGTCGTAGTCAATGACCGGGAACCACGGCTTCCACTCGCCGTGGCGCGCGGCGCCCGTCTCGGCGCGCGTGGTCTCGGCCAGCTCGGCTATGCGGCCGGTGTCGAGGCCGGTGATGTCGTGGAAGCGCACGGAGTCGCCGCCGGAAACGCCCTCGGCGTCGAGCCTGCCGCCGCCGGCGAATTTGCCGAGCACGAGCAACGAGCCGCGCTCATGCGGCGCGACGCGTCCGCTCCCGCTCTGCGGGACGCGAGTGACGGCGAAGCCTTTCTCCAGCAGCGCGGTCAGCGCAGAGAGGCGGTCGGTGCTGTCGAGCGGTCGGGCATCGGCGCCTTCGTAGAGGACGACGCGGAGGGTGGATTCTGCGGTCAGGCTCATAATCGGAACCTCTTGAGTTCAATTCAGCGGCAGAAACTTCATGCACACCGGTGCGCCGACTTCGAGTTTTGTTCCGGTGGCCGTGAGTTTTCCCGTCGCGGTGTCCACGCGGAAGAGCGCGATGTTGTCGGAGCCCTGCCCTTCCGTGAACAACCACCTTCCCGTGGGGTCGAGGTTGAAGTTGCGCGGTGTTTTCACTTCTGCGGGCGCGTTCTGCACGAGGGTGAGGCGCCCGTCAGGTGCGATGGCAAAGACTGCGATGGTGTCGTGGCCACGGTTGGAGCCGTAAAGAAACCTGCCGCCCGGATGCGCCACAACTTCCGCCGTGCTCCAACCGGCCTTGGGGCCGGGGCCGTCCGCTGCGGGCAGCGTGGACAGGGTTTGCAATTCCCGCAACGCCCCGGTCGCGGCGTCAAAGCTGAAGGCCGTCATCGTGAGCGTGATCTCATTGATGACGTAGGCGAACTTGCCGTTCGGGTGAAACGTGAAGTGTCGGGGCCCGCTGCCGGGCGGGACGGTCACGAACGGGGGATCGTTCGCGGTCAACGTCCCCTTGGCCGGGTCGAGTTTGTAGATGAGGATCTTGTCGAGGCCGAGGTCCGCGACGAAGGCGAAGCGATTGTCGGGAGACAAGTTCACGGAGTGCGCATTGGGCTGGCTCTGGCGTTTCGTCACGCTCTTGCCCGCGTGCTGCACGAAGCCCGTGTGCTCGCCGACAGAGCCGTCGGGCCGGATCGGCAACGCGACGACACTGCCGCCGCCGTAGTTCGCGGCGAGCGCGACCCGCCCGCTGCGATCCACCGAAATGTGGCACGGCCCTGCGCCGACGGACGACGCCTGACTGAGCAGCTTGAGCTTGCCATCAGCTTGGATGGCAAACGCGCTCACGCCGCCACCCTTCTTGCCGTTCACGTCCGCGACTTCGCCGACGGCGTAAAGGCTGCGCCCGTTCGGGTGAATCGCGAGGAAAGAAGGGTTGGTCGCCTCGCCCGCGAGTTCCGGCTTGCCGACTTCGCCGGTGGCGGCGTTGAACGTGAACGTGTAAATCCCCTGGCTCTTCTTGGCGGTGTAAGTGCCGACGTAGGCCCGGAACTTCGTCGGCGTCGCGCCGGATCTGGTATCGGAGACGGTGCCGCACGAGCAAACCCATGCGACGGAGACGGAACAAAGCAGAACCTTGAGGATGAGGCGGTGGCGTTTCATGCGTGGAGCTAAGCAGACCCGGGGTGTCGAGTTCAAGCGAACCCTTCGCGTCGCCGGGGACGATGGGTTTTTCCTTTGTTTGCGGTGAAAATGCGGGTAGAAATTCGGCCGCCCGGCGCGTGTCGGGCTTTGTCATTCCTATGAGCCGATACCTCGACATGGTGGACCAGCCCGCCCACCTCAAGAAACTCAAGCTCGACCAGCTTCAGCAACTCGCCGGCGAGGTGCGCGAGGAACTCATCACCAAGCTCGCCAAGGGCGGCGGCCATCTCGGCCCCAACCTCGGCGTCGTCGAACTGACCATCGCCATGCACATGGTCTTCGACACGCCGCGCGACAAGTTCGTGTGGGATGTCAGCCACCAGTCCTACGTCCACAAACTCTTTACCGGCCGCAAGGCGCGCTTCGGCACCATCCGCCAGACGGACGGCCTCAATGGCTTCTCGCTGCGGACTGAAAGCGAGCACGACTGCTACGGCGCCGGGCACGCGGGCACCGCGCTCTCGGCCGCGCTTGGCATGTGCGCGGCGCGAGACCAGCGCAAGAGCGGTGAGAATGTGGTGTGCGTCTTCGGCGATGCCGCGCTCACCAACGGCATCAGCTACGAGGCGCTGAACAACATCGCGCACACCACGCGCAAGTTCATTGGCATCCTCAACGACAACGAGTGGAGCATCGCGAAAAACGTCGGCGCCATCGCCGGTTACCTCAACCAGATCATCACGCACCCGCGCTACAACCGGCTCCGCAAGGAATTCGAGGCCCTCCTGAGGCGCCTCCCCGCCGGCGAGATCACTTCCAAGCTCGGCATCAAGGCCGAGGAAGCGATCAAGGCCGTGGCCGCGGAGGTTTCACTCAAGCACAAGCCCGCCAGCCCCGATGCCGATGGCCGCGGTGGTTCCGGAAGCAGCCTCATCTTCGAGGAAATGGGCCTGCGCTACCTCGGCCCCATCGACGGGCACGACCTGCCGCTGCTCATCAGGACGCTCGAGTTTGCGAAGCACTGCGACGAACCCATCGTGCTCCACGTCCTCACTCAAAAGGGCAAGGGCTACGATGTCGCGATCAAGCACCCGGAGAAATTCCACGGCCTCGGGCCTTACGACATCACCACCGGCAACACCCCGCCCTCCAAACCCGGCACCGCGCCTGCGTATCAGGACGTCTTTGGCGCCGCGATGGTGCGGCTTTGCCAGAAGGACACCACGCTCGTCGGCATCACCGCGGCGATGCCCAGCGGCACCGGCCTCAAGGCGCTCGAAAAGGCCCTGCCGCAGCGCTACTACGACGTCGGCATCGCCGAGGAGCACGCCGTCATCTTCGCCGCCGGCATGGCCACGATGGGCTTCCATCCCGTCGTCGCGATTTATTCCACGTTCCTCCAGCGCGCCTACGACTGCATTCATCACGACGTCTGCCTGCAAGACCTGCCGGTGATCTTCTGCATGGACCGCGCGGGCCTCTCGGCCAACGACGGCCCGACGCATCACGGCCTCTTCGACATCGCGTATCTGCGCTGCCTGCCGAATGTCATCGCGATGGCGCCGAAGCACGAAGACGAGTTGGTAGACATGATGTTCACCTGCTCGCTGCAGAAGCACCCGACGTTCATCCGCTACCCGCGCGGCGCGGCCGAGGGCGTGCCCATCAAGGAATCGCCCGCCCTGCTCGAAATCGGCAAGGCCGAAGTCACGCGGCACTTTGCAAACACCGGCGGACGCAAGGTCGCGCTCTTCGGTCTCGGCAACCTGCACTCCATGGCGAAGCAGACAGCGGAAACACTCGCCGCGGAGGGCTTCGACTGCGCAGTGATCAACCCGCGCTTCACCAAGCCACTCGACGCGGGCGCGCACGAGTTCTTCGGCAACGCCGCGGACATCGTCGTCACGTTTGAAGACCACGCGCTGACCGGCGGCTACGGCAGCGCGGTGCTCGAACTTTTCGCCGAGAAGCACCTCACCACGCCCGTGGTGCGCATCGGCTGGCCCGACCAGTTCATCGAGCACGCCACCACCGTGGATTACCTCCGCAAGAAACACGGGCTCACCGTCGAGAACGCAGTCGCGCAAGTGAAGGCGACTTCACCCGCGACCGACGCCGTGAAGCTCGCCGCCGTGAGTTGAGTTTCCCGGCGCCCCAAACGCCCGACGCCTCCGACATTGGCGAACCGCCCATGAGCAGCACGCTCTTCGAACGAATCGCCGCGCGCGAAATCCCGGCCGACATCGTCTTCGAGGATGAGCATGTCGTCGCCTTTCGCGACATCGCGCCCAAAGCCCCGGTTCACATACTTGTCGTCCCTCGCAAGCCGATCGCGAGGGTTGGTGAGGCCGACGCAACGGATCAAGCACTGCTTGGCCACCTGCTCTTGAAGGCCGCGGAAGTCGCGCGGGCGGCGGGACTCGGCCCGACGGGATTCCGCCTCGTCATCAACAACGGCCGCGACGGCGGCGAAAGCGTGCCGCACCTGCACGTCCACATCCTCGGCGGGCGCATGCTGGGCTGGCCGCCGGGTTGACCGTGACGCCGGCTAGGATTTCCCCCCGTAAACTGCGCTCCGTCCGAGCTGCTGCTCGATGCGCAGGAGCTGGTTGTATTTCGCGTTGCGGTCCGAGCGCGAGAGCGAGCCGGTCTTGATCTGCCCGCAGTTCGTCGCCACGGCGAGGTCCGCAATCGTCGCGTCCTCCGTCTCGCCCGAGCGGTGGCTCATGACCGCCGTGTAGCCGTTCGTCTGCGCGAGTTCCACGGCGTTAAGCGTCTCGGTGAGGGAGCCGATCTGGTTGACCTTCACGAGAATCGAGTTGGCCGTGCCGCTCTCGATGCCTTTCCGGAGGAACTTCACGTTCGTGACGAACAGGTCGTCGCCGACAAGCTGCGTGGTCGCGCCGAGCTTGTCCGTGAGCAGCTTCCAGCCGCGCCAGTCGCCTTCGGCGCAGCCGTCCTCGATGCTGACGATGGGATACTTTGCGCAGAGCTTGACGTAGAACTCGACGAGCTGCTCCGGCTTGAGGCGTTCGCCGCTGCTCTTTTTGAACACGTAACGGTCGCTGGCCTTGTCGTAGAACTCGCTGCTGGCCACGTCGAGCGCCAGGAAGATTTGCCGGCCGGCCTTGTAACCCGCCTCCTTCGTCGCGGCGAGGATGGCCTCGATGGCCGCCTCGGCGCTGTCGAGCCTGGGCGCGAAGCCGCCCTCGTCGCCGACGGCCGTGCTGAGACCCTTCTTCTTGAGCACGCCCTTGAGCGCGTGGAAAATCTCCGTGATGGCCTGCAGGCCGCGCGAGAACGTGTCGAAGCCGCGCGGGACGATCATGAACTCCTGGAAGTCAATCGGCGCGTCCGAGTGCGCGCCGCCGTTGATGACGTTGGCCATCGGCACGGGAAGGAGCTTCGCGTTCGAGCCGCCGACGTATCGGAAGAGCGGCTGGCCGGTTGCGGCGGCCGCGGCCTTTGCGTTCGCGAGCGAGACGGCGAGGATGGCGTTCGCGCCGAGCCGGGACTTCGTCTCGGTGCCGTCGAGCTTGAGCATCGCGCCGTCCACGGCCGTCTGGTCGAGCGCGTCCATGCCGCGGAGGGCGGGGAGGATTTTCGAGCGCACGTTGGCGACGGCCTTCTGCACGCCCTTTCCGCAATAGCGGGCCTTGTCGCCGTCGCGCAGTTCGAGCGCCTCGTGTTCGCCGGTGCTCGCGCCCGAGGGCACGGCGGCGCGGCCGCAAGCGCCGCCCGCAAGGCGCACGTCGGCCTCAACGGTCGGGTTCCCGCGCGAGTCGAGGACTTCTCGGGCTTGGATATCGGTGATTTGAGTCATGTTCGGTTACGTGTGCCCGATGGCAAACGCATCATTAGGTGCGGACCCGGGTGAGTCAAGCGGAGGGGCGGAAAAGCCCGTGCGATTCGAAGCCTGCGGTCGTCATTGCGCGCACCAGCCGCCGTCGATGAGGAAGTCCGTGCCCGTCATGAAAGCCGCGCCCTCGGAGCAGATGAACTTCGCGAGCGCACCGACTTCCTCAACCTTGCCCCAGCGCCCAAGCGGAATCTTCGATGTAAACGTCTGCGCGAGCTCGGGATTGTTGAGGATCGTCATGTTCATCTCCGTGGCGAACGGCCCCGGGCTGATGGTGTTCACCGTGATGCCGTCGGGCGCAAGCTCGAGCGCGAGCGCGCGGGTAAAGCCCATGATACCGGCCTTGGCGGTGCTGTAGGGCGTGCGGTGCGCGATGGACACATGGCCCATCGTCGAGGCGAGGCCGATGATGCGCCCGTAGCCAAGCGGCTTCATCTGCGGCACGAACGCGCGGCACATGAGGAAGGTGGAGATGAGCGTCGTGTCCATCACGGCCCGGAACTCCGCGAGCGTGAAGTCCTGCACGGGCTTGCGGATGTTGATGCCCGCGTTATTGACGAGGATGTGGACCTTGCCGAATCGCGCGAGAACGTCCCGTTGCAACCGGCCCACCGCGGCCTCGTCGGTGACGTCAGCCGGGAAGGCCTCCGCATCCACGCCCGTGGCGCGCAATGCGGCGACCGTCGAGTCGAGCTCGGCCTGTGTGCGCGAGCTGAGCGCGACCTTGACACCCGCGCCGCCGAGAGCGAGGGCGATGGCCTTGCCGAGGCCGCGACCGCCACCGGTGATCATCGCCACTTTGCCGGGGAGGGTTTTGTCGCTCATGGTGGCGAGGTTGTCGCATCGGCCCGGCAGAATGGCAAGGCGAGGTTCGGGTGCAGGCGGTTGTCCGGGCCGCGAAATGCCTCCTTCCCTTTTCGGAGGTGCTCGCCTACAACCTTCCGCCACCAAATCAAATGAAACATTTGCCGCGCTCCCTGGCCTCAGCCTGCCTTCTGTCTTGCGCGGTCATGCGCCTCGAAGCGCAACTCCCGCCGCCCGCCACCGAGCCGATCATCGGCGCGCGCATGCCCGCGCTCAGTCCCGATGGCAAGCGCCTTGCATTCGTGTATCGCGGCGACATCTGGGCTGCATCCAGCGACGGCGGGCGCGCCGTGCCGATCACGTCGCACGTGGAGATGGATGCTTATCCGCAGTTTTCGCCGGACGGGCGCTGGGTTGCATTCGCCACGCGTCGCAACGGCGGCTGGGACACGTTCGTGGTGCCGGCCGAGGGCGGTCCCGTGCGCCAGCTCACGTGGCACTCCGGCTCGGAGCTTCCCTTCGGTTGGAGTCCGGACGGCAAACAAATCCTCTTCGCGGGCAAGCGGGAGTCGCCGAACTTCGGCATCTACGCCCTGAACGTCACCACACTGCAATCCGACCGCTTGTGCGAGGATTACGCGCAGCTCTGGTATCCAAACTACTCGCCCGACGGGAAGACCATCGTGTATGGCCGCTACGGATTCCCGTGGTGGCGGCCGCGCTACACCGGCGCCGCGGCGCAACAAGTCTGGCTCCTGAACACCACCGACAACTCCCGCCGCGCCCTCACGCAGGACGACCGGCAGCACCTCTGGAGCCGCTTCCTCCCCGATGGCAGGCGCATCGTAACTGTCACTGTCGGCGAACCCACGCCGAGCGCGAGCCCGCTCGATGAGCCCATCCCGAAAATGTCCGACAACCCGATGCGCACCCCGAATCTCTGGGTCTTCGACCTGCAGGGCAAAGCCACGCAACTCACGACCTTCATCGGCGGCGGCGTCCGCTCGCCATCGGTTGCGGCGAAATCCGGCGACATCGCCTTCGAGCAGGGCGTGGATGTGTGGCTGCTCAGGGGCGGAAAGGGCGCCCCGGCGAAAATCTCGCTCCATGTCGGGGCCGACGAGAAACAGACCGCCCGCCGGCGCGAACGAATCACGACCGGCGTGACCGAGGCCGAGCTTTCGCCCGACGGCAAGACGTTCGCCTTCGGGCTGCGCGGCGAAATCTGGACCATCCCGACCGACAAGCCGAAAGGAACAGCCGCGCGCAATGCCGAATTCGCCAAGCGCCTCACGGATTGGGCCGGGGACGACTCGGACTTTTCGTGGTCGCACGACAGCAAGAAGCTTTACTTCACCTCCGATCGGGACGGGAACAGCCGCGTCTACGAACTCGACGTCGAGAGCCGCGGCGTGAAATGCCTCTGGTCGCACGACGAGGCCGCGGCGCACCTGCACCTCTCGCCCGATGGCAAGCAACTCGGCTTCTGGGTCGGCGGACCGGCGGCGGGACTCTACACCGTCACGCTCAACAACGGCGAGGCGCGCCGCGTCGCAAGCGTTCCCGGCTCGCATTGGCGCGACCTCGCGGGCGGATTCTCGTGGTCCACGGACATGCGGTGGATCGCCTTCATGAAGCGAAGCCCGAGCCGCGCGTGGAATGTTTTCGTCGTCCCCTCCGACGGCGGCGAACCGGTGAACGTCACCCGCCTCAACGCCGGCCACTCCATGCCCCGATGGGGACACGACGGCCGGACGCTGTATTTCCAAAGCGACCGCGAGGGCAGCGGCCTCTACGCGCTCGCGCTCGTCCCCGAGACGTATCGCAGCGGGGACACGGACGTGAAGTATGAGCGGCTCAAGGAAGGCTCAAAAGTCGAGATCGACTTCAATGACATCCACCGCCGTATCCGCAAACTCACAGGCCAGGCACCTCAAGCCGACATTTACCCCGCGCCCGACGGGACGGTCTTCTTCATCTCCGAGAGCGACATCTGGTCGATCAGTTATGACGGCAAGGAGACGAAGCGCCTGACCACCGGCGGCGGGAAGATGGGCTTCCGCCTGGCCAACGACGGCCGCCGCGCGTGGTGGACCCAGGGCGGCGAGATGTTCCACGGCAACGCGAGTGCCGGCCTGAGCGGCACCAAGGTCACTTTTACCGCCGAGTTCAATTACGACATCGCCGCACAGCGCAAGGCCGCCTTCGCCGAGTTTTGGCGGTCCTATCAGCACAATTTCTACGATGCCAATTTCCACGGTCGCGACTGGGCTGCGATGCGCACGCGCTACGAACCGATGCTCGCGGCCGTCGAGACGCACGAGGAGTTCGCGAGCCTGCTGTCGATGCTCGTCGGCGAACTCGAGGCTTCGCACACCGAGGTCCAGCCCGCCACGAACAACGCCACGACGGACCCCGTCACGCCGCACCTCGGGTTTACGTTCGACTACTCGCACAAGGGCGCGGGCGTGAAGGTCGCTGCCGTCCCCCCCGGATCGCCCGCTTCGTTCAAGGAGACGCTCATCAACCCGGGCGAGATCATCCTCGCGATCAATGGCACCGACGTCTCGCTCGACGAAAAACTCTTCCAGTCCATCAACGACAAGCAGGACCGTGAGTTCGAATTCCTCGTCAGCACAAACGGCAGCAGGACCGGCGCGCGCAAGGTCCGCTACCGGCCGATGAGCGGAACGGAGTTCGACGATCTCGCCTACAAGAACCGCACCGAGCGGCTGCGCAAAGTCACCGAGCAAAAGGGCAACGGCCGCATCGGCTACCTCCACATCTCCGCGATGGGTTTTCAAAATCAGGTGCAATTCGAGCGCGAGGCCTACGAATACATCTCCGGCAAGCAAGCCATGATCATCGACGTGCGCTTCAACCGCGGCGGCAACATCTCCGACAATCTCATCGACATGCTCGAGCGCAGGCAATACGGCTGGTTCCGACCGCGCGACGACAATCCCGAGCCGCAACCGCCCCGCGCGTGGGACCGCCCCGTCATCGTGCTCATGAACGAGCACAGCTATTCCAACGGCGAGATGTTCCCCTACTCGATGCGCCAGCGCGGACTCGGCCGCATCGTCGGCATGCCGACGCCGGGCTACGTCATCTGGACCACCGAACTCCGCCTCGTGGACGGCACACGCGCGCGCATGCCGCTCTCGGGCGTCTTCCGCATGGACGGCACCTGCATGGAAAACCGCGGCGAGCAACCCGACGTCCAGCTCTGGCTCACGCCCGACGACTGGCTCAACGATCGCGACCCGCAACTCGACAAAGCGATCGAACTCCTCCTCCCGCCGAAGCCTGCACCGACGAACTAATCCGGCCGGTCAGCAGCGCCACGCGACGCGCGGTCGAGCGCCGCTCGATACGCCGTCCAAATCCGCCGCACGATGGGCGAACGCCGGAGCTTCGCCCCATCAAGCGCGGCGGCTTCGACGATTCCGAGTGAACTCAACGTCAGAAAACTCCCGTCTGCTTCCAGCAGCCGGTCCGCCGGCCCAGTCTCCTCCCGGGTCCCGAGCCCCAACTCGCCGCACAATTCCAACACAAATTCCCGCGTGATCCCCCGCAATGCCCCAGCGCTGACCGGCGGCGTGATCACCGCGCCCCCTTCGATCCAAAAGACATTCGCGCTGGCCGCTTCCGCAATGGCGCCGGATGCATTCAGCAGCAACGCCTCATCCGCATTCTGCTTCCCGGCCTCCACCCGCGCGAGCACTTGCAGGAGCTTGTTTGAAGATTTGATCAACGTCGCGGTCCCCGCCTGCACTCGGTGGCTCGAAGTGATCAGACGCCATTCCCGCAGCCGGATTCCGCGGGTCGATTTCACCGGGTGGACGGACATGACCGTGGTCGGTGAATTGGCGCCCTCGATGCTGTAACCGCGCGATCCGGTCCCGCGGGAGACTTGCAATCGCAGCACCGACTCGGGCGCGTGGTTTCTTCGGAGGAGTTCCGCGGCAACACGCCTCAACTCCCCATCTGTGAACGGAAGATCGAGTCGGAGCCATCGCGCGCCTTCGCGAAGGCGTCTCAAGTGCCGCTCAAACAAGAACGGCCGCCCACGGTGAACGCGCACAGATTCGAACAAACCGTCGCCGTAAAGGAAGCCACGATCGAAAACCGGGATCTTCGCGCGGGAGACGGCGGCGAACCGGCCATTGAGAAACACCTGGCCTTCCGGCGACGATTCGATCGCGTCTGCCCGGGGAACGCGACGTGCGTGGCGCAGTTTCACACGACGTTTCCGAAGAGCCGGTCGACGACGCAGCGCAGTTGCGGGAGCAACGGGTCGGTGAGTTCCTCACGGCCGGCGAGGATGCTCCGGAGGATCAAGCCATCCGGCGTGCCGTGATACACCTCCACGTTGTCGTAGCGCGGATCGACCATCCACAGCCTCGGCACTCGCGCCGACTCGAACAACTGTTTCTTCACGACCGTGTCGTTCGAGTGGTCGCCCGCTTGGATGACTTCGGCCACTATGAAGGCCTTGCCGGTCGCAACGGTCACCACCGCGAGGTCGGGCCGGATGCGCGAGCCGTCGTCCAGCGTGACTTCATCGCGAACGGCAAGCAGTTTGCAGATGGTCATCCCGCCGAGCGCGACCGCCACTGCCGCGTGAAGGCGGCAACAAACCTCCTCATGCCGCGCGCCCGGCGCGCGCCGGTCCGTCGGGAATCCCTCGATGAATTCGGTGTATCCTGCGCTCACAGCATCTCAGCCGTCCTCGCCCTCTCTCACCTAAGGTGGAACGGCCCGCCCCGGCCTGTCAGTCGCCACGCTTCACCCGGCGACGGGTCGCAGCGCGACCGGTTCCACCTGCCCAACCGGAGCTTCCCAGCATGCTACGCAAGAACTGTCCTGTGTGCGAGCCCTGTTCTGAGCCACAAGTTCCGACGTGCCTTCGACGACGATTCGACCGCTGCGATCACCGCCCTCGGGACCGAGATCGATCACCCAGTCCGCCTGCGCGGGCAGTTCGCGGCGGTCATCGAGCACATCGCCCGCGTAGAGTCCGGTTCCACCAAACATCCGTCGCGCCCGTAAGCCAGGAAGCCCGCCGAGTTGGTCGAGCACGAAGTCCTTGAAAGAGTCATCAGCCACGGCGCGGACGCTCACGCCAGCAGCGGCTTCACCACGTGACCGTGAACATCCGTCAGCCGATACTCGCGGCCCTGATATTTGAAGGTCAGCCGTTCGTGGTCGAGCCCGAGCAGGTGCAGCACCGTCGCATTGAGGTCGTGGACGTGGACGGGATTTTCCACGGGGCTGAAGCCAAAATCATCGGTGCGGCCATGCGTGACGCCACCCTTGATGCCGCCGCCGGCGAGCCACATCACGTAGGCGTCCTTGTGATGGTCGCGGCCGGGGTTGGTGGACTTGCCGTTGCCATCGATGCCCTGGCGCAACGGAGTGCGGCCAAACTCCGCCCCCCAAATCACAAGCGTGTCCTCGAGCAATCCCCGCACCTTGAGATCCGTGAGGAGGGCGGCCATGCCCTGGTCCACGTCCTTGGCCTTGGCCGGGAGGCGCGTGGCAAGTCCGGCGTGGTGGTCCCAATCGGCGTCGTAAAGCTCCACCACGCGCACGCCGCGCTCGACGAGCCGGCGCGCGAGCAGGCAGTTGTTCGCGAACGACGCGGCACCGGGCCTGGCGCCGTAGAGATCGAGCGTGGCCTTCGGTTCCCGCGAGATGTCCATCAGTTCCGGCACGCTCGACTGCATCTTGAACGCCATTTCGTATTGGCTGATGCGCGTGGCGATCTCGGGATCGCCCACGTCGGCAAGCTGCTGTTCGTTGAGCGACTTCACCGCGTCGAAGATGCGCCGCCGGTCCTCCTGCGACTGGCCCTTGGGGTTGCTGAGAAACAACACGGCGTCCCCCTGCGATCGGAACTGAATTCCCTGATGAACACTCGGCAAGAAGCCGTTCGCCCACAGCGATGTGCCCGCGCCGCCGAGCGGTCCGGACAGAAGGACCACGTAAGCAGGCATGTCCTGGTTCTCAGTGCCGAGTCCGTAGGTCACCCAGGAGCCGAAGCTTGGCCGCCCGCCGCGACCGAAGCCCGTGTGCAAAAACATTTGTGCCGGGGCGTGGTTGATTTCCTCCGTGTGCAACGTCTTTACGATGGCGATGTCGTCCGCAACTGTCGCCAGATACGGCAGGTGTTCCGATAGCTCCTGTCCGCTGCGACCGTGCTTCGTGAACAAAAACTTGCTGCCCGCGAGCGTCATCTTGCCGCCGATGAAGGCGAATCGCCGGCCCTTGAGGAGCGACTCCGGGCATTCTTCGCCGTCGCGCCTCGCGAGTTCGGGCTTGTTCTCGAAGAGGTCGAGCTGGGACGGCGCGCCGATCATGTGCAGGTAGATCACGCGGCGCGCGCGCGGCGCGAACATGGGACGACGGTCTGAACGCCGGTTTACGGTCGCGGAGCTCGCCCTGCTGGCAAGCATCGAACTCAACGCAATGCCGCCGAGCGCGAAGCCCGACTGCTGAAAAAACTCCCGGCGCTTGAGAAGGTCGAGATGTGTGACGGTGTTCATGCAAAGTGCGTGTCAGCCCTTGGTGATCGTCTCGTCCAGATTCAAAATCGCGGCGGCCACGGCATACCACGCCGCGAACTCCTGGGGTGAAATGCCCGCGGGAACCTCGAAACCTGCGAGGCGTGCATTGGCCGGCTCCGCCGCCGCGGACGCGCGTTGGGATTCGAACAGTTTAAGCAGCGCCGCGGTCTCCGCTGCGTTCGGCGTCCGCGCGGTGGCCATGCGGAAGGCGTGAGCGATGCGCTCCGCGGCGCTCGCGACTGGTTTCTCGGTCAACACGCGCCGCGCGAACGCCGTCGCCGCCTCGACATAGACGGGATCGTTCATGAGCGTGAGCGCCTGCAGCGGCGTGTTCGAGCGCGGTCGCTTCACACGACAGGCCATGCGGTTGTTCGCGTCGAAATTCACGAAGCTCGGATACGGCGCACCGCGCTTCCACACGACGTAGATGCCGCGGCGATACTTCTCCTCCCCGGGGCTGACGACATAGTCGTAACGCTGGCCGCCGACCTTCACCCACAAGCCATCCGGTTGATACGGTCGGATCGACGGGCCACCCTGACGGAGGCTGAGCAGCCCCGCGATGGAAAGCGCGTTGTCCCGCACGGCTTCAGCGTCGAGGCGGAATCGAGGTCCGCGTGCGTAGAGAAGATTCTGGTCGTCCCGCGAGAACATTTCGGGTGAGACCCGTGAAGACTGCCGGTAAGCCGCGCTCGTCACGATCGACTTCAACAACGTCTTCAGCGACCAGCCGTTGTCCATGAACTCGACGGCGAGCCAGTCGAGCAATTCCGGGTGCGTGGGGCGCTCACCCTTGATGCCGAAGTCTTCGGGCGTCGTGACGAGCCCGTGGCCGAAGAGCTCGGCCCAGAAGCGGTTCACCGTCACGCGCGCGGCGAGGGGATTCTCGCGGCTCACGAGCCACTTTGCGAGATCCAGCCGGGTTCGCTCCGACGATGCCGCGTGGAGCGGATGCAGGACGGATGGGACGTGTGCGTCCACCTTCTCACCCGGCGTTCGAAACTCGCCCCGCTGAAACATGGCGCTCATCCGCGGCGCGCCTGACTCCTGCATGATCAACGTCGTCGGAGGCTTGAGTTTCTTCAGCTCGCCGTCCAGTCGTGTCCTCTCCGTCTCAAGCGCGTCAAAGCCCGGAGTCTGCCGAAGCCGGAAGTGCGCAAGCGTCTTCGATTGTTTCGCCGAACGCCTGCCGGCGGGCACTTTCAGCGCGTCGGCCACATCCGCGGGCATGGACTTGCCTCCGACCGGGCCCGTGATGCCGCTGAACCGGAGCCGGCCGATGGTGCGGCCCCCGCCATAATGCTGTTCGAGCTTGAACCGCAACACCGTGCCTCCTTCGTGGCCAACGGGCCCGGCGGTTTCAAGCATCGCCCAGTGGGGTTCGTGAAATCTCGGGCTGATCGCCCAGCCGCTGCGTGCGGTGTTGTCCGCCTTCAGCAGGTTGGCGACAGGGAAGTTGGCTTGCGAGAACGACGCAGTCGCGGTGTTGAATTTGACCGGTTCGGATTGCGAATCATCTGCCGCAGGCGCGACGGTCGCAGTGAAGTTGTTCAGCACGAAGTTCGGCCGTTGTGCGTCGCTGCGGCCGGGACCGTTGCCGGGCAACGATGGGTCAGCAAGCGTCTCGATCTTGATGGCGCGGACGCCCGTGAGTCTGGTGCGGACTTCGACGAGATAGGTGTCCTTGTCCGGCGCCGGTTCGCCGCTGATGAGCACCGACTTGTCGGCGAGGATCTCGTGCGTGGCGCCGCCGGTGGAGTCGAAATCCGCGATGTCGAGCACGTGCTCCTGCGAGGTCGTGCCAAGTGATTTCGCGAGGTCCGCCTCCCACGCCGCGGAGTCGGCCGCGGCATTCTTCTCCAACTCGCCAATCCGCCGGACGACGGCGTCGAACTGGTTTTGCAGGCGCGCGCGCGCGCCCTGAGTGGAGCTGTCGGCGAGTTCCATCGTCGGTCCCTTGAACTGGATCGAGCCGGGCACCTTCGGGTTCGTGCGGTCGGCCTCGAGTTCAGTCTGGTTGAAAAAGGCAAACAAGCCGTAGTAATCGCGCTGGGTAAACGGGTCGTATTTGTGGTCGTGGCACTGGGCGCATTCAAGCGTCGCGCCGAGCCAGACCATGCCGAGCGTGTTGACGCGATCGTGAATCTGGTTCACGCGGGTCTCCTCGGGGTCCGTGCCGGCCTCGACATTCGTGGGCGCGCTGCGATTGAAGCCGGTGGCCACGCGTTGCGACTCGGTGGCGCGGGGCAGCAAATCGCCGGCGAGCTGCTCGATGCTGAACTGCGTGAAGGGCATGTCCGCGTTGAGGGCATTCACCACCCAATCGCGATACGGCCAGAGGTCGCGGAAGTCGTCTCGCTGAAACCCGTGCGAATCGGCGTAGCGCGCGTAGTCGAGCCACGGACGCGCCCAGCGAACGCCGAACTGCCGCGACGCGAGGAGACGATCAACAAGCTTCTCGAGCGCTTTGTCGGGTTTGAGTGACCAGTTCGATACAAAGTCATCGATCTCCGGCGTCGTCGGCGGCAGGCCGGTGAGATCGAGCGAGAGGCGGCGGATGAGGATTTCGGGCGCAGCGTCCGATGAAAGCGCGAGACCCTCTTTCGCGAGTCGGGCCAGAATGAAAGCGTCCACTGGATTGCCGCCTGCCGCCTGCCGCCTGCCGATTTGCGGGACTGCGGGACGGACCGGTTTAACATAGGCCCAGTGCTTCGCCGCTTGCACGCCGTCGGGCCACACGGCGCCGGCGTCAATCCACGCGCGGATGCGGTCGGTGTCGGACTTGGAGAGTGGTTCGCCGCGGTTCGGCATCGCGTCGTCGTGGCCCTTCGGAAGCGTGATGCGTCGGTAAAGTTCGCTCTTCGCGGCGCTGCCCTTCGAGATGGTGCCGGGCTTCTTGAAAGCCGCCTCGCGCGTGTCGAGGCGCAGCTTGCCCTTCTGCAACTCCGGCCCGTGACAGTCGAAACACGCGCGCTGCAAGACGGGCAGGACCTCGCGCGCAAAGTCAACGGGTGGTGCGGGCGCGGCAACACCTTCGATTCCCGCCCCAAACAGCGCGAGGGCCTGCACTGCGATCCCAACAAACTGGCGCGGGCCGTTGCGCCGCTCCGCCCTCCGCATTCCGCGTTCCGCATTCACGCCACAATCTCCCTGATCACCTGTGCTTCCTCGCTCGGGCCGATGAGGCGCTGGTTGAGCCCTTGGTAGCGGTAGCTGAACGCGTGCGAGTCGAAGCCCATCTGGTGTAGAAGCGTCGCCTGAAGGTCGCGGATTGACACGGGATTCTCGGCGACGCGGTAGCCGAGTTCGTCCGTTGAGCCGAAGACGGTGCCGCGCTTGATGCCGCCGCCGGCCATCCACAGGCAGAAACAGTGCGGATGGTGGTCGCGGCCAAGATACTTCGAGCCGCCGCGTTCCTCGTTCATCGGCGTGCGGCCAAACTCGCCGCCCCACACCACGATCGTTTCGTCGAGCAGGCCGCGCTGCTTGAGGTCGCGCACGAGCGCCGCGCTCGCGCGGTCCACGTCGCGGCACTTCTTCGGCAGGCCGCTCACGAGGTCGGTGTCGGGGCTGATGCCGTGCATGTCCCAGCCCCAGTCGTAAAGCTGCACGCAGCGCACGCCCTTCTCGACGAGCCGCCGCGCGAGCAGGCAGTTGTTCGCGAAGCTCCCCTCGCCCGGCTTCGCGCCGTAGCTGTTGAGCACGTGCGCCGGTTCCTTGCCGAGGTCGAAGACATCCGGCACGGCGATCTGCATGCGATACGCGAGTTCGTATTGCGCGATGCGGGTGAGCGTCTCGGGGTCGCGGAATTGTTTCGCCTCGATTTCGTTCAACGCCCCGAGCGCGTCGAGGCTGCGGCGGCGCGACTCGCGATCCATGCCGGGCGGGTTGTTGGAGAAAAGGATCGGCTCGCCGGAGGTGCGGCATTGCACGCCCTGATACACGCTCGGCAAGAAGCCGCTGCTCCAAAGGCTCTTGCCGCCCGTCGGGTCGGTGCCGCCGGAGAGCAGCACGACGAAACCGGGCAGGTCCTGGTTCTCAGAGCCGAGCCCGTAGGTGAGCCACGAGCCGAGCGACGCGCTGCCGGCGCGCGGCGAACCGGTGTAGAGGAACAGCTCCGCGGGCGCGTGGTTGAACTGGTCCGTGACGACCGAGCGGATGATGGTGGCGTCGTCCACGATGCTGGCGAAGTGTGGGAGAATCTCGGCGACGGAGGCACCCGACTGGCCGGCCGGCGCGAACTTGTGCGGCGTGCCGAGCATCTTGGGCACGCCCTTGATGAATGCGAACCGCTCGCCCTTGATGAGTTCCTCGGGGCACGGCTTGAGGTGCAGTTCGTTGAGCTTGGGCTTGTAATCGAACAGGTCCAGCGTCGGCGGCGCGCCGGACATGTGCAGGTAGATGATGGATTTCGCTTTCGCGGGCAGGGGCGGGGCTTTGGGCGCGAGGGGGTTGGCGACTGCGGCTTGCGGATTACGGCTTGCGGCTTTCGCGGCGGCGGAGCCGTCCTGCCGGAGCAGCGAACCGAGTGCGATGGCGCCGAGTCCAAGGCCGGAGTCGCGAAAAAAAGTGCGGCGCGTCAGAGCGCGTGATCGGGCAAGTTGCGGGTTCATGCGGAGTGGAGTTCGACATGATTTGCACGGATGGACACGGATTTCGGGCGCCGCCAATCCGCAAACATTTGTGCAATCCGTGTCCTCATTCGGTGTCGGTCAGCGCGATCATCATCCCTTCGTCAGCACGCCGTCGAGGTTGAGCAGCACGTTGGCGACGACGGTCCAGGCGGCGGCGTCAGCCGCGTCAAGGCCGTCGGGCAACTTGCCGATGGGCTCCGTGGCGAGTTGCTTCGCGGCGTCGGCATCCGCACGGTAGCGGGCGAGTTCCTTTTCGTGGAGTACGACGAGGGCCTGCACTTGCGGGGCGCTGGCCGGGCGGGCAAGGGCAAGTTGGAGGCCGAACCGGGCGCGGTCAGCAGTGGTTGCGCCGCCTTCTTTCATGATGCGGCGTCCGAGCGCCTGCGCCATCTCGACATAGGCCGGGTCGTTCATCGTGACGAACGCCTGCAGCGGCGTGTTGGTTGGCAGGCGGCGCACCGTGCAGTTCTCGCGGCTCGGCGCGTCGAAGGTCGCCATGCTCGGATATGGCACGGTGCGGCGCCAGAACGTGTAGAGGCCGCGGCGGTAGCGGTCTTCGCCCGTGCTTGTGGCCCAGTTGCGCTGGCCGTTGAAGGCCGCGCGCCACAAGCCGTCGGGCTGCGGCGGATACACACTCGGCCCGCCGATCTTGTGACTTAGAAGGCCGCTGAGCGCGAGCGCCTGGTCGCGCACGGTCTCGGCATCGAGCCGCGCGCGTGGGTAGTGAGACAGGAACCGGTTGCGCGGATCTTTCTGGGCAGCGGCAGCCGGAGCGAGCGACGACTGCCGGTAGGTCGCGCTGGTGACGATGAGTTTGAGGAGGGCTTTCGTGTCCCACGCCAGTCCGGTCAGCGTGGTGCGCGGGGCGTGCTCCGTGGATTCGCGCGGTGCCGGCGCGCTGAACACAACCGCCAGCCAGTCGAGCAACTCGGGGTGGCTCGGCAGCGAGCCTTGCGTGCCGAAGTCCTCCTCGGTTTCGACAAGTCCGGCGCCAAATACGTGAGACCAAAGCCGGTTGACCGCGACCCGGGCAGTCAGCGGATTCTCGGGCGAGGTGAGCCATTGCGAGACGCCGACGCGATTGAGCGGCGTGTTGGTCGGCGGCGGAGCGAACGCGGTGAGGAACGCGGGTTGCACTTCATCCGCCGTGTTCAGGAAGTTGCCTTTGATCATCAGCTTCGTGGTGCGGAGCTTGTCCTTGGAGAGTTCGCGCATCACGGGCAGCGCGACGGGCTTCACGGCGTCGAGGTCTTTCTTCGCCTTGTCGCGGTCCGCGCGCGTCTTCGCGAGCGAGGGCGAGAAGTCGGCCCAATACTTCACGAGTTCCTTCTCGTCGGCGGGCCGGCGCGACTTCGTTTCCTTTGCGAGCAGCTCGCGGGTTTTTTGTGGGACGATGCGCACGGGTTTCGGCTGGGTGGTGGCAGAGATACGGAAGCGCCCGAGCGTGGCCTGCGCGCCGGCCGACTGGGAGAGCGTGATGACAAGCATCGTGCCGTTGGTGTCGCCGATGCTGGTGTTTGTTTCGAAGACGGCTGCAACGGCGTTGGTTTCCCGGCCGCCGTTGGACCATCCGGTCTTCTCGTCTGTGTCGATGGCCTTCGCCACCTCGAAGCCCTCCTGCGCGTGATCGCTGGTGGCGTTGGCGAGTGCCGCGGGCTTTTCGCCGACGAGGTTGAAGCGCTGGCTCGGGGCGGGCGGCGCGGCGACGGACTGCGTAAAGACTTCCTTTCTCGCCGCGTCGAGCGCATAGACCTTGAAGTTCGCGAGCCGCGAGCCGAGCCCGCCGTCGGTGCGGTTCCACAGCACGAACTCCTCGATGGGAATCTCCGCACCGAGGTCGAGTTCCCACCACGGATTGTCCTCGGCCTTCGTGGCGGTGGTGGAGTTCGCCCCGCTGAAATCACCGTCGGTGCGGCCGTCCATCGCGCGTGCGGCGTCCGCGCCATGGTCGGTCGAGGACTGCGCGGCTTTGCCTTTGAGCGCGGCATTTTGCCTCGAGCTGAAGACCTGCACCTCCGCGAGCGAGAGGACCCGGTGCTCGCCCGGCAGTTCGACGCGAATGAAGCGCGCTTTCTTGAACTCTGGCTTGAGTGGTTGCGTGGCGAGCTTGAAGGAACTCACAACCGCACGTCCCTTCTCACCGCGGCCCGAGCCTTTCGCGGGGAGGGACGTGTCGGGCAGCAATTCAAGCCTCAGGGCGGTGATGCCCTTGAGCTGCGTTGGGATCTTCAGGGTGAACGTGTCCACGTCCGGTGCCTTGCCGCTGGCGAGCAGCGAGTGGTCCGGGAGTCTCACGAGCGTTGCGCCGTTCGCGGACTCGAAGTCGGCGGGTTCGAGCACGGTCCACATCGAGTCGGATTGCTTCGCGTTCCAGTCGGCGAGTTCCTTCAGCAACTCGGGCGTGGGCGTGGAGAGTTTCCTGGCGAGGTCGGCGAGTTGCGCCTTGAAGCGGTCCATCCCCGCCTGCTCCGCGGGAGTCGGCAGCGAGAGTGTGGGTGCCTCGTCGGGTTTGTCGTTGTCCTCGGTCTGGTTGAACATGGCGTAGAACTGGTAATACTCCTTGTTGGAGATGGGGTCGTATTTGTGCGTGTGGCACTGGGCGCAGTTCATCGTGATGCCCATCCAGACCTGCATTGTGACGGCAATGCGGTCCTTGACGGCGGCGGAGCGGAACTCCTCGTCGTCCGTGCCGCCCTCGGTGTTGGTCATGGTGTTGCGGTGGAAGCCGGTGGCGATCTGCTGGTCAGTGGTCGCGCCCGGCAGGAGATCGCCGGCGAGTTGCTCGAGTGTGAAGCGGTCGTAAGGCACGTTGCGATTGAAGGCGTTGATGACCCAGTCGCGCCACGGCCAGATGTTCAGGCGCAATGGGTCGGAGCCGTAGCCCGCGCTGTCCGCGTAGCGCGCGAGGTCGAGCCATGTGCGAGCCATGCGCTCGCCGTAAGCGGGCGAGGCGAGCAACCGGTCCACGAGGCGCTCAAGGGCTGCTCTCTCACGCTCCCGCTTTCCCCCTGCCCCGCCTGCGCCGCCCTTCGCCGTCGGGGGAACGGGCGCGGGCGCGGGTGAGAATTCCTTCACGAATGCCTCCACCGCTTCCGGGGTCGGTGGCAATCCAGTGAGGTCGAGCGAGAGGCGCCGGATGAGCGTGTGCGGGTCGGCGGGCGGCGCGGGCTTGAAGCCTTCTTTCTCCAATCGCGCGAGGACGAAATAATCCATCGCGTTCTGCGGCCACTTCGTGTCGCGGACGTTGGGCAGTGATGGAAGCTGCGGCTTCACGAACGACCAGTGCTGGTCGTAGGGCGCGCCGGACTCGATCCATTTCTTGAGCGTGGCGACTTCGTCCTTCGAGAGCGGATGCCCACCCTTGAGCGGCGGCATGATGTCGTCGGGGTCCTTCGTCGTGATGCGTCGGACGACCTCGCTCTGCGATGGCTTGCCGGGGACGATGGGGCGGCGGCCTTTGTGGTCGGCGAGTGCGTCGTCGCGTTGGTCGAGCCGGAGCCTGGCCTTGCGCGCCGACTCGTCGGGGCCGTGGCACGCGAAGCACTTGGTCGAGAGCACAGGCAACACATCGCGCCGGAAGTCCACCTTCGCAGGCGTCGAGCGCACGGGGTGCATGCTGTCCATCGTGGCTGCCGATGCCGCCGCCGCGCATCCCAGCAGGAGCGCGGATGCGACGGGCCCGGCCAAAGCATCGGATTGGGGGTGACGACGGAACATGGCGGATTGTTGGACGCGTGCGTGCGTCCGGCTTGTTCAGGAGTGTAGCCGCACGGACGCTTCGGGCAATGGCGAATGACGGCGCCGAGGCGGCGAGAGGATACCGCCCGAAAGGCAAACCGGCGCGGAGTACACTCCGCGCCGGCTCGTTGGTTGCAAGTGGGCTGGTTACTTTAGCTCGGCCTGATGGAACTCATACCAGTCATCAATGTTGTTCAAGTCCACCGCGCCGGGATTCACCGAGCTCTCGTCGGAGATGCGGCTCGCGCCGAGAATGCCCTTGCGCGTGGCGTCGTCGTGAATGTAGCCGCGAATGGCGGCGTTGTGCTTGTAAAGCGTGGCCTTGTCGAGCTTCACGCCGGGCTGGGACTTGACCCACGCCTCGAACTGCGGATACGTCGGCCGGCTGCCGGCGATGAAAGCCTTCACCGCATCGGGGTTGAGCCCGAGCGCGTTGCAGGTCATCAAGTCGTAGCCCTTGCCGAGCCCGGGATATCCGGCGGCGAGCTTGCCGCGCGCCTCGAGCGAGCACTTGAGCCAGAGGCGCGGGAGGTGCAGCACGCCGAGCGGACCGGCCGTGCCCGAACTGATCAGGGGAACGTGAGTGTTAGCCATAGGGATTGCGTTGTGTGTTTTTGTGGATCGAACGCGGCGAGCTTAGTGCAGCCCGCGCATCGGTCAACGGGGATTTTCGCCCGCGTGTCCCGTCCGCCGTGCTTGCCCACGCTGCGCGTTTGACGCATTCTTGCCGCGCATGGGCAACTCGTTCGGCCACCTCTTCCGCATCACCACCTTCGGCGAGTCGCACGGGGGCGGCGTGGGCGTGATCGTGGATGGCTGCCCGCCGCGCCTCGCGCTCACGGAGGCCGACATCCAGCCGGACTTGGACCGCCGTCGTCCCGGCCAGTCACGCATTGTCACGCCCCGGAAGGAATCTGACACCGTGCAAATCCTCTCCGGCACCTTCGAGGGCCGCACGCTTGGCACGCCCATCGCCCTGTGGGTCAGGAACGAGGACGCGCGCAGCGAGGCTTACACGGAGATGAAAACCAAGTTCCGCCCCTCGCACGCGGACTACACCTACTTCGCCAAGTTCGGCATCCGCGCGTGGCCCGGCGGCGGACGCGCCAGCGCACGCGAAACCATCGGCCGCGTCGCCGCGGGCGCGATTGCGAGGAAACTGCTGCGCGAGAGATTCGGCGTTGAAGTCCTCGCCTGCGTGCAGCAGGTGCAGAAGCTCATCGCGCGCGTGGACCCGGAGACCTTCACCGCGCGGCAGGTCGAGTCCAACATCGTCCGCTGTCCCGACGCGGCGATGGCCGCGAGGATGATCCGCCTCATCGAACGCACGCGCGCCGCGGGCGACAGCGTGGGCGGAGTGATCGCGGGCGTCGCGCGCGGCGTCCCCGCGGGCTGGGGCGAACCGGTCTTCGACAAACTCGAGGCCGACCTCGCCAAGGCGATGCTCAGCCTGCCCGCGAGCAAGGGCTTCGACATCGGCTCAGGCTTCGGCGGCATCCTGCTCACCGGCCGCGCGCACAACGACCCTTTCCGCGCTCGCGGCGGCAGAGTGATCACCACCACGAACCGCTCCGGCGGGATTCAGGGCGGCATCTCCAACGGGCAGACGATCTGTTTCCGCGTGGCTTTCAAACCCACGGCCACCATCTTCCACGAGCAAGACACCGTGGACGTGAAGCTCAAGAACACCACGCTCAAGCCGCGCGGCCGCCACGACCCCTGCGTGCTTCCGCGCGCCGTGCCGATGGTCGAGGCGATGAGCGCGCTCGTGCTGGTGGACCACGCGCTCCGGCAGAAGGCGCAATGCGGCTAAGTCAGCCGGAACTGCCCGCGCAGGACGCCGCCAGCCACTGCCACAGCCTGTTCACTGGCGCGTCCGGCAAAAGGGCTTCACCACTCACGCCTCCGGTTCCGTCGCCTTGTTCCGGGCACGCTGTTCGAGGAAGAACCGTTTCAACATTCCGCTTGCCTCGTCCTCGCGCACGCCGCCGGTGATGTCGCAGCGGTGATTGAGCGTTGGGAATTGAAGCAGGTTCATCGCGCCGCCGGCCGCGCCGCCCTTGGGGTCCGACGCGCCGAACACCACGCGTGCGAGCCGCACGTGCACGATCGCCCCGGCGCACATCGGGCACGGCTCCTTGGTCACGTAGAGTGTGCAATCCGTCAGGCGCCAGTCGCCCACCGCGGCTTCCGCCGCCGTCAGCGCCAGCATCTCCGCGTGCGCCGTCGCGTCCTTGAGCAACTCCACCTGGTTGCACGCGCGCGCGATGATGCGCCCGCCGCGCACGACCACCGCGCCCACGGGCACCTCGCCCGCCTCGTAAGCCCTGGCCGCCTGCCGCAACGCCTCGCCCATGAAGTGCTGGTCACTGTGCAGGTCAATGATCGGTTCGTCCATGAGTCGCGTCAGAACGGCCGCACCAACAGTGCAGCCCATTCATACAGTGCAGCCCATTCATCAGCCGCAAGAGAACGCACGGAGCGCAAAGCGTTCCATTCCCATTTGTGTTCCTTGCGTTCCTTCGCGGCCAAAATCCGGGCGCCTTGCCCCCGCAGTTCATCCGATTGCGCCCGCGGGCGCGAGGTAGATCGGCGCCACGCGCGTCTCTTCCAGCGTCCACTCGTCGCGGCCGTCGGGATGACAGCAGCAATGCGCGGCAAAGAATCCGCCGCGATGCGCCCAATAGAGCGGCCAGACTTGCTCGCGATCCGTCCGCGGCAACGTCAGCGCGGGCAGTGAGGCGCGGGAATGAAACGCGAATCGCCCTTCCGCGCACGCGGGCGGCAGCGCGTTCACGCGGCGGCGGATTTCGAACAGGAACATCAGCCAGTGCGCGTGCCCCTCGTAGCCGTGCTCGCTCACGATGCCCGTCAGGTGCAAGTCGCGCGGGCCGAGGTCCAGCCCGAGTTCCTCGCGCGCCTCGCGGCAGGCACACGCCCACGGCGACTCGCCTTCCGGGGCAAGCAGCTTGCCGCCGGGCGGGCTCCACAAGCCGCGGTTGGGTTCCCTCGTGCGCTCGAGCAACAACACGTCATCCGCGTCATTGAACGCGTAAAGCAGCGTGGCGATCCGGTGCGGCAGCGGCACGGGACGGAGTGAAGCAAGCGGGCGACGGCGCGGGAAGTTCAGAGTTCAGGATTCCTGGTTGATTTGACGGCGAAACCTTCTCCCGAGGAGGGGCTGATGAAACCACGAAGACACGAAGGTCGGAGGGGGAATGCGGGGAAGATCAGGATCAAGAGCAGGATTTGGATCAGGACTAAGGGGTAGCGGGCGTGGGCGGTTACTTCGCCGGGACGCTGTTGATCGTGTTGAAAATGGTCTGCGATATGGTCGCGCCGGCGGCGGTCTTGAGATTGAGCTTCACCTGCATCTGCATCACGGGTTGCATCGGGCCGAGGTCGAGGAACACGGTGCGGCCGTCGGGCTGGAGCTTCGCGGTCTTCACGTCGCGCGGGTCGCGGCCCATCTTGGAGGGGTTTTCCACGGACCAGTCTTTGGAGCCGTATTGCGTGGTCCATTGGTAGTTCCATTGCTCGACGGCGTAGCTGCCGGAGTCCTCGGCGAGGGATTTGTCGAGCGGGTCGGTGAAGGTGATCTCGATGCCGTTGGGGCGCACGCGCATTTCGCTGGGGAGGTTGGCGGGCTTGCCGGTGTATCGGACGCGGTGGAGCGCGCCTTTCTGCGCGCCGTTGGATTGCCAGACAACGAGGCCGGTGAGGTAGAGCTGGCCGTCGAGCGGGCTGAAGCGCCCGCGCATGATGCCGGTCTTGAACTTGAGCGGGAACTTGAACGCGCCGCCCTGCACCTGTCCGCCCACGGTTTCGAGCATCACCTTGTGCAGGGCGCACGCGCCGTAGCTCAGGTGCAGGAGGTCGCCGGAGAACGGTCCCCACTTGTCGCTGGTGACCCACACTTGGCCGCCGCTGGAGTTGTCGGTGTCGTAGGTGTGCGGCAGCCAGAGGATGGGTTTGTCATAATTCACGGGATGCTTCGCAGCGGCGGCCTTGAACTTGTCGCTGGCGGCGGGGAATGACTCGACTGATTTGCCGTTGCTGAAGAGCGTGGCGTTGGTGCCGAGCACGGCCACGCGGGTGTCGTGCGAGGTGAAGATGTGCCCGAGGAATCCGCCGGGGCGCACGAGGTCCACGCGGGAGCTGGGAACCCAGTTGCCTTCGTTGTCGGCGGTGGTGATCTCGCCGCGCGGGCCGACGCCCATGCCGTTGGGCGCGCGCAGGCCGGTGGCGACGACGTCGAGTTTGGAGCCGTCCTTGGAAATGCGCAGAAGCGCGCCGTGGTGCGGGTGCCTGGACGGCCCGAGGTTGCCGCCCTTGGTGAAGTAGAAGTTGCCCTGGGGGTCGGTCTCCAGGTTCAGGCAGAATTCGTGGTAGTGCGACGAGATGGCGACGTCGTTGTTGAAGTTTTCGTAAAAGTCGGCCTCGCCGTCGTTGTTCAAGTCGTGCAGGCGCGTGAGTTGGTCGCGCCCGAGCACGTAGATTTTCTCGTCCACAATCTTGAGGCCGAGGGGCTGGAACAGACCCGTTGCAAACCGCTTCCACCGTAGCCGCTCCAGCTTCTCGTCAATGCCGCTGACGAGCCAAACCTCACCGTTGACGGTGCAGATGGCGGCGCGGGTCGCGTCCTTGAAGAAGTCGAATCCGCTGGTGCGGAGCCAGGATTGCCACGGGTTGTCCTCGGGAAGGGTTAGGGTGTCCACGACGTAGGCGGCGCCGCCGGAGCCAGTTTCGCCCTTGGTTTCGAGGATGGGATTCCAGCGGGCGGGCCCGCCGCGCGTGAGGGCTTTGAGGTCGGGGAGATCCTTCGCCACGCCCGCCGCGGCCCGGGCATTGGCGTGATTCGGATCATCTCCGATGCTGACGGCAACCCGAAACGTGGCGGATCTCCCGAGCGGCGGAAGCTTGAGCACGCTGCGGCCGTTCGCGGCGTCGAGTGCCGAGTCCATGCCGGGCGTGATCGCAGCAGCAACGGCCTTCGCTCCCGGCGTCGCGGAGACGTCGAAGAGCAGCATGGTCATCGGGCGATCCGAGTTCTCGATGTGAAAGGTGCGGGTGAACGCGTTTCGGGCCGCATCGTAGCCGGGCATTTCCAGCACGCTCGCCTTGCCAACGGTGTAGCTGAGGATGACCTGCTTGTCGTGAAGGTAGAAGCCGCGCCACTTGGCCCACTCGCGTGGCAGCGGGCCGAACGAAATGAGTTCGTTCCCCTCGCGCTTGGGTGGGTTCGGCTCGTCGAAGCCGCCGCTCGCGAAAGCCCAGCCGGGAGTCACCGTCGAGCTGAACGCGAGTTCGCCCGCCGGTTGCGGAACGCCTTCGAGTCCCTCGCGGCCGGTGGGGAGTTTGAGGAAGCCGCCCGTCCACGCCGCGGCCCAGCGCAGCCGCTCGGTGTCGAAGCACACCGTCGCCTCGTCGTTCGCGCCGACGCGGATGGAGAGCGCCTTGAGCGCGGGCCGGACGCGGCCCTTGCCGTCAGGCGCGTTCATCTCGAGCCCGCTGCTGAAGAACTGCCCGAGGTCCGTGAGGTCCCACTTCGTCGTCGTGGCGCGCGGCTTGGCCTTGACGGGCGCTTCCTTCTTGGCAGCGTCGGGGGCGGCCTTGGGCGCGTCTTGCTTGTCCTGCGCGTGGAGGGCGAGCGCGAACGATAGTGCGAGGGTCGGAGTGAGGACGAATCTCAACGTGTGCATGGGAGTTGTTTGAGCACCGGCCGGCACCAAGTTTGCCGGGAATGGACGAGGCGAACCACCATAAATTCAGCCTCCGGCCCGAATGTAACCGCAGAAAATCGTCGCCCGTCTCGTGTGAAAACCTGCCCGGAACAACGCCGTCCGGAGACAGCCGGCGGCCGGACAGGACAAACCGATTTGTCCGCCCGACGCCATGCCGAAGGAAGAGCCGATTGAGTTGACCGGCACGATCACACAGGGGCTGCCCGGCACCATGTTCCGCGTCGCGCTGGGGAACGGCCACGTGATCCTCGCCCACATCTCCGGCAAGATGCGCAAACACTTCATCCGCATCTCCGTCGGGGACAAGGTCAAGGCCGAGATGTCGCCCTATGATCTGGGCAAGGCGCGGATCACCTTCCGCGCGAAGTAAAGGCCGTCGCCCGCTTACAGCACCTCCGCGAGGTGCCGCGCCTGGATCACCGTGAGCCACCACCAGACCAATCCCGCGCCCCCGCGCAGATAGAGCCACACGCCCCACGCGCCCCCCGCCGCCCAACCCGCAAGCACACCGGCCAGCACGTGCGCCGGAAGCGGCGGTTGCTTCGAACCTGCCGCGACGAACGCCACGAACACGCCGACGAGAATCGTCCCGCCCGCGGACCACTGCTCACGCCCCGTGAGACGCATAAACAACGCAAACGGCGCAAAGACCAGCAGCGACGAGGTCAGCCCGATTCCGAACAGGATTGAAGCCGCAAGCGACGGCAGGTCCTTCGGGAAGTCATCCGGCCGCAGCGGGCGCAACACGGGGTCGGTGAAGAAGAGCTTCGCGAGCGCCACGACTATCGCGGCCACGGTGACCGCCGCCCAGAGTTTCGGCTCCAGCTTCACAAACACCGGCCGTCCGGAATACTGCCCGTGCCAACCGAAGACAAAATTCCAGAGGAAAAACCCGCACACGAAGACGACGGCGAGCAGGAACGAAAGCGCGTCCGGTCGCTCGAACCACAGCGCCAGCCTCGGCCAGCACGCGAGTGCGGTGAACACACCCCCGCACAGCGAGGCGCGCAACACGGCGGGCTTGGCGAGCGAGCGCATGAATTCCCGGAGCCAAACAGTCGGTCATCGAGGTCCGGACGCCGCGGCTCAGGGCAGCGGCCTCCACCGCCCTTCTCGCAATGGTCATTTCCCCGCGAGTTCTTCGAGTTCGCCGCGCCCGGCGGACTTCGCCGCTCCTGCCGGGTCATCGCGTCGGACGCGGAACACGACGTCGAGTACGTTGCGGACGTGCTGCTCGTCCGTGAGGCCCTCCGTGGATTCGGGCGGGAATTCGACGAGCGACCGGAACCGCGCGGCAATCTCGCTGAAAAGTCCGACGCGCGCGGACGGGTCCAGTTCGTCGCGGCGCAGCAGGGCTTGCAACGCCACTGCGGCCTCGGCCGGGGAAACGCGCTGACGCAGCCGCGCCTCGAGGTGCGGGTGATCGCGAAGCGAGTTGTATTTGCGCGAGAGCAGTTGATCGAGGTCCGGCTCGCGCAGGCGCGGCTGGCGGACGACGACCGTGTTCGCCGCGAGGTCTCCGAGCCGCTGGTTGTGGCGGTTGAGGAACATCGCAACAGCGCCGACAAACCCGAGCAGCGGCAATGAATCCACCGGCCGCAGAAGATTGCGCATCACGACCTGGCTGAACTGCAGGCGCAATCCCTGCGCGTCCATCACGCGCATCCGGAGCACCCACTTGCCGAGCGTCTGCCCGCGCCACAACCACTCGCACCCGATGCCGTAGCCGACCTGCACGATAAACGGCAGCAGGATGCGCAGCGCGATGACGATGTCGGGGCTGACCATGATGAAGACCAGCGCAAGCGTGACGAGCACCTGCGTGATCACGTTCACGGTCGAAGTGTCGAGGACGAACCCGATGAACCGCAACATCGGCCCAGCCAGCGGCAGCGAGAACACGATCCCTTCCGGCGTGCGGATGTCGAGTGTGGCGGTGCGGGAGGTCACGTCGATTGCGGGAGTTTTGCCGCGGGCAATCCGCCCTCGGCCTGCTCGTCCGTCGTCGGCTTGAGGCCCGCGCGCGCGAGGAAAACCCACAGCACACCCAGTTCGACCACGCCGAACGCGATCTTCAACGAGTAGGGAATCACCGGCTCGTGATACTGCGAGAGAAACGCCTCGACGAATCCCGCCCACACCAGCATCACCGCCACGCCTCCGATGAGCGTGGCAAGGTCGGGCGCGGCCTGGCGCAACCGCTCGCGCAGCGACGCGCGGCTCCCGCGGCCGATCAGCGCCGAGGCAAGCACGAGCCCCGCCTGCCCTGCGATGAGAATCGCGGGAATCTCAATCGAACCGTGCGGCAGCAGCCATGCCGCAAGAAACTTCGACTGCCCCGCAATGATGTAGTCCGCGCAGATGAGGCCGAGGATCACGCCATTGTAGAAGAGCACCACGATGGTGCCGATGCCGTAGGTGAGACCGAAAGCCATCGCGTTAACCGACACTTGGATGTTGTTCCGCATGAGGTGCGCCGAGAATCTCGCCTTCGCGCCGGCATGGGCTGCGGTGCCGCCGGACTTTTCCTCCTCGGCGACGCGCTTGGCCGGGTCCCCGAGGTGATTCGCAAACATGCGCGGCAGCACGCTCGCCTTCGCATCGGGGTCGAACATGAGCGCGAACGCCCCGAGCGCGGTGCCCGCCAGGGTGATGATGACGCCAAGCCAGAATGCCCGCGCGTGCCGCCGGAAGGTGCGCGGAAACGTGACCATGAACCACTCCACCGGCCGTATGCGGTGGCCGCGTCGACGCGTCTCGTGAATCTCGCCGTATGCGCGCGCCACGAGGTTCTCGAGGAAGGCGCGCGTCTCCGGCTCGGCCGAGAAGGTCGCTATCTTCGCGAGGTCCGACGACGTGCGTTCGTAGAGGTAGTGCAGCCGCCGGAGCTGGGCGAGGTCCGGTTGAAACCCCGGCTCGTTCTCGAGACGCCCAAGCAGTTGCTCCAGCTCCGACCAAAACGGCCGCTCGGCGGTCACAAATTTTTCCACATCGATGATCACGTTCTAAATCAATTGCCGGCGTTTCACGCTAAAGTAATTGGTGACCAGCTGGGCGCAGAGCCGTTCGTTCTCGAGCAGGGTGAATTGCACGCCGCGCCGCTGCAGCGTCTTGTCCAGTTCGCGCAGGTTGTGCCAGAGCACGTGGCCGCCGAGCCGCTGATACACGTCGTCGAGCGAGCCCACGCTCGAATCGCTGAACAGCGGTTGCGCGCCCGGCGGCTGCATCATGTTCACGAGCACCAGATGCTGGCGGCTGAACAGGTCAAGGCTGCGCGTGAACTGCTCGGCCAGCAACGGGTCGTCCAGCGCCGTGAGCACGATAAGCAGTGCGCGACGCCGCATCCGCAGCCGGATGAACGTGGCCAGTTCGTCGAAGTCCGGCGACACGAGCCGCGGTTGCAGCGTGTAGATCGCGTCGCGGCAGGCCGCGTAATGGTCGGGGCCATTCTTCGCGCGGATGAACTTGTGGACGCGGTCGCTGAACGTGAGCAGGCCAAAATGGTCGCCCTGCTGCTCCGCGGCGAGCCCGAGCACGAGCGCCGCGGTGAGGTAGCGCTCCAACACGGACGTTTCGGGTTTCAGGTTCAAGGTCTCACGTTGCGCCGGCGGCTCCGGTGGGTTCGAAGCTCGGGCCTTGAACCTTGGACCTTGAAACTCCTGCCGCGCGCTGAGCCGCGACGCGTCCACGATCACGTAAACTTCCTGCGTGCGCTCGATCTGGAAGACTTTCGTGATCGGATGGCCGCGCTTGGCGGTCGCCTTCCAGTGGATGTCCTCGAAACCGTCGCCCGGCGCATACTCGCGGAGCTTCTCGAACTCGCGCCCCTTGCCGACCTGCCGCTGGACGTGCGCGCCAAATCCGCCGCGGCGCAGAAAGAGCGCCGAGACCGTGCTGCGTTCCTCCATCAGGTTCGGATACACGCGCAACTCGGAATCCACGGGCGAAACACCGCGCACGGACCAAAGCCCGAGCGGCGACGCGCCCTCGAGGTGACAGCGCTCGACGCGGAAGCGCCCGCGCCGCACGGGCACGCAAGCCCACCGCACGCGCGAGAGTTTCGCGCTCACCGGCAGCACCGTGGTGATGTCCTCCTGCGACGAGGGGATTTCGCGCGGCAGTGGCAGGCCGACGCGGAGTTCCCTGGAGCGCGGCCGTTCGTTCTTGATGAGCACGTCGAGGTTGGCCGCGCGGTCCTTGCTCAAGCGGGTGACCTTCGGCAATTCGACCGAAATGCCGTCGAGGCTGCCGAAGGCGAGCACGCCATCCATCAGCGCGAGCACGACGAAGAGTCCCATCAGAAGAAACGAGACCACCGCGGCGTCGGGCATGAGCGCCGCGATGCCGCCAAACGGCACGAGCACCGCGGCGGTGGAGAACAGGAGGCGCGTGCGGGGAACAAGCATGGCTCAAACGGGGCGGGAATGGACTCGCATCGAAACCGGCCCGCTTTGGAGTGCGGTGGCAGAGCGCAGCGGCGACAGCGCCTTCCGACGGTTCCTCGCCAGGCAAGGCGGCGGGGCGCTTCGCTTCCCGCCGCAGTCCATGGTTGTGGTCGATTTCATGGGCAGGCTTCAACGCGGCACAGCAACCTGTTCCAGAATCTTCTCGATGACCTCCTTCACGCTCAACCCCTCGATCTCGAACTCGGGCCGCAGAATGAGCCGGTGCTCGAGCACCGGAAGCGCCATCGCCTTGATGTCGTCGGGCGTGACGAAGTCGCGCCCGCTGATCGCCGCGAATGCCCGGCTCGCCAGCAGCAGTGCCTGCGTCGCGCGCGGACCGGCGCCAACCAAAACGCTCTCGTGGGTGCGCGACGCGCGGACGATGTCCACGATGTAAGCGGGCAGTTCCTCGCGGACGGTGACGAGGTTCAGCCCGCCACGCAGTGACGTGAGCGCGGACTCCGTGATGACCTGCCGCACCACGCCGCTCGCGAGCGCCGCCTCCGGCGTGTCCGCGCCGAGCATTCGCCGGGCGAGCGTGATCTCCTCGTCGCGCTCGGGCGGGTTCATCGTGATCTTGAGCATGAAGCGGTCCTTCTGCGCCTCGGGCAGCGGATACGTGCCCTCGTATTCCACCGGGTTCTGCGTGGCGAACACGGTGAACGTTGCCGGCAACGCGTGCGTGTCGCGGTCAATGCTCACCAGCCGCTCCTGCATCGCCTGCAACAGCGCGGACTGTGTCTTGGCGGGCGCGCGGTTGACTTCGTCCGCGAGCAGGAACGAGGTGAACACCGGCCCCTTGATGAGCGTGAACTCGTTGCGCTGGAGGTTGAAAACGTGCGTGCCGGTGATGTCCGCCGGCATGAGGTCGGGCGTGAACTGGATGCGCGAGAACTCGCAGCCGAGCACGCGCGCGAGTGTGCGCACAAGCAGCGTCTTGGCCACGCCGGGCACGCCTTCGACGAGCGCGTGCTGGTTGGTGAAGATGCAGATGAGGGCGCGGTCCACGACGTCGCCCTGGCCAATGATGACCTTGGCGACTTCGGCGCGGGCGCGGGTGAGGACTTCCTTGAGTTGGTCGAGTTGTGGGTTCATGGGTTGCAAATCATTTCTGCTCCGTCGCGATCCGGCTCAGCTCCCGATACGCATCGACCGGATGCGCCGTGCCGCCAATCTTCGCGAATCCCGAGTCAAGCGCGCCTTGCATCTCGGCGGCGCGCCGCTGGTTCTTCGGCTGATGCCCGCAGGACTTTTTCCACTCGGCGAAGCAGGTGTGGATGAGCTCCACTCTCGGGATGCTCCGGCGCAGGAGGTTCACGAAGCCCGACGCGGAATCCTTGCCGAGCACGGCGCCCGCGCCTCCGGCGGTCTCCTCGTGCAGGGGCGGGACGAAGTGGACGGCGTTGCGCCAGATGTGCAGCAACGCGAGCAACAGCAGCGCGCCGAGCAATCCGTGCAGGTTGTAGCGCCGGAGCATCGCCGCGACGCCGGGGTGCGCCTCGATGCCGTGGTGCGTCTCGTCGAAGAGCATCACCCGGTTCGCGCCCGCGAACCACGCAAGCAGCGCCGGCCGCCGTTCCGAGCGGAGCGCCTCGTTGCTGAACGGCCACGCGTCCGCGCACACGACGACCGTGCCCTTGCCGAGCGGCCGCTCGATCAGCACGGGGTCGGCGTCCCGCGCGTAGAGCACGCGCCACGCGTTGGTGAGCTCCTTGAAGTGCACGGCGGTGTGCCACGTCAACAGCGGCGGGAAGTCGGGCGGTGCATCCTTGCGTGTGACGTTCACGGACTCGGGGTCGCGGTCCGCGCTTTCGGGCAGGTCGCGGAAGGCGCGCTTGAATCCCCAGCGTTCGTAGAGCGACACAGCGCGAAGCCGGCGCTCATCGCCGAGCAACGAGCGGCGCCGGGGCGGGCGCTTCCGGGCTTCGGATTTCTCACCGGACTTCGCATCGGATTTCTCGGCGGACTCGTCCACGTTTGCGTCCTGCTTCGCGGGCTTTGGGGGCGGGGACTTCCCGGGTTTCCTCTTCGCGGCACTGTCCTTCTTTTTCCCCTGGTTCGCTGGGTCGAATGCATTCTCGCCGAGTTCCATCAACTCGCGCCGGAACGCGCCGGGCGATGTCATGATCGGCCGGAACGACATCACGAGCCGCCCGCCGCCGCGCACGAAGTCCTCGAGTTCCTTCGCCTCGGCGGGATCCACGAATTCCGGCGCGCCCACGGACGCGCCGATTACGAACAGCGTCGTGTCGCGGCCGTCGCCGATGTGGTCGGGCAGGCCGTAAAAGCGCCGCGCCTCAATGCCGCGCACGTCGGCGAGTCCGTCGAAGAGCGCCTTGCTCCCCATCGGGTCCGCGCGCAGCGTCGAGTAGGCGGGATACAAGTCGCCACTCGCGAAGCGCAGCTCGAACAGCGTCGCAAGTCCCCACCCGAAGCCCACGACGAGCAGCGGCAGCGCGACGACCAGCAGACGGTTGGCGCCGTGCTTCATCGCTTCACCTCCGCTGGCGCGCCGATGGAGCGGATGCGCTCGACGTCCTCCCGGAATTCTCCGAGCTGCTCGCCGGTGACCTCGTGCAGGCCATACCACGCGCGGTCGATGCGACCGACGTTGCGTCCGAAGGCGTCCTGCAATTCGGGCAGCGCGCGCGCGCGGCGGCGGACTTCACGCTCGTATTCGTGATTGGTCTTGAAGCGCGCGATGCGCACGACCTCGCGGTGCGCGAGGTGCGCGAGGCTCGCGAGATACAGGGCGCGGAGCGCGAGACGCAAGTTGCCCTGCTGCATCATGTCCTGCGCAAGCTTGAGCCAGCCGTCCTCGGGGAGCTGGTCGGCGGCGGTGTTCTCGTCATTCAAATCCGGCGTCGCGGCGATGGCTTCGGCGGCGACGATGATCCGTTTCTGCCGCTGCTTCCAGAGGCGCAGAATGAGGATGGCGAGCGCGGACAACGCGATGGCAAGCAGGAGGAAGGCGAGGGTGTTCACGCCCGTGACCCAGGCGGTGCCGGCGCCGGTGTTCGTGGAACGGTTCGGAAACAACTTGTCCATGATCCCACGCAACCACTTGGCAGACTGGTTGATCTTCTCCACCACCCACACGCGGAGGCTCTCGAGCTGGTCGGCGACGTTCTTGAGGAAGCGCGTCCACCAGGTCTCAGGCCGGGCCTCGGCCATGCGCTCGCGCGGGAGGCGCCAGGAATACTCGGCGCGTCGCAGCACCTCCTCGATGGACCGGTCGAGCTCTTGGGACGGGAGTGCGGCGGGGGCGGGCTTGGGAGAGGGCGGCCGGGCCTCGCCTGCGGTGAGCCGCATCGGCCCCATGAGCCCGATCATCAGGGCCAGCGCGCCCGCAACGGCGCGGGTGCGGGCGACGGCACGGTTCAAACTCACGCGAAGGTCTTCGCCGGACTGGACGGATTCCGCGTAAAAGCATCGCAGCAGCCACACGGATTTGAGCACCGGGTCGAGCAGCAGCCACGCGACGCCCGCGACGGCGGCGAGGAAGGTGGTGTTCAGAATGGCCGAAGACCCCGCGCGTGTGAAGGTGCTCTCGATGCCGAGGAAAATCCGAACCAGATGAGGGAAGAGGCCGAGCAGCGCGGCGACGTTGATGAAAAGCATGAACGCCGCGAGAGCGCCCAGCGCGACGAGCATGAAATTCAAGCCCGGCCACAGCGAGCCCAGCCGCGTCGCGCGACTCGCGGCAGCGCGGATGCCCGCGATGTCGCCCGACCCCGTGACGGTGAGCGACTGAAAAAAGCTGAACGTCGGCGGGAAGAAGATCACGGTGACCAGGGTCACGGGCAGGAGCAGGAATCCGAGGGGTTGAAGCGACGACTGCACGGCGATCATCCGCAAGACGCGCGGTCTGTCCCACTCCGGCTGCGGTTCGCCCGCGAGGTGCGCGCGAAGCCCCGCGACGAAGACCGCCTGCCAGCATTTCATCCACACGAACAGCGCGGCAAGCCCGAGCGATGCGCCGACCAGATGTTCCTCGGCCCACGTGTTGCGGCTCATGTCCGCCCAGAAGAACAGCAGCCCGAGCACGAAGGGCGCGGCGCCGAGATAATAGCGGAGCCACAGCCCAAGTGGTGCCTGCCGCAGCAGGTGCGCGGCTTCCTCGAACAGCTCCATGCCGTTCAGCCCGTCAATGCGCTTGGAGTTCCGCCTCATTTGGACAACAGGTCGCGCTTCCAGAGCGTGCCCTCGTGGAATTCGGACGGCATCGAGACAAGCCACTGGCCTGCGACGTAGAAGCACATCCACGCGAGCAACACTCCCGCGCACGCCGCGACCGCGCGGGACGCGCCCGCCCAGCGGCGCTTGCGTTCTTCGACGGCGGTGGTGAGCTTGCGCAGGCATCCGGCGCAGAGCAACGCGCCGTCGTGTTCCGTCACGCACTCACGGCAGAAGTGCTGCGCGCAGGACGGGCACCGCGCCACGGCCTCCCGGAGCGTGTGGTGCAGGCAGCGTTGTTCGTGGAGTTGAAGCATCGTCAGTTCAGAGCGTCCGTCGGCGGCAGGGGCGGGACTTGTTGCGGGATGGAGGGTTTCACCGGTGACGGTGCCGAGTCAACGGCCTTGCCGGACCCGGGAACGGACGCCGACGAAGTTGCGCCCGGCTGCGCGCGGCGGAAGCGGATCAACGCACTCCATCCAATCAACCCGGCGGCGAGCAGGTAGCCACTGCTCACGACATAGAGGGTGAACAGCGCGATGTGGCTCGACGGCCGGAGATTCTCGATGTCCACCTCGTCACCGCTCGAAATGCCGATGTAGATGGCCAGCACAAACGCGGCCACCATGCCGAGCGCGTAGTAGATGACCGTCGTCCAGAGCACGCGCCGGACGGGCGCCGCCATGTCGGTGCCCTGCTGCTTCACGATGGCCGCGACGATGAAGCCGAGCTCCACGAGCGTGAGCGCCATGTTGAGATACTCGATGGCCTTGTACTCCAACAACGCGTAGCCGAGCACCAGGGCGGAATCCACGAGCATCAGCGTGAAGGCAATCGCGTGCGCGCGGCCGTGGTAATGCCGGATCGGCAGCGGCGGGACCGGGGCGAAGCCGGAGGGCGGCCTTGCGACCGGCACCGGTGCACCTGGCAGCGGCGGCGGCGCGGCGCCGACAGGAATGTCGCGTTGCAACTCGCCGGCGGCTTTCACGAGCGCGGCGGATAACTTGCGCGCGCCGCGAAGCCGGCCGATTCCGGGAAGCCGCTCCGTCTGCACCGCCGTGCGCATGACGCACTCGCACGTGGGACCAAGCAGCACGTTGATCGCGAGGAACAAGGCCGCGATCGCCGCGACGACGAGGAGAAACGAGATGAGCGCAAACGGCGTGCTCGTCAGCGCCCCGAACACGCAGAAGGCGGCGACGGCGCCAAGCACGATGTTGATGACCATGCCCGTGCGTGTGTGGCTGATGACGAGCGCGTGGATGTCGCGCAGGTAGAACCGACGGTAGCGCTCGTGAAATCCCTCCTCGCGCACGACGAGCAGGTGATCATCCGCGAGCCAGTAAGTGCCGCGGCCGGTGATGTCGCGCCCGCCGGCGCGGACGCGCTTGTAGGTCGGGTCGCGGCGAAGCATGGCCGTGTCAGTTCGAGCGCGCGAGGCCGATCCAGAACGCGGCGCTCGCGCACAGCAGCAGCGCAGCGAGCACGGCGCAGATGCCGAGCCGCAGCTTGGTATTGGCCACGAGGCTCGGGGGCGCGCTCCAATTCTTCACCGTGAGCCCGAGCGCGACCGGACACAGGACCACCGCCAGCGGCCAGAAGAACACGCTTCCCAGCACGAGGGACATGACCACGTAGTCGTGGCGGGTGCGCGCGCGCTCAAGGGTCTTGATCTTGCCCTTCTTGCCGCCGCTTTCGAGGCACGTGGGACAATAGTGGCGGCCGGACACCTCCATGTCGCAGAGCGCGCAGAGGAATTTGCCGCAGGCGTCGCACGGGATGGCAGCCCGCTTGGTGGGATGATAGAAGCACGCGGCCTCGCCCTCGGCTTGCGTGGACTCCCCTGCCCTGCCCTGCTCGCCGTGGTGGAACAAAGCGGGAAACGCGGCAACCTCAAGTCCTGCATTGCAAGCCGGGCAGCGGCGCAGCGCGCAAAGTTCGGGCAAACCGCCCCCCAGGGCGGAATGGCAGCGCGGGCATGACAGCGGCTGCGCGTTCATGTCTAACCTCAACCGTCCTGCAGCGCCATGTCGCCGAAGATTTTGTCGTAGAGGCTGGCCGTCATGCCCATGAAGATCGAAATGGTGACGAGGAAACCAACGCACACGGCAAGAATTCCCAACCCGGCGAAGAGGCCGCCGACTAACATCAGCGCGAAGCACATCCACCAGTGCTTGCCGACGACCTTGCGGCTGAGGTTCATGGCCTGCCAGAAGCCCATGCGCTTGTCGGCGACGAGTGGGATTGCGAACATCCAGCAGATGCTCAGATAGATAAGGACGAAGATTGCAAGGACCAGCAGGAGGACGCCGACGATCATGAGCGGACCGCCCGCGGAGAAGTCCATCCGCCCGCCGCGCCAGCCGACAAGGCCGCCGATGACCAGGAGCGCGATGCCGGGAATCATGCACAAGCCGGCGAGGATGCTCGTCACCACTTGCGTCAGCATCAGATTCAGGAACCGCGGACCGAACCCGCTGAAGGCGTCGCCGATGGTGGCCTCCTGATTGCGCACGCGCTTGATGTAAAAGAGATACAAGCCGCCGATGAGCGGCCCTTGGATGATCAGCGTCACGATGCCGCCGATGAAAGGGATGAAGTTGCCGACCATCAGCACGAGATACACGAGGCATGTCGCGCCAATGCACGGCCAGAACTGCCCCTTCACCGCCTCCCAGCCCGCACTGAAGGCGTCGCTGATGCTCACATCGTAATCGCGCGCGATGATTTCATCGGGCGAGACACTGCCGCGAAGTCCCGAGGTCGGCGCAAGTCCCTCCTTGATGCGCTGCGCGAAGGCGGGCTTGCACTCGGCGCACACGACCTGTTCGCCGTAGCGGATGACTTGATCCGCGGGGACGGATTTGCCGCATTGCGAGCACGTGACCAGGCTCGCGGCCGAGTCGGGCGCAGCCGCCCCTCCTGAGAGCTGGCCGTAGGGCTGCCACGTCGCGAGGCCTTCGCGCCAGACGAGCGTGTGTGCCCGGATGACCCCGTCGCGGACGAGTCCTTGAATTTGCTCCCCGGTGACCGGCCCTTTGGGTTGTCCCGCCTCGGAATAATACCAGTCCATGGAATGAATGGTTGGAGTTGCGGTTGAAATCTTGGACAGGCGAATTGTGAGCGAGCCCGCGCGGGCTTGGAAAGGACATTCTCAGCAGAGGCGCCGCTGTGGGCTGCCACCACGCTTCGAGTTGTCGTGGCTCCCCGCCGGCTGGCGATGCACCCGCGGCGTCCCCACCCACCCCGACCACAATCATCGGCCCGCCATTGCAATCGCGATGATCACGACAAAGACAATGCCGACCAGGGTTTCGAGCCCGCCCAAAACAATCGCAACCCACGCGTGTGCCGTGCCCTTGGCGCCGGGATTCGCGCGCGCGTTCCGGAGGCCGATGATGCCGAGCACAAGCGGCACGATGCCGAACAGCGCGAGCGGGCCGAGCAAAATGGAGATCAGGCCGAAGACGCCGAGGTAGTAGCCGATCAGCGCCTGCACATTCTTGTAAGGAATGAGCGAACTGACCCCAGCGTCACCGCCGGAACCGCCGCCCTTCGCCGCGGGCGGCGGCATCGCGGGCGGACCGGAGACGGCTTGAATCCCCGCGAGTTCAGCCACGGTGCTGATCGCCTGCCAGTTCGCCATGCCTTCGCACCAAACGAGCGTGCCGGAGTGGACGCGCCGTTCCCGCGCGAGTTCAGCGAGCGCCTCCGCTGTTGAAGGACCCTGTCGGGCACCGTGCGCGTCCTGATAGTAGTAGTTCATTGATCGAGTCCTTTGCGCGGTTTGGGATTCGCCCGGCGACCGGGCAACGACGGGCACTTCTTAGCTGTCCGGAAACGCCGAGCGGACTTCAGGTTTGGTGAGGAGAACGAGCGCCCAGATGCCCAGGCCGAGGTTGAACAGGCAGCAGCACGACCCGCCGCACACGGTCGTCACGAGGCAAATCACCGACGCGGTCATCGCCCACTTGTGCGACTGCAGCTTCCTCATCCGCATCGCCCCCATGATGACGAGGATGTGAAGCACGATGCCGACAATGGCGTTGGCGATGCCGAAGCCGCCCTGAAACATCATC
>Ga0194121_10001488_pt1 | contig 39597 bp, 34 predicted proteins | sample TA2MahCa50mmetaG_FD_148609 | JGI IMG/M metagenome (GOLD analysis project Ga0194121, IMG submission 148609) | Freshwater microbial communities from Lake Tanganyika, Tanzania - TA2015020 Mahale Deep Cast 50m | ecosystem: Environmental > Aquatic > Freshwater > Lake | place: Tanzania: Lake...
GAATGCGAAGGTCCTCCGAATACGGTGATGCCATCCATGCTGGCCTCCTCTCCAGTAGCCAGTTTGAATCACATCACGCGCCAAAAGGGAATCCCTCCCGATTCCACCTTCTCGGAAAACGCTCTAGACCGTGATCGCTTCCGGTTGAAGCGCCGCTTCAACGCGAAACGCAGCCTAGGACGAGAAGCGCGCCGGCGCGAACAGATCGGAGCCCGCGAGCCAGAGTTCGGCCGCCTGCGGCTCGTCCAGCGCGATCCGCAGACCGCGCACGAGCTCGATGCTGCCATGGGCATGGCCCGCGCTTCTCAGCCCGTCTTCCATTCCTTTGGCCACCGCAATGCCGACGCGCAACGGCACGTCGTAGGCGGGAATCTGCCGGTCGGAGCGGCCGCTCATGATCTCGCGCTCGCAGGCGTCGGCATCGAAGGAATTGTACGAGCGGCAGATCAACGGCCGGGCCTCGTAGGCTGAGCACGCGCCGTCGACGAGCAATGGGCACGGCAGACGCAAGCCCCGGCGCTCGGCCTCCGGCAGCCCCTCGAACCGGTCGAGACGCTCATTGATCCGGCGACGCAGTTCGTCGACCTCTTGCGACGAGAAGCGGACGCGGAAGTACGCGGCGAGCCGAATGACGGTCGGCACATCGGTGATGATCTGCACGTGGCAGCAGTAGTTGCAGCCGCGCCGGCATGCCAGCGGCGGGGGCGCCGGCGCGACCATCGGCGCGAGGCCGGCGACGGCACGGTCATGGATATCGGCCGCGGTGCGCGCCGTCGCCTCGACGCGGTCCGACGCGCTGCCGTTGATGAGCACGTTGCCGACCGCCGATGCAAGTGACTTGCTGATCTCGCCCAGGAAGTTGTCGAGCACACTTCCCGGCTGCTCGGTCACGACGCGCCGCGCTCTTCCTCGGTACGCGCTGCCAGAGCGGACGCCAAGGCGACACTGCGGTCCCGCAGGAGGAACTCGCGGCCGACTTTGACCGAGGGCACGCCGTCATACTCGATGATGTCCGACGTGGCGTAGGTTTCCAGCCAGTTTTCCGGCAGGTACGAGCCGGTGCCGATGACGTCGATGGGAGCCGCCGCCAGCGCCATGACGCGGCACTTGGCTGGTCCGAAGCCCGACGAGGCGACGATCTTGACGCGCGCGAAGCCGGCGCGGTCGAGCGCCTCGCGCAGATGCCAGATGGCTGCCGCCGAGACGCCCGTGCCGACCAGGTAGCGCAGCTCGGCCTCGGTGCGGTAGCCGCGGATCGAGCTCGGCGCGTAGCGTTCGAGCAATGCGTAGGACGAGCCGAGCTCGAGACCCTCGACATAGCGACCGCCATGGGTGTCGAGCCGCATGGCGAGACGACCCTCGCCCGCGAGATCCGGGAAGCGCCGGCACACATCGAGCGCATCGGAGATCTCGCGGCCGAAATAATCGACGAGCACGGTCAGCGTCTCGCTGGGATGCGTTTCGTGGAACATCTCGGCCGCGCGCACCGTCGAGCCGGCATAGCCGATCAGCGCATGGGGCATGGTGCCGCGGCCGCGCTCCTGACCGAAGAAATGCGCCGTGGCATCGGTCGCATTGCCGACGAAGCCGACTGCGCCGGCCTTGCGGCGAGCTTTTTCGGAACCGACCGACGCGGCATAAGCCATCAGCTCGGCCATCCCGGTGCCGGCGCAATGACGCGCGTCCATGGCGAGGAAGCCGACCTTGGGCAGGTCGACGCACATGGTGTAGGCGTTGTAAGCAGCAACGCAGGCCGCACCCAGCTTCTGCAGATAGATCGTCTCGAGATCGACCAGGTGATAGAGCGAGCCGGACAGCAGCACCATCGGCTGGCCAGCGCCGACCCAGGCACCTTCCTTGTAGTTCAGCTCGATGTCGAACCGGACGTTGCGCGCGCGTGCCATCGCCTCCAGCCAGTCGACCATCAGGCGGGGCGCGAAGGTGACGGGACGGCGCATGAAGATGGCGTAGGTCACGCGCTTGTCGCCGAAGCGCCCGACCGTGGCCTTGGTCTTGACGAAATACTGGTCGGTGTAGCGCCCGACCTCGCTCTCAGCGGGATCGGCTGCGCCGTTCCCACTGTCCGCGCGGCCCTCCGCGCTCTTGCCGCGCACCACCTGGCTATCGGTCGTCGCCGGCGCGCTCACGAGGCCGCGGCCAGCCGCTGCGCCATGCCGGAGCGCTCTTTCTTGAGCTGCTCGGCGATCAGGAAAGCGAGCTCGATCGCCTGGCTGGCATTGAGACGCGGATCGCATTGCGTGTTGTAGCGGGTCGCGAGCGTGTGCTCGTCGATCGCCTGCGCGCCCCCGATGCACTCCGTGACGTCCTGTCCGGTCATCTCGAAGTGCACGCCGCCGGCGTAACTGCCCTCGGCCAGATGCGCGGCGAAGAAGCCGCGCACCTCCTTCAGGATGCGGTCGAAGGCGCGGGTCTTGAAGCCGGTCGAGGATTCGACGGTATTGCCGTGCATCGGATCGCACGACCAGACGACCTTACGGCCCTCGCGCACGACGGTGCGGATGAGCGCGGGCAGCTTGGCCTCGACCTGGTCGGCGCCCATGCGGCAGATCAACGTGATGCGCCCGGCCTCGTTCGCCGGGTTGAGCGTGTCGATCAGCTTGATCAGATCGTCGGTCGTAAGCGACGGGCCGCATTTGAGGCCGAGCGGGTTCTTGACGCCGCGCAGGAACTCGACATGCGCGCCATCGGGCTGGCGCGTGCGATCGCCGATCCACAGCATGTGCGCCGAGCAGTCGTACCAATCGCCCGTCGTGCTGTCGACGCGGGTCAGCGCCTGCTCGTAGCCGAGCAGCAGCGCCTCGTGCGAGGTGAAGAAGTCCGTCTCACGGATCTGCGGCGCCGTCGCCGCGGTCAGCCCGCAGGCCTCCATGAAGGCGAGGCTTTCGGCGATGCGGTCGGCCAGCTCGCGGAAGCGCTCGCCGGCCGGGCTCTTGTCGACGAAGCCGAGCGTCCAGCTATGGACCTTGTGCAGGTCGGCATAGCCGCCCTGGGCGAAGGCGCGCAGCAGGTTGAGGGTGGCGGCCGACTGGTTGTAGGAGCGCACCAGGCGCTGCGGATCGGGCAGGCGCGCCTCGGGCGTATAGTCCATGCCGTTGATGATGTCGCCGCGATAGCTCGGCAACTCCTGCCCGTTGCGGCGCTCGACCGGCGACGAGCGCGGCTTGGCGAACTGTCCGGCCATGCGCCCGACCTTGACCACCGGGCAGGCTGCGCCGAAGGTGAGGATCACCGCCATCTGCAGCAGCACGCGGAACATGTCGCGGATGTTGTTGGCGCTGAACTCGGCAAAGCTCTCGGCGCAGTCGCCGCCCTGGAGCAGGAAGGCCTTGCCCTCGGCCACGTCGGCCAGCGACTTCTTCAGCCGGCGCGCCTCGCCCGCGAACACCAGCGGCGGAAATTGCCGAAGCTGGGCCTCGGCGTCGGCCAGCGCCTGCTGGTCCGGATACTCGGGCACCTGTTTGATCGGCTTGGCGCGCCATGTTTCGGGCGCCCATTTGGCGGCCATGTCATGCTCCTCGACACATTCAGCCCGGGGCACCGAGCGGACGAATCGAGTCCCGTCGACTCGCCATTGCCCCCGAAACTGTCAAGCTAAAACAGTCCAGTAGCACGATTTTCCCCGGATTTCCACCAGCGGTGCCGGCAGAGCGCCGGCGCGCCTTGGAGCTTGGGGGCGCCACCCGGTCGCGCAATCTTGGCGGGCTTGGCAGCCCCGGGCTAATGTCCGGCCGTCCCACCCGCGCAGGAGGCGCACGACATGGCCGACACCGCCCGCCCGAAAGCCGTTCCGACCGTTCAGGTCGACAATGAACGCGTCCGCGTCACCGAGTGGCGCTTTCCGCCCGGCGGCGCCACCGGCTATCACCGGCACGAATACGACTACATCGTCGTGCCGATGACCACGGGCATGCTCAGCATGACCGGCCCGCAGGGCGACGGCCAGGCCCTGCTCACGACCGGCAAGTCGTATTTCCGCCAGGCGGGCGTCGAACATGACGTGATCAATTCCAACCCGTTCGAATTCGTGTTCGTCGAGACCGAGCTCAAACAGGGCGGGCCGCGCTAAGTCGTCCGGTCCAGTCCGACATGGCCGTCAACCTGATCTGGCAGGCACCCGGCCGGCACTATTGGGAATATCACTGGCTCCGCTTCCTGCTCGGCGACGTCGATCTGGTCGAGCATCAGGATACGACCGGCGACGGTTTCACCCATCACGGCCGGTACAAGCTGATCCTGCCCGATGCCATCGTCATCGACACTGGCCGCTTCTCGCTGTCGAACGACCGGCGGAAATACAACGAACTGCTCGAGCAGCGCCTGGCTTATTTCCACGAATTCACGCGGCAAGGCTGCCGCGTCGGCCTCATTCACATCAGCGACGAAACCGGGAACGATCTGCCGGTCGAGGCCTATGCGAGCTTCCGCTTCGTGCTGCGCAACTATCTCTATCCGCAGTTCGACGCGCTCCGCCACGTACGCACGATCCCGCTGGGATATTCGGGCGACGGGAGCGCGCCGGCGGCCGGTGCGCGCAATGTGAGCTGGTCGTTCATGGGCACGGTCTGGCCGGGCGGCCCGCGCACGCGCATGCTGCAGGCCATGCTCGAGATCCCCGGCGGTTTCATCCATACGACACCGCATTTCGCCCAGGGCATGGTGCCGGCGCCGGCCTACCGCAGCATGCTCCGGCGCAGCCTTCTCTGCCCGGCGCCGCGCGGCGACCGCACCTGGGATTCGTTCCGCCTCTACGAAGGTCTCGAGGCGGGCTGCCTGCCGCTGGTCGAGCGCGCGGACGGCTATTACCGCCGCCTGCTCGGCGAGCATGGATTGATCGAGGTCGGCGATTGGGCCGAGGCCGCGCGCATCGCGCGCGATCTGCTCGCCGACCGCACGACGCTCGAAGCGCGCCGCAATGCGTGCAGCGACTGGTGGCAGAGCTACAAGGGCCGGTTGGTGCGCGAGATCGGCGAGCTGGTGCGCGTGCACCTCACTTAGCGCCACGCCCCCAGTTCAGACAAAGCCAAGCTCGCATCGCCCCCTGACGCAACGCCGCCGTTGCTCTTTCAGCGGGGCTTGAAAGCCGCGAAGATCGCTTTGGCGGTGTCCGACCATCCTCCGTCTGCGTTGTCGAAGCGATCGGGATTGCGACGGTTGACGACGGCGAAGGCGCAATTGTTGATCGCAATGACCAGCATATAGTAGCGCCGCCTGTTGTTCCCTTCGGCGCGCTCGAGATAGCCGTATTGGACCTTGGCCGAGCCGGCCGGAGTGTCGACGATACTGGCGACAAACAGCGAATTTTGCGCGACTCCGCCCTTAACCTCCTTGACCAACTGATGTCTGAGGTTGCCATCCCCAATGAGGGTATTCGCGATCGCAACGAATCTCTCCTCCGTCCCGTCAAAGGACATTTGCCGAAGCTTGAGCTCGGCCCCCTCGGCGCGCAGCCGGCCATCAGCAAGTTCCGCGCTGTTCAATGGAGCAGTCGTCTCGAATTTGAGACCACAGACCTCGACGGCTTGCAGGGGAGATACCACCACGACCGAGATGACAGCGCCGATGGCAAGATGACGAAGCATGGCACGCCCTCCTCGCTATTGCGTCGAAACCGACAACTCAGGAAGCGCACGGCAGGCCGGCGCAGCATCGTTCGCGCTCTGACGGTCGCCCCTGGTGCTCAAATCTCGCTCTTACGACTCGTGGGCACATGTCAACGACGCCGCCCCATGCGCTCGGTCAGCGCGCGGTCGAAGCGCTCGAGCTTGCTCATGACGCGGCCGTAAACCGTCGCCGGGTCGATCGCATCATCGGGGCCGAATGTTCCCGCCGGCAATCCCGTGAAAAGCTCGATCGCTTCCTCGACGGTCGCGGCACTCCAGATATGGAACTGGCCGGCGGCGACCGCCTCGGCGACGTCCGGCCGCACGGAGATGTTCTGCTCGTTGGCGGCGGGGATGAGCACGCCGTGCCGGCCGGTCAAGCCGGCACTGCGGCAGGTGCGGAAAAAGCCTTCGATCTTGTGGTTGGCGCCGCCGATCGCCTGGGTATCGCCCTGCTGGTTGACCGAGCCGGTCACCGCGATGTCCTGACGCAGTGGCACATCGGCGAGTGACGACAGGATCGCGAGGAGCTCGGCGAGCGAGGCGCTGTCGCCCTCGACTCCGCCGTAGTTCTGCTCGAAGGTGATCGAGGCCGAGAACGACAGCGGAAAGCGGCGGGCAAACAGGCCGTTGAGGAATCCGGAGAGCACGAAGACGCCCTTCTGCTGGATCGGCCCGCCCATGTCGGTCATGCGCTCGATGTTGATCACGCCGTGCTCGCCCGCGAAGGTGCGCGCGGTCACGCGCGTCGGCATGCCGTAGTTGTGATCGCCCAGGTCGCGCACGGTCAGCGCATTGACCCGTCCGACCCTGGTGCCGGACACGTCGATCATGACCGTGCCGGCGCGGATCAGCTCCTGGCTGCGATCCTCGACGCGCGCATTGCGCCGGCGGCGATCGTCGAGTGCCGCCCGAATGTCGTCCGCCGTGACCACCTCGCCCTTGCGCGCGCGGACATTGGCCGCGGCCTCGGACACGACGTCCTCGATTTGCTCGAAGCGTGCCGACAGCTTGTCGCGATGCTCGGCCCAACGCGACGCCTGACCGAGCAGGAAGCCGACCGCGCTGTCGTCGCTCGGCAGGCCGCCGAGGGCGCGCGAGGCGGCGCGGATGATCGCGGCATAGGTCGCGATGTTCTCCGGCGTCGCCTCCATGTCCGGGTCGATGTCGGCCTTGACCTTGAAATAGCTCTGGAAGTCGGGATCGACCGAGAAGAACGCGTAGTACCAGCGCGGCGCGCCGACGATCACGACCTTGAGGTCGAGCGGGATCGGCTTCGGCCGCGGTGCGCCCGCCATCGGCAGGCTGCCGGAGCGATGCAGCTCCTCGATGCGGATCTCCCGGTCGCGCAGCGCGCCCTTGAGGAACTCCCAGACCTGCGGCAGGCGCGCCAGCGCCTCGGCGCGCAACACCAGAACGCCGCCATTGGCCCGATGCAGCGCGCCGGCGCGGATCATCGTGAAACTGGTCTCCATCACGCCCTGGTTGGAGCGGTACTGGATGGTGCCGAACAGGTTCTCATAGGTCGGATTGGGTTCGAGCACGACCGAGGGGTGCTGGTCGCCCGTGCGATCGACCAGGAGATTGATCGCGTAGCGCTCGGCGAGACCGGTGCGCCTGGCCGGCTCTCCGTCGCTCTCCATGGCGACCCGCGCGACCTGGTCGATCAGGTCCTCGCGCATCTCGGTCAGCCAGCGCGCGAGACCGGGATGCTGACTGTAGTCGGCGATGACGGCGGTCATCAGCGGCTCGACCACGCGCTCGACGGCCGCGTGGCGGACCTGACGCAGCGCTTCGCCGACCTGGCTTTCCGTGCTGGCCGCCTTGTAGGAGAACTTCTGCAGTTCAGGCTGAAGCTCGCGCCAGGCCGCGTCGAGCCGGGCGCGCTGCTGTTCGTCGAGCGAGTCGTAGTCGCGCGGCTGCCCCTGCTCGTCGCGAACGAGCAGAAGCACGCCCTGTTCGGTACGACGCAGCTCGACGCCGTGCGAGAGCGCCAGTTTCTGCAACGCCTCGAAATCCTCGGCGAGGGCCGCGCGGAAGGACAGCGCCGTCTGGTTCAGTTGCTGGGCATACTTCGGAGCGCCGAAGGTCTTCTTGAGCGTTTCCTCGACGACCGGCAGCAGCTCCGACATGCGCTGGCAGAAGCGCCGTCCGGTGCCAGGCGGCAGCCGATACGGGCGCGGCCGCTCGCGGATCTTGAAGTTGTTGAGATAGATCCAGTCGGGCGACGGCGGCTGGCGCCGCACATAGGCGTTGAGAAAATCGACGGTGGCGGTCATGCGGCCGCTGCGGTTGTCGCCCAGCACAAAAATGTTGAAGCCGAGGTCCGGAATGCCGAGCCCGAACTCGAGCGCCTCGCGTGCGCGCCGATGGGAAGTGAGTGCGAAGACCGTCGGCGCGCCGTGCGGCTCGACCGGCGCCGCGGTCTCAACCGGTACCGCAAATTTCGGCAGGCCGACCTTGTCGGGTGGGATGGGTTTGGGCGGCATGGATTGGATTGACCGTCTCTAGTCGAATGAGTGCGCTAGCCTCGATGCTGGTATCACCCCCACCCTACCCTCCCCCATCAAGTGGGAGGGGATTTAGAAGAGCCTTAGCCCTCCCCCTTGCGGGGGAGGGCAAGGGTGGGGGGACGTCGGCATCAGCGATCCGCCAGATCAGTCAGCCGCCTTGGCCACCGGCTCCGGCAGCTTGTCGCGCATGGTGACGAATTCTTCGGCGGCGCTGGGATGGATGCCGATGGTCTGGTCGAACTGGCGCTTGGTCGCGCCGCATTTTAGCGCGATCGCCAGACCCTGGATGATCTCGGGCGCGTCGGCGCCGACCATATGGCAGCCCAGCACGCGATCGGTCCGGCGGTCGACCACCAGCTTCATCATGGTTCGCTCGTCGCGGCCGCTCAGCGTGTGCTTCATCGGGCGGAAGCTGGCGCGGTAGATGTCGACGCCCTGATGCCACTCGCGCGCCTGCGCCTCGGTGATACCGACGGCGCCGACCGGCGGCTGGCTGAACACGGCAGACGGCACGTTCGTGTGGTCGGGCTTGATCGGATTGCTGTTGTAGAGGGTTTCGGCGAGAGCCCTGCCCTCGTGGATGGCGACCGGGGTGAGGTTGATCCGGTCGGTCACGTCGCCGACCGCATAGATGTTCGGCACCGTGCTGCGCGACCATTCGTCGACCGCCACGGCCTTCTTCTTGTTGAGCGCGACGCCGACCTCCTCGAGCCCGATGCCCGCGGTGTTGGGTGCGCGGCCGGTGGCGATCATCACGAGGTCGCAGTCGATCGCCTCGCCTGGATCGACGACGAGCCGGAAGCCGGTCGCCGTCCGCTCGATGCTCTCGGGACGGGTCGCGGTGCGGAACTGGACGCCCTTCTTCACCATCTCCGCCTGGAGGAATTGGCGGACATCCTCGTCGAAGCCGCGCAGCACCTTGTCGGCGCGGATCACCTGGGTGACGGCGACGCCCGCCGCGCGGAAGATGCCGGCGAACTCGACCGCGATATAGCCGCCGCCGACAATGGCGATGCTGCGCGGCAGAACCTTGAGATCGAGCGCCTCGTTGGAGGTGATGGCGTGCTCGATGCCGGGGATGGCCGGCAACGAGGGCCAGCCGCCGGTCGCGATCATCACCGTCTCGGCGGTGTAGGACTTGCCGCTGATCTCGATGGTATGCGGATCGACCAGGCGCGCGCGGCCCTCGAGGATGGCCACGCCGCTGTCGCGCAGCAGCTTGACGTAGATGCCGTTGAGTCGGTCGAGCTCGCGGTCCTTGGCGTCGATCAGCCTGGCCCAATCGAGCCTGTGCTCGCCGACCGACCAACCGAAGCCGGCGGCGTCCTCGAACTCCTCGGCGAAGTGGGCGGCATAGACCAGGAGCTTCTTGGGCACGCAGCCGCGCAGCACGCAGGTGCCGCCGACGCGGACAGCCTCCGCGATCGCGACGCGGGCGCCATAAGAGGCGGCACGCCGCGAGCCGGCGACGCCGCCCGAGCCCGCCCCGATGGTAAAGAGATCGAAGTCGTATTTCGCCATCGTCACTCGAGCGTCAGGCCATAGCGCATGAAGCCGGCCTCGCCCGGACCCAGCACCTTGACCCCCGGTGCGGCCGACAGGAATTTCTCGGCGGCGGGCGAACTTTCGAACATGAGCGTCACCGGCTTGCCGACCGAGGCGAACGACCAGTTGCCGTCGGCGGTCGGGTCGATCGATTTCCGGTCGAACATGTAGTCGATGATCACGCCGCGATTCTCCTCGGGCGACTCGACGATGACGTTCTTGCCGTCGATCTTCGGGAACTTGCCGCCGCCGCTGGCGCGGTAGTTGTTGGTTGCGACCGCGAACATCTGGGCGGCGTCGATCGGCTTGCCCTGGAACTTGAGATCGACGATGCGATGGCTGTCGGGCGCCACGAGCTTGCCGTCATTGTCGTAGCGGCGCGGCTTGGACACGTCGATCTTGTAGGTCACGCCGTCAATGATGTCGTAGTTGAACGATGGGAAGCCCGAATTGATCAACGCCTGCGGCTCGGTCTTGTTCGGGTCGATCTGGTTGAAGATGCCAGCCGACATCTCGAGCCACTCCTTGACCTCGGCGCCCGACACTTTCACGACTTGCAGTGTGTTCGGATAGAGATAGAGGTCGGCGACGTTCTTGATCGCGATGTCGCCGGCGGGAATGTCGGTGTAGTACTCGGCTCCGCCGCGTCCGCCCGCCTTGAAGGGCGCGCCGGCCGATAGCACCGCCAGGTTGCCATGCTCGGTTCCCTTGAGCAGGTTCTCGACATACCACTTCTGCGCGTCGGTCACGATCTGCACCGACGGGTCGTCCTGCACCAGCGAGAAATAGCTGTGGATATGCGCGCTGGTCTTGCCAACCGCCTTGCGCACGAAGGCGAGCGCGCCCTCGTGCTCTTCCTTGACCGCAGCCACCACCTCCGGATCGTTCTGCACGACAGGAATCCGCTTGCGGTCCTCGACCTTGAAGATCGCCCGGAGCGAGCCCTGCTTGTCGGCAAGCTTCCACTTGCCGGCGTCGTCGACCGAGAGCGTCAGATCGACGATGCCGAGATGGCTGCCCCAGAAACCGGGCATGACCGAGGCGACGCCATTGATCGTGCCGCGCGCGAGGTTCACGCCCGGAAAGTCCTTGAACTGCTCGCTGGGAAACTGAAGGTGCGAATGGCCGAACAGGATGGCATCGATGCCGTCGACCTGCGCCAGCCGCCATGTGGCGTTCTCAGAAAGGTCCTGGCGCGCGCCGGTGCCGAGGCCCGAATGCGGTACGGCAATCACCAGATCGGCACCCTTGGATTTCATTTCAGGCACGAACTTTCGCGCCGTCTCGATGATGTCCTTGGCGACCACCTTGCCCTCGAGGTGGCGCTTGTCCCACTGCATGATCTGCGGCGGCACGAAGCCGATCACGCCGATCTTGATCGGCCGCTCGCGCCCGCCTTCGTCCTTCAGCTTGCGCTCGAGAATGACGTAGGGCGTGTAGTAGTTGCGCGTGCCGTCGGGGTGATAGACGTTGGCGTTCACATAGGGGAATTTCGCGCCGCTCAACGCGATCTCGAGGTATTCCAGCCCATAGTTGAACTCGTGGTTGCCGATGTTGCCGGCGTCGTAGCCGAGCAGGTTCATCGCCTTGTGGACCGGATGGACGTCGCCGCGCTTGAGGCCGCGCTCGCGCGCGACATAGTCACCAAGCGGATTGCCCTGGATCAGATCGCCATTGTCGATCAGCAGGCTGTTGGCCGCCTCGGCGCGCGCCTGGCGGATCAGCGTCGCCGTGCGCGAGAAGCCGAAGGTGTCGTCCTCGCGGTCGCGGTAATAGTCGTAGTTGAGGACGTGCACGTGGATATCCGTGGTCTCCATGATGCGGAGCTTGACGGTAGCGTCGGCCGCCCACGTCGCCGTCGGCAACATGACAGCCGCAAGGACGGCCAGTGCCGCCCGATGCAAGCGTAGTTTCCCGATCATGGCCAATCTCCCTGACGGTGCGACGTCATTGCTTGTTTGGCGCGGGCTCCGCGCGACGCGTCTCGGCCGCCGTCGCAATTCAATCCCCGACTGACCGGTGTAGATTCAACGAATTACCGGATTTCTGCAAATCCTTTCGCGTTGCTTTGCCGGTCCGGCGGCCGATCCATCCGTGCCCTGCCAAGCGGAACCAACGCGGCCCTATCGTGTTGATTCGGTGGCGTCCACCAGATCCAGCGACGCGACCCGACCCGAATATCGCACGAGGATCACCCATGGCAGTTCGACCAACCTGGCGGGGAAATCTGCGGCTGGCTCTCGTCTCTTGTCCGATCAGGCTCTCGCCCGCCACGACGGACAAGGAAAAGATCCGATTTCACAAGCTGAGCCGCGAGAGCGGCAACCGCTTGCGCCAGCAAATGATCGATCCGGAATCGGGCGAGCCGGTCGGGAGCGACGAGACGGTCATGGGCTACGAGTTCGAAAAAGGCCGCTACGTCACGGTGGAAAAGAAGGAGCTCGACGAGCTGAAGATCGAGAGCTCGGACACGATCAACATCGAGCGCGTCGTGCCCGCCTCCGACGTCGAGCCGCTCTATTGGGACAGCCCCTATCTGGTCGAGCCCGACGGCAAATCGGGCGTCGACATCTTCGCCACCCTGCGTGATGCGCTGACCGAGAAGAACGTCGTCGGCCTCGGCCGCATGGTGCTGGCGCGCCGCGAGCGGCCGGTCATGATCCAGCCGCGCGGCAAGGGGATGATGATCGTCACGCTGCGCGATCCGGACGAGGTCAAGCAGCCCGAAAAGATCTTCGACATGGACATCAAGGATGTGAAGGTCGACAAGCAGCTCCTGTCGATGGCCGAGACCCTGCTGGAGCGGATGGAGGGGAAATTCGACCTGTCGATGTTCGAGGACCGCTATCAGGATGCCGTGAAGGCCCTCGTCGAGGCCAAGATGAAAGGCAAGAAGCCAGTCGTCGTCGCACAGCCCGAGCGCACCTCGAATGTCGTCGATTTGTTCGGCGCGCTCAAGGCGAGCCTCGATCAGAAGGGCGGCAGCAAGACGGAAGTCAAGCACAACGAGAAGCCGGTTGCGAAAAGCGCCAAAACCAAGTCCAAGGCTCGAAAGCGAGCCTGATCCACTTGTCTCGATGGATCTGCAGGGCCGCACCATTGCGTTGATCGGGCGCTTGGACAGACTGCCCCGCCGGCGGCTTGCGCCGGCCATCACCCGCCTTCAACTCGACATCCGGACACGCGTATCGCGACAGGCGGCGATCGGCGTGGTCGGCCACGGCAGCAGCGGCGCTGTGCGCACCGGCACGCTGGCAACGCGCATCGAGCGAGCCGATGCGCGCGGCATTCCCCTGGTGAGCGAAAACCAGTTCCTCCGCCTGATCGGCGTGCTGCCGCCGCTCGCCGACGAGGTCCGGCTCTACACCGAGGACGAGCTGGCCGACTGGTCGGGCCTGCCGTCGCACGAATTGAGGCTCCTGATCCTGTTCGACGTGCTCGAGCCAGGCAACCAGCGCTACGGCTTTCGCGACCTGAAGGCGGCGCGCGAATTCGGCCGGCTGCTCAGGACCACCGATGACTTCGCCGATGCTTTCGAGCTTGCGCTGGCGCTTCGGCGGAAGACCGCCTACGCGCTTCACCTCGCGGAGCTGAACCTGCTGGCGCCGGCGCCGCGCCCCGATGACCAGCTCGCGCTGGGAGACGCGCCGCAGAGCTTCGACGATTCCTGGGAAGCGGCACTCGGCGCGCACATGGCAGGCGACTATCGGGATGCGCTCATCGCCTATCGCCGCTGCGCCGAAATGCGACCGCGGGATTGCCAGTGCCTGTTCAACCTGTCCGCCGTTCTGATGCGCCTGAAATCCGACGCCGAGGCCGAGACGCTGCTGCGCAGGGTCGTGACGATCAAGCCGGGCTTCGCCGAGGCCTGGGCAAGTCTTGCCACCCTGCACCACGGAGAGGAACGGATCCGTCTGCTCGAGAAAGCCGTCGAGGCGAAACCGGCGCATGTCGATTCCGTACGCATGCTGGCCCGCGCCTATATGGACAATGACGACTATCGTCGGGCGTTGCCGCTCTGGGAGCGCTTCCTGTCGCTCGCCTCGGCGCGATCGACAGCGGTCGACCAGCGAGACCTGGACTTTGCACGACGGGCCCTGTTGCTGTGCCGCATGTCGCGGATGAAGGCACACTCGGCCCGCCGCGTGCGATAATCGGCCATGGCTTCCTCGGCTGCCAGACGGAAAACGGTGCGGCACGGCGACAAGCTCGACGTCTATCGCCGAAAGCGAGACTTCGCGCGCACGCCCGAGCCGCCGCCGGAGGTCAAGTCGAGCGCGGGCGGCAACAGCTACGTCATCCAGAAGCACGCCGCGCGGCGCCTGCACTACGATTTCCGCCTCGAGCTCGACGGCGTGCATCTGAGCTGGGCCGTTCCCAACGGGCCCAGTCTCGATCCGGCGGAACGGCGCCTGGCAATCCGCACCGAGGACCATCCGCTCGAGTATGGCGGTTTCGAAGGCGTCATCCCGGCCGGCGAGTATGGCGGCGGGACGGTCATGTTATGGGACCGCGGCACCTGGACGTGGACCAAGGATCCGCGTGAGTGGCTGCCGCGCGGTCTGCTCGAGTTCGAGCTGCATGGCGAGCGGCTCCGGGGCGGCTGGGTCCTGACGCGCCTCAAGCCTCGCCCCGACGAAAAGGGCGACAAGGAGAACTGGCTCCTGATCAAGCGGCGCGACGCCTACGCGCGGCCGGGTGAAGGCACGTCGGTCATCCAGTCCGCGGTCAACAGCGTCGCCACCGGCCGCTCCATGGACGAGATCGCCAGCGAACGCAGCCGGGTGTGGTCGTCCAAGCAGGGCGAGATCGCGCCGGAAGCTGCCGGGGACGCGAAGCCCAGGCCCGCGGCCAGGCGGAAAGCGGCCGCACGTCCGACATTCACCGAGTCGGTCGCGACCGCCCCCGCGCGGAAGATGCCGGACTTCCTGCCGGTCCAGCTTGCAACGCTGGTCGCAGTGCCTCCCGCCGGACCGAAGTGGCTCCACGAGATCAAGTTCGACGGCTATCGAATGCAGGCGCTGATCGACGATCGCAAGGTCCGCATGCTCACGCGAACTGGGCTGGATTGGACGAGCAAGTTCGGTCCGATCGCCAAGGCGCTCCGCGAGCTTTCCGTGCGCTCCGCCATCATCGACGGCGAAGTCGTGGTCCAGGATCAATCCGGTGTCTCCGACTTCTCGGCCCTGCAGCAGGCATTGTCCGAAAGCAAGCTCGACGGCCTGCGTTATTTCGCCTTCGATCTCCTCTATCTCAACGGGCGCGATCTCACGAGGCTGCCATTGCGCGAACGCAAGGCGGCCTTGGCGGCGCTGCTCGCGGCGAATTCGGGCAGTGCGCTGCTGCTCTACTCCGAGCACTATCTCGACCGCGGCCGGGAATTCTTCGATCAGGCATGCCGGCTGGCGTTGGAAGGCATCGTGTCGAAGAAGGCGGAGGCGCCGTACACCGCCGGGCGCAACCCGGCCTGGCTCAAGATCAAATGCACCAAGCGACAGGAATTCGTCATCGGCGGCTGGCTGTCATCGACCGCGACCGGCCGGGACCTGCGCTCGCTGCTGGTCGGCTATCACGAGAAGGGCAAGCTGCGCTATGCCGGCAAGGTCGGCACGGGCTTCGATGAAAAATCCGGCGGCAAGCTGCTGGCGGCGTTGAAATCCAGATCCCGGAAGGACTCGCCCTTCGTCGGCGTGCCGGCGGAGATCGCGCGCGGCATCCACTGGATCGAGCCGGAGCTGGTGGCGGAGGTCGAATTCGGCTCCTGGACCCGCGACCGGATCCTGCGTCATGCGTCCTTCGCCGGCCTGCGCGAAGACCGCGACGCGCGCGAGGTCGTGCTCGAGACACCGATCGAAACGACGGCGACAGCGGACGAACGAACCGGCAAGGCCGCCTATGCCGGCGTCACGCTCACCCATCCCGACCGCGTGCTATGGCCCGAGGGCGGAATCACCAAGCAGGCGCTGGCCGACTACTATGCCTCTGTCGCGCACCTGATCATGCCGCATCTGGCCGGCCGGCCGCTCAGCCTGTTCCGCTGTCCCGACGGTATCGGCAAGCACTGCTTCTTTCAGCGTCACATGGGGCAAGGGCTGCCGGACGCGGTCAAGCCGGTCAAGGTTCGAAACGAAAAGGAACCCTACCTCGCCATCGAGGACGAAGCTGGGCTGTTCTCGCTGATCCAGTTCTCGACCCTGGAGATTCACCCCTGGGGCGCGCGCGCCAGTGATCCCGAGCATCCCGACCGTATCGTGATGGATTTTGATCCGAGCGAGGAGCTGCCCTGGTCGACCATCGTCAATGCCGCGCTCGAGTGCCGCGAGCGCCTGTCGGCGTTGGGGCTGAAGTCGTTCGTCAAGACGACCGGCGGCAAGGGGCTGCACGTCGTCCTTCCGATCGCGCCGCGCTACGAGTGGAAGGAGGTCAAGGCGTTCGCCATGGCCCTCGCCTCATCCATGGCGGCGGACAGCCCGCGCTACGTCACGAACATGGCGAAGAGCGCGCGCAAGGGCCGCATCTTCATCGACTATCTGCGCAACGACCGGACCTCGACGGCGATCGCGCCCTATTCGACGCGCGCGCGTCCCGGCGCGCCGATCGCGCTACCCGTCGCCTGGGACGAGCTGAAGCTCTTGCCCTCGGGGCGGCATTACACGGTCGCGACCATCGGCCGACGCCTCGCCGGTCTGAAGAGCGACCCGTGGGCCGAGATGGACGGCCTGAAGCAGCAGATTACCGCCAAGGCACGCAAAGCGGTCGGGCTCAAGACCTAAGACAAAGGCCCGCCCGGGCGAATCGGGCGGGCCTTGATACGTCGATCGGCCAGGGGCGCTATTTGTCGACGCCGCCCATGCACAGATACTTGATCTCCAGGAAGTCATCCATGCCGTACTTCGAGCCCTCCCGGCCGATGCCGGATTCCTTCACGCCGCCGAACGGCGCCACTTCCGTCGAGATGATGCCGGTGTTGATGCCGACGATGCCGTATTCGAGCGCTTCCGACACGCGCCAGATGCGGCCCATGTCGCGGGCATAGAAGTAGGAGGCGAGGCCGAACTCGGTGTCGTTGGCCATGCGGATCGCCTCGCCCTCGTCCTTGAAGCGGAAGAGCGGCGCGACCGGGCCGAAGGTCTCCTCGCGCGTGACCGCCATCTGGGTGTGCACGTCGGCCAGCACCGTCGGCTCGAAGAACGAGCCGCCGAGCGCATGGCGCTTGCCGCCGACCACGACGCGGGCGCCTTTCTTGACCGCGTCCTGGATGTGCTCCTCGACCTTGGCGACCGCCTTCATGTCGATCAGCGGGCCCTGGCTGACGCCGGTCTCCAGACCGTTGCCGACCTTGAGCTTCTTGACCGCGACCGACAGCTTCTCGGCGAAGACGTCATAGACCTTGTCCTGGACCAGCAGTCGGTTGGCGCAGACGCAGGTCTGGCCGGCATTGCGGAACTTGGACAGCATGGCGCCCTCGACCGCCGCGTCGAGGTCGGCATCGTCGAACACGATGAAGGGCGCGTTGCCGCCGAGCTCGAGCGAGACCTTCTTCACGGTGCCAGCCGCCTGCTGCATCAGGATCTTGCCGATCTCGGTCGAGCCGGTGAAGGTGATCTTGCGCACGATCGGGTTCGACGTCAGCTCGCCGCCGACCGCCGCGGCCTTGCCCGTGACGACGTTGAACACGCCCTTGGGCAGGCCGGCGCGCTCGCCGAGCTCAGCCAGCGCCAACGCCGAGAACGGCGTCTGCGAGGCGGGCTTGCACACGACCGTGCAGCCCGCGGCCAGCGCCGGCGCGCATTTGCGCGTGATCATCGCGGCCGGAAAATTCCATGGCGTGATCGCGCCGACCACGCCGATCGGCTCCTTGAGCACGACGATGCGCTTGTCGGCCTGATGCTGCGGGATCGTGTCGCCATAGATGCGCTTCGCCTCCTCGGCGAACCACTCGATGAACGACGCGGCATAGACCACCTCGCCCTTCGCCTCGGCGAGCGGCTTGCCCTGCTCGGTCGTCATCAGCGTCGCGAGATCGTCGGAATTGGCGAGCATCAGCTCGAACCACTTGCGCAGGATGTTCGAGCGCTCCTTGGCCGTCTTGGCGCGCCAGGGCTGGAAGGCACGATTGGCCGCCTCGATCGCGGCCCTGGTCTCGTCGGCGCCGAGCTCCGGCACGGTGCCGATGATCTCCCTGGTCGCGGGATTGTCGACCTTGATGGTCGCCCCTTTGGCCGCGTCGATCCACGCGCCGTCGACATAGCACTTCTGGCGGAAAAGCTTGGAATCCTTGAGATTCATGGGGCGCTCCTGACGGGCATCATGGGGGTTGCCGATGAGTATAGCCCCCGATGTCGTGCCTGTTAAACTGCTCTTGCAGCGCTTGCGGACATGGCGGCCATGCACTCCGATCGACATGAATTCGCGATGCCCGCGATCGCGCGGCGATGGCCAATCCTCCCTTAGCTGGCGAGCGCCTGCACAAGGTCGAGCACGTTTTGGACAGGTGTAACCGTCCTCGTTTCGGCTTTCGTCGCTTACGACCTCTGGGACCTCGTTGAGGCAGAGGCTTGGACACTGCCGACCCGGCTCGCAATAGCGGCTGTATGTGGGCGTAACTGCCTACGCCTTTCATCGGCTCGTCAAATCCGCCCTCTGGCCGGATCGAGCGCTGCTCAGAAAACCCGGGACATGAATTTGAGCTTCGAAGCCACGAAACCGTGTCGTGCATAAAATCGGCTGGCGCGATTGTTGCCAGGCATGACCTGAAGGTGCATGGCGCGCACGCCGTGGCCATGCAACACGGAACGCAGACGCTGCAGGACGCGCGACCCGAGGCCCCGATTACGATGGGCAGGCGCGATGTAGAGATCGTCCAGGAAGGAATCCGGCCCGCCGAATTCCACGCTGAAGCCATAGGAGATCACGACGTAGCCGACCGGCAGACCGTCGGGCAGGCAGATCATGTATCCCGCGCCGTGTGGCGTGCCGCGCGTGAGCGCAGCGAGGGCTCGGCGACCGCGCGCCGGAAAAGCGCGCCCGTCCTCGGCGTAGAAGTCGCGAGCAAACCGGACAAGCAAGGGGAAGTCCTTCGCCGCGATCGGTTCGAGCCGGATCGCCGACGATCGGAACCTAGGCCGCGCTTTGGTCACCATCGCGCGGCGGCGCTGGAGAAACGGCAGGTGCTGCCGGCGCCGCAGCCTTGGCAGCGGCTTCCGCGGCGGCGGCGCGTGCCTTGCGCCGGTTGTGCGTGCGCACGGCGAGCCAGACCACGACCAGGAACGTCACGAGCAGCCCGAGGCCGATGTCGCGCGCGGCGCGTCCGAGCACCGCTTCCGACAAGTGACCGAAGATGTAGCCGGCTCCCGCGAAGCTGGTCGCCCACAGCAGTGCCGCGATGAAATTGAGAACCAGGAAACGGATCCACGGCAGTCCGCTCATGCCCATGGCGAAAGAGCTGAAATTGCGCACGCCGTAGATGAAGCGGAAGCTGAGGATGAAGCCCGTGTTGTACTGGTGGAGAAAACCCAGCGCGGTTTCCACGCCGGGTCGCCAGCGCGGAAAGCGCTCGAGCAGCTTGTGGCCGAAACGACGGCCGATGAAGAAGTAGAACTGGTCGCCCGCGAAACTGCCCAGGCAGGCGGCGGCGATCAGCTCAGGCAGTTTAAGGATGCCCTCCTTGGCCGCATAGCCGGCGAAGATGACGAAGGTCTCGCCCTCGATGAAGGTCCACGCGAAGGTAAAGAGATAGAACCAGTCGCCCATGCGGGCGACGTAGTCGAAAACTGTCTCTTCGAGACCCATGGCTCAGCCGTCCGACAGGGCCCGGTCGGCGAATCCCGGCCGGGTCGTAGACAAGAGACAATTGCTCAGCACATGGGCCATCAATGGTCCGAATTCCGATACCATCGGGTCTTCTCACGGGGGCGACTGGGGATGGGCCGACAAATCCCTACGACTGACGCAGTAGGAGCGGCATCCCCCGGCGGCCCCCCTCCGCCCGGTTTCGCGGGCCGGAACGTAACATAGCCCCGCGTGGCTGCGTAGTTTTTCCTGGCCACGCTAGACTTTTGGGACGTGGCCCGCGGCCGGCCCCGGACTTGGCAAAAACCCGTGGCCGTGCCATTTCCGGGCATCCGATCACGCAGAATTGACGGCGGCATGACAGATCAGAGACAGCTTCCCATCGACGTCAAAGCCGATGTCGCGGCGGCGCTCGAGCGCCAGGGGCCCGTCGTGGCGCTCGAGACCACGGTGATCGCCCATGGCCTGCCCTACCCGCTCAACCGCGACACGGCGCGCGCGCTCGAAGCGGCCGTGCGCGCCGCCGGTGCCGTGCCGGCCACGCTCGGCGTGGTCGAGGGCCGCATCAAGATCGGCCTCGACGAGGACCAGATCGAGCACTTCGCGCGCAACGATGGCAGCTGCCGCAAGCTCAGCCGACGCGACATACCGGTCGTGCTCGCCGAACGCGGCGACGGCGCCACGACGGTCGCAGGCACCATGATCCTGGCGTCATTGGTCGGCATTCCCATCATGGCGACCGGCGGGATCGGCGGCGTTCACCGGGGTGCGGAGACCACGATGGACATCTCGGCCGATCTGACGGAGCTGGCGCGCAGCCCGGTCGCCGTCGTGTGCGCCGGCGCCAAGGCGGTCCTCGACCTGGAGAAGACGCTCGAATATCTGGAAACCCAGGGTGTGCCGGTCGTCGGCTATGGCACCGACCGGCTGCCGGCCTTCTACGTGCGCGAGACACGCCACGAGCTGGAAGCGCGCGTCGACACGCCCGAGGCGGCGGCGGCGCTGATCGACGCCAAGCGGCGGCTCGGACTCGCCGGCGGCCTGGTCATCGCCAATCCGATCCCGCACGAGCACGCCCTCGATGCCGACTTTGCCGAGCGCGCGATCGCGGCGGCACTCGCCGAGGCGGAAGCCCGAGGCATCGCCGGCAAGGACGTCACGCCCTTCCTGCTGAGCCGCATGGAGAAGCTGACCGAGGGCAAGAGCGTCGCCGCGAATGCGGCGCTGATCCGGAACAACGCCGGTGTCGCGGCAAGGATTGCGGTGGCGTATGCGGGGCTGCGGTCGGGGCAGAGCTCATAGGGTCGAATGTCAATTGACAAGCGACCGACGGCTTGAAAGCACTTTATGAGGAAAAGAGCGCAAGAAAGATTGGCACCTGCTCATCTCGAGAAGCTTCGCGCTATTCTTGCAGTTCTAGATCGAAGTCGCATGCCGGACGACATGGACATTCCCGGATTTCGCCTGCATCCCCTCAAGGGTGCGCTCAAGGGTCACCTTGCTGTATCGGTCTCCGGCAATTGGCGCGTGATTTTCCGGTTTGGGAACGGTCACGCAGTCGACGTCGACTATGTGGAGTACCATTAGAGGATAACGCAAAATCCTCCACATGCTGGCGGCACCGTCCGGCGTCAGTGTCTGGAACCGCTAGGCTTGTCCGTTACTGAGGCTGCAGGAGGGCTTGGAGTGACCCGTCAAGCGCTATCCGATCTCGCCAATGAGAAGGCCGCGATGTCGTTGGATATGGCCGTGCGCCTGTCCAAAGCATTCGGTTCGAGCGCCGAGACGTGGCTTGGGATGCAGATGGCCTACGATATTTGGCAGGCGAAGGACCGCATAGCTCAGATTCGCGTGCGCAAGTTCAAGGCCGCTTGAGACGGCTACTCCCTACTCCACCGTCACCGACTTGGCGAGATTGCGCGGCTGGTCGACGTCGGTGCCCTTGACGTCGGCGGTGTGATAGGCGAGGAGCTGCACCGGCACGGCGTAGACGATCGGCGCCACGAAAGGGTCGACCGCGGGTGTTGCGATGGCGTCGATGCCCGTGCCGCCGAAGCGCTCGATGCCCTTGGCGTCGCTGAACATCACGACGCGGCCGCCGCGGGCGATCACCTCCTGGATGTTCGACGCCGTCTTCTCGAAGAGCTCGTCGGGCGGCGCGATGACGATGACCGGCACGTCCTCGTCGATCAGCGCGATCGGCCCGTGCTTCATCTCGCCGGCGGCGTAGCCCTCGGCATGGATGTAGGACAGCTCCTTGAGCTTGAGGGCGCCTTCGAGCGCGATCGGATAGCTGGTGCCGCGGCCGAGATAGAGCACATCGCGCGCCTCGGCGAGCTTGTGTGACAGCGCCTTGAACCTGGCGCGCGACTGCAGCACGGCGGCGATGTGCGACGGCACGTGGGTGAGCGCGTCGACCAGCGCCATCTCGCGCGCCCGGTCGATCGTGCCGCGCGCGCGCGCCAGGTCGATGGCGAGGCTGGCGAGCACGACGAGCTGGGTGGTGAACGCCTTGGTCGAGGCGACGCCGATCTCGGGGCCGGCCAGCGTGCGCAGCACGAGGTCGGATTCGCGCGCGATCGTGCTCTCGGGCACATTGACCACGGAGAGGATGCGCTGGTCCTGGCTGCGGCAATAGCGCAGGGCCGCCAGCGTGTCCAAGGTCTCGCCCGACTGCGACACGAAGACCGCGGCGCCGCCCTTGGGCATGGCCGCCGCGCGGTAGCGGAACTCCGACGCGATGTCGACCTCAACCGGCAGGCGGGCAAGCTGCTCGATCCAGTACTTGGCGATCAGCGCGGCATGAAAGGCCGTGCCGCAGGCGACGAGCGTCAAGCGCGACAGCTGAGCGGGGTCGAACGGCAGCTTCGGCAATTTCACCGCGCGTGCGTTGGCGTCGATCGTGCCCATCACCGTGTAGCCGACCACTTCGGGCTGCTCGTGGATCTCTTTCTCCATGTAGTGCCGGTAGTTGCCCTTGCCGACCAAGGCACCGGACAGCTCGGTCGTCCTGATCGGCCGCTCGACCGCCGCGCCCGACGCGTCGTGGATCGCGGCGCGGTCGCGCGCCAGCACGGCCCAGTCGCCCTCCTCCAGGTAGCTGATGCGCTTGGTCATGGCGGCGAGCGCCTGGGCGTCCGAGCCCAGATACATCTCGCCCTCGCCATAGCCGATGGCGAGCGGCGAGCTGCGCCGCGCGCAGACCAGGATGTCGCTGCGGTCGGCGAACAGCACGGCAAACGCGAAGGCGCCGACCAGGCGCGGCATGGTGTGCGCCATGGCGTCCTCGGCCGACATGCCCTGGTCGAGATAGTCGGTCAGCATCTGCGCGACGACTTCGGTGTCGGTCTCGCTCTCGAAGCGGCGACCCTTGGCGATCAGCTCGTCCTTGAGCTCGCGGTAATTCTCGATGATGCCGTTGTGCACGATGGCGACGCGGTCGGTCGCGTGCGGGTGGGCATTGGAAACGGTCGGCGCGCCGTGGGTCGCCCAACGCGTGTGGCCGATGCCGACGCGGCCCCTGGGCGGCTCGGCGGCGACCGCGGCCTCGAGATTTGCGATCTTGCCCGCCGCGCGACGCCGCTCGATCTGCGCGTTGACGCCATTCTCGCGCAGGATCGCGATGCCAGCGGAGTCGTAGCCGCGATACTCCAGGCGCTTGAGGCCTTCGACCAGGCGGTGCGCCACCTCGGCGCGGCCGACGATGCCGACGATGCCGCACATGTCTAGGACTTTCCTCCGTGCCGGCGCGACTTCTTCTTCTGCTGGTCTTTCCGGAAGGTCGCGGCCCAGCCATCGCGATGTTCCTGGCGACCGCGCGCGACGGCGAGCGCGTTGTCAGGCACGTCGCCGGTGATCACGCTGCCGGCGGCGACGATGGCGCCCTTGCCGACCGTGACGGGTGCCACCAGCGCGGCATTCGAGCCGATGAAGGCGCCCGCGCCGATATCGGTGAACATCTTCGAATAGCCGTCGTAGTTGCACGTGATCGTGCCGGCTCCGATGTTGGCGCGCGCGCCGACCCGCGCGTCGCCCAGATAGGTCAGGTGATTGGCCTTGGCGCCGGCCTCGATGGTCGCGTTCTTGACCTCGACGAAATTGCCGATATGGGCGCCGCGGCCGATGCGCGCGCCGGGTCTGAGACGAGCGAAGGGGCCGACCAGCGCGTCGGATTCGATGGTCGCGCCCTCGATATGGCTGAAGCTGCGGATTTCGACGCGGTCGGCCACCGACACGCCGGGGCCGAACACGACGTAGGGGCCGACGGTGACGTCGCGGCCGAGCCTGGTGTCATGGCTGAAGTGCACGGTCTCGGGTGCGACCAGCGTCGCGCCGGCGTCGAGCGCTGCTCGGCGCAGGCGCGCCTGGGCGATCGCTTCGGCGCGCGCCAGCCCGGCGCGACTGTCGATGCCCATCAGCTCTTCTTCCGGCGCCTCGATATGGGTGACCGTGCGACCCATGCGGCGCGCAATCGCGACGAGATCGGTCAGGTAGAACTCACGTTTGGCGTTGTGATTCTTCAGCCGCGCCAGCATGCGGAACATGACGCGGCCGTCGATCGCCATCATGCCGGCGTTGCACAGGCCGATGCGGCTCTGCTCGGCCGTGGCGTCGGCATGCTCGACGATCTCCACGAGGCGGCCGGCGGCATCGAGCACGAGCCGGCCGTAGCGCGCCGGATCCTTGGGCCGAAACGCCAGGACGACCACTGCCGGATTGGTTCGCGCGCGGCGCGCGCGCACCAGCCGGCGGATGGTCGCCGCCGACAGGAACGGCGTGTCGCCGTAGAGCACGAGCACGTCGCCGGCAAAATTCTCGAGCGCGCTCTGCGCGGCCCGTGCCGCGTCGCCGGTGCCGCGCGGCTGGCGCTGGATGGCGATGCTGTGCGGCTCGGCAGCGCGTGCCACGTCATCCATATCCGGCGCAACGACGACGACGATGCGCTTGGGACGCGCCGGAGCCAGGCTGCCCAGAACGTGGCCCAGCATGGTGCGCCCGGCGATCTCGTGCAGCACCTTCGGCCGGTCCGACTTGAGGCGGGTTCCACGGCCCGCGGCGAGCACGACGGCGGCAAGGCGGGGGTCGACGGTCGAAGCCATTCTCGGTCCGGTCATGTCATCGGAAAGTGGCCACGAAACTGCCATAGGGCAGCCGGCCGGGCCAAGGCCCTCGCGATTCAATTAATGTTACCCAGAGTTTCGCCATGTTTCAGAGCGTTACGCGCCACATCCGGCCGCCGGAGGCCGTAGGATGGCCTGCCGCGATACGTCGGACGGGTGCACGAGTCGACACCGGAAGCACTGGACGGCGTCAGCCGGAGGCGATAATGATGGCGCGATGAATCCGGCCACAGCATGGCCGCCCCCCTGGCGGGCCATCGTCTTCGACCTCGACGGCACCCTGATCGACAGCGCGGGCGACCTCGCCGCCGCGCTCAACCGCATGCTGGCCGAGTCCGGCCGCGGACAGGTCACGGTCGCGCAGTTCAAGCGCATGATCGGCGACGGCTCGGCGAAGCTGGTCGAGCGCGGCTTTGCCGCGACCGGCGCCATTCCCGACGGCGCCACGCTGCAAGGCAAGCTGGCGCGTTTCCTGGAGATCTATGAAGCGGCCTCCGCGGTGCTGACACGGCCCTATCAGGGCGTGCCCGAGACGCTCGGCGTGCTGCGCGCGCGCGGGCTTCGCCTCGGCGTCTGCACCAACAAGCCGGATGCGGCGACGCGCCGCGTGCTCGACGACCTGGGACTTGCCGGGCAGTTCGACGCGATCGCTGGCGGCGACACGTTCGCCGTGCGCAAGCCCGACCCGGGCCATCTCAAGGGCTTGCTCGACCAGCTTGCCGTGCCGCCATCGGCCGCGATCATGGTCGGCGACAACGAGCACGACGCCGCGGCCGCGCGCGGCGCCGGTCTGCCGATGATCCTGGTGTCCTATGGCTATGCGCGCAGTCCCGTCGCGGAGATCCGGCCCGATGCGGTGATCGACCGCTTCGGCGATCTGCCCATGATGTTGGACCGGCTGAGGCAGTCATCTTGACGGCATGCGTCGACTGACGACGCTGCGACAGCCGTTTTCTTGACAGGTCCGCCACCCGGCCCTATAGCATCCCGCGATTCGAGGAATGGGCGCATAGCTCAGCGGGAGAGCACACCCTTCACACGGGTGGGGTCGCAAGTTCAATCCTTGCTGCGCCCACCATTCCTCCTCCTGATCCAACCGGTCGCGCCCTAAGGCATCCGCGCCAGTTCGACGGCCGGCGGTTCGTCGACGATCCGGTCCCTGGCGGCAACGTTCAGCAGCATTTCGTCGCGCAGTTGAGACTCGCCGCTCAACGCTTGGAGGAAGTTGCGCGACCAGGCCTGCGCGGTGTCGACGCGCAGCGTCTCCATCATGCTGTGCCAGCGCGCCTGGCGCTCGGACTGAGGCATCGAGAGCGCCAGATGCATTGCCTCGGCGATCTCGTCCGGATCGAGCGGGTTGACCTGCACGGCGCCGGTCATGCGCTGGGCCGCCCCGGCGAAATGCGACAGGATCAGCACGCCGGGATTCTCGCCGTCCTGCGCGGCGACGTACTCCTTGGCAACGAGGTTCATGCCGTCGCGCAGCGGCGTGACGAGGCCCACACGTGCGCAGCGGTAGAAGCCGGCAAGAACGGCACGCGGCACGTCGCGCGTGATGTAGCGCAGCGGCATCCAATCGAACTCGGCGTGATCGCCGTTGACGCGGCCAGCCAGGCGGTCGAGCTCGCGACGCAGAGCGCGATACTGCTCGACGTCGACCCGCGAGCGAGCGGCGACCTGGAGAAACGTCACCTTGCCGCAATGCTCGGGAAAGCGCTTGAGCAGGCGCGCATAGGCCTTGAACCGGTTCGGCAGGCCCTTGGAGTAGTCGAGCCGCTCCACCCCGATGATCAGATCGCGGTTCGCCAGGCTGTCCTTGAGGCGACGCGTCTCCTGGGCATGCAAGGCGCGCTGCGATTGCGCGGCAAAGCCCGCAGTGTCGATACCCATCGGCACGGCGATGGCGCACATGAGCTTGCCGTCGACGCGAATGAGATCCTCGCCGACGAACCTCGCCCCCACGATGTGCTCGAGGCAGTCGAGCAAACCGCGCAGATCGACCGGCGTCTGCACGCCGACAACGTCATAGGCGGACAGCGAGCGCAGCAGCGTCGCCGCACAAGGCAGCGCGCCGAACACGGCAGAAGGCGGGCACGGCACATGGAGGAAAAAGCCGATCCGATTGAGCACGCCGAGCCGCCGCAGCGCCGCCCCACACGGAATGAGGTGATAATCGTGGATCCAGATCAGGTCGTCGGGCAGCAGCAGCGGCGCCAGCGCACGCGCAAAGGCTTCGTTGACGGCCATATAGGCCGCCAGCTCCTCGCGCTGGAACTCCATCAGGCCCAGCCGGTAGTGGAACAGCGGCCAGAGCGTGCTGTTCGCGAAGCCGACATAGTATTTGCGATAATCTTCCGCGCTGAGGTCGATCGTGGCGTAGACCGCCTCGCGCGAATCGGAAATCTGGGCCGACAGGCTGGTCTCGGCCGCCGTGGCGCCGCTCCAGCCGAACCAGATGCCGCCGCGCTGACGCACGGCGTCCCGCAGGCCGACCTCCAGCCCGCCCGAGCGCACCCCACGCTGACGCGGCGCCGGTATCCGGTTCGAGACGACGATCAATCGCGCCATGGACCAGCCTCCCGACGTCTGTTGGACCGCATTACCCCTCCAGCCTGCGCAATCAACGGTTGGAGCCTGAATGAGTTGCTTCGTCGCCGGCGAGTGGTTCGGCGGGTGCCACCCGGGTCACTCCGAGGTCGAGTTGCGCCAGGCGCTGCTCCTCACCACCGCTTTGCCTTTGAGCAGGTCGCCCAGCCATGCGCGCACGGCCGCGGTGGAGCCGTCAAAGCAGCCGTCCACGCTCAGCCCGAGGCCGCCGACCGCGCGGGCCGCGTGAAACCCCTCCTCGTCGGTGACATCGTCGCCGATGAACACCGGCGTGCGGCCCGTGAAGGGCGGCACCGCCAGGAACGTGCGCACGGCGTGGCCCTTGTTGATCGCGCGGGGTTGGATCTCATAAGCCATCTTGGCCTGCAGGATCTTGAAATCATCAGGCAATTGCGCGACGAGGCCGGTCAGCAGCTCGAGCAGAAACGGCGCGTGCCGGGGCGCCAGCCTGTAGTGCACGGCGGCGCCCAAATCCTTGTCCTCGACCACCACGCCGGGATGCTCGGCAGCAAAGGCATGCATCGCCTCGCGCCAGCGCGACGGGACGTGCGGCACCTTGGGGGCCCAGCCGGTCTCGTCGGACGCCAGGCGGAGCGTGCCCCCGTGCTCGCCGGCGACCGGCAGCCGGAGCGGGCTCAGCAGCCGGTCGAGATCGGCAATCGTGCGGCCGCTCACGATCGCCAGCGCCCCGCCGAAGGCAAGGCGGCACGCCTCCAGCAGACCCGGAAGTTCGGCAGGGACGACGACGCGGTCGGGGCGTGCTGCGATGTCGATGAGGGTGCCATCGAGATCGAGGAACAAGGCCCAATTGTTGCGGGGTCGGATCAGAACGTCGTCCCCGGATACGCGAACATCCTCTCGGAACATCCGGTCCTGTCCGATTGCTGCGGCTTGGATTTGCATTTCTCCCATACTAACCAACGGGATAGCCATATGCTCCCAGGTCCCCCAAGGCAAAAATGGGGCATTTTCCCGGAATCGCGATGATTCGAGGGCCGATACACCAGGACTGTTAGGATAAGCCGCGGAAATTATTGACGCTTTTCGTCAACACGTCCGGCAAGCGCGGCTGCCTGCTCCGTCAGGGCGCGGCGATCAACCTTATTGGTGCCTGCGAGCGGCAAGGAGTCCAGAAAAATCACGCGCCTGGGATGCTGGTAGGCGGGACCGCCGGCGAGGGCGAAGCTCTTCAGGGCAGCCTCGTCAGCCACGGCGCCGGGCCGGGCGACGACGAAGGCATAGGGCACCTGGCCCTTGAGCGGGCTGTCGACCGGCACCACGGCTGCCTGCAGCACGTCCGGGTGCCGCTCCAGCAGACCTTCGACGGCGGCCGGAAAGACGCTCTCCCCTCCGCACTTGAACATGTCGTCGGCCCGTCCGACGAAATAGTAGAACCCCTGATCGTCGCGTCGGCAGACATCGCCCGTATCGAACCAGCCATCCTTCAGCCGTTTCGCGGTCTCGTCCGGCAGATTGTGATAACCGAGCAGCACGCCGGGATTGCGCACCTGCAGCACACCCTCGTCCGGGCCTGCGTCGCCGGCCAGCCGCGCTTCGACACCCGGCAAGGGATAGCCAATCGAGGTCGGCGGGCGCGGCCGGCCGTCGGGATGGCTGCCGAAGGGCACCGGACCACCCTCCGTCAGGCCGTAATTGGCCGAAACCACGGCCTGGGGAAAGACGCGGCGCAGGGCCTCGAGCAGCGCCGGCGACGCCGGCGCCGAGCCGACGCTCATGGTGCGCACGCTCGAGAGGTCCGTGCGTGCCAGCAGCTCGGTTTCGGCGAGCATCAGCGCATACATGGTCGGCACGCCCGACAGCGAGGTGCAGCGGTAACGGCCGATCGCCTCGATGTAGTGGCGCGCGTCGAAGCGGCCGAGCAGTACGATACGGCCGCCTGCGGTCAGTGCGATCTTCGCCGCGACCAGCGCATTCTTGTGATAGAGCGGCGCGGCGACCAGCATGGCCGCATCGGCATCGAACCGCCGCGCCCGCGACAGAACCTCGGCATTCCAGATCTGTCCGCCATGGCCGAGCAGCACACCCTTGGGCCGGCCGGTCGAGCCTGAGGTGTAGAGATGCAGCGCCACCTCGTCGGAGCGGACCGCCACACTGCAAAAGGCACCGGCATCGACGAGGCCGCCAAATCCCTCAGCAATGTCGACCACCGGCATGTCGGACGGACACAACAGACGCGCGCCCGCATCGGCAAGGATGAGCTGGGCGCCGCAATCGCGCAGGATGAAATCGGCCGTATCGGCCGGCACCTTGATGTTGATCGGCACGGGGACGACGCCGGCGCGCATGGCACCGAACAGCGCGACCACGTATTCCAGGCAATTGAGGGCGAGGATCGCGACGCGATCTCCACGCACCAGGCCGCGCGCGGCGAGCGCGCGGGCGAAGCCGTCACAAGCCGTGTTGAGCTCGCCATAGCCGAGCTCGCGCGCGCTCGATGGCCGCGACAGATCGACCAGCGCCGGCCGGTCGGCCGGATGATGGCGAAAAACCTCGCCAAAATTGCTATGATCGGCCACCGACCATCCCCCCACCCACCGTGCGGCCCCGCAGGTGATCCGGTCCCATCGATAAGCCGTATTTGCCCCGACCGCACGTGCCATCTTCAGGAGCCGTCATGCCGATCACGTCTTCCCCCCGCCTGGGCGCCTGCGCAGCCCTCGGTCTGTTGCTGGCGACGCTGCCGATCCCTGCAGCAGCACTCGACCTGGTGGGACTGACCGATAAGAATCAGCTCGTCCTGTTCAACGTGGCCAATCCCGGCGCCGCCCGCATTCTGCCGATCACCGGCGCGGGCGGGCGCATCATCGGTATCGATTTCCGGCCGGCCAACAAGCAGCTCTACGGCGTGGGCGCCGACAGCATGATCTATGTCATCGACCACGCGAGCGGCAAGGCGAGTTCCGCGCGCAAGCTGTCCGTCGCGTTCGACGGGCGCAAGGGCGCCGTGGTCGACTTCAATCCCCAGGCCGACCGACTGCGCCTGATGGCGACCGGCGGCCAGAACCTGCGCATCAATGTCGATACCGGCGAAGCCGCTATCGACAAGCCGCTTGCCTACAAGACAGGCGACGCCGGCGCCGGCAAATCGCCCTCCGTTACGGCGGGCGCCTACATCAATTCCTTCGCTGGTGCCACGCAGACTCAGCTGTTCGACTACGACAGCGGGACGGGGTCCTGGCTCCTGCAGAATCCGCCGAATGACGGCGTGCTGACCACCATCGGCCCGAGCGGCCTCGGCAGCGTGCGCATCGACGCGGTCGACATCCTGACCGACAAGGACGGCGAATATCATTGCTTCGGCGTCGCGGGCGCAACGCTCTATCGTATCGACGTGGCGACCGGGAAGGCCGTGCAACTGGGCCGGGTCGGCGCGGGCAGGACGAAGCTGATCGACATCGCGTTCGTTCCGGTGCGCTGACGCGCGGGCAATTGCCGCGCTGGCAACGCGCCTCCCATAGACCGCGTGACATAGCCGGGTGGATGCCGACCGCGGCACGCGCGGCGGGAACCGGTGCGCGCAGCTTGCGTTCCATCATCGGCATACCGGGTCGGGGCATGCCTCGGCGCTGCCGATGCGCAGCTTCCCCATGTCCGCTCGGAAGCAGAGCGAGGTGATGGATCGTGGCGAATTCGACGGGTCGTAAGCGAGCGCGGGCGGGAGCTGTTCCGGCAAAGCGGTCGAACCGCACCTTGTCTGCGCGAAAAAGCCGGGCCGCAACGCCAAACGGGTCGATGCGCAGGAAGGGGAACGTCGGGTCGACGGCGATCATGGCGCGCCACAGGCCAGCCGCCGTCGTGCGTCCGCGCAGTGAATTCCCAGCCGCGGCCTCGCTGGTCAGACTTGGCCTGAGCGCAACCGCCCTGATAGCTGCGCTCACCTTCGCGTTCGCTGCCCGGGCACGGCTGCCTTGGCTGACCTTTGCGCGCGTGGCGACACGACGGCACAAGCCGTGGATGATCATGCCGCGCCGGGGCACGTGACCCATCGCGCCTGCACCGCACGCCAGGGTCACCGCAAGAACCGCGATTCCGGCGAGGGTGAAACCATTACAAGTGGTAGCCGTTAGACAATGAAACCGAGGTCATTCGCCGGGGGGGGGCCAGAGGGGTTGTCATGGCAGAAAACCTGAGCGGCATTGCGGTCGAGGACGTCGAGGCGTTCGCCTACCACGGCGGCGCCGGCCTTACCATCGTTCTCAAGGGTGGAGATTCCGTTCACTTCGTGTTTCGCCCCGAACAAGTCAGCCTGGCGATCGAACGATTGGCGACGATCGCGGAATTCACGCGGGCCGAAGCCGAAGCCGAGGGAGAGAAGGACGTGTATTTCGACCCGATCAGCCCGACCGGCGTCGGAGCGGCCCGCACCGGAGACGGCCGACCGCTCGTCTTCTTCCTCCTGGGCGGCGCGGTCCTTGCGTTCCATCTCGACGGCGAACAGCAGGCTGCGCTGAAGCTCGCGCTCGACTCATTCGCGCACTAGGCCGTGATCGGCTCGATTCACGTTGCACATCGAAGCGCTGCTTCGATGTGAAACGATCGCAACCTGGTCTCGATCTCAAACGACTGCCAGCCCGATCATCAGCATCAGGCTCGCGCTCGACGCGAGCGCAAATACCAGGTCGGCGCGGCCGAATTTCGAACACACGAGAAAGCTTCGCCGCATGGGATGCGTGAGCCCTCGCGCTTCCATGCTGATGGCGCTGCGCTGGGCGCGGCGCACGGCGCCGGCGAGCAGCGGAATGACCAGGTCGACGTAGCGACGCGGCAGCCCGACAAGCGACCGAATTCCCGATGCCTGTGCCGTCGCCGCGCGCAAGGCGTGCGCGAGGTGGAGCTGCCGCAGGTCGTCCTGCAACTGGGGAATGAATTGCACGACGCTGAACACCGCAAAGGCGACGGTCGGCCGCAGACCGGCGTTCTGCATGAGGGCGCGCGCCAGGTCGGCCGGCGGGGTCGCGCGGACGAAAGCATAGGACACCGCGCCGAAATTCACCGCGCGCAGGAAAACGACGATGCCGTCATCGAGCGCCGATCCGCGCAGCAGCGAGAAGCGCCCGAGGGACTCGACGTAGCCTCCCGCCTCGTGGAACAGCAGATTGGTCCAGAGGAAGCCGAAGCCCATCAGCGCAAAGGGCAGCATCACCAGGGCGAGGCGCAGCGGCGGCACGCCCTCGAGCACCATGAGCACGACGACGATCAGGGCCAGCACGGCAGCCTGAAAGCGGATGTCGAACACCACGGTCACCGCGATCACGAGGACGATGGCCGCCGCCAGCTTGGTCAGCGGGTTGACCGGATGCAGAGGACGCCACTCACTGTCGCGCATCGAGCCAGGCCCTGATGACGACCGCCTGGGGCGGCGCAAGACCGGTCAGGGCGAGCAGCTGTCGATCGACGAGCACGGCCCGAGCCGAATCGATCCGGGCGAGCCTTCCCCGGTCCAGGACAGCAATGCGGTCGCACAGGCCGGCCAGCCAATCGATGTCGTGGCTGATGACGACCACGGCCTGATCGGTCCGGCGCATGCCGGCAATGGTGCGACGCAGGCGCTGAGCGGCATCCGCGTCGAGACCGTAGCTCGGCTCGTCGAAGACGATGATCGGACGCCCGGGCGCCGCGATCGCGACGAGGACACTGAGCCGTCGCTTCTGCCCATGACTGAGTTGGAAGGGATGCGCAGCACGTTTGTGCCACAGACCAAAATCGCGCAGCAGCTTCTCTGCTTCCAACCGGGCTGCCTCCTGTGGCGAGCCGTCGTCCCGGCTTGCCAACAGGCTCAACATGAGTTCATCGATGACGCTCTCGCGCGCGAATTGATGCTCTGGATTTTGAAAGACGAACTGTCCACTGGGCGCCGCGCTGCCATCGCGCCCGATCCGTGCACCGCGTGTCGGCTCGAGCAGCCCGGCAAGCAGCAAGCCGAGCGTCGACTTGCCCGCGCCATTGCGCCCGACCAGTCCGAGGATCTCGCCGCCGGTCAGCGACAGCGAGACGTCCGACACGATCTCGGGACCACCGCTCGGAGCGTAGCAGGCACGATCGAGCTGCAAGATGGATTTGCCTACGGCGAGCGACGGCGGCGCCAATTCCTGTTCAATCCACGCCGCGATTGCCGCAAACATGTCCGGGCGCATGCCCGGATTTTGCTCGAGCCACCGGTCGAGATTGGTCAAGGCCGCGGCAACGGTCAGCGGACGCCCGGCCAGTTGCAAGCCGCGCGCGCGCAGGAAGCGGTAGAGGTGCGCGGCGGTCGGCAGCCAGGAACCCGTGCCGGCGACCAACGCGGCCCGATCGTGGAACAAGGTGTCCGGCGCTTCGAACGCCAGGGGCATGCCGTTTTCGCCGAGCACCAGAACGCGATCGGTCAGCGGCAGCAGCGCCTCGATCTTGTGATCCATGTAGATCAAGCTGCGTCGCGCGTCGCCGCGCGCCAGGCGATCGATCACCGCATAGGTTCGCGCCGTCGCCTCGGGGTCGAGCTGGGATGTCGGCTCGTCAAATACGTAGAGCGGCGTGTCCTGGGCGAGTGCCGCGGCAAGCGCCACCATCTGCTTCTCGCCGCCCGACAGTGTGCGCGTGTCGCGCCGGCGCATGGCGGCGGGCAAGCCGACCCAGGAGAGGGCCTGATCCACGCGCCGGTCAATTTCGGCAGGCGGAAGCGCGCGGTTCTCCAGCGCAAAGGCGACTTCGTCTTCGACCGTGAGCGCGCAGAGCTGGCTGTCGGCATCCTGGAAGACATAGGCGATGTCGCGCGACAGATCGGCAACGCGACTGGCAGCGACCGGACGGCCGGCGAGCTCGACAGCGCCCGTCACCTGCGCCGGGATCGACTGCGGGATGATGCCGCTCCAGCAGAGCGCGAGACTGCTCTTGCCAGCACCGGATGGGCCGGTCACCAGAACGCGCTCGCCCGGCGTCACCTCGAGCGACACGCCGCTCAGCGCCGGAGCGGCGGCGCGCGGATAGGTGAGGCTCAGCTCCCGGACGCTGAGCGCGCCTTTCATGTGGGCGAGATCGTCAAGCCCGCTTGGGCGACGGCGCACCGCTCGTGGTGTCGATCGCGAGCCCGGCGAGCACGCCGGTCCGGTGCAGACGCTCGGCCAAGACGCGCCCGAGGTAGCCCGCCAGCAGCATTCCGCTCGCCACGCGAATGACGAACATGGTGATGAGGAGACCGGCGCTGAGCGAGCCGTAGTTGAACCGGATCCAGGTGTAGGCGAAGCTGAACACGGCCGCGCTGGCGCCGGCAGCCAGCAGCACGGCCAGGCTGTAATTCTGCCAGCGTGTCAGCGCGAAAGGCAGCTCCGCACCGGCCCCCTGCACGATGCCGGTCAGCAGAAGAACGAGTCCGGCAGGGTGCCCGGTCAGCACCTCGGCGATCGCGGCAATGACCTCGGAGCCGAAGGCGACGAACGGCTTGCGGATGATGTAGGCCGCGATGATCGAGACGATGCACCAGAAGCCGAACATCACGTCGAGCATGATGACGCCGAGGGGCACCTGGAGCATGAGCCAGAGCTGGGCCCAGCCGAGATAGAGCACGCCGAACACGACGCCGAGCGCAGCAATCACGGTGGTCTCGCGCTGGGTCCACGCCCGGGAGGAGGTCTGCGGATCCATGGTGGTCATCCCTTCGTCGTGAAGATCAAGTCCGCGATCCCGGCATTGAATCATGCCGATATCGACGCCGCATCAGCGCGCCTGGGTCGGACTGCCCTTGGATACGATCGCAGTCAGAACGACGTGCGAATTGCCCGGCGAAAAATCGAGGAAGCTGCGCTCGATCGTGTCGAACACGTCGGCCACGTCGCCGGCGAGCTTGGTGCAGAAATGCTTGCCCTTGGCGAAGGTGCCGGCACTTTTGGCCGCCCCGATGCAGGCGACGATGTCATCCATGTATTCCGGACGGCCGAGCGGATAGAGGGCGATCTGCGCCGATGCCGCAATGCCGATCGGCGAGCGGCGCGGTCCCGCCAAGGCCACCTTGGTTTCAGATGCCGGATCGGGCCGCGCCGGCAGCGCGCAGCGCGGATCGTCGGGCTCGCCCGGGCAGCCGCGCGACAGGCTGAGATTCATGACCAGATGTCCCGGCACGCGCGCAGCGGCCGAGAAACTCTCGAGCAGCGCGGGGAACAGCACATGCGCGCCGCCGATCAGCGTCGTGGACACATCGTCCGTCTCGATGTCGAGCCGATCCTTGTAGCGCTGCAGGGGTTTGACGGCATCGAGGATGACGGCAACGAAATCGCTCGTCATCGGGTAAAGCGAATACTGGCATCCCAGGTACATTGCTCTCTCCGCTGGCATTACCCAGATCAGATCGAGGGTTGAGCGGCGATCCGCTCTCTCAGCCCGCACGACGCGAGCACCCCTGCAACGGCGATAGTCCTACACCAGAGACGGGCGGCCTGTAAACCGCCGTCCGGCGCGGCGGGCCTGCAAAAGTCAATGAGTGCGAGGAAGGAAGGGAATGCGGGCCGGACTGCGCGCTCTAAAGAGCGGCCTCAAGCACCCGGAGGTGCCGCTCGACCAAGCGCTCGAGCTCGTCCGAGCGGTTGCCCGCAACCTGGGCGGCCCTTCCCCAGCTGACCGCCACCAGGTGAACCAACAGGCTGAACAGCGACAGCTTCCGATGCCGACGCGAGTCGGGACGACCGGTATAGGCATCCAGCAGCGCCTCGCCCGCCGCCGGGTCGAGATCGCCCTCGACCACGATAGTTGCGATATCCCACATGGGGTCGGCCATCGCGGAAAACTCCCAATCGACGAGCAGCAGCTCGCGCTCGGGCAGCAGCAGGAAATTCGCAGGCACGGGATCGACGTGACATGGCCGCAATGCTACGTCCAGACCGGCAAGCTCGGCCCGGATCGCTTCGGCCCGCATGCGCAGCCGCGACAGTCGACCATCGGCCGCTTGCGCCAAATAGCGATCGATCACCTCGAACGGCTCGGCCGTGCCGCGGAACTCGGGGACGGACTCATGAAGCCGGCGCAGCAGCCCGGCGATTTGCCGGCGCATCTCCGGCATTGCCAGGTCACCCGCAGCGAGCGGCTTCGCGCCTGCCAGGAAGCGCGCAAGCATCACACCAGACCGCTCATCGGCGTGGACGATTTCCGGAGCGAGCCCGGCCGCGGACGCCACGCGGGCATTGTGAATTTCATTGCCACGCACGACATAACGGTCGGTGCCGGCGCCTGGAATGCGCAACATGTAGTCGTGGCTGCCGTCAGGCGACGTAACGCGGTAACTGCGATTGGTCAGTCCCGAAAGCGGCGTGATCCGCCACGCATGTCGTGGCCGGTCGCGCAACACTGGCACGGACGCGAGTGCCGCACGCAGCCTTTCGATGTCCGCCTGACTTTCGATTGCGCCGGTCATGGCGCCGCAGGCGATCCCAGCTAGAGCCGACGATCTAGAGTCCCGCCGCCTGCGCCAGTCGCGCCAGGTAGGTGCAGCCCATCTGCGCGTAGGTGAAGGGGTGCGCCTTCTTCGGATCCTGCTCGGCCTCGACCACCAGCCAGCCGCGATAGCCGGCAGAAGCCAGGATCGGCATGAGGCGCGCATAGTCGACCGCGCCGTCGCCCGGCACGGTGAAGACGCCGTCGACGACCGAGTCCATGAAGCTCTTGTCAACGCCGCGCACGCGCTCGAGCACGGCCCGCCTGACGTCCTTGCAATGGACGTGGTTGATGCGCTTGATGTGACGCCGTGCCGCCGCCATCGGATCGCCTCCGGCATATGTCAGATGTCCGGTGTCGAGGAGCAGCCCCACTGCGCTGCCCGTGGCGGCCATCATCCTGTCCACCTCGGCCTCGGTCTCGATCACCGTGCCCATATGATGGTGGTAGGCCATGGCTACGCCCTGGCCCGCAAGGTAATCGGCGACCTCGGTCAGGCGCCGGGTGAAGACCGGCCATTCATTCGCGGCCATGACCGGCCGCTTGGACAGCGGTATCCTGCGGTCGCCGGCGATGCCTCGGCTGGTTTCCGCGAACACCATGACCTTACAGCCCATAGCCTTGAGCAGGCCGAGATGAGGCTGCATTGCCACGATCTCCGCCTTGGCGTCACGCTCGAGCAGATTGGCGCTGTACCAGCCCGAGACGATGTCGAGACCGTGGCGTGCCATGATCGGCTTCAGCGCGTCGGCCTGGCGCGGGAACTTGTTGCCGAGCTCGATGCCGTCATAGCCGGCCTGCTTGGTCTCGCTCAGGCACACGTCGAGCGGGATGTCGCCGCCGAGCTCGGGCAAGTCGTCGTTCGACCAGGTGATCGGGTTGATGCCGAGACGGACCGATTTGAGCTGATGGGGCATGAAACGCTCCGGTCTCAGAGAAGGGCGAGCGACTGCAATTCGCGGCGCAGCGCGGCCGGATCGGTGAAATGGATGCCGTGAAGACCGACCGCCGCCGCGCCGGCGACGTTCTTCGGCACATCGTCGATGAACACCGCATCCTCGGCCGCCACACCATAGGTCTCGAGCAGGTGCCGGTAGATGCGTGGATCGGGCTTGGTCAGCTTGATGTAGCCCGACACGGTGATGCCGCGAAACCATGACAGAAATTCGTAGCGGCGCTGGGCGATCGGAAAGGTGTCGGGACCGAAATTGGTCAGCGCGTAGATCGGCGTACCGTGCTGGCGCAGCTCATCCAGGATCTCGACCGTGCCCTGGATCGCGTTGGGAATCATCTCGTCGAAGCGATCGAACCAGGCGTCGATGAGATGCCGCTTGTCGGCATGCCGATCCATGAGCACGGCGACCGCGTCGTCGCGGCAGCGGCCGGCATCCTGCTGCAGGTTCCAGTCGCTGGTGCACACGCCGGTGAGAAAATCCTCCATCGCCGGTTCGTCGCCCTTGAAAAACGTGCGATAGAGATAGCGCGGATTCCAGTCGATCAGCACGCCGCCGAGATCGAAGATCACCGTTGAACGTCGCGACACGACTTTCCCCTTACCTTGAAGCACGCTGGCGGCGCACCGTGGCCGACAGCACACGCGCCAGATTTCCCCTCCGGCCGACCGCGACACGCTCGAGACCGAGCCACGCCGCCATGCGCTGCAACTCCCCGGCCATCGCCTCGGCTGCCGGGCCCTGCTCCACCCCGGCCTCGGTGCCGGCCGCTCGGACCAGCAGGGCCGAACTCGCGCGATCAGCCTTCAGATCGAGCCGACCGACCAGCTTGCCTCGATGGAGCACGGGCAACACGTAATAGCCGAAGCGCCGCTTGGCCTCGGGTGTATAGATTTCCAGCCGATAATGGAAGCCGAACAGGCGCTCCGTCCGGTCCCGGTACCAGATCAGCGGATCGAAGGGTGAGATCAGGGCTGCGCGATCCACGTTTGCGGCAGGGCGCGCCGAGCGGTCGAGATAGGCCTGATGACGCCAGCCCTCGACGCGCACCGGCCGCAATTCCCCCGCCTCGACCAGCTCGTTGAGCCTCTGCTTTGCGGCGGCGACCGGCATGCGGAAGTAGTCGCGCAGATCGGTTTCGGTCGCGACGCCGAAGGCACGTGCGGCGAAGCGCATCAGCTCGCGCTGGGCATCCGCCTCGTTCGGGGTCGGCAGCGCCAGGATGTCAGCCGGCAGCACGCGGTCGATGACGTCGTAGACGCGCTCGAAGCCGTGCTTCTCGATGCCTGCGCGCGTGACCGAGCCGACCTGCCCGGACCAGAACAGGTATTCGAGCGCGATCTTGCCGTCATGGCGCTCCCACATGCCCTTGACACGCTTGCCGTCGCCGGCGAAGGCGCGCGCGGGCGATGGGCCGCGCAATCGGAGCTCGGCCAGCACCGAGGCGATCAGCGCGCGCTTGCGCCGCGCGAACCTGACGTAGCCGCCGTAGATGCCCTCGAGACGTTGCGCGCGCGCCATACGCCAGCGCAGCAGCGGCTGCATCGCGAGCGGCAGCAGAGATGCCTCATGCGCCCAGTATTCGAACAGTCTGCGCTTGGCCGGGTTGAAGGCATGACTGTCCAGCGCGGAACGCTCATAGTGGCCCAGCCGCGAGAACACCGGCAGGTAGTGCGCGCGCACCAGCACATTGACCGAATCGATCTGCAGCAGGCCCATGTCCTCGACGGCACCGAGGATCGGACACTCGGCGTGCTCACGGCGCCGCGCGGCGGCGTCGAAGCCCTGGGCCGCGAGCGCGATATGCCGGGCTTCGTCGCGGCTCAGATCCACCTGCGTCATGGCTCAGAACTTGTGAAGAAATCGACGCGGGAGCGGGTACGATGATTCATGAGCATCGAACCCTCCGCATCCGAGCCGCCGCGCACGGCATTGTTTGGTGATCTTCCGACGTCGCCCCGACGTTCCGAGGGTGGGATTGGCGGTCGCGGCGCGCCTCGCATTCTGGTGGCGCAGCGCGATCAGC
>Ga0194121_10001489_pt1 | contig 39590 bp, 39 predicted proteins | sample TA2MahCa50mmetaG_FD_148609 | JGI IMG/M metagenome (GOLD analysis project Ga0194121, IMG submission 148609) | Freshwater microbial communities from Lake Tanganyika, Tanzania - TA2015020 Mahale Deep Cast 50m | ecosystem: Environmental > Aquatic > Freshwater > Lake | place: Tanzania: Lake...
AGCAGATCTGGCCGTCGATATCGTCGCCATGGCCTCAGGCGAGTGGTTGACCGTTGCCGCATCTCCGCGCCCCAACTTGAGAGCACCGTGGCTATCGTGCCCGGCCTGGTTAGTCCAACTTTACCCGAGCGTCACGCTCGCCTCGTGGGCGCGCTCGTCCGCGCCCACCTTCGGCCCAACTACATCCGGGACCCGGTCGCGACCGAAAGGGCGCGGCGCGACGCACAGGATCGCGTGGAACCAGTCCGTGTCACCCTTGAGCGGGGCGAGACCATCATCCGGGATGGCACGGTGGTGAGAACGCTCGACATTGAGAAGTTGGATGCCATTGGCCTACGCCGGGACGGAATCGCCTGGACAGACATCGCGGCCTCAGGCCTGCTGGTCTTTCCCCCGGTCGCTGGACTGGCGATCTACGTCTATCGTTTGCGTGGCAGCCTTCTCGACCGCCCGCGCCGCGCCGTAGCGCTGGGGGTCCTGATCGTCGCGACTGCGCTGGTCCTGCGACTCGTGCTGCCCGACAGAGAGACCATCGCATACATCGTGCCGATTGGGGCGCCGATCTAGCTGATCTCCATTCTCCTTGGCTTCGACCTCGCGCTAATGGTGGCGCCCTCGTCGCGATCATGGTGGCGGCCCTGACGGGGACATCGGCCGAGTTCCTGATCGTAAGCCTGGCTGGCGCGAGCGCTGCGGCACTTACCGGCCCGCGCGTCGAGAGACTTAACGGTTTCGTCGTGGCGGGTGCGACCATCGCGCTCATGACGTTCGCCGCGTCGGCGGCATTAGCCATCGCGGCCGGCGAGTCCGACCCGGCGTACCTGGCCCGTTTGGCCGGGTACGCTGTGGCGAATGGCTCGCTTTCCGCGATCATCGCTGTCGGAACACTCACGGTCGTCGGTTATCTCTTCGGATTGACCACGACTCTCGGCCTGAACGATCTGGCGCACCCGACGCAGCCACTCTTCCGTCGCCTCCTCACCGAGGCGCCCGGAACCTACCACCACAGCGTCATGGTCGCGAACCTGGCCGAGCGCGCCGCGGAAGCGATCGGTGCAGACACGCTGCTCTGCCGCGTCGGTTCCTACTACCACGATATTGGCAAGCTCATGCACCCCTACGCCTTCATCGAGAACCAGATGGGTGCGGAGAACATTCACGATCGGCTCGATCCGCTCACGAGCGCCCGCATCATTGGAGCCCACGTCACCGATGGGATCGCGCTCGCGCAGGCTCATCGGCTGCCCGACGGCATCCGCGACCTGATCGCGCAGCACCACGGTACGGCGTTCATCGGGGCGTTCTACGTCAGGGCACGCCAGGAGACCCTGCGCTCCGTCGACCCGTACGACTTCCGCTATGTTGGCCCGAAGCCTCAGACCAAAGAGGCGGCGATCCTCATGCTCGCCGATAGTGTCGAGGCGGCCGTGCGAGCGAGCGAGAGCCATGTGCCGGAGGTGATCGAGGAGATCGTGGGCAAGATCATCAACGCGCGGCTCGAACAGGGCGAACTGGACAAGTGCGACCTGACCAGACGCGATCTCTCGCAGATTCGCGCGACGTTTCTGACCATCCTTCACGGCGTATATCATCCCCGCGTCCCCGACCCGAAGCCGGAGCGTCAGCCCGCGCCCGCTTCGAACACACCGGGCGCTTGAGTGACACAGTCCCTGGTTCTGACGCTGGAGGTTGTCGACGAGACCGGCCTTGCCGGATCGCATCTGGGCTTGGTGCGTCTGGTCGCGGAGCGGGCGCTACGAAGCGACGGTCTCGAGGGCGGATATCAGGTCAGCATCACGGTGGTCGACGACGCACGCATCCGCCAGTTGAACGCCGAGCATCGTGGCGTTGACGCGACCACCGACGTCCTCTCATTCCCGCTCGCCAGCGACGATACGGCAGACTTCGTTCTGCCACCGATGGCGCAGACGCACCTCGGCGACATCGTTATCTCTTTTCACCGCGCGCAGGCACAGGCGGAGGAGTACGGGCACACGCTAGAGCGGGAGATCGCATACCTGACCGCTCACGGAGTTCTCCACCTCCTTGGCTTCGATCACGAAGAGGAGGAGGATCGCGCGATCATGCGCACGCGAGAGGAGGAGATCCTCTTCGACCTACCCCGGGAGGAGTGACGCCCGCGCGCTCAGGCAGCCCGCGCATGGGCGCGCTGATGCGCCAGGTACGCCACGACCGCGGCGGCGGAGAGCAACGAGGCAGCTCCGATGAGCAGGCCCGTGCTGATCCTCCCTTCAACTGGGGCCGCCCCGCGTTGATCGGCGGCCGCGATCAGCTGCAGTCGTAGCGCTTCCAAGAACTCCGGCGACGGCTCGACCGGTCGAAGCCCGTCTCGCAGGAGGCGTGCGATCGGATGCCAGACGGTCACCTCACTCTCGTCGCGGCCGGCGATCACACGATCGACGACTTCGGAAACTCGGTTCGCCTCCTCGACCTCCGCGCCCAGTCGGATGAAGCCAAATACCATCAGATCCGCGACTCCGTTCCGCGATGCCGCAGGAGTTCCTGCCTGAGCGCGACGATCGTGCGGTGGAGAAGCGCCTTCACGGCCCCCTCCGTCCGCTGCATCTCTCGCGCGATCTCGGCGGTGCTCCTCTCCTCGACGAATCGCCAGACGAGCAGCATCTGACGGTCGAGGGGGAGCTTGCCGATCGCGGCGCGAAGTTCGCGCCGCTCCTCGGCCTGGAGGGAGCCGACCGTGACATCGGCCCCGTCGAACGCCCGGTCGGCGGCCCGCTCCAACGGCTCGACCGGTTTCCGGCCGGTATCGCGATGCCAGTTGACGATGATGTTGTGGGCGATGCGATAGAGCCAGGAGATGAAAGGCGCGCCACGCGACTGATAACTGCCGATCCCTCGGAGCGCCTGGAAGAACACCCGTGAGGTGAGGTCCTCCGCGTCCGGCACATTGCCGACGCGGTGGTACACGTAGGAGTAGACTCGCCCATGGTGCCGGTCGAAGAGCACCGCGAATGCGTCGCTATCCTGCCGCGCGCGCAGCGCCAGATCGTCGTCCGAGAGACCGAGCATCGCATCGGTGGTCACGCGTTAGAACACGGCGCGGAGGCTCGGGATACGGCCGCCACCACCCTAAAGTCGGCTGAACGACTCGATTACCAGGACGAACACCGTCGCGCCGCCGATCTGCACCTCGACGGGGTAGGGCATGTAGAACTCGCCCGGTTCCATCACGGGAGGGAGAGGGTTGATGTACTGTGTCCTGGTCTGGCAGTTGCTCTGAATGATCTGGAGAACGGCGTCCACCTGATCGTCCTCGACCCCGAGCAGGATCGTTGCGTTGCTTTCCCTGAGGAATCCCCCGGCCGTGTTGATGCGCGTTGCCCGAAAGCCAGCCCGGGTGAGCGACTCGATCAATCCGCCCGCGTCATCGCCGTGGGCAATTGCCAGGATCAGCTTCACGGACAGCTCCTCGGTCGTGGCTAGGGAAGAATCTTCACACGACGGTAGGGCTCTCGACCTTCGCTACGTGAACCCAAATTATATCGCTCCGCGATCTGGTGCTGAAGTCGGCGCACGTAGGCGTTCTGCGGGTTGAGCGCGATCGACTCGGAACGACTCATCACCAGCTTGATCGCGTCCTCCGCCTCCTGTACCGCGCTGGAGACCGGATCCTTCGCCACACGTAGGTCCAGAACCTCGGCGAGGCACTGCTGCATCTGCGCCGCCGTATTGCTTTTCAGGATGTAGATCTGGACCCCGGCCGACTCCGCATCTTTGATCGCGGGTGGTCGCCGTTTGTAGTAGCTCTTCAGCGTCATCACGAGGTTGGCCGTCCGCGGATCGCGTACCACCTCGGCGGGCGCGCGCAACTGGTCGATGGTCTGTTCCAGCCGCGAGTTGCTGACGCCGTACGGGTAGATGCGGATCCTCCGGATGTCACTGGCAACGGGCTCCAGACGCTCCACGGTTTCGTACTCGGCGAAGGGGATGACCGTCCGATCCCGGCCGTTGGGGCGAGACGCCGGCCGGATGGGCACCTCCGAATGGGCGATCACGCCATCCTGCACCCACCGGTTCTGGGCTCGGTGCGGCTGCGCCCGAAGCAGTGCGTCGACAGTCTCGGCGACATTGGCGTGCACTGCGACGCGATCCCAACTCTGGATCTCCACGATAGCGTCGAATGTGGGTGGGGCCTTTCGCTCCAGGATCGACTTCTGTGTTCCGCGACGTCGCGCCTCCTCATCGGATAGCGTCACGCTCTGGATTCCGCCGATCAAATCGGAGAGGGTCGGGTTCTGCATCAGGTTCTCGAGCGTGTTGCCGTGCGCCGTCCCGACGAGCTGAACGCCTCGTTCGGCGATCGTTCGGGCCGCGTGCGCCTCGAGTTCGGTGCCGATCTCATCGATGACGATGACCTCGGGCATGTGGTTCTCCACCGCCTCGATCATTACCCCGTGCTGGGCATTCGGGGTCGCGACCTGCATACGGCGTGCTCCACCGATGCCCGGATGCGGAATGTCACCATCACCGGCGATCTCGTTCGACGTATCCACGACGATGACGCGCTTGTGGAACTCATCGGCCAGCACGCGCGCCACCTCGCGGAGCATCGTCGTCTTACCGACGCCCGGACGGCCAAGCAAGAGGATGCTCTGTCCTGACTCGACGATGTCCCGGATGATCTTGATCGTGCCGTACACAGCCCGCCCGACGCGGAGAGTCAGCCCCACGATCCGCCCTTTCCGATTGCGGATCGCCGAGATCCGGTGGAGGGTACGCTCGATGCCCGCGCGGTTGTCGTCTCCAAACTCCCCCACGCGGGCGACTACGTGTTCGATGTCCTCGGTGGTCACTTCCGACGCCGAGAGCGCCTCCTCGGCTTCGACGTAGCGGGCGCGTGGCGGACGACCCAGATCGAGCACGATCTCGAGCAGGGTCTCGCTCGGTTGAATCCGCAACCCATCGCGGAAGCGCGGCGGGAGCACCGCGACGAGGAGGTTGAGATCGTCGTTCTCGGCCGACTGGACCACGGGGGACTCCTCGAAGGTGCTCAGGTGACGCGGGCCGGTACGAAGCGCCGTTCGGGCACCCGTATGGGTAGCAGACGACCCAGGAGATCGTGCGGGATTCCGGGGATGAATCCCCACCGCTCCAGCGCAGAACCGATCTCGATCTGATAGGAGCGGACCGCCATCGTGGTCCGCCCTTCGTCCCCCAGTTCCGAGAAGGCGAACTGGAGACACGCCTCGATCTCGGCGACGTCCAACCCGTCGAACAGCGCCCGAAGCGAACGCCGGCGAGGTGTCACCTGGAGCCACCCATCGATCTGATCCGCGCGATTCAGAACGTAGTCGCGGCGCGACCCGGGCAGGACCGGGCGCACCGGCGCCATCAGACCCCAGCCGTCGAGCCAGCGCCACTCCTGAAGGGTCATCCCCTCGAACTCCCGCACGCGGAGCGGAACGGCCGAGCAGTACAACTGGAAGAGCGCGTGGTGATCGACTGGTCGTCTCGCCCGCAGGCCGGGCAGGTGCAGGGCAGGCACGTCGGCCGGATCGGAAAAGAGGTACTCGGTTTCTGCCGCATAGGTACTGAACCCGGCGTTTCGCAGCGGCGCGACCCAGGGACTTGCCGACGGCAGCCTCGCGAACAGCTTCATCGCTCCTTCGTCGATCGCCGCGCCGACGACGTGACCGATGAGACGCACGCAGGATGCCTCGCCACCGTGTGGCTCATCCACAATGCAGCGATCGATCTCCCAGGTGTCGGTACCCGCCCGCACCCGCGCGGTAATCAGCCCCACGGGGCGCCCGTCAGTGAGATCGACCCAGCACTCGCGCCCGGGTCGATAGGTCAGCGCCTGTTGGACGACCTGACCGATGGACAGCTGATCCCGATCGCCCTCCGAGCGAAGGATGTCACGCGCGGTCGGCCGGGCCGCGAAGCGGAGGAGGGGGACAAGATCCGTCGGGCGTACGGTGCGGATCATCGACCACTCGACCGCCGGCGCGGACGAAACATCCAGGGTGAGTGTACCACGCGGGGATTGCAGTGCCGTGGCCGGGGTGGCCGTGGCAACCGTTGCTGCGGAGGACCTTCGACCGTAGAATCGCTCGACGTAACGGGGTGACGGTGATTCGAAATGACTCTTCGTGGCCGTCCGGGTGAGGCTGCTTCCGGATGCCTGGCGCGGTCCGGCGAGTGCCGGTTTGCGGCGCCAGATCGTGCTCTGGATGGGCCTTACCGCGGTACTGGTTCGGGGCATTGCCGGGCTCGGCACGCCGCCGCCCATCGCGTAGACTCCCCGTGCATCGGGGCAATTAGCTCAGTCGGCTAGAGCACGCGGCTTACATCCGTGAGGTCGGGGGTTCGAATCCCTCATTGCCCACCAGCGCCCCCTTCTGCTGCTGTACTCCGTGGATACGTCCGCACCCGAGCACGCGCGGGCATCGGCCTGGTTGACGGAGCACTTGAACGGAGAACGCCGTGTTGGTCTCCCGTGGGAGTCGCGGACTGCATTCGTACGGATCGCCACGCATCCGCGGGCGTCCGCAAACTCGCTCGGGCCAGAGCAGGCGCGGGGTTCGGCTGGCCGTCGCGGTCGTGTGAATTCCGACTGCGACCCAGGCCTACGCGGATGTCCTGGCGAGGTTGGCGCTGACCCACAAGCTGTCGGGAAACCTGATCCCCGACGCGCATCTGGCCGCGCTCGCTATGGAGCACGGGCTTGAGATCTGCTCCACCGATACCGATTCGCTCGCCTCGCCGAGGTTCGCTGGCTCAATCTGCTCGCCCGGTCCAGCCAGGCAGGGCCCGATCGCTGCGCCGCGGATGTCCGGAGATCTCCGACCTGGCCCGCCGCGCTCGGCCCCGCTCCGCGGCGATATCGGTAGGATAGGGCCCGTGCCCATCGCGACCGTCCCGCGCCGCCGCTGGGGCCGCTCCAGCCTCTCCATCCCGGTCATCCCATTCGGGACGCAGGGTTTCGGGAACATGTTTGGCGCGGTTGCCGAAGAGGAGGCAACGAGCCTCGTCCGGAGGGCGATCGAACTCGGCGTCAATCACTTCGACTGTGCGCGCTGTTACGGCGACTCGTTGCGCAAGCTCGGGCGTGCCCTTCGCGGCATTCCGCGGGACAGCTATATCGTGAGCGGGCGCGCGTGCCTGCATCGGGATCGAGGCGACGCGCTGCATCCGGATCGACCCCGCCATCCCGACGACTGGCTTCCCGCCGCATCGGCCGACGCCCTCGTTCGCGACGTCGAGGAACAACTCGAGTATCTCGGCATCGGCTACTTCGACGCCCTGCTCATCCACGATCCGCCGGACATGGAGCGCTGCCTGGGCGCGAACGGCGCGCTCGCCGGCGGCCTGAGCCTCCAGCGGCGCGGTCTGGTGCGCCATCTCGGTTTCGGGATGCGCCCGCACGACTTCCATCGTCGCGCGATCGACACAGGCGACGTGGATGTCCTGCTGTGCTTCAACGATTACAACCTCTTGCGTCGATCGGCAGAGGATGGCGTTCTGCCCTTCGCGGCGGCACGCGACGTCGGTGTGCTCAACGGGTTCTCGATCGCCCGCGGGATCCTGACCGGCGCGGACGTCGACGAGGCCGCCCGGCGGGGACGCTGGGGAAGCACCGAGGACGTAGAACGCGCGCGACGTATGCGCCAGTGGTGTCTCGATCGCGACGTAAGCCTGCTCCACCTGGCACTCCAGTTCTGCCTTCGGGAGCCGCGCATCCACGGGAGCCCGCTCGGATCTCAGAACATCGCCGAACTCGAGGCGAACGTCCGGGCGGTGACCGAATCGCTTCCCGAGGGCACCTTCGCGCAGTTCGCGGTAGCGCACCTCTGATGGTCGCTCCGCGGCGTGCCGAGGCGCCCCGTGTCCTGCTCCTGATGGGCCGGCGACGGCCGGCGATCGACAGTTGCACAATCAGCCCGAGCGCTGGTCGTGCCTGGCGGGGATCCTCCGGGCCGCCGACCTCGCCGCCGCGACAATCACCGACGACCTCGCCACGCTCGCACCGCCGAATCTGGCGCGCTTCGACGTGATACTCGATGCCTCGACCGACCTGTCGGCCAGGCCGGACCAGATCGCGGCGCTCGTCGGCGCGGTGGCCGGCGGCACCGGCTTCGTTGGCCTCCACGCCGCAACGGTGACGTTCCGCGAGAGCGCTGACTAGGTCGCGATGGTGAGGAGCCGGTTTGCTCGCCACCCGCCGTTTCAAGTGGTTCACTCTTAACATCGTCGACCCACTTCATCGAGTCACCGCCGGCATCTCTCCGTTCGGGATCGAGGACGAGCGATACGAGTTGGCGGAGGAGGGCGGCCGACCTCCACGTCCTCGCGCGCGCCGAGGGTTTCACCTCGTTGTACGTGCGCCACCACGGCCGCGGCCGGGTGTGCTACATCGCGCCGGGTCACGACAGTCGCGCGCTCGGCCACCCCTCCAATTCCCGGCTCGTGCACCAGGCGATCGCCTGGACCGCGCGCGAGCGCAACGGCGCGTAGCGGTCGAACCAGACGACCGAACGCGCAGGCAATCGGAGCAGCGAAGACCCTTCCCGTCCGTGGGGCGCGCCGATCCCGCGTAGAACTTCGCCTGAAGCCTGGCGGACTCTCCGTCGGCCTTGATCGCTCGGACCGCCCGGGCGACTGCCTGCGCACGCGCATCCAGCAGGTGGTCGCCCGCCTCGGCGGTCGCGTAGCTCGCGTCACCGGCGTAGTGCGTCGGATGGTCGGCGTACCACCAGATGCCTGGCGTGGCGCCAGCCTCTCGCAGCGCGGTGAGGCGTCCCAGCGCACGGTCTCCCTCCCGAGTCGCGCCGTGTTATCAACCGTGCGCGACGAAACTCGGCGCGCTGTTACGATGGGCGCCGCCCGTGACAGCGCCAGAATCGTCCTCCGCGCGATCCAGGTGCGGGCCACTCCGGTTCGTCGTCGGGCCAGGAAATCCGCTGTCCCTCCAGCGGCCGCCGATACCGATGCGCTGAGATGCCCGAGGGCGGCCGTGACTGCCGCTCGACCGCGACTCCACCCCGTCATCCTCCGAAACACCGTGCTCCTTGCCCTCACTCAGGCTCTGACCGGCGCAGGCATGCAGCTGGTACCCATACTCGGTGCGATCCTCATCGAGCGGCTTCTGGGTGCCACCACGTTCGCTGGCCTGGCGACCAGCCTCATCTATGCATCTCGTCTTGTCGTCGCCTATCCGGTCGGGTGGTTCACGGATCGGGCGGGAAGGCGCGCCGGCATCACCGTGGGACTGGCGCTGGGGCTGGCTGGCTCGCTACTGGTCGGCATCGGCGCACTGAATGGCTCCACCCCGGTGACGCTGATTGGCTTGATGATGTTTGGGCTCGGCGTCGGCGCGAACCAGCAATTGCGGACCGCGGCGGCGGACATGTATCCGGCCCATCGGCGGGGTCGGGCGCTCGGTCTGGTGCTCACGGGTTCGCTGATCGGGGCGGCCGCCGGTCCGCTCGTCATCGAGTTAGCCCGGGGGGGAGCCGAATTCGCCCAGCGCGACGTGGTCGCGTTGGCCTGGTTGTACGTGCCCATCGTGCTCCTGCCCGGGATCATCTGCGTCTGGCTGATCCGCCCGGATCCCGCGCGCATCGCGGCGGATCTAGCGCTCTACTATCCGGACGAGGATCTGCCCGTCGCCACGGAGCGTCCTCATGGCGAGGCCACTGCGGAGCGCGTCCCCCTCTGGACCGTGCCGGAGATCCGCCTCGCCAGCGCGATGATGCTCGCTGCCCACGGCATCATGGCGATGACGATGGCGCTCACCCCGCTCGCCCTCTCCCATCACGGCCATTCCCTGACGATGATCTCTCTGGCCGTGTCAGCCCATGTGGTAGGAATGTTTGGGCTGTCACTGCCATTTGGCTGGCTTTGCGACCGCGTCGGGCAACGTCCGGTGGCACTGGCGGGCCTTGTGGCGAGCCTCGTCGGGACCCTGCTGATCCCGATCAGTTCCGAATACTGGGTGGCCACCGCCGGCCTGACCATCATCGGCATGGGCTGGTGCGCGGTCAACGTTGCTACCACCGCGCTGGTGGCCAATGCGGTCTCGTCCACGCGCCGCGGTCAGGCCGTGGGCGTCGTGGATAGCGTGGCCGCCGCAGCGTCGATCGGTTTCCCGCTGCTGGGTGGTGTGCTCTCTGCCGCGATGGGGTTCTCTGCACTCGCCCTCATCGCATCACTGGCGATGCTTGCTCCGGCCTGGGCGCTGATCGCCAGCCGCGGTCAGCGAACCGATCGACTTGCCGCGCCCGTTGAGCGTTAGGCGCAGCCCTGACCGTGGGCGGGCGGGACTCGCAACGTAGAATCAGGTCCGCAGCATCGCGGCCCTGTGGTGGAACTGGCATACACATGGGTCTTAAAAACCCACGCCCGAGAGGGCTTGCGGGTTCGAACCCCGCCGGGGCTACCGCATCGATCGGATCTCGTGGACGACGTGCGCGTCCCGCCTACCGGTACAGCTGCTTGACCTGCTTTTCCCGGACGTGCTGTGTGGCACGCGCCAGGATCTGCTTCTCCATGTTGGCGTTCTCCGGCAACTTCGACCACTCGGCGTAATCTCCGTCCTCTGCCCAGCCGGAGAGGAGGCGAAGAACGTAGCCGATATGACGTCCATAAGGGGTCTGGAGCGCCCGCCGACGCTCCTCGGGATCGACCTGGCGCAGACGGATCACGATCTCCGCGAGCGGGTAGAAGCGCCGCTCCAGCTCAGTCCCCAGTTCACTCTGACTTGTCGCCATCGACTGCCGCTTCCCTCCGTGCTCGCCCCGTGTGATTGTAGGAAGCGGCGCCGCTCGATCGATTCAATCGCCGTGCGAAATCACGCCGCCGCGATCAGGCGTTCCCGCAGGATGCGTCGGAGGTAATCGCCAGTGTGCGATCCTTCCCGCGCCGCGACCTCTTCCGGCGTGCCCACCGCGACCACCGCGCCACCGGCGGTTCCACCCTCGGGACCCATGTCGATGACCCAGTCTGCTGACTTGATTACGTCCAGGTTATGCTCGATAACGAGCACCGTGTTACCGGTCTCGACGAGCCGATGCAGGACATGGAGTAGTCGCTCGACGTCGGCAAAATGGAGGCCGGTGGTCGGTTCGTCGAGGATGTAGATCGTCCTTCCGGTGGCCCGTCGCGACAGTTCCGTCGCGAGCTTGACTCTCTGTGCCTCGCCTCCAGAGAGTGTGGTCGCAGGCTGACCGAGCCGGATATACCCGAGCCCTACATCGGCGATCGTCGCCAGCTTCTGGCGTATGGACGGGATGTTCTCGAAGAACGCCACCGCCTCGGTCACTGTCATGTCGAGGACATCGGCGATCGTCGCGCCCTTGTACCGGATCTCGAGAGCCTCGCGGTTATATCGCTTCCCCTTGCAGACCTCGCACGGTACGTACACGTCGGGAAGAAACTGCATCTCGATCTGAATGATCCCCTCGCCCTGGCATGCCTCGCACCGGCCGCCGCGCGCGTTGAACGAGAACCGTCCCGGCTGGTAGCCACGCAACCGCGCCTCGGGCACGGCTGAGAAGAGCTCCCGGATCGGCGTGAAGACCCCCGTGTAGGTCGCCGGATTCGAGCGAGGTGTGCGGCCGATGGGACTCTGATCGACATCGACCACCTTGTCGATGTGTTCGAGCCCGAGGATCTCGTCGTGCTCCAGCGGTCGATCCTTCGCCCGATAGAGATACTGCGCGATCTTCCGATAGAGGATGTCCTCGACGAGTGTCGACTTCCCGGACCCGGAAACCCCGGTCACACACACGAACGTGCCCAGCGGGAACTGGACGCTGACGTCACGAAGGTTGTTCGCCCGGGCGCCGCGGATCAGCAGGTGCTTGCCATTCCCGGGTCGTCGCTCCTTCGGAACAGAGACTGCCCGCTCGCCGCGAAGGTACTGCCCGGTGATGGAGTCTGGGTGAGCGAGGACTGCGGCAAGCGGACCCGATACCACGATTCGACCGCCCGATTCACCGGCCCCAGGACCTACATCGACGACCCAGTCCGCGGCGCGGATCGTCTCCTCATCGTGCTCCACAACGATGACGGTGTTCCCCAGGTCCCGGAGACGGGTGAGAGTCGCGATCAGGCGCCGGTTGTCCCGCTGGTGGAGGCCGATGCTCGGTTCGTCGAGGATGTACAGAACACCCATGAGCGAAGAACCGATCTGTGTTGCCAGACGAATGCGCTGGGACTCACCACCGGAGAGCGTGGACGACTTCCGGTCGAGGGTCAGGTAATCCAAACCCACGTCGAGCAGAAACCCGAGCCGCGCGGTGATCTCCTTGAGGATCTGTCGGGCGATCGTGCTCTGCCGCTCGGAGAGATACCCGGCCATCTCGTCGAACCACGCAAGCGCGCTCCGCACGGAGAGGCGCGTCACATCGATGATAGAGCGTCCGCCGATCTTGACCGCCAGACTCTCGGGTCGCAGCCGCGCGCCACGGCAGACCGCGCAGGGGCGGCTGGACATGTAACGCTCGATCCCGGATCGCGCGTAGTCGGATTCACTCTCCTTGTGGCGCCGCTCCATGTTCGGGATGATGCCCTCGTAGGAAGTCTCGACCGCCCTCCGGTTGCCAGCGCGATCGGTGTGCTCGATCGTTACCTTCTCGCCGCGTGAGCCGTACAGCAGCACCGAGATCTGGTGATCGCTCAGTTCGGTTAGGGGCACGGTCATCGAGAAGCCGTATCGTCGAACCACCCCCTGAATCAGGCGCATGTAGTAGCTGTTGGCGTTGCTCGGCCGGGCTAGCGGGTGAATCCCGCCCTCGGCGATGGAGAGAGATCGATCGGGGATGATCAGTTCGGGGTCGATCTCAAGCGCGGTGCCGAGTCCGCTACACGATGAGCAGGCGCCGTGCGGATTGTTGAAGGAGAACGTGCGCGGTTCGATCTCACCGATGGATACGCTGCAGTAGACGCAGGCGAAGTGCTCGGAGAACAGGAACTCCTCACCCTCCAGGACCTGGACCTTGAGTACGCCGCCGCCCAGCTCGAGCGCGCTCTCGACGGACTCTGCCAGCCGGTTGTTCGGCCCGTCCGGACCATCGCCCGCTCGAACGATCAGGCGATCTACCACGATCTCGATCGTGTGCTTCAAATTCTTCTTGAGCGCGATCTCCTCGCTCAGGTCTCGAATCTCGCCGTCGACCCGAACCCGCACGTAGCCGGCGCGGCGCGCGTCCTCGAAGACACGCTCGTGCTCCCCCTTCCGATCGCTGATGATCGGTGCGAGCACCATGATCCGGGTCCCCTCGGGCAATTGCCGGATCTTGTCGACGATCTGCTGGACGGTCTGCTGGCTGATCTCACGCCCGCAACGCGGGCAGTGCGGCGTGCCGACACGGGCAAACAGCAGGCGCATGTGGTCGTAGATCTCGGTGACCGTGCCCACCGTCGAACGGGGGTTGTGCGATACCCCCTTCTGGTCGATGGAGATGGCGGGAGAAAGCCCCTCGATGTAGTCGACGTCGGGCTTATCTATTTGCCCGAGGAACTGCCTCGCGTAAGCGGAGAGGGACTCGACATAACGCCGCTGACCCTCGGCATAGATCGTGTCAAATGCGAGCGACGACTTCCCCGAACCGCTCAGTCCCGTGATCACGACGAGGCGATCGCGGGGGATCTCCAGGTCGACGCTCTTGAGGTTGTGTTCTCGCGCGCCGCGAACGCGGATGAAATCGTGCGGCACTCGCGCGATTATATGCCCGCGGGCGCCGGGTAGAACAGACGATCTACGCGGTCAGGGTCTCCTCGGCCCTCGCCAGCATGAGGGGCACGGGCGCCGGAAGATTGGTCCAGATCGTGAACGCGGCCGCACCCTGATGGACGAGCATCGGCAAGCCGCCAAGCACGCGGGCGCCGCGACTCCGAGCGATCCTCAGGAGGGGCGTGATGGGCGGGTTGTAGACAAGGTCGTACACGAGCGCCCCGGATGGGATCTGATGATCTGCCAGCGGCGACGCGTCCGGCGCCGTGCCGCCCTTCATCCCGACCGATGTGCAGTTCACGATCAGGTCTTCGTCCCCGCAAACCTCGTCGATCGCACAGACGCGGACTTCGATCCGGCCGGACGCGGCGATTGATCGCTTCAGGTCGCGGGCCGCGTCGACGCGTCGGGCGGCAATGGTCAGACGAGCGCATTCCTGCCACGCTAGGGCGAGCGCCACTGCCCGGGCCGCGCCGCCAGCGCCGACAACCAGCGCTCGGCAGTTCCGGACCGCGAATCGAGCCTCGTCCAGCGCTCGGGCGAAACCCGAGGCATCCGTGTTGTACCCCTTTAGACGCCCGCCCTGGTTGTGGATGGTGTTGACGGCACCGATCTCTGCCGCCGTCCGATCGACCTCGTCCAGGTGCGCCAGAACGGCGACCTTGTGCGGGATCGTGACATTCGCGCCCAGGCAGTCCGCACGTCGGATGCGTGCCAGCACGTCCAGCAGTTCCGTGGCGGGCGTGGGCCAGAGTTCGTAGCGAAGTGCCAGACGATGGAAGTCAAACGCCGCCTGCTGAAACACCGGCGAAAGCGAGTGTCCCAGGGGATGCCCGATGAGGCCGACAACGCGCGACTCGCGGTGCACTATGGCCTACCTTCCCTCGGATCGGGCCCGCGCGACGTTCGCATTGTGCTCTGCCAGCGTGCGCGCGAACAGGTGCGAGCCGTCCCGTCGCGCAACGAAGTAGAGAAGATCGGTATCCCGCGCCGTCACCACGGCCTCCACAGCGGCGACCCCGGGGCTCGCGATCGGTCCTGGAGGAAGCCCACGGACCTGATACGTGTTATGCGGCGACGTGAACGCGAGATCGGCTGCGCTCAGTTCGCGTTTCCAGTAGCCGCCCGGCAGACGCTCAGTCCCCGCGACGATCGCGTACTGAACAGTCGGATCGGCCTGAAGAGGCATACCCAGCTTGAGGCGCGCCAGGAAGACGCCGGCGATCGTCTCGCGCTCCGAGGCACGCTGCGCCTCTCTCTCTACGATCGATGCCAGCGTCACCATCTCGTGGATGTTGAGGCCTCGGCCACGCGCGCGACGGATCAGATCTTCGCTCACCCGGACGCCGAAGGTATCGAGCATCCGCGTGATGGTCTGTAGAGGGAGTGCCTCGCGGTCCAATTCGTACGTATCGGGAAACAGATAACCCTCCAGCGACGCGCCGGCGGGCCGATCTCGCAGGAACGCATGGGCAAACCTGGCGGACGACGCGATGCTGACGAACTCCTCTCGCGTTCTCGGGCGCAACTCGTCGAACGCATCGGCGATCTGGGTCAGACGGTGGCCTTCCGGGACAGTGAATCGCAGCGGCCGATTCCTGCCGGTGAGCAATGCCTGCCGAATCTCGCTCGGGCGCATGCTGGTGGCGAGCTGGTACTCCCCGGCCTCGAACAGGCCATCTACGCCCTGCTCTCGAGCCGCGAGCCGAAACTGCAGCGCGCTCCGAATGAAGCCGCTCCGCTCCAGGTTATCCGCGATCTCCGAAGCAGTCTCGCCCGGCGTGACGACGAATGCGCGACGTGTGGGATCCGCCCCCAGGGGGCTGTCTTCGTTCGCGACGAAAGCGCGCACCGCGGCGACATCCGGCGAGGACTGGCGGAGGCGGTCTCCGAATCGAGTGACCGCAAGATAGAACGCGCCAACGAGGAGCAGAATGCACAGAAGAAGCGCGAACGCGACCGATCTCACTGTCTCCTCCGTGAGTCGGCATATCCCTGAAGCATCGCCGCAGCGGCCAGGGAGTCGACGAGGAGCTTGCGGCGGTCCCGCTTCGCGCCCGACAGACGAAGCATGCGCGTCGCGTAGACGGTCGTGAGTCGCTCGTCCCAGTACTCCACGGCGAGGCCATGGACCTCTGACAGGCGTGCGCCAAAGCGGCGTACCCGCGCGGCTTGTTCTCCCTCCTCGCCACTGAGCATCAAGGGAAGGCCGAGGACAATCCGTTCGACGCCTTCTTCGGCGACGATCCGCGCGATCTCCGCGGCGTCGCGCTGGTCGCCGAGCGAGGCTACGACTGCGTGGGGCGTTGCCAGGATTCCGTCGGGGTCGGTGATCGCGACCCCAAGGCGCTTGCCGCCGTGATCGATACCCAAAATTCGAGTCACGGACGGCTCTCCGGCGGCCGATTCAGGTCAACCGCGACGTCGACGCGCCACGTGAGGGGGAGGAAGGCCGGATCGATCCGCACCAGAGGGTCGCGATCGAGGCCTAGCGCGAAGCGAATATCGCGGCGCGCCGTGTCTCGGCTCTTGCCCCGTGCGAGGGCACGTACGTGGTTCGCGTCGAGATCGTCGATGGCCAATGCGGAGACGGTTGCGGCGACGGATGCCAGCCGGCCATCCCGGATAATCGCCCTTGGCGGTCCCTCGACCCGGGCGACCTGGCGCAACAGGATCTTCCCCGCGGGAACGCCGGACGGCCGCCAACTCTCGGTCGCGGCGAAACCCAGGTCGGCGGTGCGGTAGACCTCTCCCAGCACCCGTGCCTGGATCCGATAGCCGACGGTGTCCGCGGTCGCGCCAACGTCGGCATCGTACCGCTCCACGAGCGGCTCGGCGCGCAGGCTCTCGGCGATCAGACTCTCGCCCTCGCCTAGTTCGGCGCCGCGCTCGCGCGCTGCCCCGATCAGGAGCCGATCGAGGGCCAGCGTGCGGACGCGCGCTCGGTCTGACGCGCTGACGACTCGTTCGTCTCCGGTCCCTCCGCCCCGTATCGGCTCCTCGTTGAGGACCGCGAGTCGCGTCGCCAGATCGCCCACCACACGATCGATCTCGAGGCGACCGACGTTGCCAATCTCACCGGGATCGCGGGCAACCACGGACGCCCGTGCCGTGCTCGTGCGCGGACCGGGGACGGTCACGACCTCGCTAGTGCGGAAGCGCGCGCCGCTCGGCGTCAGCAGTTCGGTCTGCGCTGGCACGATCACCGCACTGTCGGTGCGGTTGATGAACGTGACGGTGCCCTGGGCGCGGACATCCGGCTGGAGGCGGTGACCGCTGGTGGGCACGCGCTCGTTGATCTCCATCACGCCCACCACCGTCCTGATGGGAAGACGGCCTGGGACAGCCTGGCCCGGTTCCAGTCCCGTATCAGGTGCCAGGATGACCTCTCCGTGGACGGGAATGCTCTCGGGGTAGAGAACGACCAGCGTGCGGGGCCCGATGACAGCGGCGCCAAGCAGTGCTGCCACCGCCACGACCGCGACGCCGCTGCGCAGTCGGTGGAGTGCCCCTCGCACCTGGCCGACCCTCGCGATGCCCGTGGAGTCCCTCGCCGCGGGGATCAGGAGACCAGTTGAGATCGCACGATCTCGGGAACCTTCCCCAGCGCTTCTTCAAGGCCATCGACGTTCGGGCCACCCGCCTGCCCGTTGTCGGGGCGGCCGCCTCCGCGCCCGCCGACGGCGGCACCGAGTTTCTCGGCGATCCTACCTGCGTGGACCCGGGTCTGCGCGGAGGAGAGCACGACGATCGTCGCCTTGCCGTCGGCGATGCCACCGAGCGCGACCACGCTGGGCCCGAGACGCCCTCGAAGCAGATCCCCGAGCGCACGCATGGCAACCGCGTCGCCATCTGCGCGCGCCCCGACCACCTTGAGACCATCGACGGACTGTGCCGCTGCGAGGATCCTATCCACTGAGGACACAGCGTTCTCGCGGCGCGCGCGCTCGATATCTCGCCGCAGATCGTCAATCTCCCGCACCAGCGCCTCCACGCGCCCGAGCACGTCGGCCGAACGCACGGTGCGCGCAAGTCGCTCCCACCTCTCACGCTCGCGCCGCACGTGGGCGTCCGCGGCGCCAGCCGCGACCATTTCAACGCGCCGCACTCCGGAGGCAACCGAGGTCTCCGTGAGGAGGAGCACGTGCCCGATCTCGCCGGTCGCGGCAACGTGAGTACCCCCACATAGCTCGCGACTGTGGTCCCCGAAGGCGACCATACGCACGACTTCGCCGTATTTCTCGCCGAATAGCGCCATCGCGCCTTGCCGCACCGCCTCATCGTACGTGGTCAGTGTGACTGTCCGCGTGAGGTTGGCTCGGATGGCTTCATTGACGGCAATCTCAACACGGTCGCGCTCGTCGACGCTGAGGGGGCCCGTGTGCGTGAAGTCGAAGCGCAGTCTCTCCGGCGCAACGAGCGACCCGGCCTGGTGCACGTGTGTTCCCAGCGTATCGCGCAACGCGCGATGGAGCAGGTGCGTCGCGGTGTGGTGGGCAATGATGACGGCCCGGCGGTCGGCATCGACCCTCAACACCACCTGAGCGCCCGGCCCGAGGGATCCTTCCACGACGCGCACGCGGTGCACGATCACACCGGGGATAAGCCGTCGCGTGTCGCGGACCTCACCGCGACCGCCCGGCGACAGAATTGTGCCAGTGTCCCCGACCTGCCCGCCCGCCTCGGCATAGAAAGGCGTTGCCGGGCAAATGACCTCCCCCTCCTCCCCTTCGGTGAGGCCATCGACAGCGATTCCATCGCGCACGATCGCGACAATGACCGAATCGGCGGTCAGATCCTCATAGCCGAGGAACTCTGTCGCGGGGAGTTCGAGCGCGGCCAGTGCGGCGGCATCCGAGGAGGCATCCGCCGCGAAGCGCGACGCCGCACGGGCGGTCGCCCGTTGCCGCGCCATCTCGCGATCGAACCCGGACAGGTCGACCGTGAACCCGCTCTCCGCCGCGACCTCCTCGGTCAGCTCGCGAGGAAACCCATACGTGTCATAGAGGCGGAAGACCTCGGCCCCGTTGAGCTCTGTTACTCCGACGGTCTTGGCGCGGGCGATCAGGTCGGTCAATAGCGTCAGACCCGTCTCCAGCGTCCTGCCGAAGCGCGCCTCCTCCGTCTCGATCGCGCTCGCCACGAAGTCCCGGCGACTTCTCAGTTCTGGATACGCCTCGCCCATCTGCTCCACGACGATCCCGGCGGTCCGGGCAAGGAAGGGCTCAATCAGACCGATGTGACGGCCGATGCGCGACGCCCGTCGCAGAATGCGACGCAAGACGTAGCCACGTCCCTCGTTGCCGGGCAGCACTCCATCCGCGATCAGGAAGGCGATCGAGCGGGAGTGGTCGGCGATCACACGATGCGCGAATCCCCCATCTCCGCGCTCGTAAGCAACGCCGGAGATGCGCGCGACTTCGTCGACGATCGGCCGAAGAAGGTCGGTCTCGTAATTCGTGTCAACGCGCTGCAAAACCGTTGCTAGCCGTTCGAGGCCCATGCCGGTGTCGATACTCGGGCGTGGCAGCGGAGTCATCGCGCCCGCGGAGTCGCGATCGAATTGCATAAACACCAGGTTCCAGACTTCGAGCCATCGATCACAATCGCACTTGCCGATCGCGCACTCAGGCGCGTCGCACCGCCGCTCCGGTCCCCGATCCACCACGATCTCGCTGCAGGGCCCGCACGGTCCCGTGTCGCCCATCGACCAGAAGTTGTCCTTGTCGCCAAGACGGACGATCCGCTCAGGTGGAAGGCCCGCGACGGACCGCCAGAGCGCAACCGCCTCCTCATCCTGATAGTGGACAGTCGCGCTGAGGGTGACCGGATCCAACCGATACACCCGCGTGAGGAGTTCCCAGGCGAACCGAATCGCCTCCTCCTTGAAGTAATCGCCGAATGAGAAGTTGCCCAACATCTCGAAGAACGTCTGATGCCGTGCGGTTCTCCCCACGTTGTCGAGGTCGTTGTGCTTGCCGCCGGCGCGTACGACCTTCTGCGCCGTGACAGCCCGCCGGTACGGTCGTGACTCCACGCCGCGAAACACGTCCTTGAACTGAACCATCCCGGCGTTTGTGAACAGCAGCGTCGCGTCTGCCTGCGGCACGGCCGATGAACTGGGGACAATCTCGTGCCCGCGGTCGGCGAAGTACTCGAGGAACGCCTCGCGGATCGAGGCCCCGTTCACGGAAGCACCGGGTCTGTGGATTCCGTCAAAGGCGTGGCCGCGGCAATCGCGGCGGCGAAGATCAGAGAGAGCGACACTCCCGACGTACGCGATAGCGCGACGCAATCATCGTACTCAGGCGACGCGCTCGCGACCCCACCGAAGTACTTCACTTTCACTCGAACCTGTCCCCACGGCGTTTCCACCTCGGCGCTCCGACGCGATGCAACATAGCGCTCCATGCGCTGAGCCCGTACCCCCAGGGTGGTCGTATCGTGGATCATGCGCCGCGCCAGGCGCGACTCATCGTCGACCCGGCAAATGACGCTGACCCTGGTCGCCAGGCGATTCTTCTTCATGTGTATTGGTGAAAGGTAGACGTCCAGCGCGCCGTCGCCGAGGAGATTGTCCATCAGCGCCCCCAGGCGCTCGGGCGTATCGTCGTCGACGTTCGTCTCCAGCACGCTCACCGGCTCACGGGAAGCCGCGCTATTCACTGCCTCCCCGATCCAGACCCGCAGCGCGTTGGGCCACGGGAACTCCTTCCGCCCGAACCCGTATCCAATCGTCTGGACCCGCATGGCGGGTTGTCGGAATGTGCCGAACGTGGCGATGAGAGCCGCACCGGTTGGTGTCACCATCTCGCCCTCCGCCGGATTCGGTACGATTGTTGCCTCCGTACGGCGCAGGATCTCCAGGGTTCCCGGTGCCGGAACAGGGAGAACACCGTGCGCGGACCGGACCCGGCCGGAACCACTAGGCAGCGGTGAGACGAAGACCGATTCGATGCCGAGGTAACGCAGGCACCAGACCGCCCCGACGACATCGACGATGGCATCGATGGCACCAACCTCGTGAAAGTGCACCTCATCGATACCCGTGCCGTGGACTTCGGCCTCGGCGGTCGCCAGAACGTGAAACACCGCCGCAGCGCGCTCCCGTACCGCGCGTTCCTCGATCGAGGAGAGGATCGTCAGGACGTCCTTTAGATGCCGATGAGGCTGCTCATCGCGTAGCGCCACGTCGACCCGCGTCCCCGTGACACCCTTGCTCTCGTGAGGCGACGCGGTGATTTCATACCCGCGTACGGGTAGCGTTTCCAGGAAGGCTCGCAGCGCGCCGAAGGGAACGCCGGCATCGATCAGGGCGCCCAGTGTCATGTCGCCACTGATGCCCGAATAACAGTCGAAGTAGGCGATCGGCACTGTTCAGTGATAGCACAGGCGGGTGTCTTCCTCGGTACGAAACCTGGCCATGAACTCCCACGTCCATATAATCGACGGCACGTTGGACACGTTGCGCTGGGTGGGTGACGCGCTCGAGCTGATCGACCAGCGCGGCCTTCCGACTCAAGTTCGCATGGATCGTTGCGCCACAGTAGGCGAAGTCGCGCGTGCGATCCGCGAACTCCGCGTCCGCGGCGCACCGGCGATTGGCGTTGCCGCCGCCTACGGTCTGGCACTCGGTGGTCTCCATGCGAGGGCATCCACGCTGCCGGAATTCGTCAGTGTGGTTCGTTGCGATGCCGACAATCTCGCGGCGACCCGTCCGACGGCGGTCAACCTCCGCTGGGCGCTTGACCGAACGATGCGGGCTCTGGATGAGGCCACCGATGTCGATCACGGCCGTGCCCTGCTCCTTCGTGCTGCCCAGGAACTGCACTGCGAGGATGAACAGAACTGCCGCGCCATCGGGGCGTACGGTGCGCCGCTGATCCCACCAGGCAGCCGTGTTCTCACTCACTGCAATGCGGGAGCGCTCGCCACGACCGGTATCGGCACCGCCCTGGGGGTGATCCGCGCAGCCTACGGGGCGGGGCGAATCCGTGAGGTTCTCGTCGATGAGACGCGTCCGGTGCTTCAGGGTGCACGGCTAACCGCCTGGGAACTCGCCCAGGATGGGATTCCCGCGACTCTGATTACGGATAACGCCGCAGCGCACTTCATGAAGCTCGGTCGTGTCGATGTCGTCGTCGTCGGCGCCGATCGCATCACCGCGCGTGGTGATGTCGCGAACAAGATCGGCACCTACGGCGTCGCGCTCGCGGCCCGCGCCCACGGGCTCCCGTTCTACGTCGCGGCGCCCCTTGGCACGGTCGACTTCTCGTTGACCGACGGAGACGCGATCCCGATCGAGGAGCGGTCGTCGGACGAGGTCACCACGCTCGGTGGCGTGCGGATCGCGCCGCACGGGATCGCCGTCGAGAATCCTGCCTTCGACGTGACTCCGGCACGGTTCATCGCCGGGATCATCACCGAGCGTGGTGTGGCGCTGCCAGACTTCGCCGAATCGCTGAGCCGACTTCGTGCCGGGGAGACACTGCCGGGTCCAGTGATAGTACCGGCCTGATCGTGCCAGACGTCGTCGTCGTCGGGTCGATCGCCCTGGATTCGTTGCAGACGCCCTTCGGCCGAGTAGATGAAGTCGCGGGGGGCTCGGCTACGTATTTCTCGCTGGCAGCCCGCCACTTCGCGAGCGTGGGGATCGTCGGCGTCGCCGGAGAGGACTTTCCCCGAGCGCATCTCGATGGCCTTGTGGAGCGCGGGATCGACATCACCGGCCTCGAGGTCCGATCCGGGGCGACCTTCCGCTGGGCGGGCCGCTACGAGAACGATCTCAATGTCGCGCATACGCTCGATACGCAGCTGAATGTGTTCGCGGCGTTCCGGCCGCGTATACCCGAGTCGTACCGAACCAGTCACAATCTGTTCCTCGGCAACATCGCCCCGAGTCTCCAACGAGAGGTTCTGGATCAGGTCGAGCGTCCCGCATTCACGGCCATGGATACGATGAATTTCTGGATCCAGGGCAACCACACCGAACTCTCGAGTGTGATGAGAAGAGTGGACGCGGTGCTCATCAACGAAGCCGAGGCCAGACAGTTCGCGGGGAGCCACAACATCGCCCACGCGGCAAGGTACATCCAGGACCTTGGGCCACGCATCGTCGTGGTCAAGAAGGGCGAATACGGCTCCGTGTTGTTTCACCGCGACGAGCACTTCGTCGCACCGGCCTTTCCGCTCGAGGATGTTCGCGATCCCACCGGTGCGGGCGACTCCTACGCTGGGGCGTTCGTGGGTTATCTCGTCCGTGCCAGACGCATCGACGACGTGACGCTTCGGCAAGCCGTGGTCGTGGCCGGTGTCGTCGCTTCGTACACGTGCGAGGAGTTCGGCGTGGGCCGGTTGACCACGTTGACGCGCGACGAGATCGCCAATCGCGTCCGCTTGTTCCGCAAATACACCGAGTTCGACGAGGAGATGTTCTAACGATGGTAGCCGCGGTGGCGACGAAGAGTGATGTCCGTGACCTTGGTCTGGCCAGTCGTGGTCGGGCGCGGATCGAATGGGCAGCGGCCGAGATGCCCGTGCTCCGCCAGCTTCGCGACCGTTTCGCCCGTGAGAGGCCACTCAAAGGGTTGCGCATCGCCGCATGCCTGCACGTGACGACTGAGACGGCGAACCTCGCGATCACCCTCGCCCAGGGTGGCGCGGAATTGTGGGTCTGCGCCTCCAATCCGCTCTCGACCCAGGATGATGTCGCTGCGGCACTCGTGGCGGAACACTCGATGGCCGTCTTCTCGATCAAGGGGGAGGACGAGGGCACCTACTACCGGCACATCCGGACGGTCCTGTCGGCGAAGCCTGACTTCACGATGGATGATGGTGCGGACCTCGTCTCGGTTCTCCACAAGGGGGAGGCGGGCGACATCGCGCGCGTCATCGGTGGTACAGAGGAGACCACCACGGGGGTGATCCGCCTCCAGAGCATGGAGCGAAACAAAGTACTCAAGTACCCGATCGTCGCCGTCAACGAGGCGATGACCAAGCACTTCTTCGACAATCGCTACGGCACCGGGCAGAGCGCGCTGGATGGCGTGATCCGGGCGACGAACATCCTGCTCGCTGGACGAACGATCGTGGTCTGTGGCTACGGCTGGTGCGGGCGAGGGGTCGCGGCGCGAGCGCGCGGTATGGGTGCGCAGGTCATCGTCACTGAGGTCGATCCGCTTCGCGGGCTCGAAGCGGTGATGGATGGTTTCCGCGTTCTGCCGATGGCCAAGGCGGCTCGCGAGGGGGACGTGTTTATCACCGTCACGGGCGGGTACAACGTGCTCGATCGCAGGCATTTCCAGCGGATGAAGAGTGGGGCCATCCTCTGCAACGCTGGCCACTTCAACGATGAGATCAATCTCCCCGCCCTGCTTGAACTTGCCGGTGGGAAGAAGCGCCCGGTTCGCGACTTCGTGGAGGAATACCTCCTGGCAGACGGACGGAAGATCTACGTGCTGGCCGATGGACGACTCGTGAACCTCGGTGCGGCCGAGGGGCATCCGGCATCGGTGATGGACATGAGCTTCGCCAACCAGGCGCTCGCCGCGGAGTGGGTTGTGAAGAATCGGGCGAAGCTGAAGCCGAAGGTCTATGTCGTACCCGAGCCCATCGATCGCGAGATCGCGCGACTCAAGCTCCGGGCGATCGGCGTGGAGGTCGATCGATTGAGCCGGGAGCAGCGCGCTTACGCGTCCTCCTGGCAGTCCGGGACCTGATGGATCGGCAGCGTATAGTCTTTGGCACCGACGGCTGGCGAGCCGTTATCGCCGATGACTACACGTTCGCCAACCTCCGCATCTGTACCCAGGCGTTCGCCGAGGAGATGGTGGCGACTCGCGCGCAGCCGTCCTGCGTCATCGGCTACGACAATCGGTTTAGCAGCGAGCACTTTGCGGCGGCGGCAGCCGAGGTACTCGCCGCCTATGGCGTTCGGGCAATCCTCTGCCAGCCGGGCTCGCCAACGCCCGTCCTTTCGTTCTCGATCATCGACCGTCAAGCCTCGGGCGGAGTCATCATCACCGCGAGCCACAACCCGGCCATCTGGAACGGGTTCAAAGTCCGTGGCTCCTACGGAGGAGCGGCGGCGCCGGACGTCCTGACAAGGCTTGAGGCACGCATCTCCGCCATTCAGGAGTCGGCGGAAACGCCGCGGCGGATCCCACTGGTCGACGGGCGCGCCACGGGGGCGATCGAGATCTACGACCCTTCCTCACGGTTCGAGGCAAAGGTGCGCACGCTGGTCGATACCGAGGCTTTGCGTTCGGCCGGCCTCCGCATCGTCCACGACGCGATGTTTGGCGTGGGCGCCGGCTGGATCGAGCGACTGGTCGGAGGCGGATCGACCTCGGTGATCCCCGTCAATGCAGTGCGCAACCCGTTGTTCCCGGGGATCAATCCGGAGCCGATCGCGCGGAATCTTGGCGCGATGTTCGATGCGGTCCGCGGTTGCTCGGCCGACCTTGGCATCGCCACCGATGGCGACGCGGATCGGTTGGGGATTTGCGATGAGACGGGCGCGTTCATCGATCAGTTGCGGGCCTACGCGCTGATCGCGCTGTACTTGCTCGAGGTTCGTGGCCTCCGTGGGCCGATCGTGAAGACACTATCGACGACGTCGATGCTCGATCGGCTGGGCGAACTCTACGGAGTACCGGTGCACGAGACTGGTGTCGGGTTCAAGTTCGTCGCACCGAAGATGCTTGAGACGCAGGCAATCGTCGGTGGCGAGGAGAGCGGCGGTTATGCGTTCGGCAGCCACATACCGGAGAGGGACGGCATCGTCGCCGGACTCTTCGTCGCAGACATGGTGGCGCGCGCGGGACGCAAACCCACGGAGCTCATCGACTGGCTGTTCTCGAAGGTTGGGCCACACTACTACGATCGGGATGACACGTCGTTTCCCCAGGATCAGCGGGAGGCGATCACCAATCGACTGACCAGTGCCTCCGTGGCCGATCTCGCCGGAGAGCGCGTCGTTCGCGTTCAGACGACCGATGGCTACAAATGGGTGACCGACCGCGGGAGTTGGCTGCTGATCCGTTTCAGCGGCACGGAGCCCATCATGCGGCTCTATACCGAGACGACGGACCAGCGGAAGGTCAGGGCGATCCTGGATCGGGGACGAGAGATGGCGGGGGTTTGACCTCCTCACCCGTCAGAGGGCGCCGAAACAGCATCACGTACTCGTGGCGAAAGACGTACAGCCCCTCCTTGAAAGCTCGGTAGCGCCAGAGGTTGGTCCGGTGCCCCTTACCCCGGGTGTTCTGGATGTCCTTGACATTGATGGCCCTCAGTTCGAGACCCGACCGCCGGCACATCTCCATGCAAAGGAATCCGAGTGGTCGCACCTGGCCGCGGCGGAAGATGTCGCCAATGACCAGAACAACGTGCCCGCCTGGCCGGACGAGGCTCGTTGCATGTGTAACGGATCGCTGAAAGGCCTCGAGAAAGCGCCCCTCGCCGCGCGCGTTGGAGAGATCGCGTCGGTCGCGCGAGAACCGGATGATGTTGTGATAAGGCGGGTGCAGGAAGACGCAGTCGGCATCGGTTCGATTGCCCCGGGCGAGTACCTCCCGCACCAGACCGACTGTGTCGGGATGCGTCGCATCCCCTTGCAGGATCTCGATACACGCCGCGCCAGGATTTCCGGCCGCACCGAGTCGCTCGCGCGAGGCGCGCACGACGTCCTCGTTCAGATCCACGCCGATGCCGTTTCGGCCGAGGATGCGGCATTCAATGAGCGTGGTGCCCATCCCGCTGAAGAGGTCGACAATCCAGTCGCCGGGGGAGGTGAAGCGGCGCAGAATCTGACGCGGGATTTGCGGCACGAAGTTGCCCCAGTAATCGCCGACGTGCGCCGAGTCCTTCGAGCGGGCGCCGAGGATCCAAAGGCTCTCCGTCAGAAGGTCCGGGTACTCCTTCCAGCGCGCGAGATCGAAATCACAGGGCTTTATCATGTTATCAGGAGAGCGGGTGTCAATGAGGTAACGACAGTGAGCATGCAGAAGTGGCCTCGTTTGGTTGTTGTGGAGTTACACTAATCCAAAGAACCAAGCAGGCCACTGATGCAGTCTACCCTGATGTTGCCCAAAACCGCCACCGTCTTCGACCTCGGCTGGCTGGGCAAACGCTTGGAGGCGTTGACCGACGTGTGCCATCGGAAGGGGCAGCGCTACGGGCTGGGGGCGCTGCTGCTTCTGGTTGTCCTGGCGAAACTCTTGGGCGAGGATCGGCCCAGTGGGATCGCCGATTGGATCAAGGGCCGTGGTCAGCTGCTGCGGGAAGCGTTCCACCTCTCGTGGGAGTGCATGCCCCACCACGACACCTATCGGCGCATCTTCGCGTGGGTGGTCCAGCCAGATGAACTGGATCGCGCCGTCAGCACGCCTCTGCAGAGCCTGTTCGGCGTCGGCAGGAGCGTTTTGTGGCCGCCTATCTGCCAGCGGAAGGGATCGTGCTGATGCAAGTGGCGGTCGGCCGCAAGGAGAACGAACTCAGCGTCGCGCTTGAGTCGTTGCGCTGCCTCGATCTCCGGGGGAAAGTGGTGATGGGCGACGTTCAGCACACCCAACGTGCGCTCTCGATCCAGATTCTCGACGCGGGGGCCGATGATCTCTGGCTGGCCAAAGACAATCAACCGACCTTGCGGGAGGAGATCTCACTGTTGTTCACCGCCGACGACGGCACGGTCGAGGGTGGACGCCTGCGCCACGACTGCCAGACGTTTCAGGCGGGAGACAAGGGCCACGGGTGACGGGAACGACGGACGATCACCGTCAGCAGCGAACGGAGGGCTACAGCGACTGGCCTGGGCTGGAGCAAGTGTTCCGGTTGGAACGTCGACGGGTCGACAACCAGAGCAGCCAGGAGGAGTGTGAGACGGTCTACGGCCTGACCAGCCTCACTTCCGCCAACGCCTCTCCTGCCCGATTGCTCGAACTGATCCGCGGCTACTGGGGGATCGAGAACGGTCTGCACCACCGGCGAGACCTCACCTTTCAGGCGGATCGCACGCGGCAGACACGGGGCCACGCGGGCCGGGTGATGGCGACGCTCAAGAATCTGGTGATCGGGCTGCTTCGCCACGCCGGCTACACCAACCTCGCTGCGGCCAAGCGTCAGTGCGATGCCGACCTCACCTTGGCGCTCATACGGATGGCTACTAGCTCGCCAACATGAGAAAGCCCTGTGTCAGGGAGTCAAGGTCTTGACATGTAATATTCATTCTACGTACATTGCGCGGCCACAGCCGATCACGAAACGGCGGACCGTGCACAGGCTCGTCAGGATCGGTCGGGTGTTGGTCGCGTACTTACCCTAGGTGGAGGGGCACTGCGTGTCAGTTGCCAGGTTGTGGCAGTGAAGTCGGTCGTCACCGAAGAGTCAGAAGGAGGACTTACGTGGGCACTCGTCTGAAGTCGCGACGTCAGTTTTTGCTCTCGCTGGCCGGGGTTGGAGGCGCGGTATTGGCGCTGTCGTGTGCGCCCGCTGCCGCGCCAACGCCGACACCCGCACCTGCGCCAGCACCCGCAGCACCGAAACCCGCCTCAGCACCCACCAAGCCCGGCGCGCGCGAGCTGATCTTCTACACCGGCCTAACCGGGCCAGATGGGCAGATCATGCGCGACATGGTTGGCGACCACAACAAGACCGGGGGGGACCAGGTCAACATCGAGATCATGCCCTGGGTGGACATGCTCGCGAAGATGGTCGCAACCATGGCCGCGGGCAGCCCGCTCGACGTCGTCCTCTTTCACCCGGTCCGGTTGAAGCAGTTTGTCGAGCAGGACGCGCTCTTCCCCATGATGGACTACCTCGCGCCGCTCGGCGTCAAGCTCGACGACTACCTGCCGGAACCGGTGAAGTGGTGCACGATTGCCGGCAAGCTCTACGCGCTGCCGATGGACCAGCACCAGTGGAACATCTGGCTGCGGACGGACATCGCCGAGAAGGCCGGACTCGATCCGAAGAATCCACCGACGAACCGCACCGAGTTCATGCAGTGGGCCACCAAGCTGACAACCAAAGAAGGTGGCAACATCACCGTCGGCGGCTTCGAGCCGGGCTATCCTTACCCGTGGTCGCTGACCTGGTCGGCGATCCACTCCAACGGCGGCGCGGTCTACAACGAAGACTGGACGAAGTGCATCATCAACTCGCCAGAGGCTGCCGAGGCAATCGAGTGGGTCATCAGCCTCTACGATAACGTGTCGGCGAAGAGCACGAACGTCGCCGACAACTTCGTCAAGGGCGTCACGGCGCAGCAGATCAGTGGTCCCTGGAATATTCCGGGCCTGACGAACTCGCTCGGGAAGGGCTTCGACGTCTACCTGATGCCGACGCTCTTCAAGAAGCGCGTCGTGACCGCGAGCGCGCACTCCTGGGCGCTGCCGCGCCAGCGGGATCAGAGCCGGGTTGAAGCGACGGCGAAGTTCATCAAGTGGATGTCCGACAACTCGCTCGGCTGGGCCGCGTCGGGCCAGATTCCGGTCAAGAAGTCGATCATCGAGAGCGACGCGTTCAAGAAGCTACCCTACCGCAAGGTCTTCGTCGACTCGATCCCCCACACCTTCATGTGGTCGAACGTGCGCTTCTACAGCGAGTTGGTCAGCCCGACTGGCGCCGAGCGCAAGAACTTCGAGATGATCATCACGAAGCAGGTCTCTATCAAGGAAGGTCTCGAACGGATGCAGCGCGAGATCAACGAGGTTCTCAACCGGCCCAAGTAGGGGCAGGGTCCGCCGTCACCAGACCGGCCGGGGCGCGGATGCCATGCGCGGGCCGGGGCGCGCGCATGGCATCCGCGAAGGAGAGATGCATGATTCGCCCGGTGGCCGGGATGCAGATCTTGGCGGGCCCGTGGTGGGCCCGGTCGCGAAGCGGCGAACGGTACGAGCCAGTTGGCTACCTGTTTATCCTGCCGTATCTGATTGCGTTCGTGCTGTTCATGGTCATCCCGACCGTCGCCGGCTTCTACATCAGCCTGACCAGCTGGGGCGGACTGAGCCAGGGGCGCTTTGTTGGCCTCGACAACTATCTGTACGCTTTGCGCTCGGACCAGTTCTGGCAGGCCGTGCGCAACACGCTGTACTTCACTGTCGCGCTCGTCCCCGCGCTTACCGTGTTGGGTCTGGCGGTCGCGGTTTTTGTTCACCAGCGATTCGTTGGCTTCGCGTTGGCGCGCGTGTTCTTCTACTCGCCGTATGTGATGGCCGTCACGGTCACCGGCCTGCTCTGGATGTGGGTCCTCGACAACAACGCCGGAGTTGCCAACTATTATCTGGGCGAGCTGATCCCCTATTTCAAGACGAACAAGATCCAGTGGCTTGCGAGTGAGCACCTGGCGATGCCGTCGATCGTCATCACGACGATCTGGTGGCTCGTCGGCTACCAGATGGTGATCTTGCTCGCTGGCCTGCAAGACATCCCCGCCGAGCTCTTCGAAGCGGCGAAGATTGACGGCGCCAGTAGCGGGCAGAGTTTCTGGCACATCACCTTGCCGCTCCTCCGGCCATCGCTGTCCTTCGTCATCATCACGAACGTCATCGGCTCGCTGCGGGTGTTTGGGCAGATGTTCCTGATGACGCAGGGCGGGCCAGCGGGAGCAACGACGAGCGTCGTCCTGTATATCTACATGACCGGCTTCCAATCGTTCCGATTTGGCTATTCGGCGGCGATCTCGTTCCTGTTGCTCGTGGGGATCCTGATCTTTACCCTCATCCAGCTGCGCCTCTTGCGGGCGCGCTCGGTGTACTAGGGAGCGTTGACGATGGGCACCGTCATCCGGAGCGCGAGTCGCCGATTGACGTCAAGCAGGGTGTTCCGCATCGCGGGGCGGCGCGTGACTGTCGGCAGCATCCTGTTCTGGGGAGTCGGGATGCTGCTGGCCGTTTTCTGGATGTGGCCGTTTTTCTGGATGGTCTCGACCTCGCTCAAGCCCGAGCGCGAGATTCTCAGCCTGATCCCCGAGTGGCTGCCCCGTGAGCACACCTGGCGCAACTACGAGCGCGTTTTCGCCTTCCCCGTGCTGCGCTGGTACTGGAACAGCTTTGTCGTCGCGATCGTCTCGACGCTGCTGATCCTGCTGCTCAACTCGCTGGCCGGCTATGCGTTCGCGCGGATCAATTTCTTCGGTCGCAACGTGCTCTTCGTCCTGGTGCTGACGACGCTGATGATGCCGTTTGAGGCGCTCGTCATCCCGCTTTTCATCATGATGTCGCTGTTCCAGTTCGGCAACACCTACTTCGCGCTGATCGCGCCGGGGCTGGCGTCGGCGTTCGGCGTCTTTCTGTTCCGGCAGTTCTTCCTCTCGCTGCCGTCGGATCTCGAAGACGCCGCCCGGATTGATGGCTGCGGGCGCTGGGGCATCTACTGGCGCATCGCGCTCCCGCTGGCGCAGCCTGCGGTGATCGCGCTGGCGATCCTGCACTTCATTGGCAACTGGAACAGCCTGTTCTGGCCGCTGATCATCACCAATACTGACGCGGTGAAGACCCTCCCGGTCGGCATGCTGATGTTCCGCCCGGGCTTTGGCGCCGACCAGTCGTGGGCGCACGGGCTGGCGATGGCCGCGGCGACGATTCAGGCGCTGCCGCCGCTGATCGTGTTCTTCATCCTCCAGCGCTACTTTATGCAGGGCATCGCCACCGTCGGGCTGAAAGGCTAGCGGTTCGCCACAGGGGAAAGGTGCGCGATGTCATGCTGAGGCCGAAGCGCAGCGGAGGCGAAGCATGACAACCCACCAAAACCGCGGTGGTGAGCCACGACCGCAGAGCACCTCATTGCAGGATGAGACGATGCAGCTACCGCGCCCCGAACACCCGCGCCCCAACTGGCACCGCGAACTCTGGCTGAATCTGAACGGCGCCTGGCAGTTTGCCTTCGATCCGCGATTGGAGGGCGAGCACCGTCGGTGGTATCGACCGGAGAATGACCATCCTTTCGAGCAGCAGATCGTCGTCCCGTTCCCCTGGGAAAGCAAGCTGTCGGGCGTTGCCCGAAAGGACTACCTCGGCGCCGGCTGGTACCGCCGCGAAATCACGATGCCGCGCGCCTGGCAGGGGCAGCGCGTCTGGCTGCACTTCGGCGCGGTGGACTGGCACGCCCGCGTCTGGCTCAACGGCCGCCCAATTGGCGAGCACGAGGGCGGCTACACGCCGTTCGCCTTCGACATGACCCCCTACCTCCAACCAGACGTGCCCGCACAGCTCGTCGTCCGCGCCTTCGACGTCTGCGACGCGACGACCCCGCTCGGCAAGCAGGTGCCGCGCTGGTACAACCATTCGAGCGGCATCTGGCAAACGGTCTGGCTCGAAGCGACCGGCGCCGGGCGGATCGTGCGCGCCTACATCACGCCCGACCTGGCCGGCGGCGGCGCGCGCGTGCGATTGACGCTCCAAGTGCCCGCGGCAGGGCAGTATCGCGTCGTGCTCAAATCGCCCGATGCTGCCTTCGCGCCGGTCGAGAAACTGGTCGGGCTGGGCAACGGCGAGCAGGAACTCGCGTTGGAGATTCCCCTCGACGCGCCACGGCTCTGGCACCCGGAAGGCCCCCACCTGTACCACATGGCGATTGGCCTTTTCGGGCAGGACGGCGCGCCGCTCGACCGCGTCACAACGTATTTTGGCATGCGGAGCATTTCGACCGGCCGATGGAATGGCCGCTCGTACGAGTACGTTCTGCTCAACGGCGAACCGGTCTATCTGCGCGGCGCGCTCGACCAGGCCTTCCACCCCGACGGCTTGCACACTTACCCGAGCGACGACGCGATCCGCGCCGACATCCAGCTCGCGCGCGACGCTGGCCTCAACACGCTGCGCTGCCACATCAAGGTGAACGACCCCCGCTACTATTACTGGGCCGACCGGCTCGGCGTCCTAGTACTGTCCGATCTGCCATCGCCGGCGATCGACACCGCGGCGATGCGGCAGAACTGGGAGGCGACGTTTCGCGCCGCGCTCGACCGCGACTTCAACCATCCCTCCATTATCACCTGGGTGCTATTCAACGAGACGTGGGGCCTCGACCAGCATCAGACGAAAGACAGCCAGGACTGGCTGGCGCGGATGGTCCGTCTGGCGAAGACGCTCGACCCGACGCGACCGGTCGAAGACAACTCGCCCATTCGCTACGACCACACCGCGACCGACCTGAACTCCTGGCACTACTACATTGATGACTATCCCACGGTGCGCGCCCACGTCGAGCGCGTGGTGAACGAGACGTTTCCCGGATCGACGTTCAACTTCGTGGGCGGCGAATACCGCCAGGGCACGCAGCCACTCCTCAACAGCGAATTCGGTGGGATCAGCGCGGCCCACGGCGACCTGGATACCTCCTGGGCGCTGAAATATCAGACGATGGAGCTCCGGCGGCACGACCAGATCTGTGGCTACGTCTTCACCGAGATGACCGACGTCGAGTGGGAACACAATGGACTGGTGAACTACGACCGGACGCCCAAGGCTTGGGGTTACGACACCTTCGTGCCGGGGATGTCGCTGCGCGATATCTTCGGGCCCGACGTGGTCGGTGCCGACTGCCCGCCTTGTCAGACGCGCGCGCCTGGCGCGACGCTCGAGGTGCCGTTGTTCGTCAGCAATTTCGGTCGTCGTTCGCTTGGCGAGGCCACGGTTCGCTGGCAGCTCGACTTCGTCGATCGTTTTGGCGCGCGCCGTACCGCCAGCACGGGCGACGTGCCGGTGCGCGCGCGCCACTACGGCGTCACCGAAGCGGGTAGGCTGATGGTCGCGCTGCCCGATGAGTCGGGGCTGGCGACGCTGGCGCTCTGGCTGCTGGACGGCGGGGGCGTGATCGTCAATCGGAACTACGTCAACGTGGAGGTCTACGCCGACTCGCCCGCGGTCGAGCGCATTGGCGGTGCGATCGCCGTCCGCTTCCGCCCGGCCGATTGCATTCACTCGACGTGGCCGCGCGCGCCGATCGGGCCGCACGCTTTGAAGTTCGCGGGGATTGGCGCCGGCGCGGTGTCGTATCGGGTCGCGCTGCCCGCCGATCTCAACCCGGGCGCGATCCGCGGCCTGCGGCTGCTTTTCGAGGCGAGCGCGCGCGCCGGCCTGGCGAAAGTGGACTGGCCCGAGCGCGCGCGCAACACCGATTACCCGCAGACCGAGCCGGGTAAAACGTTTCCGACCGACCTGACGATTCGGCTCGACGGGCGCGCCGTTGCCACCATCACTCTGCCCGATGACCCCGCCGACGCCCGCGGCGTGCTCAGCCACCACGCCAACCTGGACCCGGGCTCGTATGGCTATCTCCAGGAACTGCGCGTGCCACCGGACGTGGTGGCAGCGGTTCGCGAGGCGGTCGCGCGCGACCGCGCAGTAACGGCCGAGTTCGTCATCCCGCCCGAAGCGCCGAATCGCGGCGGCTTGGCGCTCTACGGCGCGCGCGTCGGGGCGTACCCGGTTGACCCGACACTGTTCGTCGAGATCGAAGCATAAGGGAGGAACAATCCAATGCGGATCGTCGACATCAAGCTGACCCCGGTCTCGTATCCTGCGCCGACGACGCTTCGTTGGGGCCGTGGTGCCCGCGACACGGTCGGCGGGATCATCGTCCAGATACTGACTGATGAAGGCATCACTGGCCTCGGCGAGTTCGAGGCGTCGTATCCTCTGGCTCGGGCGACGGTTGAACACCGGATACTGCCGCTGCTGCGCGGTGAGAATCCGCTGAACGTCGAACGGCTCTGGGCGACGATGCACGCCGCCCTGCGCGGCGAGCCGCGCCAGATGCTGGGCGGTCTCGACGTTGCACTGTGGGATCTTCTTGGCAAAGCGTGCGGCCAGCCGATCTATCGCTTGCTGGGAGCTTATCAGGACCGGATCATGGTTTACATCGCGCCCTCGATGAAACAGCCTGAGGTGATCGCCGAGGAGTGCGCGCAGTTCCGCGCCGAGGGCCATCGGGCGATCAAGCTGCGGATCGGGCTGGGCCAGGTCGGGCTTGCCGAGCCGGGCGACATGAAAAAAGACTTTCAGGTCGTCGAAGGCGCGCGCCACGCGCTCGGCGACGACTTCATCATCGGCGTGGATACCGACCGGACCTACGATCACTTCATGGCGCTGAAGATGGCGAAGCGGCTGCACGAGCTCGGCGCGGCCTGGTTCGAGGAACCGCTTCAGGCCACCGGGAACGAGCAGTACATCCGGGCGATGCAGCGGCTCAACGGGCTGATCGAGGTGCCGCTTTCCGGCGGGCAGGGGTTCTCCACGCGATTCGAGTTCGGCAACCTGATCGCGCAGCAGGCGGTGGATATCGTCCAGCCCGACTGTGTCGGCTGCGGCGGCATCACCGAGCTCCGCCGGATCGCGGCGCTCGCGTCGGTCTGGCACCTGGGGTTCATGCCCCACGTCTCGTGCGGCTGCGGCTATGACATCCGCGTCGTCGCGACGCTGCACGTGCTGGCATCGCTCCCCGATCCGTTATATCTCTGCTATCCGGCGTATGACACGCCGCTCCGGACCGAGCTTTTCCAGGAGCAGCCGAAGGTCGTCGAAGGCTACCTCAGCGTCCCCCAGAAGCCCGGACTCGGCATCGAATTGAACGAGGAGGCGCTCGCCCGCTTCCAAGTGGACGAGTAGGGCAACTGTTCTTAGCGCGGTGTGCGCGCGTATCGAGTCGGCGGGCGGCCAGCCCAACGCAAATGCCCGCCGCGCCAGGCCGGTGCGCCTACACAACCTGATAGGCTGCGGTCTCCTCGTGGCTCCGCTGCAAGACCGTCTCGATCGCGACCGGCTCGCCCCGCTGCGCCGATTCGAGCGCCGCTATCGAGATCGCCGTCGTCTTGATCGCGTCCGAGTAGGTCGACTGGATCAGCGATTGGTTGCCCGTCCGCACCGCTTCGATAAATGCGGCGTCCTCCCAGTAGTGCCCGCCCAGCGGTGCGTCGGGCTCGTACTCCTCGCTGCGCTCGCGTACCTGCACCCGGAGCTTGCGCTGGTTGTACTCGACAATCGCCCGATCGGCGAGCACGTTGATCCCCCACCAGTACGCAGTGGGCGTCATGTGGGTCGCGACGATCTGCCCGATCGCGCCGTTTTCGAACTCGAGCTGAACGGCGTTGACATCGGCGGTATTGTAACCGGGGATATCGTGAGGGAGCCGCTGCGCGCGCGAAGCAAAAACCCGTCGCACGTCGCCGACGAAAAAGCGCGCCAGGTCGAAGACGTGCGTCGTGTGCTCGTGGAGCTGCCCGCCGCCCTGGTGGTCGTCGAATAGCCAGCTATGCCACGGCCGCTGGCTGCCTCGGACCTGGTTCACCCAGCAGGTCCAGCCCATCGTCAAGCCGACGACCGCGCCGTCGAGCGTCTCACGGGCAAGTCTGGCGTGGGGCGTGTAGCGGTTGTGGTAGCCGACCGCGTGGAGCACGCCCGATTTGCAGATCTCGGCCTCGATGAGGCGCGCCTGGCCGAGGTGACGAACGATCGGCTTTTCGACGAGGAACGGCAATCCCCGGCGGGCGGCGAGGATCTCGTGATCGCTGTGGCGATGCGGGGGGACGGCGATGTAGGCGCAGTCAACGGGCACTTGGGTGAGCAGTTCGCGGTGGTCGTCATAGGCATGGCAGTGGCTGCCGATTTCGGCGGCAACCGTGCGACTGCGCTCCGGCAACGGGTCCCAGACGGCGGTGATCCGGACGTTGGGAAGCTGGCCGAGGATGCGACGGTGGGTGTCGTTGATGATGCCAAGACCGAGCAATGCGACGGCTACCGTTGGGGTCACCGGGTTCCTCCTGTGATTTGTCGTGCGACCTGTGAGGCGGTCGCGATCGGGCGGACCGGCGAGCCGGTGCCGCCGACGCTCTTCAAGGTAGGTAGACGAACAGGAACTCGTAGACGCGGGCTTCGGCTAGGCTCTCCAGATTCATGTTTTCGAGGATGTAAATCCCACGCTCGACGATCAGGGTGAGATGGCCGGCAAGGTGCGGGTCGTGCGGCGCGAGGTACTCGAACTTCGGCGTATCCGCGCCGACGAGGAACACCTGCTGATCGGCAAGCCAGCGACAGGCCGCGCCATCCGGGCCAGGCACACCAGTCTTTGGCGAGACATACCGGCTCGCATCGGGGCAGTGGCGCCCCCAGCCGGTGCGAACGAGCACGCCATCGCCGGGGTGGATCGCGACCTGTTGCAGGTCGTCGCGGGACAGCGCGGTGATCCGCGGCTACTGGGGGATCGAGAACGGTCTGCACCACCGGCGAGTCGTCACCTTTCAAACGGATCGCACGCGGCGGACACGGGGCCACGCGGGACGGCTGATGGCGACGCTCAACAATCTGGTTATCGGGCTGCTTCGCCACGCCGGCTACACCAACCTCGCTGCGGCCAAGCGTCAGTGCGATGCCGACCTCACTTTAGCACTCATACGGATGGCTACTAGCTCGCCAACATGAGAAAGCCCTGGATCGAAATCAAACGTTCGATTGACCGGTCATCGATGCCCTGTGTATATTCGAATGCCCCGCCAAGGTAGCTCAGTTGGTAGAGCACGGCACTGAAAATGCCGGTGTCGCCAGTTCAATTCTGGCCCTTGGCACCGCGGTCGTGCGCCGGACCGCTCTCAGGAGACGGACTTCTGTCGCCATACGGCGACCGCTTGCTCGGCGAGTTCAGTCGCAGCGGCATCATCATCGGCGGCGGCGGCGAGGTCATCGACCGGAAACCCGACCTCACACACGATCCCACCGCCGTCGAGGAGGGCGCGCGCGTGATCGAGCGCGCGGTCTGGTCCGGGCCGAAATCGCCACGCCGATTCGACGCCGACGCGTCGCAGCAATCCCGCGATTCGCAGGCACCCGAACGCGGCGTGACGCGCCGTGGCGTCGAGTGGGGGCGGTTCCTGCCAGGTCACACCTTGTGTCCGAACGTGCGCCACCATCGCTCGTCGCGGGTCACTGGCGGTACCGGACCATCCGAGGCGGTTCTCCCGATCCTGTAGTACCTGCGCAGGGCGGCGTACGCGGCGGTGATCGCCGCGAACTCGCGGTCATCCGCGTCGTGGCGGAGATCTGGATGAAGCTGCCGGGCCAACGAGTGGTACGCGCGACGCACCTCGTCGAAACGCGCGCGGCGCGGCAACCCCAGCAGGCGCAGTGCTTCGACCCGTTCTCGCTCGCTCGGGTAGGGCGCACTCATTTCGACTCCTCGTCGGAACACGAGACATTGACATAACCGGAGCGGAACGGCGCCACGGCGGCGGACTCGAGGTCGAATCGGTGACGGTGGACGCAGCCGACGTCGTTCCGCAGCAGGTGGATGGAGACCGATGGACCCTCGTCGGCTGCCACCACCCGGTGGATATCGCCATGGGGCGGAATCAGGTCGTAGAAGTCGCCGCGGCGCAGATGACGCCGTTCGATCAGGTCGAGCGCGCCCGAATGCGGATCCAGACCACGAGGCTGGAAGACTTCTTCGTGCTGCTCGCCACGATAGAGTCCGACAAGTCCCCAGGCCAGGTGATCGTGAATGGGTGTCTTCGTTCCCGGCGAGATCACGAGGCTCGAGATCGACAGCGAGTGATCGCTGCGCCGGTACAGAAGGAATGACCCGATCCCTGACCCCATACCGCTGACGGCGGCGGGTCGCGCGAACTCCTCGGGCAGCCACAGATCGTTCACTAGCAGCGCCGAAAAACTCGGCTTCAAAAGTGCGATTGCCCTTTCCGGCAATGCCTCGGCATCCACGATCTCATTCACGCGTCGGACGAAGGCGCAAAAGGGCGCCGTGCGTACGCAGAACTCGTCCGTCACGAGGTCTCCCCCGCACGATCCGAGGGGTCGGAAACCCCAGGCCGCGGATTGCCGCTCGGCAAGGTTGTGGCGACCTCCCGGCACATGCTGGCGGCGAGCACGGCGTTCCGCGACGCGTTCACCAGCTTCGCCCACGCGGTCCAGGAGCGATCGCCCTTGCGGGCGTTCGCTTCATCGCGGGCCAATCGATGCAAAGCCGCCGCGGTCCGATTGAGACCGTTCGCAAGGAGGCGCGCGCGCTCCTCACTGGGTGAGGCAACGAGCAATTCCGCCAGCGCCGCCTCGAACGCCGGCGTGGCATCACGGCGTGGAGGACCGCTCATCACGACACCGAGGGTAGGAGAGTCGCATCGCGGACATCGTAGACCAGTGCGCGCGCCAGGAACGAGGGCTCCAGCACCTCCCGGTCCGTCGAAGTCAGGATTACCTGTTGATCGTCGCCGATGGAGACGAGAACCCGCTCGCGACGTCGCGCGTCCAGTTCCGACATCACGTCGTCGAGGAGCAGGATCGGCCAGTCGAGGGACTGTTCGCGTATGTACGCGGCCTCCGCGATGCGGAGCGAGAGGGCGATGGCACGCTGCTGCCCGCGCGATGCATGTGCGGCGGCGGAACGACCATTGAGCTCCAGACGCAGCTCGTCACGGTGAGGCCCGACAAGCGACTGCCCGGCCTGAATCTCTCGATCATGGGCCTTCTCGATCGCCCGGGCAAATGCCCCGGCGACATCGGAGAGGTCGCTCGACGCGTGCTCCTGGATCCCGATCGTCGTCTGATACCCGAGCGACAGCGTCTCGCGATCGTCGACGACGCGCCGGTGTGCCTCCCGCGCCAGGCCGGTGATCGCGCGGGCGGCCACTATCCGCCGGTAGAGGAGATAGCTCCCGGTATTCACGAGTTCTTGGGACCACACCGCCAGCTGATCGGCGCGCGCGCCCCGCTCGCGAATCAGGCGAAGGAGGCCATTACGCTGGGTGACGACGCGGGCGTAACGCGCGAACGCGCGCGCGTAGCGGGGGTCGATTTGCGCCAGAAGGACGTCAAAGTACCGTCTCCGCTCGGCCGGCGGTCCGGCGACTAGCTCGACGTCGCGTGGTGTG
>Ga0194121_10001505_pt1 | contig 39341 bp, 37 predicted proteins | sample TA2MahCa50mmetaG_FD_148609 | JGI IMG/M metagenome (GOLD analysis project Ga0194121, IMG submission 148609) | Freshwater microbial communities from Lake Tanganyika, Tanzania - TA2015020 Mahale Deep Cast 50m | ecosystem: Environmental > Aquatic > Freshwater > Lake | place: Tanzania: Lake...
TTTCATTTTCGATAAAGGCCAATCTGAATCACCAACACTTTTTAACGAACGCTTACCGAACCTTTCCGATACATCAGACCGAATTTCTACCAACCCTCAAGGGTCAATTCCAAAGACATCTTTACAAAAAGACTCTGGCAACCACAATAACTCTATAGAAGCTAATAGCGCTACTGGGAATAAGAACACAGATGGGCAGCAAACCACACCTTCATTTTTCCAAACACCTTTCGATAAATCTACAAAACAAAGCAATGACAAACTTAGAAAAGATACCACCTCAAATGATCCCCAAAAACCGAACGCGAATCAAAATCAGGCATCAATACAGGCCCAAACTAACTTTAGCTCGCCTTTTTCTGAAAAAAGCCCAACTCAAACATTTTCACTTAATTCTAGTAACTCTCTTTTAGCCAAATCAGATTCCGAATCGACAAAGTTAAACTCCCTAAACGATATTTCCTCACAGAAAGAAAACACAGCGCAGTCCAACTCAAAGGCATCCGAAACAGGGGAGAAAAACGGTGACCAGGAGGTCTCATTATCCTCCAATGAGGAGGGCTACAGCTTAAGAAAAAAATCAAAAACGAAACCTGACACTAACTCCAATGAGGCGAAAAGAAGTGAACAAAATAACTACTTAACGGTCTCCGAACCAAATTCTGCTACTTTTATCACGACCAACAACTATAAATACATCTCGAATCCGGACACCACCATAGGCAATACAGTTTGGAATCCCAGATACCCGTCTTCGGATTCCTTTTTCACCCTTAATGAAGATGGAACCTTTTCGAGAATAGCGCTTAAAAAACCCTCAGATCCATACACTGACCTCACTGAGACAAAACTCACATTTTCTACGGTTCAAGAAGACTTAGATAAGATTTCAACAGAAATTAAGAGTTCAGAGCCGGAAGTCAAATTAGATACAAAAGAGGAAAACTCTTTGTGGAGTAAACTCAGTCTTAAACCCGAATCGGATTCTTTGACTAAATTACTAGAAGACCTTGAACTCAACGAAGACAAGAGTAAATCATCTGAAATCAATGAACTTCTCGATTCCACTGACGTTAGGTCGAAAAGCGGTGTTAATTCCACTCAATTACAAAACGTTTTTAAGAGAGAAAAGCAATTTAAGACGGCTCTAGCTTTTAACGGAACCTCTCAAACAACCGATTTTACAAACGTGTTTAGCAAAATTCTCTCTTGGTTTGGATTTTAAAAACTTGACCTCACCTCTAATTTTAGAAAAGTTTGTGGGACACAACTAATTAAATTCGGTCGCAATGAGCGACAAAATTTAATTAGTTAGCCGGATTCAGGTAAAAGGGATAAGCGGCCACCTCAGTGACAACCGGAGCCTCAGGTTTTGGGAACACCCAACTCTTAATCCGACTTCCGATGCAGCTCTCAAGACCAGCATCACCAATAGTGCTCTCTTTAACCCCGACCGTTGAAACAATCCCGTTCGGCTGAATGCTAAATGACATAACAATTTTTCCCGAAAGTTTTGGATTTCGTTGTAAGGCCGAATCGTAACAAGCCCGTATCTCTGCCCGATGGCGCTGCACCACTGCATTGATAAGATCTTTTGAGAGACCAGAGAGAACTTGCACATTCTCGGAAATAATACTGATAGCATGTTCTCCTTTCAGACCAAATCTTCCGGGGCCTGAAATACCTTCCCCAATTCCATCTCCGCGATAACCACGACCCAAACCTTTTGTAGAGGGGCCATCGATACCCACGGTTTTACCACCCCCACCTGCGTCGACTCCCTTAAGTCCCATTCCTCCGGCCCCACCGGTTTCCTCAATGCTCTTGCCCCTAGCTCCACGGATGGCTTTACCAAAATCATCAAAACCCCCGGGACCTTCCGGCCCTTCACCCGCATTGATTAAATTGTTAAATTCTTTTTGAATAGAACCATTCGAAATCGACTTAAGAAGCCCCACAGACTTAATCGATTTTTTCTCTGGAGCTTTAGCTTTTGAAGGGTTAGCAGTTTTACTTGTCACAGGCGAAGGAGTGGTATTTTCCTTAGGCTTCGACTTAGGTAAAATTGTCTGCGCCTTCTCTTCTTTGCGAGGAAGATCTTTTCTGCCAGCCTCTCCTTCGGGACCAATAGCAGGACCACCTTCTCCGGCTACCGATCCTCCCTGCTTTGATTCTTCCCCCTTAGCAATGAGGCCTAACTTAGAAATATCCGGTTTCTTTTTGATAATCACTTTAGCAAATCGCTCCGGGATTTGCTCAATAGTTACTGGAATGGGCTTTGGAACAAATGAAAGCCCCACCAATAAAGCAACGAACAAAAGAACTGAACCAATGGTCGTTCTCATCAAAAGAGCGTCTTGCTCGAAAATCGGTGGCGGCAAAATTCTGGGTGCTGGTTTCACGTATAAGATAAAGAAATTGACCGTTCCTACTGCAATCTTTGCAAAATCATCTTGCTTAAGGGGCAATACATAGTGCTCACCCTCTTTTCTAACAAACTTTTCACCGACAAGATCCTTGATAGAATAAATTTTATCTCTCGCACGAATTGTTCCAGTCATCTCAGTAGTGAAAGCCAATCGACTCGAACCGTCCTCTTGAATCGAAAGAAGCGGAAATTCATCCGGAATTCCAACGCTTGGAATGATATAGTCATTCCTTGGACTTTCCCCGATACTTAGGACACATTCATCGGAATAATTCGAGATATCAAGAATCTGGTCACCCCAAAGAGCCGTGACTTCAAGTTCTCTCGCGTGTTTAGGAGTCTCAAAAGCTTTCTCAAGCTCCTCAGGCAACATATCATCGTCCGATTTTCTATCTCGACGATCTTCAATTCTACGCTCGAGGCTTGTGATATCGAAAACCCTTCTTTCCCCTTTCCGGCGATCTTCAACTCTGCGGTCTTCTTGCAGCGGTTTTCGGCGATCCTCTTTAGAACGTCGCTCCGTTTCTGCATCCAAAGAATCTGAAGTCTCCTCTTGCCGGCGATCTGCCTGTCTCTGATCAATTCTTCTGTCCCCCGAGCGTCGCTCTTCAAGACGCTTCTCTTCTGGGAAGGCATCTTTTTTTCTTCGATCGCTTCCGCGACGATCACTTTCTAATTGGCTTCTATCAATATTTAACTGGGTGGAATCGGTATCTTTTACTTGTGTTCCCTCAAAAGATACAATGGACTGAGTAGGAGCGTTGCCTGGAGTTTTACCGCTTCCACGTTCCAACTTAATTTCGATAAAACCAACTTTAATCGTGTCTCCAAATTGAACTTTTGACTCAACTACTTTTTTGCCGTTGATAAAAGTTCCATGGCTGGAGGCAAGATCGGTAACTAAAATCACATCTCCCTTGGTCTCTATTAGAGCGTGGATACGAGAAACTCTGGGGTCATCAATTCTAAGATCGGCAGATAGAATTCTCCCCAGTACGATCTTATCTTTAACGAATTCACCGCTGTGAATTATAGCCCCGTCTTTTCCTAAGACATCTAGCCTAATTGCGCTACCTGATGGGTTGTTTTCTTTAGCTTCCATAGTGCCTCTTATTTGATGAGCCTAGATGAATCTAAGACTTCTGCATCAAAGTTCTCTCGAATTCTTATGATGCTTTTGCCTTTGACGTCCTTGATGTTTGAAATATAAGACCCCGAAGGTTTATTGTATAAACCGTCAATATTGGCTCCTTCAAAATCATAAGTTGTCTTCTTCTTGTATTTCACGGTCGTACCATCCGGCCTTTTCTCGAGGATGAAATCGCCTTCCTCCCTCTTGCCGACCGGAGAAGTGGAGGACGCTTTGGGAGCGACTCGAGGTACCGCTTTAGTTACTTTCGAATAACTATGATTTCCCAAAAACAGTGCAACAATCACAAACAAAACCTTGATGACAGAGTTTTTTTTCATAAACTACCCTCCCACTAAATCCAAAAACTCATTGAAAAAGAAAGGAAATCGGCAATAGACTTATCGCCATCCCTCAATCATTTCATGAGCTTTTGCTGAGTCTTTTCCACCGCGTTGGATGTAACGAAGCATCAATTCTGACGCCTCTTCTTTTTTACCCAGGTGTTTTCCTAATATCGTAGCGTCATTGTAGAGAACCGCTAAGCTGTTTGGATGGCTCTCAGCGAATTGAGAATAAATTCTGTGCGCCTCGTCAAACTTTCCTTGGGATTCCAAACAGGTTCCTAAACCCAAAGCTGCATCTTCAAAACCTCCATCCAACTCCAAAGCTCTTTTAAAAAAAGGCAGTGCATCAGAGTAGCTCCTACTTTGCAGGTAGAGCGCCCCTAAATTAACTCTAGGCGCAGCAATGGTCGGCTCGGTAGCAATGGCTTTTTCAAAATAGCTCATCGCTTTATCCCGTTCTTTTTCCTGAAGACTCAGCATTCCCAGATTATTAAATAATAAGGACTTCCAAACAAATTTGGGATCTTTCTCTATTGATTTAAAAAGATAGTTAGCCAATTCTTTGCGTTTGTTACGCATATAATGAACACCTAATAAAAAGACCGCCTTCTTTTCATTCGGATTTTTCGCAATGAAGTTTTTAAGCTTAACTTCAACGCTAGTTTTTTTACCACTCGCATCTAAGTCAGAAAGGTACTCGATATATTTTTGCGGATCCTCCAAGGCTTGAGCAGACTCATTTGAGTCTTCCAATTTTTCAGATAAAATTTTACGATAGGGCTCAAGTTCATCGGATTTCTCCTCATCAAACCAAGTACTATACTCAACAGTTTTTCCCTGGAACTCACTAGTTTGCTTAGAGGAGCAGGCCAATAAGAAACTAAGAGCTAAAATCCCAATTAAAACCTTACACTTAATCATTTTTAATTACTCCCTTCTTTTGGTCCTCGAGTGCTCCAATAAACTGGCTGTGGTCTCACCCCCTGTGGTTCGTATTGTCCCGGGGCCTTTTTGGATTTCTCTGAGCACTTTTTAGCGTACTCACTTATAACGTGGAATTGGCTTGCTCTCTCTGAACACAGGTTCATGATCTCCTGAGCCTTTTGCTCAAGGGGCACGATCTGCTTAATATCAATCTGCTTGAGTGCGGCCTCTGCCTCCTGACGTTCTTCTGGTTTATACCTACCAGGAATCTTCAAACCTCTAAATTGACCTACGTATGACTCATAAGCGGTACTTTTTTCAAAGAGCGCCGCCACTCCCCATTCTGGGACTCCTCGCTCGATTTCATCATCATACATTTGAGCTAACTTTATGAGTGCTTTTTGCTTTCTCTTCATTAAGTAAATCAGATCGTTTTCTGGAAATCGCAGCTTAATCGAATCGTATTTTTTTCTTTCTTTTTCCAAATCCTTAAATTTGGATTCGGCAAGGAAATAGGCTGCATGTCCTGTTGGCTTCACTTTTTTATTGCTTTGGATGACTTTTTTAATTTCTTCGATAACACCAACCTTCTTAACTGTCATGCCGGCTTTTTCATAATTTCTGGCAAGCTCACCCAAAATGTCGAGCTTCTCTGCAGCTGAGTTACTTTCTTTCGCCAGTTTGAAGTAGATAGCCCCGGATTTATCCAATTCTTTTTCTTTTCTATAAATTTTAGCCCGCGAAATATCGATAGCTCTCAACTCTTTGGCAGAAGGCTTAGCCTCTTTTGCGTAAGTATCATAGAGTTGGAGTGCCAACTTATTAAACTCGAGAATTTCCGCGTAAACCGCAGAATTATATAAAGCCTTATTGGCCTCTTTATCCTGGGGAAAGCGCTTGTAAAATTCCTGGTATTGTTTTTGGGCCGTCTCAAAATCCTGTTGCTTTTCTGATTCCTGAGCCAAACTCAACATAATTTTGCCCGCATAAGGGCTTTTAGGAAATTTCACTACAAACAACCTAGCCATTTCAGCTGTCTTTTGAGCATCTTCTTTTCTCTGATAACTCACATAAGCGTTGTAGAGTGCTTTTTCAGCAAGCGGACTATTTGGATTCGATTCGAAGAATTTAAGATAACTCAAAGCTGCTTTATCCCAATCTTTATCGTTTTCAAAGGCCTCGATCCCTTTAAAATCAATCTCCCCTACAATTTCAGTGAGCTCCTTTCGAAATTGGGCATCACCCAGCTTTTTCACCAGTGTAAACTCCTGCGCATGTGCCGTTAAAGCTTTGTAGTCTTTTTTGATATTATCTATATCTAAAACAATATGCGCCGCGGTTGTAGCACTACGATGGTCCGGATGATTTAGGGCCAATGCTTTGAACGCATCCTGAGCTTCATCAAAATGATGTCTTCGATAATAGATCGAGGCTATTCGAAACTCTACATCCACAACCCGATCTCCTTGAGGATATTCTGAAATGTAGTATTCGCCGACCTCAATGAACTTTCTTTCAGCATTGGGAATTTCCTCAGGAGTAAGACTAACGTTTTTTTGCTCGCTTTTGTCGTATCGGTTAAGTTTTGCACTTGCCTCGGTTAACTTATCCAAAGCCAATAGAGCATTATAAATCGACTCGTTGCTCATTTTGTCTTTTGGCAGAATCTTGGCAGCTATCATGTAGCTCTCAGCGGCTTGTGACCATCTCTCTAAGTTAAAAAGAGCTTCCCCTTGGAAAAAGGCGACTTTCTTTCGTTCCGGAAAACCAGGGAAATTTTTCAAAAGACTCGTGTAAATCCTCATCGCATAGTCATAGTGCCCTCGATTGGCACTTTTCTGGGCAGCATTGTGGTGAAAGTAAGCTGCTTTTGCCCCATCTCCAGCTAAAGTCTCAAGGATAGTTTTTCGCTCGGGCGCTTTTTCTTCGGGAATGGCTTTGGCCCAATCAGATTCCTCTCCAAACCTCTCCAGAGCGGTTAGTAGGGTTTTAGTCGCTACTGCCGATTTTCCTAGTCTTGCTTCGCTATCGTAAAGCCCTAAGTAGAGATTTGGAGTGTCCAAACCATTAGGGAACTCCTCAATTAACTTGGTGTAAGCGCGAACCGCTGCTGTATCCTTTGCTTTCGAGCGAAAAATATCAGCCAACAGACGAAGATTGGATAGTGCCTTGTCTTTAGTTTGCATTTCTGTAAAGAAATCCATTGCGTCATCAACCATTTCTGCTTCCGCATAAAACGAAACAAGATCTTTCAAGGCTTGATCTCTTAAATTAAACTTTCCCTCTTCCATATTTTTATCTAATCGCGTGATAAGTTTCTTCATGCTTCTTAGCGCTCTTTTAGGATCCCCAGTATTTAACTCGCACCAAGCCAATTTGTACTCGGCATAATCTCTAAGGGTGGACGATCGGCTAAAAAGCATCTGATATCTTTGAGCTGCGTCTTTGAATTTATGATTATCAAAGTAATAATCCCCTACATATAGGACAGCTTCAGGCCATTTTCGGCTATTGGGAAAACTTTTGATCACTCGCTCAAGATAACTTATTCCTTTTTTCGCATTTCCCGACTCTAGTTCCACAAATCCGATAAAAAAGCTAACCTCATCCATTTTGGAGTGCTTGGGGAACTCTTTTTCAAGTCCATAAAATACCTTAAGAGCATCTTTTAGATATTTTTGAGACCGGCCGTTATCTAATCTAGGAGCCGAGAGCTTAGGGTTGGTAACTTTATTGCTCTCATATTCTTGCAACCGCTTACTAAAATATTCATTCTCTCGATAAGAGAGTTCCATATACTTTTCTGCATAGAGCTGCCCAAGCCTTAAGAGCATATTGTCTCGATTGGATTTTAGGCCGGCATCCATTTCTTGTCTCAAGAGTTTTATCGCTTCATCACGTTTTTCTGTGATAAAAGCCTCTTTAGCAAAAACATAAACCTGATAGTTGAGACTAGGCTCCTTGAGGGTAAGCTTTTTTCCCAAAAGACTTACGCGGGAGCTTTGATAAGACAGTTTAGACTCTGGAATAGCGGGCATCGCCGGTTTATTGGGCAGATTAAAATTTTCATAATCTTCCCCAAAAACAGCCGCAGCTAGCGGTAACAAAATCAAAAATTTTGGAAATTTAGTTAACACAGGCACTCTCCGTTGTATAAACAAAGGTTCCCATTTCATCTTCCCAATATTCACCAGTGAATGGCCAAAAGTGATACCCAGATGCCACTGAAGTCTCAACATCGGTAATCCGTTTTGGCGGCAACCCTTTTTGTCCCTCGATCATCTCCTTTTCACCGGTGACAATTTCAACCTTTAAGTAATTGGCTTGCTCACGCTGACTTAAAAGGTCCGCAAGTTTTCGACGGTGAATTTTTTGCATTATGGAGCCCATCTGAGCTTCTAATGTTTTCTGGGCCTCTTCATTCAAGTTCATTAAATTGGTAAGCACTTGATTCTTAGAAAACCTTGCTAAATTAATTCGTTCCGTTTTAAGAGCACTTAAGATTTTTTTATCTCTTACTATGCCGCCATCCCTTTTAATGTAGTTTAAGAAAGAAGTATTAAGCCCTTTTTCAGTCGCATAGGCACGATAAAAGGCATCTGCAGATCCCATACTGTTAACTTCCTGCTGCATACTGCGAATCACAGGGTCATAGACATTGAAAAATTGGTTTAGAGTTCTTTTCATCTCTTCGTATTTGCAAAGTGAGTAAAGAATAGTGGCCTTTAAAATATAGGACTCCCCCACCAAATCCTCTCGATAGAAGGGGGAAAGTACCGTATGCAAATTTCCCAAAGAAACGGTCGTGTCGTTAACTCGCATCAGCGGCCAACTGGCCTCTTGTAGAACCGTTAACCAATGAGGCGATGAGCTTAAAAATTGGGAGTAAATCTCAATCGATCTCTCAATGTCACCCATTGAGTACGCCGTTCGGGCTAGGTTCAACCGAGCCAACTCCTGCTGAGGAAACAAACTTTTTTTTCCTCGGCTAAGATCCACAAGCTTGCCGAAATAAAAATTGGCTTCTTTATAATCTTTTTTTCGAGTCGAAAGAATACCAAGATACATTAGAGCCTTGTCATAGAACTGACTTTCAGGGTTTATGGATTTAAAGTGGCTTAATGCGGTCTCACCTTGACCGATGCTAAATTGATAAACTCCCTGGGCGTAGTGCGCTACCCCTGAAACGGAACTGGGAATATAGCCAGCAGGAAGTTTGTCGATGACCTTCCCGAGCCGCTCAACCATGTCCAATCTATCTGTAATGATCGCTGCGTTTTTGATCGATTTTTCATACAACTCACGATTCTTCTCATCAGCCGATATCAAAACATTTCGAAAAGAGATGAAACTAGAAAAATACAGACCTCGTTCAAAAAAGGCCAAGCCCTGATAGTAGTAGGCTCGGCTTTTTTGCGCTGAATCGGAGGCTCCGGCAATCACTTGGGAAAAAATCTCAATAGCCCGATCGTAATTTCCACTTTCAAATTGCCGTCTCCCCAAATCAAACTGACTGGCCCGCTCTGGGGCCGCCAAAATAACTGTGGATAATAAGAGGATCCCTAAGGAAAGCTTGATGTATTTCATAGTCGTATCCTTGAAAATGTATTAGCTAAACTTTATCGTGGCATTTTGGGCAGCCAGAAACTCAGAGCAACGGCGACGGAGTAGTTATTTCTAAGTTCAGAGTTTCCATCTCTTTTCTTTTCACTATAGATGTAGTCTCTAAACTCCATGCGCATCGAAAACCACTCGGTAAAGAAAAATCTCAATCCAATTCCTGGATAAAATGTGGGATAGGAATTCGTTTCGGTTTTTGCTATCCCGCCGCCCAGCGAAAAATAGGGCTCCATGTAGGCTAGCCACCTTGAGAAAGTGGATACTTTTCCATAGAATGGAGTCAATTGAACTCCCGCAGTCATAAAAAAGAGGAGCTTTTGAAAATCTAGAAAAACATCAGTTCCCGTTGAATTGGCGTTAATATCATCGATAAACGAACTAAAAAAGTTTTTGTTGTATGCGAAATTAAACAGTTCAAGCCCCAGCCAGTCGTTAGCATGTAAGGAATAGGTGGCCGAACCCAGTAAAGTTCTTCGATAGGTTCCAAAAGGCACACCACCGAATCCTAAAGGAGAAAACTCATGACGCCACTCTTTGCGAGTGAATTTTCTTTGAACGACGATAACCTCTTCGTTGGGAATGGCTCCGATTTCCTGTAGTTGCTTCTCAATCACATTATCGTCAGCTGCCCATAAGGAGCAAGAAACCATAACCAAGCTGAGTATCTTAAGAAGGCGCGTTTTCATGATGGTTCCAATTAAAGATAGTTTGCGGTCCTCGACGGCTAGAGTTAAGGCACGCAATTTGTATTGAGGTTCTTTAATTTTATTATATGGTAACTCTATAAGTTTAGCTACGAAGACAAGAGGTGGCTCATGGCAAAAAACAACGCCGCGGATAGTCAGTACTTATGGATGGATGGAAAATTTACTCCTTACTCCGACGCTACGATACATCTTTTGTCACACAGCCTCCATTATGGTGGCGCCGTCTTTGAAGGACTCCGGGCTTATGCATTGCCGCAAGGGCCTGCTCTTTTCCGCCCATTGGAGCATTTCAATCGCTTTTTAGATTCTATTAGCGTTATGGGATATTCAGTACCCTATTCTGCCCAAGATTTGATTCAGATAAGTCATGAGCTTATTCATCGAAATGGATTTAAGGCTTGCTATGTCCGGCCCATAGCCTATATCGATGATTCGGTCCGTGGACTCAAACTACCAGAAACCCCGAGGGTTCACACCGCCATAGCCGTATGGCCCTGGGGAAAATACATGGGAGACGAGGGACATCTTAAAGGAGTCAGAATCAAAACCTCTACTTTTAGAAGGGCAGACGTCTCTTCCTCCCTACCCTTAGCCAAAATTTCCGGGGCTTATCTCACTTCAGTTTTGGCTCGTCGAGAGGCCACTTTAGAGGGTTTTGATGAGGCTATTCTCTTAGATCCTCACGGGTTTATCGCTGAAGGATCGGGAGAAAATATCTTTATTGTTAAAAATAATGAACTAATCACCCCCTCGATTGGTTACTTATTGCCTGGAATCACAAGGGATTGTGTCATTGAAATCGCAAAAGAATTGGGAGTGCCTCTTCGCCAAGAAAACATCACAAGAAATCAGCTCTATGTTGCAGACGAAGCTTTCTTCACCGGAACCGCTGTAGAGATCACCCCTATTCGAGAGGTCGACCACCACACCATCGGAAACGCTTCCCCCGGCCCCATCACACAAAAGATTAAGGAGAGCTTTTTTCAATGCACTTTGGGAGAAATCAAGAAGTTTAGAAATTGGGTCAGTTTGCCGTAAAAGACTGCTATTCTTCTTGATCTTTAGCCCTCTTCGGATATAAATTTAAATTTAATGTTACTTACTCTTTCATCTAATCTCGTCTTTAGCGGTCGACTCCAAGAATTCGGACTAATTGCTTTATGACCATAGCTTCTGCTGTTTTTCGCTCATGAAATCTTTTGCGATTACGTTACCAGATGGTTCAAAACGTACTTTTGGAACCCAAACTACGCCTCAACAAGTGGCCGCAAGTATTGGCCGACGTTTGGAGGAAGCTGCTGTAGCCGCTAAACTCAATGGAAAAGAGATTGATCTTACACAAGTCATAGATTCCGATGCCGAATTAGCCATCATCACTCGAGAATCCAAAGAGGGGTTAGAGGTCATTCGCCATTCGACCGCTCACTTGCTAGCTCAAGCAATTAAAGAACTTTACCCCTCAGCGCAAATTACTATTGGTCCTGTCATCGAAGAGGGATTTTATTATGACATTGATTGTCCCAAACAACTGACCCCAGAAGATCTTCCAGCCATCGAAAAGAAGATGTCGGAGATTGCCGGGAGAAAGCTTGATGTTTCTCGACACGAAATCGATCGAAACGAAGCTGTAAAACTCTTCAAAGCAATGAATGAACACTATAAGGCGGAGATTGTTGAAGGGCTCCCTTCCGGTGAAGTTGTCAGTGCTTACAAGCAGGGTGACTTTATCGACTTATGTAGAGGTCCCCACGTTCCCAACACATCCAGACTTGGAAAATTCAAACTTTTGTCTGTCGCTGGAGCCTATTGGCGCGGAAATGAAAAAAATAAAATGCTCCAACGCATTTATGGAACCGCTTTTGCCTCTCAAAAAGAGCTCGATGAATACTTACATCGTCTTGAGGAGGCCAAACGAAGAGATCATCGTAAATTAGGACCTGAACTTGAGCTTTTTACCTTTCTTCCTATCGCACCGGCGATGCCATTTTATCTTCCCAAGGGAGCCTGGCTTTTTAATAAACTCATCGATTTCATGCGAGAAGAGACCAAAGCTCTTGGTTTTGAAGAGGTCATCTGCCCACAAATGATGTCCACCGAACTCTGGGTCACCAGCGGTCACATGGAACATTATCGTGAGAATATGTTCTTGTTCGAAGAGGAAGAAGGTCAAGCAATGGGTCTTAAACCCATGAACTGCCCAGGACACGCTTCACTTTTTAAAACCAGTAAACGAAGCTACCGGGAACTTCCTATTCGTTTTTCGGAGTACACAAAACTTCATCGCAATGAACGTGGCGGGGTTACTCACGGAATCATGAGAACTCGAGCTTTCTCTCAGGACGATGGCCATATTTTCTGTACTGAAGAGCAGATTCAAGAAGAGGCCAGAAAAGGAATTGAACATACTTTTAGTATTTACTCTGCTTTCGGTTTTGACCATGTCGACGTAAAGTTAGCCACTCGACCTGATCAATTTCTCGGTTCGCCTGAACTCTGGGATCAAGCTGAAAAAGCTTTGGCCGATAGTTTAAAAGCTGCCGGTAAAAACTTTGAAATTGTCCCCAAAGAAGGGGCCTTTTACGGTCCCAAAATTGAGTTTCACATTAAGGATGCTATTGGACGATCGTGGCAATGCGGCACTATTCAATTAGATTTCTCATTACCCCGAAGATTTCAACTGGAATATACCGATAGTAACAACCAATCTAAAAGTCCTGTGATGATCCACAGAGCTATTTTAGGAAGTGTCGAGCGGTTCATGGGAATTCTTGTAGAACATCATGCGGGCCATTTGCCTATTTGGATAGCGCCTGTTCAGGCGGTTCTTATTAATGTGACCGATGGGCAGCTTGAATATGCCCAAACGATTTTAGAAACTTTAAAAGGCTTAGGAATCCGAGCGGAGCTCGATGCAAGAAATGAAAAACTTGGTTACAAGATTCGCGAAGCTCAAGTTAAGAAAATTCCTTTAATGCTGGTCTTAGGTGAAAAAGAGAAGACCGCTCAAACTCTTTCCGTTCGTAAATCCAATGGAGAGACTATCAACGATTTAACACTAGATGGTTTCAGAAAGTTTCTGGAACCTTGGCTAAAACCTGGAGGGACAAACCATTAATCCACGTCAACAATCACCTGGAGACAGTATTAGAGTTAACCACAGAATCCGAGCTCGTGAAGTTCGGCTCATCGGGGCTGACGGTAGCCAACTAGGTGTCATGGACACTAGAAGGGCGTTGGAATTAGCTTTACAACAGGGATTAGATCTCGCTGAGATCTCCCCCAATTCTAATCCGCCCGTGTGCAAAATTCTCGATTACGGTAAATACAAATACGAAGCTAAAAAGAAGGCTCAAAAAGCCAAGAAAAATCAAGCTGTTACTACCCTTAAGGAAATTCAGTTTCGTCCTAACACGGACACTCATGACATCGAGTTTAAAGTAAAACACATCCAACGCTTTCTCGAAGAGGGTAATAAAGTTCGAGTTTCTGTGAAGTTTCGCGGAAGAGAGGCCAGCCATGCTGATTTAGGGCATATTCTCCTCAAGCAGATTATTGACATGGTTGGTAATTTGGGTATTGTGGAGCAGGCTCCAAAGATGGAAGGAAAAGTTTTGTCTTTGGTGTATGGCCCTGCTGGGAAGGTGCCTAAGAAAGCAAGTAAGCCGAGCGCTCACACAAGCTCTGATGGAAAAGCTCCTACAGAGAAAGCAAAAAAGGCTGAAAGTGCTGTAAAAACAGATAGTTAGAAAGTAGTTGTTTTATGCCGAAAATGAAAACTGTATCGGGAGCTAAAAAACGATTTAAGCTCACTGGATCGGGTCGAGTGAAGAGAGCCAAAGCTTATCACAATCACATCCTTGAACATAAATCGTCCAAACGAGGTCGTCGCCTCCGCCAAAACGGAATGGTGCACGCTTCAGATCTTCGCCAAATTAAGCGAATGCTTTTGGCGTAGTTGGGTTTTAGTTGGTTTTAAACTGTAGAGAGTAAAGGTTTTAGGGTATGCCAAGAGTTAAAAGAGGTCCTGCTGGAAGAAATAAAAGAAAAAAGATCCTTGATAGGGCCGAAGGGTTTTATGGAAGTGCGCGAAAAACGGTAAAGGTAGCGCGAGAGTACACAAACAGAGCTGATCGGTATGCTTACCGAGACAGAAAAACTCTGAAGCGTGAAATGCGTTATCTATGGCAAGTACGTATTAATGCCGCCTGCAGACTCCACAATCTGAGTTATTCAAAGTTTGTTTCTGGTCTCAAATTAGCTAATGTTGAATTAGATCGCAAAATTCTTGCGGACATTGCTGTTCGATTCCCAGACCACTTCACTCAGCTTGTGGCGCTTGCTCGGCCCCAAGCTTAAATGATCGAACAAATTAATCAGTTACGGGCGGAAGCCCATTCACAAATTTTTTCTGCTCCGGATCCTGAGGCGTTAGACCGTCTTAGGGTTCATTATATTGGGAAAAAAGGTGTTTTAACCGGCTTATTACACCAGTTAAAAGATCTCACTCCCGAGAAACGTCGTGAAATGGGGGCAGTTCTAAACGAAGTCAAAACGAACTTAGAACAAGATCTCAAACAACGACAAACGGAACTAAAACGAATCGTTCTTGATAAAGAGATTTCAGGGGCGAGCCCCTTAGATGTCACGCTGCCCGGAAGCTATGCGATCAATGCTGGTTCTCTTCATCCTGTTACACGGGTGATGAATGATGTTGTTCAAATTCTAAAGCGAATTGGCTTTTCAGTCGTTACTGGGCCTGAGATAGAACTCGAGTTTTACAATTTTGAAGCTTTGAATACGCCTGAAGATCATCCTGCTAGAGATATGCAGGATACTTTTTACATTAATCCTCCCGTGCTTTTAAGATCTCACACTTCACCGGTACAGATTCGTACCATGAAAGAAAACAGACCACCTATTCAGGTCATTGCTCCCGGGAAAGTTTACCGTTCGGATTATGATTTAACTCACACTCCGATGTTTCATCAAATTGAAGGTTTAATGGTCGATGAACATCTTTCTCTAGCCGACCTCAAAGGGGTTTTAAATTATTTAATCAAAAATCTTTTTGGAACAAGATCCTTGAGATTTCGCCCAAGTTTTTTCCCATTCACTGAGCCTAGTGCGGAAGTCGACATGCAGTGTATTCAGTGCAAGGGAAGTGGAAAAGACTGCCGTCTGTGCAAATCGACAGGTTGGCTCGAAATCGGCGGCTGTGGAATGGTCCATCCAAATGTATTCAAATCAGTGGGTTACGATCCGGATAGATACAGTGGTTTCGCCTTCGGCATGGGAATCGAAAGAATCGCTATGTTGAAATACGGCATCGATGATTTGAGATCTTTTTTTGAAAATGACATTCGTATGTTGGAGCAGTTTTAATGTTACTTTCGCTCAATTGGTTACGTGACTACTTGGCTAAATCGGATTTAAAAATCGATCCGAAAGATTTAGCTGATAAGCTAACAATGCGAGGAATTCACGTAGCAGCGATTAAACGACCGGCATTTTCTCTTGAAAATGTTGTAGTCGGAAGAATTCAAAAAATTGACAAACACCCCAACGCCGATCGACTCCAAGTCACTCAAGTCATTATAAAAACAGGACAAGGTGTTGAACCGATTCAGATCGTCTGTGGAGCAAAAAATATCGCAGAGGGGGATATTGTCCCTATCGCTCTTCCCGGAAGTATCTTGCCCGGTGATTTTGAAATCAAAAGATCAACTATTAGAGGTGTTGAGTCCTTTGGCATGATCTGTTCCGGAAAAGAATTAGGTATTTCTGAAGACTCTGAAGGAATTCTTCAGTTACCCAAACACAGTGGGATTGGGCAGCCACTAACTAGCCTTTTAGGTGGTGGTAATAACGATACGATTCTAGAATTTGAACTCACCCCGAATCGCGCAGACTGTCAAAGCGTTCTAGGACTAGCCAGAGAAATTGCTCCAGTTTTAAAAACAAAACTAAGAGAGCAAAAACCGACAAAGTTTAAAATCACTCCCCATAGAACTTCGAGCATTATCAAAGTCGAAGTTGAGGACCCTAATGTTTGTCCAAGGTACGTTGCTCGAGTCATTGATGGTTTGAAAGTTCAAGAGAGTCCGGATTGGATTAAACAAAGACTGGAATCGATTGGAATTAGACCAATTAATAATATTGTCGACGTTACCAACTTTGTCATGTTCGAATACGGTCAACCTCTTCATGCTTTTGACTTAAGAAAGATCCAGTCAGGAACAATTAAAGTTGCGTCTTGCAAGACCCCTACGGATTTTAAGTTGCTCACTGGAGAATCGGTGGGGCTTGAACCGGGAGATATTTTAATTCAGGATGGGGATAGACCCATTGCTGTGGCTGGAATTATGGGTGGTGAAAACTCACAAATTGCTGCTGACACGACTTCAATTGTTTTAGAAAGTGCGGCTTTTGCACCTCATCAAATCAGAAAAACTTCAAAACGATTGGCTCTACACACTGAATCTTCAAAACGATTTGAAAAAGGGTTTGACCTTGCAACAGTAGCCGCTGCAAGTGAGCGGGCTGCTGCTCTTCTGCGCGACAGCATGAATGCCAATGTTTATCATCCTCCCATCGACACTAACGAATTCGGTGCAAAAGAAGCTGTGATTTCAATCGACATGAGAGATGTGAGAAAAATTACAGGACTAAAAGAAATTTCAGCAGAAAAAGCCAGTGAACTGCTCGACTCAATCGACATTCCGTCCCATAAGAAATCGGTCAATATTTTGAGTGTTCGCTTTCCAACTCACAGACAAGACTTAAAGGGTAATGTCGATCTTATCGAAGAAGTGGCAAGACTTGAGGGTTATGATGCTATTCCAGAACATCTACCCACATCCTTAGCTACCTATGACCGACTGGACGAATCAGCCTTTGATTTTGAGTTTAAAGCTAAAAGTCTTTGTGCTTCGATGGGCCTAAGAGAAACTATTCATTACAGTTTTGTTTCTGACACCGTTTTAAGAAATTATGGTTTTGCTAATGAAGGTATGGTTTCACTTAAAAATCCTTTAAGTGATGAAATGAAGGTTTTAAGAACATCGCTTATTCCTTCTTTAATTCAGACCTATGCCTATAATTTGAATCGAAAAGTTCAGCATCAGCGTCTTTTTGAATTAGCAAAAACCTTCGTTTGGGATGAAAAAGAAGAGACCAAAGTCAAAGAGACTGCTTTCTTAGCTGGGCTTATTTCCGGTAATTTGTCGGGCTCCAATTGGAAAGATAAGCCAACTGCTCTGGACTTCTATCACGTCAAAGGGCTAGTTGAAAATTTGGTGAGACAACTAACTTCGGTTCGACTTGCTTTTGAAGCACCCAAAAACACGACTCTTTATCACCCAAATCGTGGTGCTATGATCAAATTGGGCCTTAAAGAAGTCGGTAGTTTAGGGGAAGTTCATCCTGTTATTCGCGATAATTTATTAGAAACCAGTGAACCTGTGTTGGTTTTTGAACTTAATTTAGAAGCCTTAAGAAAATATGAAAGAAGCACCACTCGCTATAAAATTCCATCGAAGTTTCCAGCGATTGAATTAGATCTTGCTTTTGTGGTCGATAAATCGGTCTCCTGTCACTCCGTTTTAGAAAATATGAAGCACAGTGGCAGCGAGCTTCTGACCGATGTTACTGTTTTTGATATCTACGAAGGAGAGTCAATTGGGCCCTCGAAAAAGAGCATGGCATTCCATCTGACCTTTCAATCTACGGAAAGAACACTTCAAGACAGTGAAATTCAGGATTTAAAAAACCGAATTCTCGCTAACCTTAAAGACAAACACGGTGCTGAGTTAAGAGCTTAAACCGCCGGTTCAGGTCGATTTTCATAACTAAGCAAGTTAAAGTTTTACCGTTTCTTGGTTTTTTCTTCATTCTCCCCTATAATTATCTAAACCGGAGGACAACATGTCTGATTCCAGAGATTTTGAACTTCCTCAACCTTACGAAAAGCTTTCTCACAAATTTATTCTTGATTCCATAAAACTGGAAAAAAAGATTATTGAAACCGAAATTCGAGAGCCCCAAACGATAGAGAAGACTTCTCAATGTGGAACTCAAGCCGAACTACCCATTGATATCGAGCAAGAGCCGCATGAATCTATTCCGATGGAGGACTTAAATTTAGATGAAAGCAAGAAATATTTCCGAATTGGTGAGGTAAGTGCCCTTATTGGCGTTGAACCTTATGTTTTGCGTTACTGGGAAAGCGAGTTTTCCTTCATTCGACCCACCAAGGCCGGCAGTGGACACCGTGTTTACTCTAAAAAGGACGTAGAAGCTCTACACATTATTCGACATCTTCTCCATGTAGAAAAATACAGCATAAAAGGGGCAAAAAAGAAATTTAATGCCCGTAAAAAAGAGGTTAGAGAATCTCAACAAGTCTCTAAACATCAACTAAAAGCCATTTCATCTGAAATTAAAGAGTTGATCCAACTGATCAAAACCTTCTAGGAAGATCTTTCATCCCTAACACACGTTTGCTTCCAAGACATAAGTCCACCGCTTTGATTGGTGGTTATGCCTAAAGTGTAAACTATGTGCCTGGGATGAAGTGTTAAGGATGTCCCCAGAATGTACCACGAAAAAATGGTCGGGGCGGCGGGAATTGAACCCACGACCTCTTGCACCCCAAGCAAGCGCGCTAAACCCCTGCGCCACGCCCCGAAACGAGATGGGGATTTTTATGCTCTCGACCCTAACCTAGTTTATTGAAAAAGAGAATGTTTAATACCTGCTCCCTTTGAGTGGGTTTTTTAAGAGGCTGATCCGATATATTTTTTCTTAAATTGCAAAGACTTATAGAGGACCAAAGTTATAAGATTTGATAAGTTTTCTTGGAGTTTCATTTGATAATTCACTTCATCGTCAAACGACCAATAAATTCCGCCCATTAAACCAACTTCATGGCCGTTTGAACCCCTTAAAAAGCTCACTCAAAGGGAGCAGGTATGACTGTTTAAGGACATCGCAAAGTTAATCCAACTTATTATGCGTCGCACAATAGAGGTTTTGGCACCATTGTTAACTCTCTACACTCTCTGTTTCAAGCCTAAATTCAAACCACCAAAATACCGATAAACTAAGGAAGAACTTTTTTGTCTAATCCAAAAAATTATGAAGCTTGATCAAAATCGTTTTTTTTTAGTTCGAACTCAATCCATTCCGATCGGAAGACGACTACCTTTTGACCTATTTTTAAAAATATCGGGTGACATTATTTTATTTAAACGCTCTGGGGATATTCTTCCACAACGACGTTTGGAAGATCTCATTAAACACTCCATTAAAGAGATTTACCTTCTAAAGAATCAAAAAACTCTCTACCTAAATAGTCTTAAAGAAATTGTAAAGGACCCCGACTCTCCAGATGAGTTAAGAGGACGTTTCATAAAAGAAACTGCTTTTAATCACATCGAAGATCTCTTCAGTAACAAAGACGTCTCTACTGTAGCTGAAGAAAGTACTGACCTAGTAGAAGATATGGTTGAGTTTATCTCTACCGATCTCAGTGCTGCAACTACACTCATGAAACTGTCTACTCATGATTATTACACCTACAATCACAGTGTTAATGTATCGGTTTATAGTATCGCAATTTGTAAAAGCGTTCTCGGAGACGACAAAAAGCTACTCGTTACCGCTGGACTTGGTGGACTTCTCCACGATTTAGGAAAAAGGAAAGTTGATCTAAAGATCATCAATAAACCTGGAAAACTCGATTCGCAAGAATGGGAAGAGATGAAAAGACATCCAGGATATGGCTATGATCTTTTACAAGATGTCCCGACGATTTCAGAAGACATTAAACGAATAGTCCACGAGCATCATGAACACATGGATGGGACCGGGTATCCAAAAGGGTTAACAGAAACCCAAATTCTCAAACTATCTCGAATAGCATCTGTTGCCGATGTTTTTGATGCTCTAACTACCAAAAGGTCGTACAAAGAGGCCTGTCCAGCAAAAGAAGCACTCGAAATCATGGCCAACATGCCACTTGGAAAATTTGATCCCAATGTATTTAAGATGTTAGAAACTAAATTAGACAAAAAAACTGATATCACCCTAGATAAATCGGTAGACCCTTGCTTACCTCATTTGCACTTTAAAAAAGCAAGCTAACAAATAAATCAAGTCATTCCGACCTTTAGTACGTGCCTCGAATCAAAGACTTGGCATCTTTTAAGAGGGATCTCATCTGCGCCGACTCTAAACTATCGTAATACCCTCTTACTCGTCCCCCGCCATCCACAAGTACCAATTTTGAACTGTGAACGATATCTCCCTCAGCCTTTTCAGCTTCAATACTAGGAAGAATAAATCCCTTTTGAATAAGATTTTGAGTTCTTTGGTTGTCGGCAGTCAGAAATAACCACTTATAAGGATCCGCTTTGGCTTGAGATGCGTAAGAAGAAAGCCGCTCCGGAGTGTCAGTCAAAGGATCCAATGTGAACGACACAATTCGAAAATTATCTTTAAACCTAAGAGCTTTTTGGATTTTTTGAAGTTCCGTAACAATTAAGGGGCATTGGGTGCTACACGAGGTAAAAACAAAACTTCCCACCCAAACTTTATTTTTTAACTCCTGACTCCCAAACTCTTGGCCGGTTCTTTCGGTGAATCTAAATTCGGGCAACTTAGTAATCACCGGCAACTCTTTAAATCGAAAAGCGTCTATTCCTAATAGGACACCAATGGCAATGATCGGCATCAAGAAGAGTAAAGTTAACCCAACTACTATTTTATTTTTCATCGCTCTTTATCCTCTTTTATTTGAGCTGACCCCTCTTAAGGCCCAGACCCCTAAAGCAAAAACAAAAACCAACTCAACTCCTAGCGCACTCCAATAACTGAACTCAGAAAGAGTCGTGCTCTCTGAAAATAGGCCCTTATGAATAGCCGCAAAACCATAGGTGAGCGGATTAAGATAGATCACTGTTTTAAGCAGCCAAGGAGCTCGACTAGCAGGGAAAAAAGCTCCAGATAGCAGCCACATCGGCATCAACAAAAGATTCATGACCGAGTGAAAACCTTGGATCGAATCCAGTCTCCAGGCAAAAATAAATCCAATTGTCGTTAAACATAATGAAGTAGCAAGAATAGCCGCTACAACTTGAACTATCGAAATCGGACTAAGAACAAATCCGGCCAAAGGCGCTAAGCCCAGGAAAAATATTCCCTGAACAACGGCAATTAGAGATCCACCCAAGACTTTTCCTAATACTAAACCCACTCGACTTACAGGGGCGACTAAGACGCCTTGTAAAAACCCCTCATTACGATCTTCAATGACGGAAATATTTGTGAAAATCGATGTAAATAAAACCGTTAACATTAGACTTCCCGGAAAAAAATATTTCAGATAACTTCCTGAATTAGTCTCACCAGATGCTCCCGGAAAAGCAGCTTGCAGTCCCGAACCTAATAATGCCCAAAGAACAATAGGGGTTCCAAGACTACCCATGACCCTGGCCTTTTGACGATAAAACCTAACTAGCTCTCTTCGAGCTAAACTCATGGCCGGAAGAAGAGTCAATACTTGCGCTGAATTCATTGCGTGATTTCCCCATCTGAACTATTAGATTCTTCCCAGAATTTGTGTCCAGTTTTATCAATAAAGAGATCTTCAAGAGTGGGCTTGCCAACCGTAAAAGAGTCAAACTCAGTCAAGCAATCGTTCACTAGAAAATCTACAAAACTTGAAATATTGCGCGGCTGAACTCTTAGTTCCTGCCCAAAAGCCTTAACTTCGGTTTGACAATTAACCGATATCTTTTTGAATAAAATCTCAGTCTGACTCGTTTTAACTGTGACGAAATCTCCACCTAACTCACTCCGAAGTTGAGAGGGTCTCCCTGAACAAACCACTTTACCCTTATCAATAAGAGCGATTTCATCACAGTCTTCGGCTTCATCAAGAAGATGGGTGGTAACCAAAATGGTTATCTTTTCTTTTTCTCGCAAAAACTTTAAGTAATTCCATACTTCTCGGCGAGCCAACGGATCAAGCCCAGTTGTGGGCTCATCAAGAATTAAAATTTTTGGATTATGAATCAAGCTTTTTGTGATTTCGACCCTGCGTTTCTGCCCTCCGGACAAATTCTCAGTTTTTTCATTGCGTTTTTCCCAAAGACCCAACCGCCTCAACAGAAACTCCGCTTTTTGAACTAAGACCCGGCCCTTAATCCCATAAAGGTGCCCTTGATGAAAAATATTTTCTTCTACTGTAAGTTTTTTATCTAAAGCGGGCGATTGAAAAACGACCCCCAATAGAGACCGTATCTTTCCGGGAGATTTTAAAACATCAATACCCCCAATGGTGCCCGCGCCAGATTGGGGTTGAATAAGCGTTGATAAAATTTTGAAGGTGGTGCTTTTTCCGCCACCATTGGGCCCGATAATCCCGAAAATACTTTCCGGAGCTACCGAAAAAGACAACCCGTCAAGCGCAGGTACTTTTTGCTCCGGATAGGTATGATATAAATTCTCAACTTTTACAATCGGCTCCATCATGTGATTCGATCCCAAACCATCAAGACTCCCAAAATCGGGAGATAAAGTATTGAGACAATAAAAAGAAGTCGCGCATAAGCACGCGTCTTGTAATAGGAAAGTAAAATTCCACACACCAAATAACAAAGACCCAAAAACAGAGCCCCCCACAAATACATCACCCCTGTAATTCCCCAAACGCTCGGAACTAGCGTTAGCGGCAATAGAGCTGTCGAGTACAGAATCACCTGCTTAGCTGTCGCACTACCATTAGAATCAACTACGGATAAAATGGGTAAAGACGCTCGCGCATAATCCTCTTTGTACAACCAAGCGATCGCTAAAAAATGTGGAATCTGCCAGAGAAACAAAATCATAAACAAAACGATTCCTTCTATCGAAATCGACCCATAGCTGGCTGTCCAACCCATTAAAGGTGGCATTGCGCCTGGAACTGCACCAATTAAAGTAGACATCGGGGTCGCTTTCTTCGATGGAGTGTAGACTCCAACATAGGTCAACAATGTCACGGCACCTAAAATTGCTGTAATCGAATTCACGGCGATTAAAAGAACGATTTGCCCGAGCCCCCCCATCACAATTCCAAGTTTGAGAGCCTCTTTTGAATCAACTCGTCCAGCCGGAATGGGGCGATTTTGGGTTCGAAGCATTAACCCATCGACCTCTTTCTCTGCGATTTGATTAAAAATGCAAGAAGCGGCCCCCACCAATCCCGTTCCTAATAGAGCAAAAAAGAAATGCCATCCGGAGACAGGCCCTGACATTCCCATCATGTAGCCAAGAGTCGCCATCAACAAAGCTAAAACACAAATTCTTGGCTTCATAAGCTGAATAAGATCTCTAGTATGTGAAGGATTCTTTTTCACTGAATTACCCACTGTGGGTGCAATGGAGAAGGCACCTCACGGTCTTGGCTTATTTTCTCACTTGCATGTCGTCTAACCCAAACTGCAATAACGACAGAAGTGGCAAGACAACAGGCCCCAACCACTAGGTGAGAGGTCGTAAGAAAAACTGGCTTTTTCAACCAGATAATCATCGCCCCCATCATAATTTGTAGAGCTACAAACGCCGAAAGCAAACCGGCCATCGCCATAAGACTCATATTAAAAACATGCTTTTGATAGACTCGAATCACAGTTAGAGTGGCCAAAACCACCATCGTAAGTGCACCCACTCTATGGCAGTAATGAATCAAAATAGCTAACGTAAAATGTGACGGAACCCAATGCCCGAAGCTTAATGGAAAATCAGGAATAGCTAACCCAGCCCCTAAGTGTCTCATGGTCGCACCAAAGATAAGTTGCATAAAAAAGGCTAAGGGCAGTAGGGTCGCTAGCGCCTGAAGCCACCTATCCTTTGCAACACTTTCTGACCACTTAAAATTTTTCCATAACTTAGACATCATTAAAGCCAAAATAACGACCACCGAAAAAAAGATCTGCGCCAAACATGCGTGAGACACAGAAACCTGCGGGGGGAGGCGAAGAAGAACGGTCAACCCACCTAGAGAGGCTTGAGTTAAAACAACAACGACTGAAAACCAAGCGAGTCGTTTTACCAAAAGTCGGGTTTCATATTTCCAAATCAAAAAGGCCTGAACAACTGCCAATAATGCCACTGCCCCAGCAATGAGTCGGTGACCATGTTCATATAAAATTCCACCAATCATCGGAGGAAAAAACTGCCCGTAGGAAAGTGGCCAATCTGGAACAGCTAAACCAGAACCGGTACTAGTTACTAGAGCACCAGCCGACAGTAAAACAAGGGTCATTAAGACTGTGGTCTTAGTCAGATGACCCAGCCATGAGAGACTTTTAACTTCCGCCATAACTACATCCTTACTGCTGACTTTAATTTTTTAATTTTAAAACTTTTCGGTACGTCTTCATTGATACTTTGTGTTCTTGATGGAACTTCTGAAGAGTAAATCGATGATGTATTCTGGTGCTGCTCTCTAGCTTTAAGTTTAATCGGTGAGAAAAAATGTGCCTCTACAGCTGTTAACAACAATAAAACCATTAATGGTATGATTGACCAACCGATCTCGAAGTGTTTTTTGTCAATGTCTTTGGAACCTTTACCCTGCATTTTTCGGACAAAAAAGAATATCTCGCCCATCAGGAAGGCAACAATCGAAACAAGTAATACCGAATAAAAAACAAAGTCCACCCTCTGACCTAAAAAACCGCTATCAGAGAGTGGACTCATCATTTTTATAACTCGCCTTAATTAAAACGCGAAATCAACTTTAGCAACACCGCCAGCCACTTTAGCTTTGGCAGTTTTAGCACCAAGCTTTTCGTGAACAGCTTCGAAAGTGTACTCACCATCGGGTAAACCATCCACAGAGAATGCACCTTGATTGTCGGTAATAGAAAAATAAGGATGTTCCATGACGTTGATGAAGCTGGTCATCCAACCATGAACGTCACATTTCACCTTCATCATGACTTCGGGCTTGTTCATCTTCTTTTCAATCGATTGACCTTTAGTTGCCATTCCCATGTTGAATGAATTGCTTTGCTTGGACATGCTATGCACATTGTGCATGACTGCATCACTGTTGATAATCTGAAGCGGTTGTCCTACGCGTAAAGCAACCACATGAGGAGTGTATCGACACCCAGCTTGATCTAACTTAACTGGAGTTGTTGGAGCCGCAGGAACTGATTCTTTTTTAACTCCCTCTTTCACATAAACAAAAACATTGGCTAGAGTTTTGTTAGCATTCACAACTACATCTTCTTTCTTTACGGGCACAGAGTTAGCTTTGGCACAAGCAGGATCAGCTGACATTTTAATGACTTCAGCTTTAGGCGCTGCACCACCAAAGTTTACCGTCCCGGTGACTGCTGCCATGCTGACAGACCCTACAAAAGTCGCTGCTACAAATAATGCAAAGTTGTATTTCATAATATAGTCCTTTCTTAAGAAAAATATGCACCAAGACTATAGGTCTAGGCTGCACGTCTTGCAAGCCTTTTGCAGTCCTTATTCTGAAGGTTTTCGGCCAACCACAGGAATTCGACGCCCGATACCAAAAGCTTTGCATGTCACTCGAAGGATGGGTGGAGCCTGGCGACGCTTGTACTCGCTAACTGTACTTAATTTTGAGACTTTTTGAATCACTCCCGCGGTAATTCCTTTCCCGGAAATAGATGAAAGAGGTCTTTCTTGCTCCACATGTTCTTGAACTAAAAAGTCGAGAATCTCGTAAGGCGGCAAGGTATCTTGGTCGGTCTGGTTTTCTCTAAGCTCTGCCGAAGGAGCTCGGGTGATGATCCGCCTTGGGATGATTTCCTTTTCTGAATTAAACTCATCAGCCAACGCGTAAACTTGTTGCTTGGTCAAATCCCCCAAAACCGATATCGCTCCCGCCGTGTCGCCATAAAGGGTTGCATACCCCGATAGAATCTCGCTTTTGTTACTGGTATTCAACAGTAAGTGACCGGATTCATTAGCCAAAGCCATCAAAAGGGCCATCCGAATGCGAGGCTGAATATTTTCTAACGTCAGTGTTTTGGGCTCAGTTGCAATCGACCTTTTCCACTCTTTCTGGAAAGCCTCAAAAATAGTTTCGATGGAAAGGGCCTGACAAGAGATTCCAAGATTGGAGGCAAGTTTCTGGGCATCTTCCAAACTCTGAGAGGCATTAAATCGCGATGGCAGTGCAAAGCCAAAAACTCGTTTAGATCCTAGAGCTCTTACCGCAAGAGCTGCGACCACACTGCTGTCAATTCCACCGCTTAAACCTAAACAAACCGTTTTGGCAGGTGTCTTTTCCACATAATCTCTAATCCCCAGAGCTAGGGCTTCGGTCAAAAGCTTAGAATCTGTTTCCGCTAACTCGCAGAGTCGGACCTCTGATTTACCGTTCGAATCCCAGATGAGTAATTGAGTCTGAAACTCTTTAGCCTGAGTTTTCTTCCCTTGGGACGAAACCACAAAACTTCCGCCATCAAAAATAAGTTCATCATTAGCTCCAACCTGATTACAAAAAACAACAGGGGCCTTAATTTTGTCTGCAACCCGCCTGAAGACCAATTCTCTTTTCTTTCGTTTTCCAATTTCAAAGGGAGACGCTGACAGATTTAAAAGAAGATCGAGCTTTTGGCTGGAGTAGCTTTGGACAGGATCTTTTTGATACATTCGAGGCAAGAACCCAGGCTCATTCCAAACGTCCTCACAAATTGAAATTCCAATTTTTTGTCCTCTTACTTCAATAACACTAGTCTCTAAACCAGGTTCAAAATATCTCTCCTCTTCAAAAACATCGTAATAAGGTAGTAGCCATTTTCGGTAATTGGCGATTTTGTTGCCGTTTTGGAAAACTGCTGCCGAATTGAAAAATGGTTTTCCAAACGCAGACGAGTTGGGCTCCACATAACCGACCACAATCGTAATACCTAATGACTCTTGTTTGATCTTTTCGAGGGCTTTTAAATTCTCATCGACAATATGAGAATAAACAATCAAATCCCGAGCCGGATAACCCAACACTGAAAGTTCAGGAAACACAATAAGGTCTGCACCGCTTGTTTTTGCTATTGCAATATTTTCTAGGAGCAATCTTAAGTTACTAGTGACATCACCCAATCTTGGATTTATTTGAGCAATCGCTAATTTCACAAATTCATTACTCCCGTTTTACTGGGCTTGGTTAAGGATCTCTTTGTACTCTGTGAGTAACTTATCAAGCCAGGCCCCAGCAACAAAAACTAAAAAAAGGGTAAATAAAACTACGGAAACGCTCACCCAGATTTTTGTAGCTTTCTTATACCTGGGATTTCTCCAGAAAAGTGGCAGTGCAAATGGGCCCACGACGGCAGTCGCTATAATAAAAGCCCACAGACTATCAATGATTTTTGTCTTAACTCCCGTACTTTTTGGACTAAAATTCATGTCGTTCAATACCCTTATCACTTTTGGTTAACTTCATTAGGAAGCCCTTTTTTCTGAAAAGTCTTCTCAAAATCCTCTGGAGATATTCCCCCTTCTTCCCATAGACTACCCATCTTGGGCTCTCTCTGATGGATCCAAGCCGCCTGCTCTTCAATGATTTCGGCTGCTCCGTTGGACATGGGGAAATATCGAACAAATTGTTTTTCTTGAGAGCGATTCTTCAACCACTCAACCCAAGGAAATATTTTCGATGAGGCGACTAAAATTCCAATCACCGCTAAAACAGGAACAGTGTACCCCAAGATAAATCGAGAGGCTTTTAAAGGTCTCAGGGCCATCGACCTTCCCGACTCGGCGGCCTCTACAATTCTAACTGAAAACTCGGGCGACTGAGACGGGGCCGAAAGTTCCCTTAATATAGTAATTGCTTTGAGCAGCTCTTGGTGAATTTGATGACATTTTTGACACTTCCCTAAATGACCCTTTATCTCTTCGTGCCTCGAAGCTGGTAAAATCTCCTCAATGAAATCAGAGAGTAAGTTTTGACAAAAAAAACAGGTAACAACCATAATATCCTTTATCAAATCGTCGTGGGTTCACCTAGTTAATCGACTCTCGGCCTTCTTTTCCTTTCAAACTTTCGCGAAATGCTAAACGACCTCGGTGAAGTCTATGGCGATAGACGCCCCAACGTATTCCTAAAATTCTAAGAATCTCTTCATCATCAAAACGCAGAATATCTTTTAAAACCATGGGGGCTCTAAAGTCGATATCCACTCGTGATAAGCGAGATAAGTAAGGTTCCAATTCGAACTTTATTAATTTTGAAGATCTGTCTGATGATAAAAGGTCTTCATCAAATTGCTTCAAAGGTCGAGTATCTCGCCCATAAGCCCAATTGAACTGAACATCGTTTTGAGCATTCAAAACAGCGTTCCACGCCAAACCAAAAAGCTCTATTCGTAATGCCATCCTCTCCCACTCGCTACTTTTTTTTACAGCCTGTTTTTGGAAGTAGTCTCCGAAACTTCTAAAAACCCCTAATGTGACTTCCTCTAAACCGGAATAGCCAACCAACATGAAATAAAGAAAATGGCATAGTTTGGACTCATTCTCTTTTACAAATTCTCTCAAACTAATTTGAGACTCTTGATTAACAATAAGTTCGCTCATGTCTGCCTAACGACTAACAGTTCATTAATTTTCTCGCGATTTGGATAATTAATCACGCCTCTTTCGCAAATAATAGCTGAGATTAAATGATGAGGAGTGACATCAAAGGCCGGATTCCAAACAGGTATCTCGTAGGGCGGGCGATTGTCCCCCAAAACCGACAAAACCTCCTCATGTCCCCTCTCCTCGATTGGGATTTCTTCAACTGATTTAATTGAAAGGTCAAAAGTAGACCGAGGAGCCACCACATAAAAAGGAATATCATGAGCTTTGGCTAAGACAGCCAAAGAGTACGTCCCAATTTTGTTCGCGACATCCCCATTGGCTGAAATGCGATCGGCACCTGCAATTACAGCCGTTATCTTTTGCGAGCGCATTAGTGGAGCTGCCATATTATCGCAGATCACAGTAAAGGGAATTTGATGCCGATTGAGCTCCCAAGCCGTTAGCCTCATTCCTTGGAGAACCGGACGAGTTTCACAGGCATAAACATGATCTACTTTTTTTAACCGATAGCCGTAGGCTAAAACACCAAAAGCCGTTCCAATTCCACCTGTGGCCAAATCTCCAGTGTTACAAACCGTTAAAATAGAACCTTGCCCTAAAAGTTCGGAGCCTAGCTGAGCCATTTGCCGGTTGGCATTCAAATCATCGTTATGAATTTTTTTTGCCTGCATAAGCAAAAGTTCAAGGAGATCTCTTGAAATAGGTTTCTGCCAAGAGAGTATCATTTGCCTCAACTGAGAAATAGCCCAACTCAAATTAATGGCCGTGGGTCTTGCCGCCTCCAGGAGTTTAAGTTTTTTATCTAGCACTTCAAGTTGCTGGTCGTGTTTTAAAGAGATCACTTCTTGGCTCGCTAAAACCACACCATAGGCGCCCGCGATGCCAATGGCTGGAGCCCCCCGAACCACCAACTTTTTGATAGCGGCCATGACCTCTTCACTAGTGGTACATTCGACATAGACTTCGGAACTAGGCAACACAGTCTGATCGAGCAGAACAACTTTGCCCTCTTTCCAACTGACCGCTTTTGCCGTAGAAGCCGGCAATATCGATGTTCTTTCATCTCTTGACATCTCGCTAAAGTACTTAAGTTACTCTTTTTTGACAAGAAACCTTAAAAAACAGTAAACTTATTGGCTAAACATTAGGCAATTCTCATGTCCATTCATGTCTATTTTGTTCTTATCCCTCTTCTGCTCCTGATAGCTGCTATTTTTGCGGCTAGCGAAGCCTCTCTATTTTCTTTGAGCCGAACCCAGCTAGAAACTATTAAAAACTCCAAACCCAACCTCTACAAAAGCATCAAAAATTTGCTCCAAAAGCCCGAGGGACTTCTCTCGACCCTGATTATAAGTAACGAAGTGATCAATATTCTCATCGGAACCTTTGTCGTGACCCTACTTCAAAATCACTTAAATTTTCTCGATTCCACTTGGATTGCCCTACTTTCGGTCTTTGTCTCTACTCTGCTATTGCTCGTATTTTCGGAAATTTTGCCCAAAGTTTTAGGCTTCAGACTCCCGGTACTAGCTGCTACCATTTTAGTTTACCCCACTAGTTGGGCTCATTTTTTATTAACTCCTGTTCGAAAAGTATTTATCTCTACCAGTAGTGAAATTCTTAAGCTCTTTAATATCAAGACAGATTCCTCGATGACTCTGAGCGAAAGAGATCTCATCAACCTTATCGAAGTAGGTGAAGAAAGTGGAAGTCTGGATCAAGATGAAAAACAGATGATTTTCAATGTATTTAAATTTAGCGACCGATCAGTTCAGTCGGTCATTACCCCTTGGAACCGAGTGTTTACTTTAACCGAAGGATGTTCAGTAAGCGACGCGCTAAGTAAGGTTCGTCAAAATACCTTTTCTCGAATACCCGTCATTTCCCAATCTGATCAATCGGTCACTGGGGTTCTCTATACAAAGGAACTTTTGAAACTGCTGTTAAATTCGGAGTTTACTGTAGAAACCGACGCTATCAAGAAGGCTACTTTTGCGCCTTATATTGTTTCTTCTCACAAAAAAGTCTCAAAACTCTTTAGAGAGTTTAAACAAAAAAAAATTCATATGGCCTTAGTGGTTAATGAATATGGACACTACCTTGGTGTCGTTACTTTAGAGGATCTTTTAAACTCTCTATTTCAAACCCAAAATAAAAGTGAAATCTTTACCTCATGATTACCTTACTTTTAATTTTGCTTTGCCTTATCGTCCCTTTCTTACTAGCCGAAGCCTTCTTTTCAGGTGGCGAAATTACTTTTATTTCAGCAAATCGTCCTAAACTTTTAAGAAAAGTGAAAGAGAACATTCCAGGAGCAGCTCTTGCTAAAGAGATGTTGTCAAAGCCGGAAAATCTCTTTTCGACAACCGTAGTCGGAACCACTTTAACCATGAATTGCATCACAACCCTTGCTACTTTGTTTGTAAGAACAAAATTGGGCTATGACCCTGAATGGATCAACCTTTTTTTTCTTACACCTTTGGTTTTGGTTTTTGGTGAGTTTGTTCCAAAAACCATCGCTAGAAATCATGCTGATAAACTGATTTTACTCATCGCACGCCCCTTAAAATTTGCTAGCTTTGTTCTATATCCCTTAACTAAAGGGCTAACATTGTACGCTAAAGTTCTAAAAAAAATCGTCGGAGAAACCAAAGGGAAAAGCTTCTTTCTTTCGAGGGAAGAAATCAAAGCAGCTCTTCCGGCTAGTCGAGGATCTGATGTCACACCTTCGGAGCGCTTACTCATAGAGAGAATTTTAGAGTTTGGAAAAATCACTACAAAAGAGATGCTTCGTCCTCTTATTGATGTTGTTGCAATCAAAGAAAATGCAACTCTTGAAGAGGCTGTCAAGCTTTTCACCGAATCCGGCCACTCACGCTTACCCGTCTATCGCGAACGCATCGATTGTATTGTCGGGATCATTCAAGGTTTTGATTGTATTAAGTCGGATAACCTTAAAAAGCCTGTGCACACAGCTATGCAACCGGCACTGTTCGTTCCCGAGAGCAAACCACTTGATGAGCTGCTTTCAGAATTAAAATCAAGACCCATGGCTATCGTGGTCGACGAATATGGAGGGTGCACCGGCTTTATCACGATGGAAGATGTTATGGAAGAAGTGGTTGGAGAAATCGAAGATGAATACGATGAAGCTCCAAAGCTTTTCAGACAAATCAGTGGGAACTCTTTTATCGTAAATGCTCGGATGGAAATATTCGACTTAAAGGAAGTATTGGGAATCTCTCTGCCCGAAGACGACGATTATCAAACTCTTGCCGGCTTTCTTCTAAAAAACATGCAAAGGATCCCCAAAAAGTGGGATTCCATCATACTTGACCAAGTTGAATACGTGATTCAATCTGCCACAGACCGCTCTATTGAAGAGGTCTACGTGATTGTCCACCCCAAAACCCCTTAGATAAATTACCAGTCGAAATTAAGCTCTTCGTCAAAATCCTCGAACCGATCTACACCGAAACCCGATTCATCTTTTCTTTCGGAAACTCGGATTCCTGTGTCGTATTCGATATTCTCACGTTCAGATTCGACGATGTAAGAGTCTTCTTCCCGATTTTCTGGCTGATAGTCCACGAGATTTTTAGGACGACGGCCTCGACGTCCCGGTGGTTTCACAAAGAATTTAGATCCTTGTGGTTTACCATCAGACTCTTTGGCCTGTTTTCTTTTCTCAATGGTATCTACCAACTTCTGAGAGAGTTCTTTCTTCTCGGGTTTTGGCTGAGACGTAACTAGTACTGGTGATTTAGCAGCTCTTTGAGCCGATCTACCAGATTTAGCTTTGACCGCCCTTTTAACTGCCTTAACCTTAGCCGAAGCAGAGACAACTCTCTTGTTGTTTTTAACGACCCGTTTTTTAGTTTTCTGAGCAGACTTCGCACCCTTAGACTTCACCGCTTTGGCCATAAGCCCCCCATGACCTCATACCAACCGGTTAGTGTTATACTACTGGCCCAAACTACTTTTCTTAATATAAAGCTTAACTGCGATTAAGATATTCTCAATGGATAAATTGTTTTTTTTATCTTGGCAATCAGAAACTTCAAATCTTTCGACTTCTTAAGCCCACTAAAGAGTGAAAGAATAAAAAATATTCTTTTTAAGACGATTTATTTTGCGTATTTCCGAAAAATATTTTTAAATAGAGACCAAATTTTTTAAGGAGGATTTTTTCATGGCAAAGAAAACTAAAAAAGCTCGAAAACCCAAAGCTCGCAAGGCCTCAAAAGCCAGACGCAAAGCACCAAAAAAGAAGGTTGCCAAAAAAGCAGCAAAAAAAAGAACTGCCAAAAAGGCGACTAAACGCAAGCGTGCAAAGAAAGCTGCGGGGCGCAAAAAGCCTCAACGCAAATCAGCTCCTAAAAAAGCTCCTGCTACAACCTCAAGGCAATTAGGCGGTGCGGTTGCTTCAGGACTTGCTGGAGCTGCTGTGGGCAGTGCTTTTGCAAGTAGGGCTAATTGGAACGCCGGCTTCGAGGAATAAAAAAGATTAAGCTGTAAAACCTGGAAAAAGGGCATTCGTCATGGAATGCCCTTTTTTATTCCCTCAAGACTTTCAACAATGCCTGAAGCAAATAACTTGAGGTTCCCCACTGTGCCCGCAATCTATCATCAGTGGGAACTACTATCTTTTTCTCGATAAGATTTTTGCCAAACACCGAAAGATAAGCTGTGCCGACAGAATCCTTTTCTCCTGCTGTTGGCCCCATGTAGCCGGTAACCGCCGCCGAAATATCACATTCTGAAACAGCTTTAACTTGCCTGGCTAATTGAGTCGAACACTGTTGTGAGACCCCTTCGTCCATGGTTTGCAGTTTTACCCCAAGCATTCTCTCCTTAGCGGTAATTTGATAAGTGGTGTAACCGCCCCAAATAACATCTGAGGCTCCCGGGACCCGAGTTAGTCTTTGTAAAGTTAACCCTCCAGTACAGGACTCAGCCAAAGCAATTTTTTTCTTTTGTCTGTTCAACTCCTCGACCACGACCTGTTCAAGCTCTTTATCTTCTTCGGTATAAACCCAGGTTTTTAAAATTTCACCGATTCGGATTTTTTCGCTTTCAAAACCCTCTTTCTTTCTCTCTTCTGACCAATACAAGGTAAGATGATTTTCAGGGAAAAAAGTCCGATACCCCAAATAACAACCTTCGGGCAGCCGTTTCTCTACCGGATTCATGGCTTCTTGAACTTGAGACTCATGAATCCCTAAACAACGCCAAGTGTGGGACCAAAGCTTACTGCATTGAAAAATATTTTTTAGTTCGGGCAAAACACTTTCTTGGAACATCGCTTCCATTTCCATCGGCACACCCGGGAGAAAAAAGAGCGTGCAATTACCCATCGTAAAATAAAACCCTATTGCAAGCCCCTTCAAGTTTGGAATGGTTTTAGTGGCCTCAGGATAGAGTACCTGTTTCAGAATCACAGGAGTCACATCGCGACCGCGTTTCTTAAGAACACTAAACAACCTCTCTTTACTGGGAACATCCTCAACCAATTTACAATGAAGAAGCTTTGCAACGCTTTCGGCTGTTCTATCGTCCGAAGTAGGACCAAGGCCACCAAACACAATGACCGCCTTTGAACGTCCAGCGCTCTCCTTGAGTCCTGCAATAATTTCTGAAATTTCGTCGGCGACTACCGTCTCTCGGGACAATCTCAATCCCAAATTAAAGAGCTGCCTTCCCACAAACTGAGAGTTAGTATCGGCTATTTTACCCACAAGCAACTCATCCCCGATTGCAAGGGTTTCAATTTTTGAAAAAGAGGGGGTCACAATGCACTATTGTATTAGCTAGAACGTTTCCTTACGATGACTTTTTTCTCAAGTCGTTTTCTTTCTTCGAGACGTTGCGCCTCGGCTTCAATTTTTCGACGATCAAAATCAACCTTTAATTCTGATAGCTTAGCCAGCCATTTGGTGAAATCTTCAACATCGGCAACTTGAAAACGAACCATTTCCCGCAAACAAGTTGAAGCAACTCTCATTTTTTTTCCGGCGCGGTTCTTAACAACAAAAATATCTTCTGTATGAGTTCGACCGCATAACTCACAGAATTGAGACTCGCCATAATAGTGGCTGCTCACGCAACTCACCATAGTAGCCCCACCCAGAAAAATTCCCATCTGAGTGGCCATTTTTTTTCGCAACCGGTCTTTTTCTAAAGGATCCATCGCCATAAGACTAAAAGTCATATCAAGACTTAAAACTCTTCGCAACTCTTCACCTTAGGGTTATAACTAAAATGCTTTTACGGGAGAATGAATCATGATTCGTTGGTTTTTAGGGTGTTTGATCCTTTACAGCTTCAAAACATGGGCTAGCGGAGCTTGGTATCAAGCCACTAGACAAATACCCCAGGATAAAGGCGCCAAATTTATTCCGGAGTTCGTTATTTTAAAGGTTGGAATCTTTTCAAAACAGGGAAGACTAACTATCACTCCGGAAGCCAGTAAAACCTCTTTAAAAACTCACTGTAAAACTGGAACACCAACCATTGCCTGGATAACTCACCGGCTCTCCGCCGGTGAACAACTTAACGAGGATGCCGGAAAACTTTTGGGTAGTGAAATTTCTAAAGCCCTTGAGCCCGCCTGTTTCTCAGCGATCGAACTTGATATCGAACCGCTTTCTCAGGCCGAGACATGGCTAGAGCCTTTTCTCAAGGGAGTAAAGCTTTCGTTGAGGTCAAATTTCGAATTGCGGCTGGCTATCCCAGTACTTTCTCCAAAATCTGTGCCTGGCCACTACTGGACTTTGCAAGATGGAGTGAAAGCTCTTCAGTGGGTCGATGGGCTGGATATTATGGCTTATGATTCAGGAGTGAAAACTAGCGAAGAATACAAGGAGCTTTTTAAAAATACTTTTTTCTTTGTAATGGAACTCAATAAACAGTCACCCGAGAAAAAAATAATCGTTGGATTGCCTGCCTATCCCGACAAAACCAAGCTTCACTCAGTAGAAAAAGAAAATCTTGAGTCGATTCTGTCGACACTTAAATCTTTTACTCCTTTTCAGCTCAAGCCTTATTGCAAAGGGGATATTCGATTTTCGTTCTATGCGGGCTGGACGCTCTCTCCAAAAGACATAGAAACCCATCAACAGATGAAAGATTGGAAAAATGAAACTTGCCAGAAAAGCTCTTAAGTTTTTTATCCTTCTAAACTCGGCCGTTGGTTTTTCCTCCCCTTGGAATAGGGGTATTGAAGTCGGAACTTCAGCGGCCTTAAGCTACGGTTCGAGAAATTTATTCACCAATCCCGCAGGGATGGCCTTTGAAAAAGAACTTAACGGTTTGGGACTTCTAAGTTCTTTTACTTACGGGTCAACCTTCGGTGAAAAAAGTGAGTTTTCGTTAAGTAGTAATTATAGTCTGTTTGGTTTTGGCTACGAGAAGCTAAATGAGAACTCTGACTCTTTTTCAAGGTACCAAGTGGGTGTTGCTTATCCGATATCTCAGGAGCTTTTTTGGGGAACCCGTTTTTCTTTGACCTCTTCAGAAATAAGTTCACTGTCTAATGACTTTGGTTGGGATTTGGGGTTTCAATATCGACCCTTTTCAAGCTTCAGCCTGGGGTTGATACTATCAGAGCTCAATCAATCAACTATTAACGGAATCAAATCTCCCACAATCTTTATCCTAGGTGCCGCCTATCGGCCGATTTCTTGGTTAACTCTGACTGCTGACGTTGAGACCCCTTCAAACTCTACTTTCAAAACCACCAGCTTTCAAACTAACCTTACTTTGGAACCACTTACAGGGTTTCGACTGTTCTCAGGATATCAAAGTGACCATCGCTTTCAGATCGGGATTCAGTGGGACTTAGAAAGGGCATCCCTATTTTCGGTTTATCAGCCCTCTCCCAAAGAAACAGTAAAAAATGGAGCGCCTAAATATATCGCCGGCTTTCAAACCGCTCTAAAGCCCCTCAAGTCGACTCTCGAACCCAAGAGAGAACTTTTCATCACTCTAGATGAGACTTTGACAGAAGAAGGAAGAGAAGGGACTCTCTTCAGTAAAGCAAGGCCTTCTCTAGTAGAAATTCTTAATAGCATCCAAGAAGCCTCGACTAATCAAGCCATAGAAAAAATAACTCTTAAAGTGGAGACTTTTCCCCTAGGTCTTGGTGCTGCAGAGGAAATATCTGAAGCGTTACTCAAAGCTAGAAATCAAGGAAAAACGGTCGACGTCTTTTTAAGCATGGCAAAAACTAAAGAATATTTGATCGCATCAAGTGCTACGCATATTTACCTTGAGTCGAGCGGAGAAATTACGCTGTTGGGAAGTCGAGTCTCTAAATATTTTATCAAAGGCACATTGGACAAAGCGGGAATAGAAGGGGAATTTTTGGCCAAAGGGGATTATAAGTCAGCTCCCGAATTTTTCATGCGAAAAGACAGTTCTCGGAAAAGTCAGCTGGCGACCCAGCACGAAATAAAAGAACTTGATAAATCTCTTTTAGAAATTTTAGGTCGCACACGAAAGATCTCTCAAGAAAAATGGAACCAATGGTTAGATGTCGGCATGTTTAGTTCTCAGGATGCCTTAAAATACAAGCTCATCGACAATATTGGAAGTTACAAAGAGACCCGAGAGTCTGACGCAAACCCTAAGACAATTTATCCCTCAACTCTATACCATAGCTCAGCGCTTAATCTTCCTAATCGAATTTCCGTCATTACCGCCAGCGGAAATATCCTTCAAAGGAAAAATCGATTACTGTCCCTAGCCGGGCAATCCCAAATTACTCCTGAACACTTGGAGTCCCTTTTTGAAAAAGCTCTTCGCGACAATCGAACAAAAGCTATTGTCTTTCGGGTTTCTAGTTCTGGAGGAGAAGTTTTGGCTAGCGAGGAAATTGCGAGCTTAGTCGCGAAAGCAAAAAAACAAAAGCCCGTGATTGTTTCTATGGGGGATATGGCAGCAAGTGGCGGCTACTTTATCTCTGCCCCTAGCGACAAGATATTTTCAAATCAGTTAACCCTAACCGGATCGATTGGTGTTTTTTTGGGTAAGTTTAATCTTGCGGGACTATACCAAAAATTGGATATCAAAAAAGAGATTTGGGGAAATGGCCCTTGGATCGGTTCAGATTCCGAACATAAACCTTGGACCAAAAATGAACGGGCGTTGATGGAGAGACGTCTTTTGCAATATTACGATAGCTTTGTCGATTTTGTGGCAAAACAAAGGAAATTGACTAAAGACGCTGCTGAGAAAGCGGCTCAAGGGAGAGTTTGGCTAGGAGTAGAATCCTTAGGCCTAGGTTTAGTGGATAAAACCGGTGGGCTTTTGGAGGCTATCGAAGCCGCCAAAGTAGCTTGCGGTGACAAGGGAGCTTTTGTTGTTCACCCAGTTCGGGAATCGCTAAGTTTATTTGAAGCACTTTCAGAGGAAGCCACGCCTGGTGTCTTAAGCGATTTTAAGGCGGTGGTTAGTCTATGGGGAACTAGTTTTCCAAATTTGCTGGCCAAAATGGATTGGATAAGCCAGCATCCCTACTTATACCTAGCGCTCTTTGAAGAGTAATTTGACTTTGTAGGAAGTTTGGCAAGGGAACCTTGGTAAAAACCTTCATTCTTTGCGAAATCCTCAAAAAAAGTTTTTAAATAAAGTTCTTGCGAGATGGGATCTGCAGAAAAAAACTCTTTAGAAAACAAAAGCCCCCCACCCTCGCTAAACTTGATTCGAGCCCGCTCATTAAGATCGAGCACCAGAATAGGAACCGTCTCTTTCTTTATAAAATCGTTTAGCTTTTCTACCTCTAGTTGATAGCTCTTTTGATTTTCGAGTCTAGACAGAGCCTGCAAAATCACTTCTCTTTCTTCAATCCCTAAGTTTTGTGGACTAGCGTCTTTTGAAACAAACGCCCCAATTGAAAACGGCTCGCGAACCATAAAGAGCAAAGCAAAAACAAAAACGATTGCAACTATCCAGCGATATGATTTCAACATGGTCACTAAAGCTCCCTCTAATTTAACGGCCTTCATAATCCAAGCGGGGGACTGAAGGCTTTACTATAGAAGCAGCAATCTGTGTGCCCCAGAAACACGACTGAAGTTTAAGGTTTGCGGTTGTTTTTTGCCCTTTTTAGGCAAGCGAGTGTGAACTGTTTAGACGGATAGTATGCCCAAAGAATACAAAGGCTTAAGAGAAACATTGCTTTGCTAAATGAGCTCTGATATTCCCTGTAACTTCTGCTTAACACATGTGGGCCGGTAGCTCAGCTGGGAGAGCATCAGGCTGGCAGTCTGAGGGTCGTGGGTTCGATCCCCATCCGGTCCACCATTATGTCCTTTGATGATTTACTCAACTTGTTAGACACGAAGTCAGCGAACCATAAGATGAGCCGCAGGTACCAACCTATAACCAATAAATACGACACTTCGAGTAAGCAATTCTTTCGTATAGAAGTAGGACCGGACAACTTATTTATTATCTCTTTGATGTTGGGGTTGCTGCATTTTTGTGGGCAGCTTTTAAACGACAACTTGAGCCCTGTTTTTTTAGGGGTGTTTAGCTCAACAAAGCTTTGATTTAAAGACAGCTCT
>Ga0194121_10001509_pt1 | contig 39316 bp, 37 predicted proteins | sample TA2MahCa50mmetaG_FD_148609 | JGI IMG/M metagenome (GOLD analysis project Ga0194121, IMG submission 148609) | Freshwater microbial communities from Lake Tanganyika, Tanzania - TA2015020 Mahale Deep Cast 50m | ecosystem: Environmental > Aquatic > Freshwater > Lake | place: Tanzania: Lake...
TTTCACCCGCTGAAGATGGCCTAATGCTCTGATCGCAATGGAGGCAAGGTGAAGGAAACGAGTCTCCAGGCAATACCTTGCCGCGCTAGCTGGATGCACTGGACTTTCGTCAAGTTCACGACCGACGGGGGCGTCGTCAGGTGAGGGGACGCAACCGAGTGGTGCGCGTAAAGGCTCACATCGCCGTCATGCAGGACCCGTGCGCCGCTGGTGATTGGGGAGGGCCCTTCGAATACTGGTTGGACGAACGAGCCGCACCCTGACCAGGCTCCGACCGTACCCGCCCCCCTCTCTCCGGTGTGGGCTTGAGGGGTACGCCGAACGATGATTCAAGGGCGTGCCCGGTGGAAGGCCCAACGTCGACAATGCCTCTCAGCGCACTGGAATGGCAGCTGGTGTTGATCGGCCAGCCTGCGGGTGCTTAGCACGGGTACAGGAAGTGGTGTTGGCGGCACGCGCCGAGCTGGAGAAGTTTCGCCTTACCGACGAGATGGTGCGGCGAACAGCCACGGCCAAGGAGCTGTGGATCGTTCCTGGAGCGGGTCACGTGAACAGCTTTACGCGGACGCACGCCGGATATGCGGGCCGCGTGGCGCTCTCCTGCGCGAGCGCCCAGGCCAGGCGGCCCTGACTGGCGTGCGAGCAGGCCTACTCCCCGGTCCGTAGTACCGCGAGCTTGTCGGTCCCCGACTGGGGGATCCATATCTCACCCGGCCTGCCGAGAATCTGCCTGACGTTCGCGCCGGGGCTGGGTATCGGGTGTGACGTGAAACGCTCGGTTTTCGGGTCAAAGCTGACAAGCGCGTTGGAGGTCCACTCACTGACCCATACGATGTCCCGGTCGTCGACGAAGACTGCGTAGGCCTTTGGACCTGGCCCCGGGAGTTTCCATTCTTTCCATTGGCTGGAAGCCGGGTCGTACATTCCGAGCTGTCCAGCGTTCCACTCGCTGACCCAGATACGTCCTTTTGAATCCGACCACACCCTGCGAGCGCCCTGGCCGGCTGTAGGCGGTTCGATCACCGTGGCGTCACCTTCGGTCGCCGTGTCGATCTTCGCGATGTGGTTGCCCGCCAGTGAGGCGTAATAGATTTCGCCTTTTGGAGTCGCAGCGATCCCGTATGGGCCGGCCCCGCGTGGGGCGTCGACGACGAACACGCTGCTCTTTTCGATGTGGACGTGTCCCAGAATCCCGCGCTGGCCAGTGAACCAGAGAATTCCGTGGGCGTCGAAAGCGGCGGTATTCAGGTTCACTGCAGGCCTGTTCGCGGGTAACTTGAAGACTCCTACGGCCTCCGAGACCGGATCGACGCGCACGATCGCGTTCAGACCGCCGTCGGTGACCCACGCGGCCCCATCGGGGCCTACGATCACGCCGTGTGGCGCTGATCCGGGACCCAACGGGATGTGCTTCCACTTTCCGGTTGCGGGATCGAGCCGCCCGAGGGCTCCAGCTCCCTGTGCGGTGTACCAGACAGTGCCGTCAGGGGCGGGCGCGACGTCGTGGGGGGCAGACCCCGGACCGACAGGAAACTCCTTGATTACGCGAGTTGCAGGTGGCGTGGCGGAAGCGGCCGGAACCGGCGTCGGAGACGCCGTCGGCGCGGTCGCCGTGGGTGGGGCGGTGGCGGCTGGCGACACCGGCTGTGCGGTCGCCGTGGGTGGGGCGGTGGCGGCTGGCGACACCGGCTGTGCGGTCGCCGTGGGTGGGGCGGTGGCGGCTGGCGACACCGGCTGTGCGGTGGTGGCAGGGGATGCGGCAACCGGTGGGGTCGCGGTAGCCGCTGTTTGCCCTTTGGGTGCAGGCGCGGGGGTCGCTACCGGGATGGGCGTCGCGGTGGGCTGATGGATCGCGGGCTCTGTTGACCCGGCGCAGCCCAGGGCCGTCACAAGGAGTACCGCGGTGAACATTCCACTCAAGTACCGTGGGCCAAAGAGTCTTGCTCGCGCTTTCACATGTTCCTCTGCCGTCCGGGTTGGAAGGCCGCGCCGGGCCAGGAATTCGGTTGGGGGGAGCGTTCCGGTAGATCGCCGCTCCGTCTTAACGGTCTGCTACACAGCATCTCAGGCAGTAGGGGTAGCGGGTTGAACCAGCTTGCCTGCCTTGAAGGTTGCCACCGGCTCCCACACCGGGCCGAACCTGGTCTCCTTCTGTCCGTCGCTGAGAAAGCCGTTGGCCTTGCTTGCTCGCAGGAACGTCAGATCTGCAGGAGCGCCGGGCGCGATCAGGCCGATCTCGCCTCCGAGCCCGAGGACCTTGGCCGGAGTAGACGTGATGCGAGGCCAGCACTGCTCCGGCGTCATGCCTGCTGCAATGAGCTTCGACACGGACCTCGGCAGGTCGTGAGGTTCCCGGTGCGCCACGTGGTATCGGTAGAAGTCGGAAGAGATCGTGTCGGGTAGAAACCCTTCCGAGATTGCCTGCTCGGCTACTTCGAAACCAAACGCCGCGGTCCCGTCCCCTAGGTCGAACAATACCCCGCGCTCCCGTGCGTCCCACACGCAGTCGATGACGCGGCCTCCCTGGACTATGCTGCCCTCGCCGGCGTGGAAACAGTAGGTCATCACGTCGCCAGGGCGTAGCAGTTCAAGCTGATCTCGCAGAGGGACAACCGCGCTCTTGGTGGCCCCGAACATCACGGGGCGAGAGGTTTGCTCGGCGGCGAGTACTCCTCTGCGCAACACTTCGAGCGGATGAATGTCCCTGCCGCGGATGTAGGCGATGTTCACGGAAACGCCCCAGATATCGCCGCCACCCCGGTCGATGGCCCGCGCGCACTCCTCGACAGCGGCCTCGTCCAGCGAGAAGAACCGGCCCAACGGATTGCTTTCGCCGTTGGCGCAGAAGTTGATCGCCAGCTTCACGCGTGTCTTCGCGGCCCTGATCGTGTGCTGCCGGTAGGCGTCGAAATTCCGCGCCCCGGCGTCCCCTTGCGACAACACCGTGGTGGATCCCCTGGGCAGGAGGTACGCGTCGGGATCGATGCCAAATCTTGATCCGTCGTTGGCCGGATGGGCATGCAGATCTATCAGTCCCGGCAACAGGATCCCATCGCCGAGCGTCAATACCTCCCTGGCGGGCGGCAGCGAGGCGGGGGCTGTGCCTGTTCCGACAAACGAGAACGTGCCATCAGTCACCCCGACTGCGGCCGGACCGTCGATCCCGGTGTTCGGGCAGACGACCCTGGAGGCAATGAGCATCAAGTCGATTTCGCCGGCCATCGTGGTTTGGATCCTCATGATTCGGACGGCAAGGTTTGCCGGCCCGGCGTCGCCGCTACGGTTGCAGGAGGGTCAGCTGCCCAGCATGCCCTGGCTGCCGCCCTCGTTTGACTTCGAAGGCGCCGGTGGCTCGACGCACCCATCACGCAGCTTCTCCTGGGACTTCGCATACACAGGTTTCGGCCTCGGTTCTACTCCTGCAGGTACACGAGGCGCGCCGCTGCCAGGGCTTGCAGGCGCCAGCTTGAACCGCCGCGCATTAGGGCCACGTCGCCCGGATGAAGTTCGAAGCTGAGCGGCGCAAGAGTCAGAGTGGCCTGGCCATCCAGCACCAGCCAGTGTTCGTTGCTTTGTTCGGCGGAGTGAGCGACCTCCTCGCCGGCGTCCAGGCGAACGACGCGCAATTGACTGAGAGGACAGCGGGGGCCCCGCCGAGGGAAAGGTCCGGCATTGGAATCGCCCGGGACGACGAACCCGGGAACGGTCGGTTCAGGGGCGCCCTCTTCTTCGACCAGGATGTGGGCTTTCCGCTTCTTGCGTTCCAACCTGGTGATTACGGCGACAACCTCGAAGTCGGTATGCATCAGGAACTTGTGGACGACCCCCATTGGCGTATAGGTCACCGAATTGGGTCCGACTGGCAAGTTCTTGCCGTCGAGCCAGACTTCACCACGCCCTGTGACCCAGAACCAGAACTCGTCGTTGTCGTGATAGTGGGGCTCCACGCCGCTGCCCCGGGGCCGCGGTGGGAAGCCATGAATACCGGCCACCGGTGTCCATTCCGGGTAGAAATCACCCGAGTAATACTCGGAGTTCGAATTCTTCGAGATGATCTGGTAGTCCATCCCACGAATGATCAACTGTGACTCTCCTTCCAGGTCCCCATGGTGAGCCGGACCGCAACCTGCTGCGATCCCAGGCGAACGGCGGGTTCGAGCTGCCGAACGCATCGATGGCGGTGCCGGTGATGACCCAACTCTCGTCGGATGACAGGAACAGGGGCACCACGGCGATCTCCTCCGGCAGCATCATCTCCGGGTCCTTCACGCCCGCGGCTGTGGAAAGCCGCGCGGTAGCCCTCGGTATCGGTGGCCGAAGGGCAGATGCAGTAGACGTTGACGCCGTACTTCCGGACCTCGGCCGCCAGCGTCTCGGCAAGGCTAATCAGTCTCGCCTTGCTGACCCGGTAGGCGCTGCGGCCCCAGCCGCCCTTGCGACCGCCGATGCTGGAGATGCTGATGATCTTGCCGTAGCCGTGTTCGATCATCCCCCCAGGGATGGCCGGGGAGAGCAGGGCGACTCCGGTGATGTTCACATCTGGCGCGCTTCGCCACATGGCGGGCTCCAACACGACCAGCCGGACGCGGGCATGGATGGCCGTTAGCGAGTGCTTCCGGACCGGCAGCCCGCACCTGCCGGGCGACTGCCTCAATGGCTTCGGTCGAGCGGCAGTGGCGATGACCGTGAACGAGAGAGCGATCGCCTTTCCGATTCCTTTCGAGGCACCGGTAACGATCGCCGCAGGTCCCGATAATCTGCCTTGCTCCACGACACCCCCCAGGTGTCTGCTCGACCACACCCCGTGGCGACGTACCGTACACCTGATTCGCAGGTTGCGAAATGCAAAGGCGTCAGGCGGGCTACCTGTGCAACCTGTCGCGTGGGATCGGTTTCGGGAAGGTCAAGCCAGCGATGGAAGTGGCGCAGCGACTTGTGACCAGTATGGTCGAGACCCGCGCTCCAGATATACGTCCGTGCACGGTTGCCAGCGGTATCAGGAGAAAGGAGCTGGAGATGTTCGAAGGAACCGGGTACAAGCCGGTGGTCCCGTACACGGGTCACGGTGTTGGGCGCGCCGTCCACGGGCCGCCATACCTGTACGAAAAGGATTCAACGGTCCTCGAGCCCGGCATGGTGGCGACCCTGGAACCGATGATCACGCTTACGTCAAGCGGAGACCTCAACAGCTCCATCGCAGACCAGTACGTGTCGACCGAGCCGGGCAACGAGTGCCTGACCACCGGGGCGCCGCAGGACATCCATCTCCAGGAGCGAGCCGGACGGCGACCGGGTATGACGCAATCAAGACTGGGTTGCCGCACTGCTACCGGCGACATCTGGCGGCGGATGGGCATCGTGGCGCGGAATTCCAGGCTGCGCGGATCCCCGTGACCGAACCAGCCCCTGAACCCTGGAACCCGAGGCCGAAATGCCGCCCCGTCCCCCACAGCAGGCCTGCAAACGGGGCTTAGTCCCGGCTGGTACGATCCCGCCGCACAGGCGCTCGTCGGGCACGAGCGATAAGCCGTTGCACAAAGCGGGAGCTCGATCTGAATTGAAGATCACCAACCTGTCGGTTGCGATAACCGAGCGGGCCACGCAGCCGTGGCGCGGCACCGGCATGGGGAACGTCGACACCTCCGGGGTCGCTCAGCTGGGAATCGTGACGATCTCGACCGACCAGGGCGTCCAGGGTCACTCGATGGTCGGCGGGTACCAGATCGGTGCGGTGCAGGCGGTGAAGCCGCTCACATTGCAGGTGAAGCCGTATCTGATGGGGCGCAACCCGCTCGATGTCGGAGGGATCTGGGCCGACCTGGTGAGACGCGTCAGGTCCTGGCAGCTGGACTACGCGGTGATCGGCGCGGTGGATGTCGCACTCTGGGACATCGCGGGGAAGGTCGCCGGGCTGCCGGTTCATCGCCTGCTCGGGACTTGCCGCGACCGCATCCCGGTCTATGTCTCGTCCGCGAACCTGCCGACCCCGGGCCAGTACGGCGAAGAGGCCGCCAGCTACCGCAACCGCGGCATGCACGGCTACAAGATCCATCCCCACGGCCATGCGCAGGAAGACATCGCGATCTGCGCCGCAGTGCGCCAGGCGGTCGGACCCGATTTCAAATTGATGCTCGACCCCGCCGCGCGCTACAACTACACCGATGCCATGCGCGTCGGCCGTGCCATCGAAGAGCTCGACTACTACTGGTACGAGGAGCCGATGCTCGAGACCGACCTCTACGGCTACACAAAGCTGGCACGCGACCTGGATATCCCGATCCTGGCGCCGGAGACCTCGCCGGGCGGCTTTGCGACGGTGGGGCAGTGGGTGACCCAGGGCGCTGCGGACATCCTCAGGAGCGACGTCGCGCGCAGGGGTGGCATCACCGGGATGATCAAGATCGCGCATCTCGCGGAGGCGTTCGAGATGAACTGCGAGGTCCACACCGGAGGCAATTCACTGACGAACGTGGCCAACCTGCACGTGATTTCGGCGATGCCCAACACCGAGTTCTTCGAGCTGATCCTGCCACCCGAAAGGCACCAGTGGGGGGTCGTGGCCGACCTGACACCCGGCAAGGACGGCTATCTCGTTTCGCCTTCGAAGCCGGGCCTTGGCGTTGAGCTGGACGCGGCGCTGATCAAGAAGCACACGGTCGCGGTCGCCGAATAGCTCGCCGGGAGCGACTACCCGGCCAGGTGGAACGGCTTTGCCGCCTTTCCGCCGGCGGGCAAGCCTCTGGGTAGCCGAACGTCGAGAACGTACGGGCGGCCTTCCTTCTCGACCAGGTCGAGCGACTTCTCGATCTCCTTCTGGACCGCCGGCTCCTCGGTCACCTTGTGGCCCTCGACGCCGAAGCCTTCCGCGATCTTCAGGGGGTCGATGTCGTCGAGGACCACGCCCGAGTATTCGCCCGACTTCTTCATCGTGCCGCCGAATTCGCCGAACGCGCCGGCGACGATGCCGTAGGAGCCGTTATTAGGGATAACCCAGAGCGCCGGGACGCGGTGGTGGACCGCGGTGTAGAACGCCGAGTCGTGGTAGTACACGGAGCCGTCGCCGACCAGTCCAACGACCGGCTTGTCGGGCGCCCCCAGCTTGGCGCCGATCGGGGCGCCCATGCCGAAGCCTTCCGAGTTGCCGGCGGGCCTGAGCCAGGCGACCTTGCCGCCGCCCGGCACGGCGCTTACCGCCTCAAGGGGGGCAGCGAACTCCTCGGTGGTAACGATGCCGCCGCCAGCCTTCTCAAGAGCGTTCTGCAGCGAGTCGAGGAGGACGGATGGTCGAACCCGCCCGGCTTCCTTCCGTTCGGTCTGCAGGCCCTTGCGCCGGTTCTCCCGCAGTTTCGCCGCAATCTCGAGCGCGGCCGACCGCCGCTGGTCATAGCGAGAAGGCTTGTGCTCGCTGGCGACCATCGCCTCGAGGCGGTCCATCGATCTTCGGATATCGGCCATGATCGAGAGCTCCAGCCCGGGCAGGTTGGAGAAATTTTCGACGCCGTCACCAAGAGAGATGATCCGCTTCGCCTCCATGAAGGGAGCGTAGTCTGCCGCTACGCCGATGCCGCCGTGGCGGGCTCCGATGCACACGATCAGGTCCGGCTTGACGGCGGATGCCGCGGCCCGGAACTGGCCGCAATGCTGGGGGTGGGAGATCGGCACGCCTCGGAGATCGCCCGTGGCGCTGGAGACGGCCGCGCCGAACCTTTCCGCGAGCTTGGTCACCTGCGGTTCTGCGCCGCTCTTCCAGACGCCGTCGCCCACGTAGATCAAGGGGCGCTCCGCCGAGTGCAGGGCGATCGCGAGTTTCTCGAGGTCGCCGTCATCAGGGTACCCAAGCCGCAGGTCGGGTATGCCGCCCTCGATGATGTGAGAGGCGTACTGCTTGCTGCCCAGCAGGCGATCGTAGATGGCAAGGTGAACGGGACCCACCGGAGGCGTCTTGGCGACCCTGATGGCCCGCTCGACCGCTGCCGGCAGTCCTTCCGGTTCGACCACGGTCCAGCTGGCCTTGGTGAGGGGCACCGATAGCGACTGTGGAGGGGCGTTGTGCCCGAGGTCGAGGACGATGCGGTCGGAGAAGCTGCCGGTGTCCCCGTGGAAGGTGAGGACGACGACCGGAAGGCTCCCGTACCACACGTTGATCAGCTGGCCCATGCACTGGGCCAGTCCGGCCCCGAGGTGTACCAGCATCACCGCCGGTTCGCCCCTGGCCTGTGAGTAGCCGCCGGCGACCGCGGTCACGATGCCTTCGTGCAGCGACAGGATCCCGTGCACGTTCCTGTTTTCCTGCAGGGCGTCGAAGAACGGCGCTTCGCGTGATCCGGAGTTGTAGAACACGTACTTGATCCCGGAAGCGGCGAGCTGTTCAATCATCAGCTGTGACGGATTACCGGTCATCGGTCTAATCGGCACGAGATGCCTCCTGCGGCACTTGGCAAGTGAGGTCAGGTGAGCCTGCGGATCATACTCGACCGTCGGCCGCCCGCAGCCGGGCATGCGGCAAGCCAACGGGAGGAGTTCGGCGGATGGCCGGCGTCCGGCGTGAGTCCCCTTACCTCAGCGGTGCCTTGATGCCCGTCTCAGCGCAGTAGGACTCGAACCAGTCGACTACCTCGCGGTGATAGGGGATCCCATCCCGGGAACGGCTGACGAACTCCTCGTGCTCAGACAGGCCCGGGTAGAGCACCCGTTCGAACCCCGGAGCGGGCGGACAGTTTGCGCACTCCTCGAGCATCCGGTCCATGTTCTTTTTGAACTCTTTGAGGTCGGTGAAGGCCTCGATCGAGTAAGCCGCAAAGAAGCTGCCGCCGGCGTGGTCGAGCAGGGGGCCGGGGCCCATACCCGACAGCTCGTTGCACCAGATCTCGTTCATCAGAGCGATGCCGTACGCCTTGTGCGAGCCGTTCTCGCGCGTGCCACCGAATGGCAACATGTAGTAAGTGCCGGCGGGCGGCGCAGGAACCTCCTCCATTATCGGCGTCCCGTCCTTCTTCGCGATCCATCCCGGGTAGAGCGTGGCGCCGACGCGCCTGGCCAGTTCTATCTTGTTGCCCGCCACCTGGGTCGTAGCCACGTCAAGGAGATAGGGAGGCATCTTGCCCGCAGGCGCGGCCCAGGCAACCGGATTGGTGCCAAAGAGCGGCTTCGCGCCAAAGGTCGGTACCGTCTGGTGGCCGCCCCCGGCGGTCATCATGTGGCCGAGCATGTCGTGCTCGGTAGCCATGTACGCGTAGTAGCCGCAACCGGCCAGGTGACCGGTGTTCTTGAGCGAGACCGCGCCGACGCCATGCGCGCGCGCCTTCTCGATCGCCATGTTCATGCACCAGATGCCGACCTCGGTCCCCAGCGCAAAGTCGCCGTCGACGCGGGCCGTCGTGCTGGTCTCCTTGAGGATCTTCGGCTTCGGACGCGGGTTCAGCTCCTTGCTGGCGTACTGCCGCACGTACCTGCGAAGCCCGTTCGATACCCCGTGCGACTCGACGCCCCGCAGGTCGTTCGTGATCAGGACCTCCGCGCTGTCCTTCGCCCCCCTGGCGCTGACTCCAGAGTGACGGAGGATCGCCTCGGTAGCCGCGCGTACCCGCTCCTGCTGCACGTAAACACGGTCCTTTTCGGGGACATGGAATCGCTCGAGCATCTGATTACCTCTCAGTTAGTTCACAACGTTCTGCGGCTTGCCGTCGAGAAACGCAAGCACATTTTCAACCACTCCCTGGTTCAGCAGCTCCAACCCCTCTGGCGTCATATCGGCGACATGGGCCGTCAGGACGACCTGTTCGCAGCTGGCGATGGCCGCGCCTTTCGGCAGCGGCTCTTCTTCGAACACGTCCAGCCCGGCGCCCATCAGGTGGCCGGAGTTGAGGGCATCTACCAGCGCGGGCTCATCGACGATCGGGCCTCGCCCGGTGTTGACGAGCACAGCCCCCCGCTTCATCCGATTCAGCTGTGCGCGCCCTATGAGACGTCGGCTCTTTTCGGACAGCGGCAGGTGAATCGAAACGACGTCCGAGGTCGACAGCAGCTGGTCCAGTGAAACGAACTCGATCCCAAGCTTCTGTGCCCGCTCCGGACTCGGATTGAACGTCCAGTGGACGACCTTCATTCCGATCCCCCGGCATAGCTTCGACATGTGCTGAGCGATCGGTCCCGCTCCAATGATTCCGGCCGTCTTCCCCTGTAACAGGAGCATGTCCTTCTTGACCCAGTTGCCGGCCCTCAACTGATCCGTGGACCAGGTGGCTCGCTTGGCAACCGCGAACATCAGGCCAAAGGCGTGCTCGGCCACCACGGGGGCCGTCCGGCCCGGCAAGTTGGAGACAGGGATCCCACGTTTCCTCGCGAAGGCAAGGTCGACCGCGTCGGTACCGATTCCGCACACCGTGATGAACCTGAGGTCTGGGAGGCGAGCGATCACGGACTCAGGCCACTTGACGTAGCTGCGCGAGTTGATCAACGCGACCGCCCCGGCGGCACGTTTGATCTGTTCTTCGACGTTTGGAACCCGGTCTTTGAAGAGGCGCACCTCTGCGCGCTGTTCGAGTTTCTTGATCCACGGCGAACCCTGGCACTGGACCGGGTCGTCCGACGGAATTACTACGATTGGCTTGGTCAATGAAATCTACTCCTGGCCCGCCTAAAGCACGGCAACGCGCACCTTCTCGAAATACGCCCGATCCCACTCCGCTCCCCATCCGGGCCCTCCGGGTGGGGAGATCTGCCCCTGCACCGGGACTGCAGGGTTGAGCAGCCCGATCGCCTTGCCTTCTTCGTCCCGCGTCCCGCCCGGGAAGTACTCGTAGTAGCTCGTATTGGCGATCGAGCACACCACGTGGGCATGGACGATTCCAAAGAGCCCGCCCGGTCCGTTGAACTCAATATTCGTTCCGTGCAGCTCTGCAAGGTGGGACAGTTTAAGCGCGGGCGTGAGCCCGTGACGCGCGTTCGCCCGCAACAGGTCGGTGGTTCCCGAGATCAGCCACTGCGCTGAAAGGTCGACGTCGTTCATCAACGTCTCAGCGCTCAGTACGGGGATGTCGAGCCGGCGGCACAGCTCGGCGAGCCTTTCCTGGTGCCGGTCGGGGAGCGGCTCCTCGAACCATCGATAGTCGAGGCGCTCGAGCGCCTGTCCCAGGTCAGCGGCTTCGGCGAACGAGTAGTCGCAGCCCGCTGCGTCGTGCATCAGGTCGATAGCGTCCCCGACCGCGCTGCGCACTGCTTCACACCAGCTGGCGTTCTCGCGCCCGGACCGGTGGAAGTGGTCCTTGATCGCCGGGAACCCTGCCGCGATCGCGGCCCGCGTGTCCGCGATCACCGCCTCGATCGAGTCGCCGCGGATGTTGTAGTAGGCGGGGGCGGCGTCCCGTACCCGGCCGACCAGGACGGAAACCGGAAGGCCGGCCGCTTTCCCGGCGATGTCCCAGAGACAGTTGTCGAACGCGCCAAACCAGCCCAGGCCTGTGAACATGTGCCTGGTTGCCCTGCGCAGCCGGGCATAAAGCCGTTCGCGATCGAACGGGTCCTCACCGATGACAAGCAGGCGAAGTTGCTCGAGGTCGTCGACCGCCAGCGCCGTGTACCGGACATCACCGACGGTGCACATCCCTTCGATGCCCTCGTCGGTCGAAACGTGCATGACGTGGCGCTCGGCCCTTCCGCCGTCGGCCGGTCGTTGCCGCCACCTTCGATTGGCAGACGGGCCATCCTCGACCAGCCGGAAGCGCCGCGTGACAGCCGGGACCTCAAAGACGGAAACCTGGACGGCGGTTATTCGCACTTGAATGGGTCCTGCCGGATCAACATCCAAAGCTCAAGCTTTCCAGATACCAGGCGTACGGGAGCGTTTGACCGGCGCCCGAGCCGCCTGCGGGTCGAAGCGCCAGACAAGGCCAGGCAGGCCGGCCAACCAGCTGCGGCCGTGCTGGCCAGGGACCCGTTCGACCTGGCGCACGCAATTCTCATGCGGTCGGATCACGGTTTCGATCGCGTCAAGCAGCGTCTCCGATGCATCTGATCGGTCGACGCCATACTACCGCCCGGTCCATGCCCGGGCCGCCCGCATGCCGAGAGCAGTGAGAGAATGCTTGCGAGGTGAAGTTGTGCCAGCTGTAATGCCACGGGACGTGCTCGTACTCCCGCGCATTCCAAGGCCAGACCGAGCGACCACCAGATTTCGCGCGGTTGAGGGCGTGATCGACGCCCCGACCACGATCGAAGGCGAGGGGTTCCAGGTACGGCGGCCATTTCCGAACCGCGACTTCCGCGGCGCCGACCCGTTCCTCTTGCTCGATCACTGGGGAGCGGTCGAATATGCGCCCGGGGAGGCCAGGGGCGCGCCCTGGCACCCTCATCGAGGTTTTGAGACCGTCACCTACGTCATGGATGGCGCGCTTCGGCACCGCGACTCCCTGGGCGGCGGCGGGGTCATTTCCGACGGTTCGACGCAGTGGATGACCGCCGGGGCAGGCATCCTGCACGACGAGCTTCCCACCGAAGAGATCGTCATGAAGGGCGGAACCTTCCACGCCGTCCAGCTCTGGGTAAATCTGCCGAGGAAGCTGAAGTGGACGCCGCCGCGCTATCAGGACGTGTCCCCTGGCAAGCTCGAGCTGCTGGCGTCCCACGATGGCGGAGCCTGGCTGCGCTTGATCGCAGGCGACCTGGGCGGTTTCAAGGGTCCGGGCGTGACCTGGACGCCGATCGCCTACGCTCACGCTACGCTGACGCCGGGTGCGCGACTCGAGCTCGGTTGGCGGCAGGACTTCAGCGCACTCGCTTACGTGCTCTCTGGGCGCGGCACCGCGGGCGAATCCGACCGGCCGATCCGGGAGGGCCAACTGGCCGTGTTCGGGTCTGGCGACGCCCTGTCCGTCGCAGCGTCAGCACAGCAGGACATTAAGACCCCGAACCTCGAGGTGTTGTTGCTGGGCGGCCTGCCTATCGGGGAGCCCACCGTGTTCTATGGGCCCTTCGTCATGAATACCCATGACGAGATCGTCCAGGCGATCGCAGATTACCGGGCCGGCAAGATGGGCGTGATCCCCGCAACTACGATCGGGAACTAGACGCGACCGGGATTTCCTCAGGCACCTCAAACCAATCGTCGCCCCGACGCACAGCGTCGACCACATCCTGTCACAGCCAGCCGTCGCGCAACGTCTGGTAGCCGGAGTACCCGCCGCCCCGGATATCCGCAACGAACTCGCGGGCAAGCCGGGTCCAGGCCGCTGCGTGTCGTCCTTGATCGCCGGCCGGCCCTGGTTGATGTGGGTCGGGACCGGGACCGTTTCTGAATCGCCACCCTTCCGGTCCTTCAATTGGAGAGGGCCCTGGGCGCAGGAGCCCGCGCGGTGGATGGAGCCTTACGAGCCGTGGAACGAGACGCGGTCAGATTCGAAGCGCGGTAGCAACCCGCCGTGGCGGAAGAGGGCGGTTGCCGGTCGCGCTCCCGCCCTGTCGCCGGGCCGCGCGCGGTGCGCGAACACCGTGCAGGACCACTCTGAGCCCAGCGCGCGCCATTCGAAGGCGCCGAGGTCGGCCGGCGTGGGGGCAAGCCTCTCCCGTTCGCGAAAGTCAGGCACGCCTCCGATTGGCCGGGTGGCAATCGCGGACGCAGCGTCGGCACCGTATAGTGTCCGGGTTCCGCGCGACGTCGACGCATGGCATCGAGAAAAAGGGCAGCACTGAATGAAGATCACCGACCTCAAATGCGCAATCATCGGCGACTTTCCCGTTGTCCGGATCCTGACCGACGAAGGCATCGAGGGACTCGGGCAGGGTGAGTATCCGAAGCCGTACCTCAAGCCGCACGTGATGTTCTACAAGGACCTGATCATTGGCGAGGATCCGACCGACGTCGAGCGCGTCATGACCCGCATCCGACGAGTCGGCGCATTCAAGCCGTGGGGCACCGCCGTGAGCGCCATTGAGGTCGCGCTGTGGGATATCGCCGGCAAGGCGGCCGGCCTCCCCGTGTACAAGCTGCTCGGAGGCAAGGTCCGCGACCGGGTGCGCGTCTACAACGGCGCGGTACGGTTCCCGCTCAAGGGGCACACCCCCCAGCACTACGCCGAAAACATGCAACGCATGAAGGAGTCCAAAGAGGGCTTCACGATCATCAAGCAGGGCATCGCTTTCCACGGGACGATGGCCGACTCCATGCCCGGCCTCTACTACGGGGACCCGCCAGGTGGCCCGCGCGCCACGCAGGGCGGCCTGTTCACCGAGAAGGGCTTCAAGCACACGATGGCGTGTATTGAGGCGATGAAGGAGGTGCTAGGGGACGAGATCGGCCTCGCCCTCGACTGCGGCCCGGGCTTCACCGTCATCGATGCGATCCGGCTGGCCAAGGCGGTCGAGCCGATGAACATCATGTGGCTGGAAGACATGATCACGGGCGATTACACGCCGTACGTGCTCGCCCAGCTCTACCGGGACGTCACCAATGCGTCGTCGACCCCGATCCACACCGGTGAGCAGATCTACCTCAGGCAGAACTTCAAAGACCTGATCGAGACCCAGGCGGTGCGCGTGATCGGGCCCGACCCGCTGGACGTGGGCGGGATCGCCGAATTGAAGTGGATCGCCGAATACGCCGACCTGCACGGCATCCAGATGGCGCCGCACGGTACGGCCGACGGATTGATCGGCCTCGCCGCCCTGGTCCATGTCTCGGCGACGCTCCCGCGCAACTACATTGCGTTCGAGTACCCGGTCGGCAAGCCCGACTGGTGGTATGACATCATCGACGGCCTGCCCGACCCGATCGTGAAGGACGGGTTCATCGACGTCTGGGACACGCCGGGCCTGGGCGTGAAGTTCAACGTGCCGGCAGCCAGGAAGTACCTCAAGGACGGCGACAAGGACTTCTTCAACTAGACGAAGACTGATCGAAGAGTCACGCGGGGAGACGGAGGCGTTCTTGAAGGGACTTGATTTCGTAGCGCAAATCCTGAAGCAGGAAGGCGTCACGTGGCTGGCGTGCTTTCCGGCGAACCAGTTGATTGAGGCGGCGGCCAGGCAGTCGATACGACCGATCATCTTCCGCACCGAGCGAGCCGGGCTGCACGCGGCCGATGGCTATTCGCGGCTCATGGACGGCAAGCAGTTCGGGGTCTTCTGCATGCAGCGGGGTCCCGGCGCGGAGAACTCGTTCGGAGGGGTCGCCCAGGCGTGGGGCGACGCGGTGCCGATCCTGGTGCTGGCCGACGCCGACGTGACCGAGCGCTTCGGAGTTGAGCCAAGATTCAGCGCGACGAAAAACTTCCAGCACATCACGAAGTACGCGGAGGCGATCATCCGGCCGGACCGGATTGCGCCGACATTCCGGCGTGCCTTCCACGAGCTTCGATCGGGACGTCCCGGGCCCGTGTTGCTGGAGCTGCCACGGGACGTGATGGCGGCCGAGGTGCCGGCCCACGCCTCCCGCTACTTTTCGCCGAAGGTAGCGCGGCCGACCGCCGCACGGTCCGATATCAAGGACGCAGTGAAGGCGCTGCTGGGCGCCCAGCGTCCGGTGATCTCGGCGGGGCAGGGCGTCTTCTACTCGGACGCCTGCGCCGAGCTGAAAGAGTTTGTTGAGCTCACCGGGATCCCCGTAATGACCACGATGCCCGGCAAGAGCGCCATCGACGAACGGCACCCGCTTTCGCTCGGCTCGGCGAACCGGACCGCGCCGCTCCCCGTGTGGGAGTGGCTGAAGCAATCGGATGTCCTCTTTGCCGTCGGTTCCAGCATGACCAGGACCGGTTATGGCATCGAAGTGCCGGACGGAAAGATCATCATCCACAACACGCTTTCGCCGTCGGACATCAACAAGGACTACAACGTCGACATCGGGCTGCCCGGTGACGCAAAGCTGGTGCTGCGGGCCGCGATCGAGGAAGTGAAGGCGGCGAAGGGCGACAAGCCGGTGGATTCGTCGAAGACGAGGGCCCAGATCGCCGAGATCCGGAAGAAGTGGTTGCAGGAGTGGACGCCGAAGCTGAGCTCGGGCGAGGTACCGATCAATCCGTATCGGGTGGTGCGCGATCTCGACGCCACCCTGAACCGCGAGAAGAGTATCGTCACCCACGATGCCGGGCACCCGCGGGACCAGATGATGCCCTTCTACACGGCCACCAGCCCGCACAGCTACATCGGCTGGGGCAAGACGACCCACCTCGGGTACGGCATCGGCCTGATGATCGGCGCCAAGCTGGCAATGCCTGACCGGTTCTGTATGAACTTCATGGGGGATGCGGCCTTCGGCCAGGCGGGACTGGACATAGAGACCGCCGTCCGGGCCGGGACGCCGATCACGACCGTCGTCATCAACAACGAGGGCATGGGCGGGTACCCCCAGGGAATGCCCACGGCGTTCGAGCTCTACGGGGCCTCGTCGCTCAGCGGCGACTACGCGAAGATCGCCGAGGGACTGGGGGCGACGGGCATCAAGGTCGAGAAGCCCGACGGCATAATTCCCGCGATCAAGCAGGCGCAGAAGTTGAATGCCGACGGCAAGACCTGCCTGATCGAGGTGCGGACTGGCATGGAGAACCGCATGTCGATCTACGGCAAGGACGACCACTAATCGGGGCCCGAGGGGGTTATCCTGAAGGCCGCCTCCGGCCGCTCATTCCCCCGGTCCACTACGCGGCATTTCTGAAATAGCGTCGCCGATCTTCACCTTCGCCGAGGACGCCTTGCCGTGAAGTTCTTCGCGTCCAGAAAGGCCGTGGAGCTTCGTCCAAAGGTGGTGAAGCTGTCCTGACCGGCCGGCGGGCTCTTGGAGCCGCTACATCCGCGCCTTGATGAACCGAAGGACCTCGAGAGGGTCCATGCGTCCCAGCTGGGTGGAGGCGTAGAGCGAGGCCGCAATCTCACCGGTGGGTCTGAGCACGAATTCGGCGGGCTGCATGTAACCGCGGCCCTGTCGTTCGCCTTTCCAGGCGCCGAGGGCCGCGCTGACCTCCGGCCCCACACTGTGGGCGACCGGGAAAGAGATCCCGTGCTGCGAGGCGGTCGAGCCTGTGTCACCTTCGCCGTCGGCGTTGGCGGCGACCACCTTGATGCCGAGTTCGTTGAACTGGGGCATCGCCGTTTCCACCTCGGCTAACTGCCGAGTACAGTACGGTCACCACCCTCCCCGGTAGAAGAGGACATAAGCCCAGAAGCCTGCTACGTCGCGCGGCAGGGCAATCGCCTTGCCTGCGGACACGGGAAGCCTTATGTCGGGGAATCGGTTTCCAGGTAGAAGCATGGAAGTTGTCCTCGCACAAGGGGCCATTATGCATCCACGAGACCGCACCGCCGTGTGGCGGGAGGGCGTCCGAGGAGTCGAGTTATGAGCAGCGTGATCGAACAGGGCCTGGCCACCCTTGACCGGAACAGGACGGTCGAGCGGATCTGGAAGGCCGACCACACCGTGTGGAAGCCGGACCCCGCCGGGCTTGTCGATCGGCTTGGATGGCTGACCATCGACGCCCGGATGGCAAAAGAAGCCGCCTCCCTGGAACGGTTCGGGGAGCAGGCGCGCGCCGGCGGGCTCAGGCACGTGGTACTCCTGGGCATGGGCGGCAGCAGCCTTGGCGCAGAAGTCATCGGCCAGGTGTTCGGCCCGGCAAGGAACGCGCGCCCGGAGCTCCTTGTCCTCGACTCGACGGTTCCCGCCGCGATCGCGGCCGTGCGGCAGGCGATCGACCCCGGCAAGACGATCTTCCTTGTGTCGTCGAAGTCCGGCGGAACCATCGATACCAAGTTCCTCTACTCCTACTTCCGCAGCGAGACGGAGGCCGCGATCGGCAATGCCGACGCCGGGAAACGCTTCGTCGCCATTACCGATTCGGGAACCTCGCTCGAGCGCCTGGCTAGCGAAGCGGGATTCCGGAGAGCTTTCGGGAACGACCCAAGCATCGGCGGGCGCTATTCCGTACTCAGCTACTTCGGGCTGGTGCCGGCCGCGCTGCTTGGGATCGACCTGACCCGCCTCTTAGGGCGTGCGCAGGCGTGCAGGGAGTCCTGCGCCGCGGGGATCCCTCTGCGCGACAACCCGGGCGCGTCGCTCGGCGCGGCGATAGGGGCCTGGGCGGCGGCGGGTCGTAACAAGCTCTCGCTGATCACTTCGCCACGCCTCGCGAGCATGGGGACCTGGATCGAGCAGCTGGTGGCGGAGAGCACCGGCAAGGAGGGCAGGGGCGTCATACCGGTAGCAGGCGAACCCATTGGTCCTCCTGCCTGGTACTCCGACGACCGGCTTTTCGTGTACATGCGCCTGGCGGGCGACGGCGTTCCGGCGGACGAGGCGAAGGTCACTGCGCTGGAGAAGGCCGGTCACCCGGTCCTCCGGACCGAGCTGAGGGATGCCTTCGACCTGGGCGCCGAGTTCTATCGGTGGGAGTACGCGATCGCGGTCGCGGGCTCCATGCTCAAGATCAATCCCTTCGACCAGCCCGATGTCCAGTCTGCAAAGGACCAGACGGACCGCGTGCTGGGGGCGTACGCCAGGGCCGGGGTTCTTCCGGCGAGGCCCGCCAGCCTGACACCGGCCGCCCTGGTCCAGCTGGCAAAGCCAGGCGGCTACCTGGCGATCACGGCGTTCATGCGCCAGACCGCCGAGACGGACCGTTTGATCGCAGTCCTGCGACGCCGGATCATGGAGCGCCATCGGATAGCGACAACGCTTGGCTACGGCCCCCGTTTCCTGCACTCCACCGGGCAGTTGCACAAGGGCGGACCGGCCGGCGGGCTCTTCCTGCAGCTAACGGCGAAGCATAACGAGGACCTACCGATACCGGGCATGAACTACACGTTCGGTACATTTGCTGACGCGCAGTCGCTCGGCGATCACCAGGCCCTGGTCGCGGGCAAGCGCCAGGTGGCGTGGTTCGACCTTGGTGGAAGCCCTGCGAAGAAGCTTGAAGAACTTGCCTCGACCATCGCCTGATTCGAAGCACAACAACAGAATCGCAACGAAGATCTGATTAACACGCGATGCCCCACGCCATCTTTCCATCGCCCCGGATCGGTCGTGACGGCCTGCCTGAGCGCCGCGCGGCATGGCGGGCTGCGCGCGAGTCCCCGGGTTAATTTCGGAGGGGGTTGCCCGCTCTAGTTCAGCTTTGGTGCCGTGTAGGCGTCGGCCGCTTCGACCTGCCCGGGCTGCAGCACCCTGAACCGCTTGCGATAGACCTGCACGCGATAGCGGCCGGCGTCTACGACGAACACGCGGAACTGGTCGTCGACCCGCACCGCCGACGGCTTCCAGAAACGCTTCTCCCGGTCGAGGTCAACGATGTGGTCTCGCCAGCGGCACATGTCCGGATTCGCCATCAGCTTGTCGGCGCCGCGCTCCGTCATCGGGGCGTCGCCAACGAACGACTCGACGAAGATCCCCCTCGGATTGAACTGGACGACGCGATCGTTCCCGCGGTCGCACACGTAGACGTCACCATGCGCATCCACCGCGACGCCGCTCGGGCGATTCAGTCGGGGAAGTCCGCGCCCCAGGTGATCAAATGTCTGGGAATGCTTGCCTTCCGGCGTAAAACGTTGCACCCGGTCGTTGCGCCAGTCCGCCACGAGCACGCTGCCGTCAACCGGGTCGACAGCCACACCCCACGGGTAGTTAAGCTCGCCAGGTCCGGTGCCGGACTTGCCGAAGCCGCGCAGGAACTTGCCATCCCGCGTGAAGTTCTGGACGCGCCCGTTCCGGCTGTTCACGACCCACAGGGTGCCATCCGGGGCGTACTGGATCCCGGCCGGCGCGTTGAACTGGCCCGCCCCGTCGCCCGCCTCGCCCCACCAGCCGGTGGTCTCGCCGGCGGTGGTCATGACCACGACCTTGTTGGCGTGCTCGTCGGTGAAGAACAGCGTGCCCTTGCGGTCGGAGTCGCAACAGACGGGCGAAGGGAACCGCTCGCTTCCGATCACTTCAGGTTGACCGTCGACGGACGGCAACAGGTTGCGAGGGAACTCGTCCTTCATGTTGCAGACCGCGAAACGCACCCGCGGATACTGGAGACTGGTCACGACCCACTTGTTGAGCACGTAATACCAGTCGTCGCCGCCAATGCCGATATCGAGCGCGCCGTACAGGCCGTCGACTACCAACCGCTGTCCGAACACGCCTTCGAAGACATGGCCCATGCGCAGCAGGATCGGATATGGATCGCTCTGCCGCGTGGCCAGCGCCATGCTGTCCGCGTTCCAGCTGGCCGGAAGCGGCGGCCCGCCGTTGAATCCAGCATGCCCTCGCAGTTCGGTGCTTGAAGCCATGTCAGATCAACGCCCGGCCGGTTGCAGCATGCCGGCGAACTTCTCAAACCTGCCGTTTACGACCGGCTCCGGGGGCACCCCGAACCAGTCTTCGATCACGGTGGAGTAAAGCGACCGGAAGTCGTTGTTGAACTGGAGATCGCCGCTCAGCTGCGCGCTGGGTTCGAGTGAGGGGTACTCGGCGAACATGCCGCCCTTCACCCGGTCGCCGATCATGAACGCGCCCCCGCCCGAACCATGGTCGGTCCCGTTTCCGTTGTCGCGGACCCGCCGCCCGAACTCCGTGAAGACCATCATGATGACGTTGTCGGCAGCCTGGTGGGCCCGCAGGTCGCCGAAGAAGTCGCTGACGGCACGCGACATCTGGGTCAGCAGGGCGGTCTGGGTGCCTGTCTGGGCGCCGTGGGTGTCGAATCCGCCCAGCTGCGCATAGAAGATCCGGGTGCCCAGCCCCGCCAGGTGCACCTGTGCGATGGCCTTGAGGCTCTGCGAAAGCTGGTCCGTCGCGTACTCGACGGCCGGCTGATATCCGACCGGCGCCTTCTTCAGCATGTCCACCGCGGTCAGGGCGTCCATGCCTGTCTGGCCGATGTGCTCAAGCACGACGTCCGCCTCGTCGATCTCTTCGGGAACGTACATGCACGTGAAAGCGGTCAACGCCTGTCGCTGCCGTTCGCCGGGAAGCGAGGTCAGCAAGCCATACCGCTCAAGCTGCGAGACGGAAACTGCGGGCGTCCCCCTCAGCTGCATCGCCCGTGGCAGGCCGAGGCCGAAGCTAACGCCAGTGCAGACATTCTGCTTCTTGGGATCGAGCTCGCGGATCATCTTGCCGAGCCAGCCTTCTTCGACGACCTTCTCGGGCTGGGCGGTGTGCCAGATGTCCATGGAGCGGAAATGGGAGCGGTCCGGCACCGGATATCCGGTGCCCGAGATGATTGCTACATTCCCCCGGTCATAGAGTGACTTGATCGGTGACAGCGCAGGGTGCAGTCCGAACCGGTTGTCGATCTTCAGCACCTTCTCCTCGGCCACTCCGACCGTCTTGCGAAAGTCGTAGTAGAGAGGGTCGCCGTAGGGAATGACCGTATTCATGAAGTCGTTCCCGCCCGACAGCTGAAGGACTACGAATACTGGCTCCCTGGTTGGTGGCATCTGGCTCAATACCCCTCAATACCCGTGGAACTGCCTCTCCGCGATGGAGAGGGGCTACTTACTGGCTGGTCTATCCGAGCTGGAACTCCCGCGCTGATGAAATGAGCTGGAGCACGTAGCAGACACGATCCGCGAAGGCGGCGTCGGTCTGACCGGTCCCGGCATCGCTGATCTGTTGAAGGATCGCGGTGCGTGACTTGTTCGCCAGCGTGAGCGGCCCCATCTCGTAGAGACAGGCATCGAGAAGGCCGTCCGGCGTTTTCGATGACGGCCGCTTCCGCACGCGGTCGATGATCTTCTGGATGCCAGGTGCGCCGGAGTTGCCGAATCGCTCGGCCGCGAAGTTGACGCGCTCGATCAGGAATGCCGAGTCGATCCACTCGCGCCCGAGGTGCCAACCCTCAACGGTCGGCGGATTGAGCAACTCCTGGCCCATCCCGGCCGATGCAGTAGGCAGGCGATCCAGTCCGAACTCGTACGGGTCGCGGTGCTCGCCAGTCAGGACGATCGTGCCGGTCACCAGTTCGACGGGCCAGCGCACCCGCTTGCCTTGCGACTCCTTGAAAAACTTCGAATTGAACAGGTGTCGAAGGACCGAGCGTATCTCGTAGTTTGAATCGAAATACGCCTTCGAAAGCTCTGCTACGGCCGCGTCGTCGACCACGTCCGCGACGAAGAACCGGTAGAGGTTGGTTGCCACGAAGCGGGCCGTAGCGGGCTGCCGCGCGACGATCTCGACGATGTCGTCGCCGTTGAAGTTCCCGGTCTCTCCCAGGAATGTCTTCTCGCCATCGTCGTGGTCGTCGGCGCGGTAGACGAAGTTCGTGTCGTACCAGCCGTTCGGGTAGCGGGGGATCGTCTGGTCGATCGTCCATCCGCTGAAGGCGCGCGCGGCGCTGCGCACGTCGTCCTCGGTGTAGTTCCCACGGCCCATCGCGAAGAGCTCAAGGAGTTCGCGTCCATAGTTCTCGTTGACGGCATCGGCATGGTTGGTCTGCTGGTCGAGCCACCAGATCATCGCCGGGCTGCGTGACAGGAGCTGGAGCAGCGTCTTGAAACTGCCCAGCCCGTGGTCACGCAACAGCTCGAGATGGGCGCCCATCATGCGGGCGTTGTTGACCTTCGACGCAGCCGTGGCGAACCGGTTGTGCCACAGCAGCGCCACCTTCTCTTCCAGGGGCCGCGGGGAGTTGATCATCCGGAAGTACCAGCGCTTGGCGAACCACTGGTACGACTCCTCGTCGGCATGTTCGAGGTGGAACCGGTCGAGCAGGTCTTCGTCGGGCCGCTCATGGGCCTCTACCCGGAGCAGGTCCTCGACGAGCTGTTCGTAAGGTCGAGCCGCGAGCTCTTCCAGTTTCCAGGTGGGCGCCCCGAACGCGGCCCGCCTCATCAGGTGCGCAACCAGCTTGATATCGGTCGCGATCGCAGTTGTCATCTGTCTCTTCCTCTGCCAGCCCCCAGAGCCAGCCCTCAGAGCAAGGACGCCTGGCGCAGGATTATAGCCCGGCACCTCGACGACGGTCACAGGCCGTCGATCGGTGGTCCATAATTGCGCCCGCGTCGGTCCGGAGCCGGCAGGGTCCGAATGCCGGGACGCGCTACCGCCTGCGTTACTGCGGGCACACCAGCCTCGCGGGAGGACATGATCGATGCCGCTTACGTTCGATATGCCGCTGGAGAAGCTTCACACCTATGGCGGGCGCAATCCGAAGCCGCACGATTTCGACGATTTCTGGGAAGCCGGCCTGAAGGAGATGCGGGCGACCGACCCCGCGCTGGAGCTGCGTCCGGCCGGCTTCAAGACGGATGTCGCAAACTGCTTTGACATGTTCTTCACGGGCGTTGGCGGGGCGCGCGTGCATGCCAAGTTGCTGCATCCAAGGGGCGGCCACTCTGGAAAGCGTCCGGCGGTACTGATGTTTCACGGCTATTCAGGCAACGCGGGGGACTGGTACGACAAGCTTGGCTACGTGGCGCAGGGGTTCGTCGTCGCCGCCATGGACTGCCGGGGACAGGGCGGTCTCTCGGAGGACCGGGGCGGAACGGTGGGGCAGACCCTGCGAGGTCACATAATCCGCGGGGTCGATGGCCCGCCGGAGAAGATGCTCTTCCGCCAGATCTTTCTGGATACCGCGATGCTGGCCAGGATCGTGATGGAGATCCCGGAGGTCGACCCGGCGCGGGTCGGGGCAACCGGGGCCAGCCAGGGAGGCGGCTTGACGCTCGCCTGCGCCTCGCTGGTGCCGGCGATCAAGCGTGCCGCTCCCGTCTACCCGTTCCTTTCTGACTATCGGCGCACGTGGGAGATGGACCAGGCCAAGGACGCCTACCAGGAGTTGAAGGACTACTTCCGGCAGTTCGATCCCAATCACGAGCGCGAGGAAGAGCTATTCGCCAGGCTCGGCTACATCGACGTGCAGCACCTTGCGCCCCGTATCAAGGCAGAAGTGCTGATGACGGTCGGATTGATGGACACGATCTGTCCGCCCTCGACCCAGTTCGCCGCCTATAACAAGATCAAGGCGAAGAAGTCACTGGCGGTGTATCCCGACTTCGGTCACGAGGCGCTGCCCCGCAGCCCGGACCGGATCTTCCAGTTCATGAGCGGACTGTGAGGCGGGAGGAAGAGGGAAACCAGGAACGGGGCGCCGCGCAGAGGCGCAATACACCGGCATGCGTGAACCGGTCGCGGCCCGGGGCGCCGGGAAGCTCTTCTCCCGCGCCGGCAGCGCGAAGTTGCGGCCGGCCACGGGGGCGGTCGTCGGGATGGGCGAGCGGGGTCAAGGCGAGAGGCTCGTCGGTGGCACGGGAAGCCCGGGCTATTTCATGAAGGCAGCGATGCGCTCTCCGATGACCATGGCCGTCACGTTGGTATTGGCGCGGATGCAATCAGGCATGATCGAGGCGTCAACCACTCGCAGTCCTTCGAGGCCATGGACACGCCCCTCCGCGTCGACGACCGCAGCCTTGTCGGAGGCAGGGCCCATCTTGCACGTGCTCGAGATGTGATGGCTTGTCCTGACGATCCGCCGCAACCAGTCGTCAAGCGCTGCATCGCTCGCCAGGTCGGCCTCCGCGGGCTGTACTCGTTCCTGGATGATCTCCCGGTAGGCCTTGCCCTCGGCCAGCTTGAGGCAGATATGAACGGCTTCTCGGAATCGCCGTCGATCCTCCGCCTCTGCCAGGTAGTTGTAGTCCAGGAACGGTTGAACGTGCGGGTCCCTGGATTGCAGCCTGAGGCTCCCCGACCCCTTCGCCAGGTATAGAGCCACGATCATGGCGACGCCGATGGCGCTGCCCGGCGAGATCGTGTAGATACCTTTCTCGGGCGCGTAAGACATCGGATGGATGAACATGTCGTTGCGGAGCCGCGAGCCGGCAGCGGTGTAGCGCAGAGCGACCTGGATCCTGGTTGCCAGCGGCTCCTGCTCGAATCCCGGCCTGGTGCGCCAGAGCAGCTGGATCTGCGGGTGGTCCCGGAGGTTCCTGCCGACGCCAGGCAGGTCGAGCCTTACAGGCACTCCGACCGCCTCGAGTTCGGCGGCCGGGCCGACCCCGGAAAGCAGCAGCAGGTGGGGCGATCCGATCGATCCCGATGCCAGGACGATCTCGTCGCCGAACACCTTGAACATCTCCCCACCGCTCTCGACCGCCACGCCGATTGCGCGCCTACCTTCGAAGATCACTTCGGTGGCGAGACAGTCCGATCGGATGGTCAGGTTCAATCGTGGCCGGGCCGGCTGGAGGTAGGAAAGGGCGGTGCTCCAGCGGATCCCGTCGCGGTTGTTGAAGGGCGGCGGCCCTACGCCGGTGGAGTCCGGGTGGTTCTGGTCAGGTGACGCCTGGTAGCCGGTCGACAGGCAGGCCTCGTAGAACGCCCGCTGGTCGGGGTTCCACTGGGCCTCCCGCCAGCGTCGCACCGGCACAGCGCCGTCTGCGGCGTGGAAATCATCGTGGAAGTCGGGGTCGGCCTCGACCTTCCGAAAATAGGGCATCAGGTCCCGGTAGGACCAGCCCCGGTTGCCGGCGTCTTCCCAGCCGTCGTAGTCCTCGGGCACGCCTCGCAGGAAGATCTGGGCATTGACCGCGCTCGAGCCGCCCACCACCTTGCCGCGCGGCACCATCATGTGGGGCGAGGCTTCGGTCGCCCGTGCGTCGAATGCCCAGTTGTGGCGGCTCTTGTGCCCGAAGGCACGCGCCCAGATATCCCGATCGATCCCGTAACCGTGGCGGATCTCGATCGGGAGCCGCTCAGGTTCCGGATAGTCGGGCCCCGCCTCAAGGAGCAGGACTGAGCGGGACGGGTCCTCGGTCAGCCTGGCGGCCAGAATGGCGCCGGCGGACCCGGCGCCCACGACGATCACGTCATAGCGCATTCATCACCCCGAATCGCCTCAACGAGAGAGGCAGATAAAGTCCCAGTTTGTGGGGACCGGTTTCGCGGTCCGGCCCGGCAAGACCCATGGCAACAGCCAGGCGCCCATGCCTGCCGGGCCCGGGGTCAGATGGCCTGGGCTAGAATCCCCCGTGGTCAACCAGCGCAGGGCATCTGATGCGGGAGGTCGAGCATGAGCAGCGAGATGGTTGTGCTGAGGATTCTACACATCGTTCCCGGGGCCTTCTGGGTAGGCACCGCGATCTTCATGGCGCTGATCCTCGAGCCCGTAGCCAGGAAGGCCGGACCTCAGATCGAAGGCCCGCTGGTTTCGGCGCTCTGGCGACGCACGGGTCATATCATGACCGCGACCGGGGCACTGACGATCATCATCGGCTTGGTATTGATCGATCGAACGCCGGGCAAGGGCTACGACCAGCTGTTTGCCAACGGATGGGGCATTGCGATCGGGATTGGCCTGGTTACGTCCCTGATTGCACTCGTGGCGGGGCTGATGATCGAGGTCGCCGCGGCAAGCATGAACAAGCTTGCGGCCGGCTCTAAGCCCGGGACACCGCCCGCGCCGGAGACGATGGCCAGCATGGAGAAGCTGAAGACGCGCCTCCGAACCGTGAGTCGCGTGAACGCGGTGATGGTGGTCGTGGCGGTCGGAACCATGGCGGCCGCCAGGTTTGTCTAGCGGCTAGCCGTAAAGCGGGAAGCCATCGGTCGGGACGTCGTGGACCTCGAAGTTTCCGATTCCCTGCTCGGTAACGTACAGCTTCTTCGAACCCTCCGGCCCGAAGCAGACGTTGGTAGGCCCCGGTCCGGCGAGCTGGATCCTGTTGATCACCCTGCCGGACCGGTCGAGCACGGTCACATCGCCCTGGTTTACGGCTGCGACGTACAGGTTGCCGTCCAGTCCGAACTTCATTCCGTCCGGGCCCCGGAAATCGCCGGTCTTCCTGTCATCCCGGATGTTGGCAAAAAGCTTCCGAGGTCCGAGCCCGTCCGCCCGCACTTCGTAACGCAGGACGTTGCCGTCCTGGGTCGTGGCCACGTAAAGATGATTGTCGGGGCCAAACACGATCCCGTTTGCGAACCGCAGGCCGGCGTCGAGCCTCTGCACGCGACGCGTCCGGATGTCGATGCGGAAGACCTTGCCATCCACGGTGGCTTTCGCTCGCTCGGCCGGCTTTAACGCCCGCCAGTCGACGATCCTGATCCCCGAGTCGGTCATGTAAAGGTAACCGTCCGGGCCGAAAACAAGGTCGTTAGGGAACAGGAACGGCTGGTCGGGGCTCTCGCCCCGGGCGAAGATCTCGAACTTGCCATCGAGGGTCATTCGAAGCAGCGAAGGCGGATTGACCGACTCAGCCACCCAGAGAACGCCGTTACGGTCGATCGTCAGCCCGTTTGGCCGCCCCGTCCTGGCGATCACGCGTCTCGACTTCCCATCGGCGCTCAGGTAGAGCACCCAGCCACGGTCTGGGTGCATCTCGACCAGCGCCCAGTTGCCGTCCGGCAGCCGGACCGGCCCCTCCGGGTTCTTGAGATCACCGACGAAGATCATGGCGCACTCCGCGCGGGCAGCGACCATCTCGCGCCCGCAACGGCGGACATGATGCCAGAACCGGCAGGCCGACGACGAAACGACCTCCGGAACGGGGCCTCGGGTAGCCTCGGGCCGGTCCGGGTTGAGGTTGATGGTTGTCTGGCGCATGAACTCCATTGCTGTCTGCACCCTTCGCGTTCTCGGCGTTCCCTGAGCCGCCCGCCACCTCATTGAGCGCGACGGTCTGCCGTTCGGTGCGCCTTGAGACTTCGGATTGAACCCGCGGCGGGAGCTGGGCGATGATCACCGGGTCCAGAGTCGCCAGGCCCCGGCTGGAGCATTCGATCGCCCGGGCAAGCACGTTCGTCTTGTGCAGGATCTACTGCAGGAACTTCGACCATCCGCCGCCACGGCCCTCGGCTACGCTCTGGGGGTATTGCTTGTTCTTATCGGACTAGAGGATGACGACACCTAACCCTGGCCTGGCGCTCTTGAGCGCGTTTGCGGCCTTGATCCCGGTCATTCCTGGCCCGAGGTCGATATCCATTACGATGGCGCCGGGACGGTGCTCGCCGGCCAGCCGGACCGCCTCTTTGCCGGCGGCGGCAGTGCCTGCGACCTGGCCGGTTGGGTAGGAGCCCAGGGCCGCACGCAAGAGGTCGCGCATGAGCGGCTGGTCCTCGACGATCAGGACCCGAATCGCGCGCCGCGCCGGGGCGTCTGTTGCCCGGCCGGCCCGGGTGGCCTTCGTCGCTGGCACAGCCTCTGATCAGAATGGTGCGCCCGGAGGGCGGCGCAAGACGCGCGTAGAGCGAGCCCTTGATGATTCTTTCGACTCGCGGGGGTGATCCAATTGGCGCAAGAAAGCAGGAAGACCACAGGGCGGAGCTTCTGGGCGTGGGGCCTTGAGGCCCTCGAACCAACTGCCGCTCAAATGGCTTCTGCCGGCGCCGCGCTCGCGTCCCGGTTCGGAATGAAACTGACTGGCCAGGCGCCGCCGCGCCTCCAGGACGTAAAACTCCGGCGTCCGAGGCTCAAGCCCCCGGCCACACTGGCCGAATTCTGCGCTACCGGCAAGTTCGAGCGCGCCCTGCACAGCTGCGGGCACAGCTTTCCGGACCGCGTCAGCAAGTTTCGGGGCGAATTCGCGACTCCTCCCGATGTCGTCGCCTTCCCGCGTACCGAAGACGAAGCCGTGGCCGCCCTCGACTGGGCCTACTCTTCCGGGGCGGCCGTCATCCCGTACGGGGGTGGGTCATCGGTCGTCGGCGGAGTGACCCCGCCGGCGGAAGCGGAGCGGGTGGTGACGATCGACCTCACCGGGCTCAACCGCGTGCTGGAGGTCGACCGCGTCTCGCGGGCGGCACGGATTCAGGCCGGGGTGCTGGGTCCTGATCTCGAGGCACAGTTGAAGGCTCACCAGCTGACCCTGCGTCACTTCCCGCAGAGTTTTGAGTTCTCTACGCTGGGCGGCTGGATCGTAACGCGGTCAGCCGGGCACTACGCGACGAATCGGACGCACATCGACGAGTTCGTCGAGTCGATTCGCATGATCACCCCGAAAGGCATCTGGGAGTCGCGTCGCCTGCCCGGCAGCGGCGCCGGCCCTGACCCGAACCGGATCGTGTGCGGCAGTGAGGGAACGCTTGGCCTTGTCACGGAGGCGTGGGTCAGGCTCCAGGCGAAGCCCCGGTTTCGCGAGTCGGCAGGCGTGGCATTCGCCGGGCTCGCACCAGCCGCCGAGGCTGCGCGCAGGATCGTGCAGGCTAACCTGTGGCCGGCGAACTGCCGGGTGCTGGACCCGGGCGAGTCAGCCACCAACGCCGGTCTCACGGGCGCCCAGGCGCTACTGGTGATTGGCTTCGAATCGTCAGAAGTGCCGCAGGCGTCCCTGATGCGGGACGCCCTGGACATCGCGATGGAAACGGGCGGCAAGATCGTCGACCGGGCGGGCGACTCCGTGCCGGGCCCCGTCGCGCCCGGGCCAGTGGACCGCTGGCGGACCTCGTTCATCCAGATGCCGTACAGGTGGAATGAGCTGCTTGGTTTCGGCCTGATCAACGACACTTTCGAGAGCGCGATTACGTGGGACAGGTGGCCCGACTTCGATAAGGCTGTCCGCGCGAAGCTCGGCAGGGCAATGAGGGAGGTCGCTGGCAAGGGCGATTTGAACTGCCGCTTCACGCACGTCTACCCGGATGGCCCGGCGCCGTACTACTCGTTCACGTGCCCGGGGCGCCCCGGTTCGGAGGTCGGAATGTGGCAGGAGATCAAGGCCGCAGCTTCCGAAGCGATCATTGCGGCGGGCGGTACGATCACACATCACCATGCCGTCGGCCGCGACCACGTCGCAGGCTACGAGCAGGAAGCCCCGGAACTCTTCAGGGCGGCATTTCGTTCGATGAAGAGTTCGCTCGACCCGAGCGAACTTCTCAACCCCGGGGTGTTGTCAGGCAGCCGCTAACCGCGCACCGGGTTGCTCGATGAAGGCCCGTGTGCGGCCACAGCCGGATGCTGGGATCTGCCAGCTGCGCGCGCCCGCCGGCGCGGCGGCCTACTGCCCGCTCCGGGCGGAATCGGCCGCGGCCGTCAGTGAATCGATGATATGCAGCGGCACGATCGAGTCGTCGTTGGCCTTGAGTCGTGCCCATACGTCCCACCATCCGAGTGCCACAGCCGCCTCGTCGACAATCGCGGCCTGGGCGTCCGTCAGCAAGGGGCCGGTGAACACAATCTCGTCGGTGCGCGTGACCGCGCCCGTTACCCCTTCAACAAAGTACACCGCAACCGCCGCCCAGCACCGCCGCTTGATCTCCACCTGTCGAACGGTCAGCGTGGTGCAGTCGCGCAGCGAGATTTCGGACGGGACGCTGACCATCCAGCCGTACTGGAACATCAAACCGGCGGTCGATTCGACGACGCAGCGGAGGGCGACGGCGTCGGCCCTGTCTGGCGCCCAGGGAGTCTGAATGGGGCTCAGGGCTCCCCCCGGGATGGCGGCCCGGACCCGTTCGATTGCCTGCGCAGGTCCGACGGACACCCGTACCTCGGCAGGCGCGAAACTGACGCAGGTGGAGGGTTGCTTAAGGCCCGCGCGTTTGGGCCAGATCATGGCGCCCTGAAAGGCGGCGGCGGACACCACGCTCCCGGTATGCGCGTCAATCGCGACCACCGCGAACCGGAGGGTCACCGGCCGGCCGTCGGGCCGCCATGCGCCTTCGTACTGGACCGCCCAGATCGGCGTGTCCCCGGGCACGGTGCCGGTTGCGTCACCGAGCGCGAAGCCGTCGACGGACCAGCGCTCAAACGTGGCGAAGCTGGTCAGCCTCGCGATTGGGCTGGTCGGCGGCTGGCGCGCGCCGCTCGTTGCCGCGCGGGAGTTGAGGAAAGCCCGCGCTGACTCGGTCGCACCCGACTCTGAGATCTCGCCCAGGGAAAGCGGGTCATGCACCACGGCCTCCCGGACCGGAGTCGAGGCGTTCGTCAGCAACTCATCCGCGTCTCTCGAGCAGGCGCTGCCGAGAAGCGCCAGGACTGCAACAACGAGTACCAGACGGAACCGCAAGTGGCCCTCCGCAATCACTACGTGAATTCGTTTCGTGCCATTACCTCAACGATACAGGTCGGTATCAGGCTTCATATTTTGACGTTCAGATGAGTTCGGGGCTCCCAGCCGAGCAGTCGTTTCGCCTTCGAAAGGTTATGCTCGGTCTGGTCCTCATCGCCGGCAATGAACACCGCGTCGAAGCGGCCATGCCCGGTCTTTACCGCTTCCAGGGCGCCCAGATAGGCGGCGGCAAGATCTTCTTCGTCGGTCACGAATAGTTTCCCGGTTGGCCGCTCAGGTGGGGAACTACGCTCTTCGATCCACTGCTGGCGGGTGCGAGGTCCCGTGATCCTCAACGCCACGATGTTCATGTCGAACCAGCGGCAGAAGTACTGGCAGATCAGTTCCCCGAACCCCTTGGTGAGACCGTAGGCGCTCGGGGTATCGAGCGGGATCGCTTCCTCGGACGGGTACCAGCTTCGGGCGCGATGGTGCACGCTCATGGTGCTGGTGTGGACACCGCGCTTGATCCCCATGCCCTGCGCGGTGTAGAGCAGCAGGTGGAGCCCGAGCGTATTTACCTCGTAGTTCTCCGTGATGATCTTGATCGACTGGTCGGTGCTGCTGCCCCCCTGCGGACTCTTCATCACCATGTTGATGAACATGTCCTGCCCCTTGAGCGCCTCTGCCAGCGCCCGGGGGTCGGTTATCGAGCCCTCGACGTATTCGACGCCTTCATGCCGGGGCGGGCGAACATCCAGCACCCGTAGCTGGTGCCGCCTGCTCAGGTACGGGGTGACGAACGTTCCGACGTGCCCGGAACCGCCGACCATGAGGATCTTCATTTCTGGTTCTCCGACTCGCTAAATCTTCACGAAGGCCGCAGAATGTACGACCGTGCCCGGCACCAAGGATGGCCGGAACTAGGGCTGGAGGGGAGTAATGCTTCGAACTATGCTTCGTAGAATGTTTGGCGCAGCCATGTTAAAGGCAGGTACCTTTGAAGAGGTAGAAGCCGATTCTGGGGCCACAATCCAGGCCGTGCTGATCGTGGTCGCAGTCTCAGTCGTCACCGGTTTTGCTGCGGCACAGATTAACGACGGCGGCATCTCGGCGATAGGGTTGGGGATACTCACGGCTCTTGCAGGATGGGCGATGTGGGCGGCCATCACCTACCTCATCGGCACCACCCTGTTCAAGACCAAGGAAACCGAAGCCACCTGGGGCCAGATGGCACGCGTGATCGGGTTCGGACAGACGCCGGGACTCCTGCGAATCCTGGGCTTGATTCCGACCATCGGTAGCGCGCTGTACCTGATCGCGAGCGTATGGCAGATCGCAGCGATGGTGATCGGCGTCAGGCAGGGCCTCGACTACACATCAACCTTGCGGGCAATCGCCGTCGTCGTGGTCGGTTTCATCCCGTACGCGCTCTTCCAGTGGGCGCTGATCACCCTGGTTGGTAATGGCTGAGATCCCCTTCGTAAGCGTCGACCAGATGAGGGTGGCCGACCGCCTCATGGTCGACGCTTACGGGATCACGCCCCTCCAGATGATGGAGAACGCCGGCCGGAACGTGGCCAGGGCGGCCAGGCGTCTCTTCCTTGGTGGCAATCCTGCCGGCAAGAAGGCGATCGTGATCGCAGGCGTGGGTGGCAACGGCGGCAGTGGCCTCGTTGCCGCCCGCCGCCTCATCACGTGGGGCGCCCATGTCGAGGTGTGGCTCTCAGCACTCCGCGAAGACTACGAACGGGCTGCCGACCACGAACTCCGAATCCTGGAGGTCATGCAAGCGCGGATTCGCGGGCCCGAACTGGCCCCGCGCTTTGACGGAAGCGTCCTGATCGACGCCCTGGTCGGCTACAACCTGAGCGGCCCTCCCAAGGGCAGGGTCGGCGAGTTGATCCGTGCCGCCAACGCCAGCGGCGTGCCGATCCTTGCGGTCGACGTCCCGAGCGGCGTCGATGCCGACAGCGGCGAAGTCCACGACCCGGCGATCAAGGCGGCGGCGACGATCACACTCGGCTTGCCGAAGCGAGGACTGCGCCACGGGGAGGCCAGTCGTTACGCTGGAGACCTCTTCGTGACCGATATCGGGATCCCGCCCGCGCTGTTCGCCCGCCCCGAGGTGAACGCGAAGGTGGGAAACATCTTCGCGGAACACGAGATCCTTCCCGTTGCTCAGACTTCGGCCGCGCCCGCAAGCCAGGACGCGACCCCGCGCCCGCGCGGCTTTTCCAACGGCCAGTCCCTGGTCCCGTCGAGCAGCCGGAAACCAAACACCTGACGGGCATGCTCGATGTCCCGACACCTCCCGCGGTTGTCGGATACTGCGAAAAAGATCTCGAAACGCACCGCGGGCTGGGCATCTGCACACCTCTAAACCAGCTGGGCGAGGTCCCGATGGCTGCAATCGCCTGGCACCTGGCGAGGGCCCGCCGGCCCGTCCTCCAACGTGACGCCACCAATGCGGAGCCAGATCACGGACAGCCCGCAGTCCAAGCGCGCGACGATGGGTACCATATGTCCCGCCCGGCTTAGCCGCCGACGCGCTCAGCCGGCCCTATGGCCGGGAGCACGCGGCAAGCTCATGATGATCACGTAACGACCATGTGCGGAAGATTCGTCCTGATCAATTCGTCCGACCTGCGCATTCGCTTTCGCGCCATTGTGCAGGAAGGCCCGGACCGGGCGCGCGGCTTCGACCCCGTTCTCCCTGGCGACGACCGGTTGGTAGCCCGCTACAACATTGCGCCAACGCAGCCGGTTGTGACGGTGACCAACACCGACGGGCTGCGTCGTCTCGAATGGATGCGCTGGGGACTGATCCCTTACTGGGCAAAGGCCGGCAGCCTGCCGCGCAACACGATAAATGCGCGTGCCGACTCCCTGGCCAGCTCCGGACTGTGGAAGACGCCCCTGAAAAAGACCCGGTGCCTGATCCCGGCGGACGGCTTCTACGAGTGGGAAGGCCCGAAGGAAGCGCGGCGTCCCCGTTTCATCCAACGACGCGATCGCGCCCTCTTCGCCTTTGCCGCACTGTACGACAGCTGGAAGGACCCGACCGGGACCGTCATCAGGTCGTGCTCGATCATCACGACCCCGCCAAACCAGATGATGGAGAAGATCCACGACCGGATGCCGGCCATGCTCAGCACCGAAGCCGAATCACTGTGGCTTGATCCGATGTCCGAAGACCCGGACCGCCTTGCGGCGCTGCTGGTGCCGTATCCGTCGGAGGAGATGACCTCCTTCGAGGTTTCCCGGGCGGTGAACTCCGCCGCGACCGAGTCGCCGGAGTGCATCGAACCCGCCGGCCAGGGGCGTCTAATGTGAGCATCGGCGAAGAGACCCTGACCAGGCCGGCGCGTGCGGAAGACGCGGAGGAAATCGCAGACGTTCACATCCGTTCATGGCCATGGGCGTGCCGCGGGCCATGCGGCCGGCCTCGAGCGCAACACCCGGGCGAGAAGGTCTTGCGAGGCCGCAGGTTGGCTGCCTGACGGTAAGAACCAGCAGCTACAGATCGGCGGCGCCGAGCCGGTCGAAGTCAGGTACCAGCATGCTATGGACGCCCTGAGCGGTGGCGCGGCGCCTCGCCCGGTCAGCGCGGCATTCAGGCTTTGCTCAGATTGACCCTGGAGCGCTCTTCCTGCAGGAGCCGCACGACTTCTGCTTTTCGGGTCCCCCAGCCGCGATTCATCGCCTCGATCATGTTCTGCTCTACGGCGGCGCCAATGTGCAAAGGGACCCCGTACTGACGCCCCATCGCATTCGCCAGTCCGATGTCCTTGTGCGAAAGGGCCAGTGTGAACGTCAGGGCGTCTGGCTCGAAGTCGGACGTGACGGGCTGCGTCTTCCAGCGATGCAGGGGCGGGTTCTTGGCACCCGCGCTCTTGGAGATCGCATCGACGAGGATCTTCAGCGGGACTCCCGCCTTGACGCCCAGGGTAAGAACTTCCGCCGCGCCGTGCTGAATGATGGCGCTGAAGAGCTGGTGAGTCAGCTTGCAGACGGTGCCGTTGCCCACGCCGCCGCAGTACACGACCTTGTCGCCCATCGCCTCGAGCACACCCCGTATGCGATCGAATGTGGCCTCGTCGCCACTGGCCATGACACAGAGGTCTCGGGAGATCGCACCGGGTACCCCGCCGCTCACCGGGGCGTCGATGAACTGGATGCCCTTGGCTGCGAATGCGGCGTGGAGCTTGCGCACGACCTCGACCGAGTTGGTCGAGCAGTCGACCACGACCGTGGAGGGCTCAACCGCCTCGATCAGGCTGCCGCCGCCGAGGCACACTGCCTCGACGTCCCGGGGCATCGGCAGACACATGGCGACCACTTCCTGGTCGACCGCGGCTTCGGCCGGTGTGGAGGCCCAGCGTGCGCCAGCCTCGAGCAGATTGGTGGCGTTCTCCCGTCTGATGTCGTGCACGGTCAGCTGGTGGCCGCCCTTGAGCACGTTCGCTGCCATGGGATTACCCATACGCCCAACGCCGATCCATGCGACTTTCATGGCCTGCCTCCGGTACCTGAAACCTGCGCCAGGGCGTCTACCGGGGCCAATTTAGCACGGGCTGCTACCGCTTCCGCAGGGAAGGCAGTACCTCATTGCGGAACCGGTGCAACTGCGTCTCCTGCTCGAACGACGCGAAGCGGAGGATCACGCCGTCGGCGCCGGCGCGGGCATACTCCATGACACGTTCGGCGACGCTCGCCGGTGATCCGAACGGCCCCCAGCGATCGCCCCAGAAGTTGAGCCCGTAGTACGCCTTGATCCAGCGGTCGCTCTCGGCTGCCGCGGCTGCGGCATCGTGGTTCAGGTTGACCGTCATGTAATAAGTGGACCTGAACACGGCAGGATCCCTGCCCAGCCGTCCTACCTCGTCCAGCACCCGCTTTCGGACCTCACCGAATGCGGCGGGAGAGTCGGTGATCGAGATCATCCCATCGGCCAGCTCGGCCGCTCTACGGTACTGTCGTGCGCGTCCCTCACCGGCGTGGCAGGCGAGCAGGACAGGGATCGACGGTCGCTGAGAGGGGCGGAAGCCGATCGCAACGCCGTCGAGATCAAAGTGCTTGCCATGAAACGAGACGGTCTCTCCCGCCCACAGCCGTTTCGAGACCGCAACCACCTCCGCCAGCCTGGTCGCACGCCTGGCACGATCTACGCCTGCGTTGGCCCATTCCGCCTGTTGTGCCGGCGTGAACGCTCCCCCGACGCCCATCGCGAGTGTGAGGCGCCCCTCCGACATGAGATCGACCGTAGCTGCCGCCTGCGCCAGCAGCACCGGATGCCGCAACGCGCCCAGCAGCACGGCCGTCCCCAGGCGGGCGCGTGTCGTTACCGCGGCGATCGCTGCAAGTACGGAGAGCGGCTCCAACCTGGGTTTCGCGGTGAGGCTGTCACCGACCCAGATCGAGTCGACGCCAGAGCCCTCGGCCAACCGGGCCAGGTCGAGGAGTTTTCTCGCCGGCGCGGGATCCCCACCCGACAAGAGGATCCCTCTGGTTGGTAGGACAACTCCGATCTGGAGAGGTGCCTTCATGGCACGGTCCGCGTAGGCAGGGAGTCTTCAGGTGCCCGCGCGAGCGCCGAGGCGCCTTCCCTCAGTAGCTCTGCGGCCCTGCCAGGGGACCGCTGTTCTAGCACGACGAGGTCTTCTCGAGTGTCGAGGTCCAGTTCAAGGCCCGGTAGCCGTAGCACCACGTGGGCGATTCCGAGGCCGGTCAAGGATTCGGAGTGCGTCCGGAAGCTGTTTTCACCCAGGCGGAACTGGATCGCGCATTCCCTGCGGACCAGCAGTCCATTCGTCCCGGCATCGTGCCGATCCGGGACGATGACCGCACGAGCCGAAGCGGCACGCTCAATGAAGGTCTCGATATCACGCCTCGTCACGATGGGAAGGTCCGCCGGCAGGAATGCGAGGCACTCTGCACCCTCGTGCTGACCAAGGGCGAATTCACGACCCAGGCAGCGATTGAGATCCTGGCCTTCATCGGCCCGCCAGAGCGCACCGTGGCGGTCGCAGAGACTCCTGACGGCTGGATCGCCCCCGGCCACCACGACGTCGGCGTCCCGAATGTCCCCGAGGATCCCGAGCACGTGGTTCAGCATCCCGAGGGCCAGCGCGGCGCGCTGTTCGTCGGGGAGCGCGCCCCGCAGCCGCGACTTGCTGGCGAGCAGCGGCTTCATAGGAACGATGACGCGCGTCTTCATGTGCTCGAGGCGATCAGGTCCAGCACGGCGCGGCCCAGGGCGACGCGATCTTCATTCGAATTCATGAGCGTCTGCGCGACCACGGGTGTGATGCCGAGCCGCCCGATCTCTTCCTCACGGTGCTCGTCCGTCCGATCGATCACCATGTGCGTGCAGAGACCAACGTAACGGCGGGCCACGGCCACGCAGCTGGGCGGCTCGCCGCCGATCTGGTCGAACAGGCGCGCGGCGGGGCCCTTGACCGCCCTGTCGCCGATTATCGGGCTGATCGCGACCCGGATCCCGCGTATGCCCTTCAGCGCTCCCGCAACGCCGGGTATCGCCAGGATCGGGTCAACGCTCAGGAACGGATTGGAAGGTGCGATGACCAGGGCATCGGCCCGCGCTACCGCGAACTCGAAATAGGGCGAGGGCGTGGCTCGGCCCGCCCCTTTGAACTCCAGGCTGCGCACCTCGGGCTCGCATCGGTGTTTTACGAAATACTCCTGGAACGAAAGTTTTTCCGACGGAGTATGAACTATCGTTCGGACCGGGTTGTCGCTCATTGGAACGACCGCGTGGCGCACGCCGAACCTCTCACACAGCTCGCGCGTGACCTCGGAGAGCGTATGACCCTCTCGCAGCAGGTGCGTCCTGCGAATGTGAACGGCGAGGTCGAGGTCGCCGAGTTGAAACCAGGTCTCTTCGCCTGCCTCCTTGAGGCCCTTGAGCGCAGCAAAGGTGTCGCCGGCACGCCCCCAGCCGGTCTGCGGGTTGACCACGCCCGCCAGCGTGTACATGACCGTATCCAGGTCGGGCGCGACGTGCAGGCCGTGGAAGTCATCGTCGTCCCCGGTGTTCACCACCACGGTCAGCTCATCGGGCGGCAGGTTCCTCGCCAGGCCGAAGGCGAGTTTTGCCCCGCCGACCCCTCCGGCAAGGGCAACTACTTTTGGCATTTGGTGACTCTATCATTAGAGGTCGGCCTGTCGTGCCGTCGGCGCCGCCTGGAATGCCGCTCGCCGGGCAAGAGAGACGGTGCACGCCGGCGGCTTGGCCATTGATGGGCCGCGCAACGTGCCGGGCTTACCCGCCTTACATGCGAGCCAGCTCTACTCGCGCAACGTCGCAGACCTGCGCGAGCGCGGTCAGGGTGATGGAGGCCCGCAGCGACTTGGAGACTTGCCAGCCGACGATGTAGCGGTAGGAGGCGTCGATCACGAACGAGACGCAGGCAATGCCGGACCAGGTACGAACGCAGGGCAGGTCGGCGACCCACAGGCGGTTCAACGCAAGGGCGCGGATACCTGCCCCTTCTTGCCATCGCTCCATACTCTCAGGGAATGGAGTCTCCACCTTCCCCGGGGCGGTTCAGAACTCACGAATTCGCTCATGGTCCTGGCGGCCCGACCATCGGCGTGGTGTAACTTGGTAGGCGAAGCGGAGGTCGAACTAAGTGACCGCGTCACAAATCACCGTCTACACGTCGAACCTCTGCGGAACCTGCCAGATGGTCAAGGCATATTTGCGGCTACTGGGCAGGGAGTTCGTGGAGAAGAATGTGTCTTCGGACCTGGAGGGCAGGGCGGAGCTGGTAGGGATGGGGTACTACTCGACCCCAGTGACCCGGATCGGCCGTACGACCCTGGAAGGGTTCGACACCGGGCGGATCGACCGGGCTCTGGCCGAGCTCGCAGAGTGAGGAGGACAGATTGGTAGCCACTACATCCGATCCGAAGCTGGACTTTGTCCTCACACAGATCGAGTCGATGGTCGCCTCTGAAGGCGGCAGCTTGAAGCTGCTCGACTACGACGAGGGCACGCTGCGGATCGAATACACGCCGGGACTCAACGAGGAATGCCCGGAGTGCGTACCGACCCACGACCAGGTCACTCAGTTCCTGACGGCGTCGCTGAAGATCCACGCGCCGTACGTGGAGCAAATCGAGGTCAAGTAGAGCCGCTCGGTCTAGCTGGGAATGAAACGGCCCCGGGACACCGGGGCCGTTTCTGTTAACCGTAGATCACTTACCTACCAAAGCCGCCGGGAGGCGGTCCGAAGCCGCCGCCCCCTCCTCCGCCGGGAGGCGGTCCTCCGAAGCCTCCGCCTCCGCCTCCGCCTCCGCCTCCGCCTCCGCTGGGCTGCTGTGGCTGCGGCTGTGGCTGCGGCTGTGGCTGCGGCTGTGGCTGCGGCTGTGGCTGCGGCTGCGGCTGTGGCTGCGACGGCTGCGA
>Ga0194121_10001513_pt1 | contig 39247 bp, 38 predicted proteins | sample TA2MahCa50mmetaG_FD_148609 | JGI IMG/M metagenome (GOLD analysis project Ga0194121, IMG submission 148609) | Freshwater microbial communities from Lake Tanganyika, Tanzania - TA2015020 Mahale Deep Cast 50m | ecosystem: Environmental > Aquatic > Freshwater > Lake | place: Tanzania: Lake...
TGGCAGTTTGTTTTGCCCGTATTGTTTCAGCCGGAGAGTTACCTCTGTATTGCTCAAACCGCGCTCGCTGGAACGCAGTTCTTTAATGACGGCTAATGATGATTTTGTATGCCAAGGCGTACTCATAATTATTTCAAAAGCTCATCCATCGAAACTCCAAGCGCATCAGCCAATTTTTGAATTGTCGCAAGGGTAGGATTTTTCTTACCATTCTCAATATTACTGATATAACCCCTATCAACATCTAATGCTCGCGCAATATCACCTTGCGACATCTTCTTTTTGGCTCTTATACGCCTCATGTTTTGGCCTAATTTTTCGGAAGCTGGATTCATACTTTTGTAACTTTTTTAGTAACTGCACCAACAAAGAGCCGATATGCTTTATGATCTTCTTTTTTGTAAATATACGGAATTGCCAAAATAGTTTTGCATTTTGAGCAAACTAAATTCGGCACTTTGTTAATCGAGAGTTTTTGAAAATTTGTCAAATTTTCTGGCGCAAAAATTCTATCCAAGTAAAGACGCTTCAACGGGCCGGGGCCGTCTTTCTGATAAACAAGGATTTTTGCGCTACAATGTTCACAAAGAACATTCAAAAACCGAGAGTATCCGCCTCTCGACTTACGGCATTTATCTGATTTGAAATTAACAACCATAGATATTCACATTTTAGCACTTGTTATATTTACAGACAATGTTATACTAAAGTACACTATGGTATTTTCTTCTTTTGTAGCCGCCGAAAAATTTTTGCGAAGCCCAAGCGAGGGCGTGGCGGAAGGAGGGGGTTGGGGGGAGGAATTCCGCCACGCCCGAGCGTTCCGCCGAGCGAAGCGAGGCGGTCAGGTCAGGTTTCGTTTCTTGGATTTGTGTATCAGATTTGGCAAAATAATTTCAAAAGCATGCCCCGTTGGGAGCTTGCTCTCCTTCGGGGTTTGCGAGGGTTTTAATTCGGGAGCCAAAGAAGACAATACGAACTCATTTTTTGAAGATGAGGGTGTTCGCTCGCCCAGCCCCGCCATTGGCGGGGCTGGGCTTCGCTCCGCGACGGCTACGCCGTCGCTTTGGCGGGAAATGAAGCGGATTTTAATGCTTTCGGGGAAATTCAATTTTTTCTTTTTAACAACTAACAATACAAATTTATGAATATGAAAAATTGCGCTATTTATACTCGTGTTTCAACCGATAACCAAGCAGAAAAGGAATTTTCCTCTTGCGAAGCGCAAGAGCAGAAAATCCGGTCGTTTATCGCAAGTCAAAATGATTGGCAAGTTTTCAAAATCTATAACGATGCCGGATTTTCTGGCGCAATTTTAGAGCGTCCTGCTTTGCAGGAATTGTTAGCCGATTTGAAAAAAGAAAAAATTGATGTGGTTTTGGTTTATAAAATAGATCGGCTCACTCGTTCGCCGAAAGATTTTTATCAACTGATAGAATTTTTTGAGCAAGCAAAAATTGATTTTATTTCCATTACAGAAAGATTTGACACTTCCACGCCCGCCGGAAGATTGCTTCGCAACATTATGCTCACTTTTTCGCAGTTTGAACGAGAGCTGACAAGCGAGCGGACAAAGGACAAAATGTTGGAGCGTGCGAAAAAGGGACTCGCAAACGGCGGGCTAACGCCTTACGGCTACCAGCGAGAGGATAAGAAACTTATTCCGCATCCGAAAGAAGCGGAGGAAATAAAATCAATTTTTGAAACTTATATTGAAACCGGCTCAACCGCCAAAGCTTACCAAATGTTAAAAGATAAAGGAGTGAAAAATAAGTTAGGCAAAAATTTCTCTAAAACAAATATCGGCCATATTTTGCGGAATGTAATCTATATCGGCAAGATTTTGCACAATGGCGAAATATATCAAGGAATACACGAGCCGATAATTTCGGAGGAAATCTTTACCCTTGCTCAAAAAATTCATAAGGAAAAACAGAGAAATTTTAGAGTGTACAAAAATTTTCTATTCGGCGGATTGATAAAGTGCGAAGAGTGCGGTTCAAATATGACTTCTTGCTTTACGAATAAATATATCAGCGGAAAACTAAACCGCTATTATTACTATCGTTGCACCGCCACAATGAAGCAGGATTGGCAGGCGTGTTCGGTAAAGCAAGTATCCGCCGAACGAATAGAAAATTTTTGTTTGGAAAATTTAGAGCGTATTTCCGTTGATAAAAGCTATATTGAAAATCTTGTTTTTCGCTTGAACAACGACGAGCAAGCGGGGTATCACGCTGGATACGAACTAACGGACGGATGCTCTAAATTTTCCGCCGAAAACATTTCGGACACTCTAAAATTTTTCCTAAATGGACTCAAAACCACCAAAGGAATTGAAAGAAACCTTTTTGCCAAAAAATTTCTTTCAAACATCTTTTATTCCCCCGAAAGCATTAAAATCCGCTTCATTTCCCGCCAAAGCGACGGCGTAGCCGTCGCGGAGCGAAGCCCAGCCCCGCCAATGGCGGGGCTGGGCGAGCGAACACCCTCATCTTCAAAAAATGAGTTCGTATTGTCTTCTTTGGCTCCGCGGCCTGGATTCGAACCAGGGACATCCTCGTTAACAGCGAGGCGCTCTACCGGCTGAGCTACCGCGGAATGTGTAGTTCCTTGCACATAATGTGCAAGCGGAACTGCCGGCTATCATAGCAAAATTGCATTTCTTTGCAAAAATTCCGTTCCGTGCAGCACGAAAGGTTAGTCATGCGTTTCCACACCAATGATTAGAAAGGGCCGTCTTTGCTTTGGCGGCTTTTTGTTGTATGGTGGAAGCCGAATATGAATACGCTTAAGTTCTTTGAAGTCAGCGCTCTCACCCGCCGGAAACAAAAGGCGCAGTGGGAATATGTCATCCATTGGGCGACGCATCCAGATAAGGGAAGCACCTTTGACAGGCTGACGTTTCTCCTCCGCCTGTTGCCGAAACAACTTCTCTTCTTCCTTCTCGTCAATTGTCTTGGCTACGACGGCGTCATCTGCTATGACGGAAACTTGTTCATCGGTCACGTATTTTTCCAAAAGCACCGACGCCACTGGGGAATCTTCTCGGTATTCGTGTGGGAAAGTCACCGGGGTCAGGATTACGCGAAACGAATGATAGCCGAGTGTCTCCGCCGAGCGCACGGCAATACCCACATTGAGCGGGTGTATATTGGAAACGGCGGAAATCCTGCCATACAGCATATCGCCGAACTTGCGAAGGGGAATCAGCTCGGTCTTCCCTTTGCGGCAAAAGCTGGTGAGAAAAAGGGAGAGGCCATACTTCTGCGAGACGCCCCAAGTCGGGCGTCCCGTTGGATGCTCCTTTCTCGTATACAGAGAATATAGCCCGCAGGTCTTCTGCAGCAGCAGCCGCGTGCCTCCCGCACCGCGGCTGCTTTTCTTTGTTACCCCACACTCACTTTACCGCACCGTGAGTGCAGGGTATACTTTCCACGTGACAGTTAATTTGAAACGAATCCTCATAACCGGATTCGGGTTTATCGCGCTTCAGACACTCGTGCTGTTTCTGTTTGGGCAGCCACCGACATGCACCTGCGGCACTATCAAGCTGTGGGTAATGGATGTGCTCTCCTCGGACATGTCACAACATCTTTTTGACTGGTACACGTTCTCCCACATCATCCACGGCTTCGCATTCTATGCACTTCTCTGGTTGTTCTTCCCAAAACTCTCGGTCGGTATGCGTCTCCTTATCGCCATGGGGCTTGAGATAGGTTGGGAAATCCTTGAGAATACTCCATGGGTCATCAATGCGTATCGCGAGCAGGCGCTCGCGCAAGGCTACGTCGGCGACAGTATTTTGAATTCGGTGATGGACACCCTCTCCATGATGCTCGGTTTTTGGCTTGCCTTCCGCGTGCCGGTATGGGTAACAGTCGGCCTTGCAGTCCTCTTTGAAGTGGCTGTTGCGCTCGTCATCCGCGACAACCTCACGCTCAACATACTGAACTTCATCTACCAGTTCGACTTCATCCACGAGTGGCAGTCGAGCCTGCCTTCATAAAAAGGCGCCCTCGGGGGGGCGCCCTTTTCATTACGATTCTTCCTTTGAGAGCGGCTCGAACCAGTTCATGTTGCGGGTGAGGTACATCACGGTCGCAAGCAGAGCGAATGGGAGTAGCACGCCGAAGAGAAGCGCATAATCTTCGATTTGGAGCACAAAATACAGATAGCTGTAGAGCACGGCAAGAAGCGCGAATATCGGGAATGCCTTGCGCCGCCTTCGCAGAACGCACGCAGTACCGGTGATAAGGAGGACAGTCATCAACCACTCACTTTGCCGCACCGTGAGTGCACGGTATACTCTAAAAAAACCTATGCCACGTAACATACAAAACACACTTCTCGCGATAGCACTCGTTGCTCTTGCGGGACTTTCGTATGGGTACTACAGATTGTATGAGCAGAGAGACGCGCTTGAAACTAACATCGCATATCTCACGAGTACACTTGCAACAACGGAGAAAAACCTTGAGGAAATGACAAAAAACAGCCAGGGCCTGCTTGACGCGCTTGCCGCCGAACAGCAAAAAGCGGGCTTTCTGCAGGAACAGGCGAGTACCTATTCGCTCGCGGTCCAGCGGCTCTCCGGCACGGTGATGAATCTTGAAAAGCTCACCAAAACCGACCCACAGCTTTTGGCGAAGTATTCCAAAGTGTATTTCTTGAACGAGAATTATACGCCGGCGTCTCTCTCCCTCATCTCCCCCGCGCTGGTGTTTCAGGGCAAGGAGGCGTACTTCCACACGCAAGCGCTCCGCCACCTCAATGAACTCGTGCGTGCGTCACAATCGGCGGGCGCTGAACTTAAAATCATTTCCGGCTACCGCTCGTTTGAAACGCAAAAAGACCTAAAGTCAAAATACAAAGTCACGTACGGAAACGGGGCCAACACGTTTTCGGCGGAACAAGGGTATTCCGAGCATCAGCTCGGTACGGCGGTGGACTTCACCAGTGTTTCGCTCGGCGCCTCTTTTGAGAAGTTTGACGCCACGACCCCCTTCTTTTGGCTTACTGAAAACGCGCATATATACGGCTTCGTCCTCTCCTATCCAAAGCGAAATGCCTACTATATCTACGAGCCGTGGCACTGGCGCTACGTCGGCGTGGAGCTCGCGACGAAACTGAAAAACGAGAAGAAGAACTTTTACGATATTGACCAGCGGGACATCAACGAGTATTTGATGAAGATTTTTGATTAGAACTCATTTCAAAACCCGTCCCTGCCTGCGAGTGGCGCTCTCTGGCTACAACGTACTCGTCTCGGATTCAGTGAAGCACGGTTTTAGTTCCCACACGTTTAATCGTTAATGTCCGGATTCCTGCTTCCACCCGTTGCGTGCGGACCTGCTTGCGGTCGCGCGCAGACAAGCCCACACAGGCAGACAGGAATGACGGAGGGCCGCGCCGCCTGCCGAAGGCGGGCGCCATGTCCACTCTACCGTCCCATCCGGAGCGCCCGTACTGACTCCATCACCGCACCATGCAATTGCTTCGTCTCCTCCCTACCGCTCGCGCGGCCCATTTCGTTATGCGCCTCCTCGCCGATGCTCTGTAGCTCTTGCATCGCCTTAAAGAGGGCTTCGGGATCCGGTGTGCCGCCCACCGCGAGTGATTTTATCTCCGCGAGTTTGCTCTTCGCCTGTGCAAGAAGCTCGTTGAGGCGCGTAATGTCTTTGCCCGCTTTCTGTAACCGCGCAATGTGCTTTTCCGTATTCGCAACCTCCTTCTCTGCCGATTTGATGAGTTTTGAGACGGAGCCGAGCTGGCGGACCAATTCCACCCCACGGTGGATGTCGCCGAATTTCTCAAAAAATTCATCCATCGTCTCGCGTACGTCATCGTCTCCCTCGCCCGACTGAAGAGCGGTCCGGATGCGTTCCCACTCACCTTTCAAAGATGCGAGTTGTCCCTCCACCCGCGCGACGGCCTCAGGAAACTGGCTTCCCGCCTTGCTTTTCTTCAGCTTCGTGACAACCTTCGCAACCTTCGCGAACTCTTTCCCGACCTGCTTCTCCATCTGGGAGAGCCGCTCAAGCATGCCAAGCCGCTGACCTACTTCTCCGAGGTTCTGTGCCTTGTCCTGAAGCGTCTCCATCGCGGCCTCCACCTCCTCGTTAAACTTCGTCGCCGCTTTCAACTTCTCAAGTGCCGAAGCAACTTCAGTGACGAGCACTTCAACATCCGAGGGTACCGTGATACCTTTCTTCTGGAGCTTCGTGAGCATGCTCCGGATTTGCTTGAGCCCGCGTTCAATGCCAGAGACCATCCCACGTTTCATTTGTTTGAGTTGTTCCTCCTGCATCCGCTTCTCCTGCTCCTCGCGCATCTGCTCCATTTCTTCCTCGCCCGGGCCCTTAAAGCCGCCTTCACCACCACCGCCCATCATGCGGAACTCGCCCATGCTTGCCTCGCCGCGAGGCGGGCCGTCAAAGGGACGGCCCTGCGTGTTGCCTTCACCCATGAACGGACGCCCCTGCGGATTGTCCCAGCCATCTTTCATAAAGGGCTGGCCCTGCTGGCGGAATTCGCCTTCGCCTCCTTTTCGCATATACCGCTCCTGCATCTCGGGCATCTTCATGTCGGTCTGATGGCTCACTTCCTCGTTGTATTGACGCTCGTATTTCTGGCTGTATTCCCGCTTGTACGCCTCGTCGTTTTGCTTCATTCCCTGTTCCGGCGGCCGCCCTGCCGGCGCCGTGTCCTGCGGGGTAGGCAGGCCCATCATCTCCGGCGAACGTGTCTCGCCCACTGGCGGAGGATACTTTCCGCCCTGCGGTGGAGGAAGCATATGCGGCGGCTCGGTGCTTCCGCCTGAACCGAATTGGTAGGTGCCCACAGAAGGCGACGTATAGGTGGAACTTTCCGGAGGCGGATAATATTCTATCGAACCAGGCAGCGGTGGAGGGGAAGGCGCGATCCCTTCTTGCGCATACGCTTCTAACGCGCCGCACGTCGCGACGGCGGCGGCACCGACGATTGCGAGGGCTATCGAGATCATTTTTTTCGTCATAGACACTTCGCTATATTTTAGTGATGGAGATAGTATATCCCCACACCAATCCGCCGACAAGGCGGACTGGTGTGGGGATATACCTCTTGCGCGACCGCAGAAAAGCGTGTTATCCACAGGTACCCTTGACTGTCTCCGCAAGAGCAGTATGCTCTTCTCAATTTCACCGACGACAACGAAAAGAAAGGATTGTCTATGTACCTTGGTAATGTAAACGGACCGACGCTGGAAAGTGTCTTGGCGAGGATTGCGCCGGCGTTCCTTCAATCCGGCGGCGAGAGAGAGGATCTGGAAATGGACATTGCCTTTACCGAGCAAGAAACGCAACGCAACGAAGTCCGCCCGCTCAAACTGGACAAAGACGGAAAGCCGTATGTTGAGTTCGTCATTCAGGGGCAGCTCGTGAGACACTTCCTTGACGACCAGCCCACCCTTTCCGGCGACATCGCCGTAGAGCGAGATTCTTCGATCGGCGTCGCCAAGCAGGTCGAACTGCACCGGTGGCAATACAAGCTCGCTCCCATCGTATGACTTCTTCGACCCCGCCGCACGGCCACGGGCTGCACGTGCAGCCCGTTTTTTTCATGTCCCCCATGCGCTTGACCCCGCTAGAAGTCGCGAATACCACATAAAGATTTGACATGTATTCGAATCTTTCACATTTCGTTCGACATGATAGGTGTGGCTTCCTCAAAGGGCGTTCGGCGTTCTACTTCTAACGGGGTTGACTCCACAACCGGCCTTTGCTAGAGTAGAGCTATGCAACCGACGCAGAACGCCATGATGATGGGTATGATGAACCTAGCCTCGCTCGAGGGCTGATTTTTGCGTTGAACGAACTCACTTTTCAAACCAAAAACCAACCTTCGAGTGAAGGTTGGTTTTTCGTTTGACGAAACGGAAAGAGTCATCATCCGTTCCGGACGCGGGATGGAACTCGGACATGGTATCCGAGCGCACCTTGATCAAAACCCCTCTGACCTATGTCTATACCCCTCACCGAAAGATCTGCGGTTGAGAAAATAGTCCAAACCACTCCCGCTTTTCAATGGCCCGAATGGTTTCGACCGGAAACAGCACGGCGAATCAATTTCCGTCTGAAAAAGAATGGGAGGCGAATCCCGCTGTATTTTCTCGGCATCAAAGAGTTGAAGCCCGGGGCACCGAGCGGGCAAGTGGCCGTTTTGTCCGTTGACCCGCCAACGGAGAGTACTTCCGCACCTGTGAAGAAACACAACAAGCGGTTGCTCATTACCTGCTCCTACTGTGTCATCCTTGCTCCGATTCGTAGCGGGTACCGATTGGAAAACTGGAAAGTCCGGGGCGGTAAGACAACGGTTGCCATCCGAAAGCGGGTCGCAACGGTGGCGATCGTGCCGATAAACGGCGTGGAGCGGTTTCGCTCTGTTCCCCACTAACCCGCCGATAGTCGCGCTGTCTCGCGCAATCGCAACATTCACTGGTGCGATTGCGCGGACAATCTTTCTTTTAATTCATCAGCTTTTTGCAACCAAAAAAATGAAAATCACTAACCGAGAATTCACAACCGCCATGATGTCCGGCGCAACACACCTTTTTGAAGGCTGATTTTTGCGTTGGATACTTCTCACTAAACTAACTTCCAAAACAAACATCCGCCCTCAAAGGCGGATATTTTGTTCTTTGATATCTTTTCAGTTTGAGGCGAACAGAGCTGGCGCAAACCTTGTGCCTGCTCTGTTCGCCTCATTCACTCCATCATGACGGAGGTGAGGTGGCTGCTCGCCCGAGCATATTTCGGGCATTCAGAAATCAGAAACATATGGAAAACGTCAGAAGAATAACACGGGCACTTGGCGCAAAAAGACTTAGGCTGCCACCAAAGCTCCCCGACGGAGTGCAGGGGCTGAATAAGTTGTCCGAATCACTGGAAGCGCAAATGAGTAGGCGGAAAAAGATAAAGCAAATCACGCTCGCGCTCGTCACCGACTGCGGCGGTACAGACATCGGACGGTATAAACTCGCGGCACGAAGATGCTTCTACCCGCACCCGCTCGAAACGGTGGACTTCACCACCGAAAGTATGAACACGCTTCACGCGGGGTTCCTCACGGCGGCTCATGTCCTTTCAACGATTGACTTCTTTGGTCCACTCCGAGAGGGCGAACTCATCGGCGTCATTGATAACGCCGCGCCTCGCCACGGCACGGAAAATGGACAGAGGCTCCGTGGTGAGGGCCGGAAGCAGGATGGCGAAGAAATATACGCGCTTCGGCTCAAAAGCGGCGTGTGGATCGTCGGACCGAACGCTGGATGGAACTTCTTCTTCCTGAATGGTCAGGCCGCCGAATCGTTTTTGGTGACCGACACATCGGGGCGTTACACTCCGTTTCGTTCAATGGAGGTGATGATTCCGACGCTCGCGAAGGTGTTCGGAATCCTGCCAAACGACAACCTTGTCTTGACTCCCAAACAGCCTCAGGTTTCCGACGGCGCGCAAGGAGTGTTTGTCGCCGATTGGGACAGCCATGGCAACATCTACCTGGTCTCAACGATACCCTGCGACGAGTGGGTGCCCGCTATGAACGAAACCCGCGCGTTTCGTATCGGAAACAAAATCGCGCGGCTCCGTCATGTGAATGGCATCTTTGCCGGCAACACGGGGGAGCAGACGCTCACAGTGGGCAGTCTCCAGCTTAACGGCAATCCAGTGTACTACATCGTGGTCGTAGGCGGGAGCGCGCACGCAACCTTTGGACACCCGTCAGTGGGAACAAGGGTGGAGGTGGAAGAGTGAAAGCATTATTTTACTTCCTTCTCCTATTGCAGCTCACATGGACAGTCCTTGACGCCCGGAGAAAGCGGTATGGGTGGGCTGCAGTGAATTTCGCCGTAGCGATACTTCTCATTATCAGCTTGCTCTATTGGAAGTAAAGCGGTAGAGCCGTCTGTTTTTCACGCCCGCACACTTGAAAGAGTGGCGGGTTTTTCTTTTGCGTGCCATTGCGCAAAGGAAGAGATTGGAGTAGACTCCTGTGGTCTGGATCTTTTTCCGTTTTGATTTACCGGGGCCGTTGGTGCGCCCTTCCCCTAGAGTTCCCCACCTCCCAGAGGGCGGTCCGTCGGACCCCGGTCTTCTTCCGCCAAGGCTGCCACCTTGGTGGGGGGTTTGGGAGAGGCCGCGAGGCCTCTTGCGATCCCAGCGTCTGGGTGTCTGTTCGCGTCTTCTTTGCCTCTGGGTTTCCGGCAAAGTTTCTTGCGAACAACGCTCAGGCGCTGTTTTCTTGACAATACGAACTACGAAACCGATACAACATACGAAAAACCGGCGCCGCGCATGCTCAACCTTACAGGTTGAGGCACCTGTATAGAGAACGCTGCGTCAGTTTTTCGTATGCATTCTATTTTGTGTCAGCCGCACTAGACAAGATTACGCCTAGTGCTAGGATTTAAACCATGCAAAACATTGATGTGCCCGCCATAGCGCCACAAGGAGACGACGTAGGAGCTACTATGCACAGGCTCGCCGAAGAGCTAGGCTCTGTCGGAGATATCGATGAACGCACAGGAAACCTACTCTTCAAAACAATTGGGGATGCCACTTCCTTTAAAGAGTTCTGTGATGCACGGAACTTGCCGGTAACAATAGAGGAACGCAAAGGGGCAACACCTGAAGCTATGCGCTTCGCCATTCTCCCGAATGTTCCCGCTCCGAGCCCTGTAGAAAGGACAGAGTACTCTGCGACTACACCTGCTGTAGAAGAGGTAAGGACATCGACAGGCGAAACATTCAAGGGCCGTTTTGAGCGCGTACTCAAAGGACGCTTTGCGCAGGTACCTAAAGGAAAGTACGTCACAAAACTTCCCCCATTCACTTCTCTGTCGCTTATTCCAGCCGCGTCCTCCGAAGGAAGGCACAGCCTGAACATCGCTTTCTTCTACGCAAGCCCTCGAACCGGAAAGGATGTGAGCGTAACGTTCAGTCTTTCTGACGATGGAGTGCTGTTTGGCAGGATTCCCAACACCATCAACTTGACCAAGGACCAGCTTAAAGAGGAAGTGTTGCGCATTATGGAGGTAATAGACATTAACTTTTGGCGTTCTACTGAACTTGACGTACTCACCGAGTCTGATCCGGGTCCAGAACGTGGCCCACAAAGGCGGGGAGAAGGACCTGTAGAACAAGAACCTATTGACCCAGAACGCCTCAAAACGCTCAGGAATTTGGGTGGCGCTTTCGGCTTTTATAACCGAGGAAAGGGCTTCAATGGATATGAGGGTGTCTTGGTACCAGGGAGCGGCCATTCCGTCGTCGTTATAGATAACAAGGAACATGGAAATGCCGCATTCGTGGTACAGCTTCCCAAACGCGTTGAAGTCCCTCCCCAACCGGTCAGCAAAGCTGACAGCGACCGTATTCTAGAGCAGCATTGGAAACCCTTCTGCCTATCGGCACCCACTCGCCGCTCGCTTGCCGCCGTTGGAAACGGGTGGTCCACCAGGGAGATTGGCAAAAGCTGATTCGCGAGTTGGTTGAGCAGCTCTCCAACTAAGTATGGGAAAACAAATGACGGTGCTAGTGTTCGGGACCTTCGATGGACTTCACGACGGCCACCTGTTTTTGCTGCGGAAAGCAAAAAGACTGGGAGATAGGCTCATTGTCTCCGTCGCACAAGACGCTACTGTCGAGCGCTTCAAGAAGCACCCGCCGAAGCATACGATGACAGAGCGCATCGCCGCACTCCGTACGCAGGGCCTGGCAGATGAGGCTGTTGCCGGAGACATAGAGCTTGGCAATTGGAGTTCGGTTAAAGAATACCGGCCGGATATAGTGGCTCTTGGCTACGACCAAAGCGCGCTTGAGGAGCACCTCCGCGAATTCATAAAAAAGAAGGGCCTCCTCTCCACCCTTACCATCCTTCCCGCTCACGACCCCGACCGCCTCCACTCCCGCCTCCTCCGCAAAAAATAGCTCTCCCATGGCACTACTATAGAGTATTATAGTGTCTGAAAAAAGGAAGGAAAAACAACGGCCCCTCCTTCGAGCCACCGTGATACTACACAGCTGCTTTTCGCTACATGACGCGGCTAGGCAGCGATTTTCAACTCATTTTCATGACACGCGTGAGCTATTTTTTGTGGATTTTGCTTGCACAGCAAGCTCTCTCGCTGGGTCTGGTTCATTAATGCGTGGGCAAATTATATATATCTGCCTACCGTTTTTTATTTCTTTCCTTATGTGTTCGTAAACAACACTCCTTTCGTTTGGGAGAACTATTTTCGTGATAACGGGTTTGCGTCCGTTTCGCAGGTTGATGTAGAGGTCAGTCATTCCCCCTGCTTTGAGAGGAAGCACATGCTTGTTATCCCACTTGATAAGGTCGCAGTTGAAGTTGATGAGCATCTCAACCACTTCTTCCTGCTCCCCTACCGTGAGCCAATACAACCATCGAATCTGAACATAAGGTAATTTTGTTCCGACGTTTGACTCCCGTCGGGCAACCGTGGAGCCCAAAAATGTCAGGCGACCCTTCACGGATACGAATGATTCACGTCTGCTGCCAACCGCACTATTGCCAAAGAACCCATTGCCGCTATTCTGCCCCCATGACAACAAAAAACAAAGAAAAAAGATGGCGAAACCAAAAACCTCCTATCGGTTAATTCGTGCGAATTAGCCGACAGACAAAACAATAGTCCTGTGCTCTAAGACATTTGACGAATTGGGAGTATCAAGCCAGAAAGACGTGTGCTGTTTTATTCCCTACTCCCCATTCTCTATTCTCTTTCACATTTCGTAAATAACATCCTTTCGTTCTACGACAACTTTCCAGTTATTCCGCTTCGCGTGCGCGTAGAGCTTAGAGTTCGGATTGAAGCAGATCGGCTCGCCCACCAATTCCAGAAACGGAATGTCGCTTTCGGTATCACCCACTCCGATTGAATCCTTGAAGGTCAGTTCCTCCTTCTCCGCTGCGTGTTGAACGACCGCCGCCTTATTCAGCATAAACGCCTCCTCGGTAATTTTGCCGGTGAATCGGTCGGTCGGCCCCGTTTCGTACATCAGGCCATAGACCTTATCAAACCCGAGCCGTTTACAAAAATGGTCAAGGATGCCCTTGGGCGAGTGCGAGACCGCAAGCAGAAAATACTTCCTCTTTTTGAGGTCGCGGATGAGGTCGCGGGTGAAGCGGTACACGCGGTCTTTTTGCTCCGCCACCACCTCCTCACCGATGCGGCTAAAATCCGAATAGGCCACCCCTTTGATATTTTGCACGAACACTTTGATAATCGCCTGAATGTACTCGTCATATCCGCCCTTCCGGTCCATCCACGCAAATTTTTGGCGGGCAAAATCCTGCGCCTTTTGCTTGCTGAATATTCCCTCCTCAATAAAGCGCTCCACAATCTGGATAAGGAGCGAGGAGCGGAAAATAGTCCCGTCTATATCGAAGATTGCAACCTTGCGCATAAGTAACAATCTACCAATGTTGGTACGAATCTACAAATGCCTGCCAATCCGAGTCCTATTCGTATGCATTCGTAGCATTAGTTCATTCGCAGATTAGTACTTATTGTCACATCTTGATGACTTGTTCCCACGGCAAGCCTTTTTTGCCGAAGTGGCCGTAGGCGGCCGTTTGCTGGTACCACGGCTTACGCAAATCAAGGCGCTCAATGATGGCGAGTGGGCGGAAGTCAAAGTGTTTCTTGACAAGCGCGGCAAGACTGCGGCTTTTTTCATCTATCGCGTGAACCATAAGTGGGTCAATGTGGCCGATGGCATAGGCAACCGATACAAGACACTCTTTCGCGTAGCCGTTTGCCACGAGGTTTTTCGCGACGAATCGACACATATACGCGGCGCTGCGGTCCACCTTGGTGAGGTCTTTTCCCGAAAACGCTCCGCCTCCATGACAGATAAGTCCGCCGTAGGTGTCTACCATGATCTTGCGGCCGGTGAGGCCGGCGTCCGCTTCGAATCCGCCCTGTACGAAGGTGCCTGTCGGGTTGACGAGGACCTCGATGCCGGACAGGAAGCCCACGACGGGCGCGATGATCTTCTTCGTGACGGTATCTTCAACTTCGTCATGGCCCACCTTCTTGTCATGCTGCGTCGAGACGAGCGCCGCGACGATCTTGCCGTCATGGAAGGTGATCTGCGTCTTGCCGTCGGGCCGGAGCCACTTGATCTCGCCTTTCTCGCGCGCTTCCTGAAGTCGCTTGGCCATCTTGTGAACCATGACGACTCCCGTGGGAAGGTACTCGGGCGTCTCCTTCGTCGCAAAACCGTACATGATGCCCTGATCGCCGGCGCCTCCCGTATTCACTCCCTGCGCGATGTCGGGCGACTGTTGCATGATGAACACCTGTATGTCGAGAGGCTTGGTGTACCCGATGGAACGATATACTTTTGCCGCGATTCCCTTATAGTCGACCTTGGCCTTCGTCGTGATCTCGCCGCCGAGCACGAGGTGTCCGTGGCTGCCGAATGTTTCTACGGCGACGCGGCTCATCGGGTCCTGCCTGAGGCACTCGTCGAGGATCGCGTCAGATATCTGGTCGCAGACCTTATCGGGATGCCCGTTTGTAACGCTTTCGACGGTGTACGTCTTTCTGTCGTGGATGTGCACGATTGATTTTGTTAGCGATGTTTCGAGCTTTACAAAATCTGAGTCCCGAGGAAATGCTCATTTCCGAGGGATAAGAAAGTAAGACCCGAAACGTATAATAAAAATCTTCCTGCTAAGGAAGACGTTACGACTTGTATCTTCCCTTGCGGGCTGGATGGGGCACCTACCCCTCGCAAGGGTGGTTGCCGGAGGTTACATGCCGAGCCAGTTGCTCGTTCCCCTTCGTAGCCCGTTCGGGCGAAGGAGGGTACCCTCTCTCGTGATAATCGCTATTGGTTTGTGTCTGACATCATACATAACTACCGAGAAACGCGCAATGTGACGAGAGGCTTGACTTGTGGTTTTTACAGAGTAGGATACGAGCAGTGTTCACAACTCAATTCTGAAACCTGAAAAGACATGAGGAAGTTCTTCGCAGTAATGGCTACCGGTGCGACGATTTCGTTCAACCCGGCAGAAGAGATCCTGAAAAACCGAACCGCTGACGAGATTGTCGCGGCAGTGGTTGCCACGGCAAAGCCACTTCCAAAGGCGACGAATGCCCCGAGTGCCGGCGCGACTCTCTTTAGTACCCGACCCTCCGGTCTTCGGCAGACAAACTTGGTTGTTCTGGCGACACCCCCGCCAATCAAGCAGGGGGAGGCGTTTACGATAACGGTCGTGCCCGAGCCGGGACATCGAGTCGTTGGAGTCGCGCTCGTCGTAGAACGGGCACCACCGTCGGAGATTCCGAGAGATGCGCTCCGAATCTTCTTTGAGCAACCACTGCCCCCCCTTTTGCCATGGAAGATAACACCGCGGCTTCAGCTTGTGGTGGGCAGGACCGACGCGTATCGGTCAGAAGCGCCGGGACCCGCGCTCATTCTCCGGAGAAAGTTTTAGCCGCGACACCGCGGCAAAAAGGAGGCGTTTGGGAACACGTGCTACGCTGCAAGGCGTAGCACGATCTTTTTCCGAGAATCGTCAAGGTTACACACCTACAAACTCTGTATTCCGGCCGCTCCCTGCCGAACAATCCTTGGCTCTTCATCGACAAAGGAGATGAGCGTTGAAGGTTCTCCCCTTCTTCGCCCCCCGTTCACATAGACATCCACGTCCGTACCAAAATACTCTTTCGCTTCGGTTGTCGTCTCGGCCGGTTTTTCTCCCTCCCGGTTGGCGGAGGGCGCGACAAGTGGGCCGGTCTTTTTAAGGAGTGTTACGAGCCGCCGCGATTTCGGGAGACGAAACGCAAGGGAGTGCGTGCCGAGATGAAGATAGGAAGACTTTCTTGACGAACAACGAAAAATTACGCTGACCGGTCCTGGCCAGACCTTTTTTAGGAATACGCATTGGGTCGCGTTCGGCCGGACGCCAAACGCGGCAAGGTCTTTAAGTGACGAGACGAGGACGATGAAGGGCTTGTGGGACGTTTGTCGTCGGAGCTTGTAGAGCCGCGCTACCGCTTCTTTGTCCAACGCCCGCGCCACAATACCATAGAGGGTGTCGGTGGGAATAACCGCGATGCCGCCGCGCCGCAAGGCATCGACAAGTTTTAAACTTGTCATAGTGGAATGCGGAATATCGAATACCTAATACCTAATCTCGAAAAACGCTGAATTTGAGAAGTAAAAACTCTTCAAAATTCGATATTGAGTATTTCTCGATATTCGAGATTCGAGATTGATTATTTCGCTGTAAACCTCCCCTCTACTCCGAGGATCAACACATCCTCGCGGTAGTTGAATGTGGGGTCACCAACATCTTTATAGAGCACAGCGGTGTACGTCCCACCCGCGACCGTCGGCCTTAAGAGTTGAACCGTGCTGGCGTCTTCACCAACAAATACTTTACGCGCTCCGAGAATGTTGCCGGTCTTGCCGTCTTTCGTCTCCCGCACGGCAACCCAGATAGGCTCCGCCACACCCGTCACCGAAATAACCACGACATCGCCTGCGAGCTGGTCAATCACCTTGACTGCGAGTGCGCCAGAAGATGCCACAGTCGTAGCGGCTGATAACATCGGTGTTGTCGCGGCTTTCGCCTCTCCGGCAGTTTCTTTCTTTTCGTTTACTTTGGTCTCATTTTTCGCGGTTGTATCGAGAGCGGTCTTGTTAGTACCGGTACTCTCTATGGCCGCGGCGGTTGTGTCGGTGACGGGGGTTGAAATGCGGCGCGCCTGCCAGAACGCCCCGGCAAGAAAACCGACGATAAGGCCGATAATAAGCGCGGTGATAATTTTTGCGGAAGGATTGTCGTTTACGGTGGACTCCATAATAGTTAGAAATTATTAGTTAAAAGTTGATAAGCGAACACACAGTGTATTGTAAACAGCGGCGCTTCTTTGAACATATTTACTCACAAGGTCTTATGTGGCATAAATAACTCATGAGCGTACTACGAGCTCGATTCAAAAAGGACATCGTGTGTGAGTTTCTTCCGCCTAGTCGCCCGTCGAACAAGGTGATTATTTTCTGTAAAGGAATGCCGGGGATGCCACGCCACGATGAGATCTTGAAATTCTGGGCGAAGAAGGGATTTTGGGTATTTTATCCGCGCTATCGCGGAACGTGGGAGAGCGGCGGAGAGTTCTTGAGAGATTCTCCCGAAAAAGACATTCTCGACGTTATGGACGAACTCCCTAAGGGCTTCACCGACCTGTGGTCGGGTCGGTTCTATAAGCTATCAGCTAAAAGCTATAAGCTGTATATCTTCGGCGGCTCATTCGGTGGCCCGGCTGCGATACTGCTCTCCCGCGACCCACGCGTCACAAAAGCGGTTGCATTTGCCCCTGTTATAGACTGGGAAGCGCCGTCTCCTGACGAGCCGATGGACAAGCTCGGTGCATTCATCCCAAAAGGTTTCGGTCGTGCATATCGTTTCTCAAAAAAGAATTGGAACCGTCTTAGCCGCAACAAGTTCTACAGCCCGATACAAGAGGTAGATTCCATTGACGGCAAAAAGCTGCTCATCTTCCACGCGAAAGACGATGGTTCGTGCGATTACCACAGCACCAAGAAATTCGCCCAAAAAACCCGTGCGAAGCTCATTACCCTCCGCACCGGCGGCCATTTCGGTTTCTCAAAATCCATCGAGCCGAGATTCTATAAAGAAATCAGGAAGTTTCTGAAATAACATTTGTCTACTATCGGAACGGCCGTTTTGATAGTAGACAAAAGCGGGAGTGAGCCGTCTTTAGAACGGCTATGGGTTAATTCTTTGCGCGTTTTCTACTCTGAAATCACCGATTCGGGTACGCCGAAGTCCCGCGAGAGTCGCGGGGACGCGCAACCGGCGGCCGAGTTCCTCGGCAAGAGAGCGGATATAGGTGCCGGAGGAGACAGAGAAGCGAGCTTTGATGATAAGGTTGTCCTTCCCGCGCAGGCGGGAAGGACAAATGGCAAGAAGTTCGCACTGTGTCACTTCCATTTGTTTCAACGGAGGTTCCACTCTTTCGCCTCTCCTCGCTTTTTTATACAGCGGCTCGCCGCCGCGCTTCACGGCCGAGTATGCCGGAACCGGCAGCGTGAGTTTCCCCACCATCTCTCGGAGAACCTCTTGGATTCCCTCTGCACCCAACTCTACTATTCTCTGTAGTATAGTAGAGTCCGATTCTGTGCCAACGTGCACTTCTTTTACAACCTTTCCTGTACTATCGCCTGTGTCCGTTTGTACACCAAGCAAAATCTCCGCCTCATAGGTTTTATCGAGCTTGAGGAATTCCTGAAGCTTCTTGGTGTCGTCGCCCACGGCAACTATCATAAGCCCCGTAGCCATCGGGTCGAGCGTCCCCGCGTGCCCCATCTTTTTCACACCAAATCTCCTCCGCAAAATACGTATGCAGTCAAAGGAGGTAATCCCCGAGGGTTTATCTATGAGAAGAATTGGGTCCGTCAAGTTCATATAGTTGAGTGTATCAAGCAGGCAAAGACTACATCTGACTTGATAGCTTTACAAAATTTATAAACTTTATACACTTACGGTATGTCCCGCATAGACCGATTAGAGTTCAAAAAAGCGTTGTATAAGCTCCGGATGAGCGGTAGTTTTTCCAGTCAGGAAATAGATGAAGTGGAAAACATTTTCTACGGCAGTTTACACGAAAGCGGCCCGTCAGCAGGCATCAGCTCGTCGGAACTTGAGAAAGGCATTAGCTATCTGAAACGGCACCCCGAAAACCACCACCTCTCATCGCATGAGATAGAAAAACTTGAGGAGACAATGAAGCGCTATCTTTAAAACAATAACCAATCACCAAGATACCATAACCAACACAGCCGTAAGTTATCTCTTTGGTAATGGTGTTTGGTTATTGGTGTTTCCACGCAATGCCTTCACGGCCTGTATTGCGCGTCGGAGATGCCGGATGCCGAAAAAGCCCGCGATGCCGAGCGCCACAAGCATCAGCTTGGTCTGTAATTTCGTGCCCGAAACCGCGGCAATGGAGAATCCGAGCACGTTGGAACCCGAGGCGGCCGTAGAAAAGTTTGCGAATACGTCGCGTACCGATATGAACACGGTTATCAGAAACGCGGCAATAACGATAATGACGCAGTCAAAGACGAGCGGAGAAAAATTGCGGACCATAAATAGAAAATACACCCGCCGCATTATTCTTTGCTTCAAGGTTTTTGCAGACGATATAGGATTTTGAGAGTATTCAGAATTCATGTTAGTAGTGTGTTCCAAATCTCGAGTATCTAATCTAAAAAGATATCTAAAACTTGGGTGTTTACTATTGAGACTCTCTTCGTTTTCGATATTCGAGATTTAATATTCAACATTTAATGGCTTAGGGGACTTCTTTCCTTCCGTTTTTCAATAAGGTCTTTGAGCTCCTGTTTCGCGCGGTGCACGCGCGCGCGTACCGCTCCTTCCGAAATACCCATACGTTTCGCGACCTCGGCGTGCGGTTTTCCTTCTATGAAATGCAGGCGCATGGGCTCCGCGAGACCCTCCGAGAGCTCTTTGAGCAATGATTCCACTTCATCGCGGTTAAGCTCATGCTCGCGGCGCTCTCCTGCTCCGCGGTCCGCCACGAGTTCCTGCAATTCAGGATCTAAGTCGGCAAGAAAATTCGCGTCCCCCTTTGCCTTTTTATACGCGGTATAGCAGGTATTCACGAGGATGCGATACCCCCATGACTTGAACCCGGCGCCCGGCTGCGGCCGGAACCGTTGCGCATTTTTATAAATCTTCACAAACGCATCCTGCACGGCGTCCTGCGCGGCTTCTTTTGTGCCCAAAATGTAGTACGCCTTGCGCAAAAAGGCTTCCTCGTACCGTTCAAGGAGCTTTTCAAAAAGGTGAGGATTGTCAAACGAACGCTCTAAGAGCTCTTCGTCGGGCATACTCGCGACAAGGTCCTTCTTCGTATTTGTGTCTTCCAGAAACATACAAAAAAGCAGCTATTAGCTTTGCCTTGCTTTCAATAGTACCCACCTTTTCCGTTTACTGCAACCGCAGTTACGTCATCGGCGTTACGCCGATGACGTAACTGCGCCCCCGCGTAGGCGGGGGTCCAGAGTATTTTCATTTCTTCTGGGTCCCCGCCTCCGCGGGGACGCTCAAAAAGTATAGTCGCTCCGCTCCTTACTCTTTGGCGCTTGTCCACACCACACCCTTTGCCCCACGCATAGCACATGCGATAATAAAGCAAATACACCGAGCCCTTGCTACGGCAAGCGAGCGGTCAAAAGGTCGAGTTCATTGCACCACCTTTAACTATACATCCATTATTATGCGATCTATTTCCTCGGGATTTCGCCACCTTGTACCGATCCTTATCATCCTCCTTGCCCTTACATTCCTACTCAAAGCTATGGGGATGCTTTCGGCTCCGGTTGTCAGCGTTCTCTGGCCGATACTTCTTGGCCTCATAGGCATTGTCAAGCTGGAAGAAGCGAGCTAAACTACCAAACACTCAAAGAAAAACACCCGAGCGGGGTGTTTTTCTTTTGTTGCAGTGGCCCCAGCACCAGAGGCCACACGGACTCGCGCTCCCCAAAGTATGTCGCTACGCGACAACCACGGGACAGGACGCCCTTCCAGCTTTACCTCGTAGCGAGTCGGCTCTGCTATCGGGGGCTCGTCCTGGGATTGGCGCGGGGTTTAGTTTTCGCAACCACGGATGACCGTGGGCGGAAACTAAAAGCTTCTGCGGTCTTCGCCGCCGCGGTCGCTTCCGCGGTCAAACCGGCGAGGAGGGCGCTCGGCCATCGGCCGTGCCTCATTGACGCGAAGTTTCCTTCCGTCAAGGTCTTTGCCATTCCACATTTCGATGGCTTTCTGCGCATCGGCCTCTTCCATCTCCACAAAACCGAAACCGCGCGAGCGGCCGCTCATTCTGTCGGTGAGCACAGTCGCGGATACGACTGCTCCGGCTTGGGCAAACGCGTCGCGCAAACTGTCGTTTGTCGTGCTGTACGACAAGTTGCCGACATATAGCTTGGTTGCCATGTATTGAGAATACTAGCTTGATAACATTCGTCTCCCGACCTCGTCACGCCGAAACCCATATTCGGGCGAAGGCGGACTTGCTTCCTCAATACGGCTACCAACAAAACTTTAGCTTTGCCTCCCCCGAGCAAATCCGGAACGGATTTGAACGGGCAAGCCTCCTTGAGAAAAAAGACTCCGCTACTATAGCAAACCCGCCGGGATGCGCAACTCATCAATTCATGGCTTCTTGTGGAAGTTGTCATTTTCCCCTAGAATACCCGTATGTCCGAATCCTCCAAAAAGCCGCTGTCTACCGAACCGTACAAAGGCGTTCGGGATTTTTACCCCGAGGATATGGCGGTGCAGAATTATATCTTTTCAACGTGGAAAAAGGTCTGTGAATCTATGCAGCCCCCGTATCAGGAATACGCGGCTTCCCTGCTTGAACCGGCCGAGCTGTACCGGAGCAAAGGCGGCGACAATGATGAAATCGTGAACGAACAGATGTTTACGTTCATTGACCGCGGTGAACGGGAAGTCGCGCTTCGCCCTGAAATGACGCCCAGTCTCGCACGAATGGTCGCGGCACGGCGCAAGTCCTTAAAGTTTCCGCTTCGCTGGTACACGATTGCGAACTGCTTCCGCTATGAACGCCCGCAACGTGGACGAAAGCGCGAGCACTGGCAACTCAATGCCGACCTTATGGGCATCGCGGGTATTGAGGCGGAAGTGGAAATTATTTCGCTCGCCTATAACATTATGGGAGCGTTCGGCGTGAAGGATAAGGATTTTGAGATACGAATAAACGACCGGCGTCGATTTGATGAAGCGATAGAGGCAATAGGCGGTGCATCACATAGCACGCGAAAGGCTGTCATACGAACGATTGATGCTTGGGATAAATTGGATTCACCCAAACAGGAATTGGTAAAGGTCTTAAATGAAGAAAAAGTGGAAGAGTTCTTGAACTATCTTGAGAAAAATGTTTCAAGTAAGGCGCTTAAAAGCCTGATGCCTCTACTCAATGCAAAAGGGGTTACCAATGTAGTTGTTGACCCGAAAATCGCGAGGGGATTCGATTACTATACAGGTATAGTGTTTGAAGTCTTTGACACGCACGAAGACAACCGCCGCTCGCTGTTCGGCGGCGGGCGTTACGACAATCTTCTTGAAATGTTCGGCGTGGACCCCGTTCCCACCGTCGGCTTCGGTATGGGGGATGTTACCATCCGCGATTTTCTGGAGACGCATAAACTCCCGACTAAGTACTAATCAACCAATGTAGGACGAATCTACAAATGCATACTAATCTGAAGTCCTATTCGTAAGCATTCGCAGAATTAGTTCATTCGTAGATTAGTACTTATCCCATGCGGAAAATAGTTTTTGACATAGAAACCACGAACTTCTTCACCGACACGGGGTCAAACGACCCCGCGTCTTTGACATTGGCATGTGTCTGCATTCATGACTCAAACACCGACGCATACACGAGCTATTTCGAAGAAGACCTCCCAAAGCTCTGGCCCATCATCGAGAAGGCAGACCTCCTTATCGGCTACAATTCGGACCACTTCGACATTCCGCTCCTCAACAAATACTACCCGGGCGACCTCACGGCGATAAAGAGCGTCGACCTCATGAAAGAAATAAAAAAGCCGCTCGGCCGTCGCATCAAGCTGGATCATGTCGCCTCCGCGACCATCGGCGACCACAAAATCGCGGACGGCAAGCTCGCGAATGTCTGGTGGCGGCAGGGGGAAAAACAAAAGGTGGTGGACTATTGCCTTGATGATGTCCGAATCACCAAAGCGATTTACGACCACGCGCTGAAACATGGGAAAGTGAAATACCCCGACGGCAAGATGATTCGTGAACTTATGCTTGATACGTCACACTGGGAAAGGAAAAACGAGGCCGTTCTGACACATACGTTGCCATTTTGAAACTTCTAATTGTCTAATTCACCTAATTTCTAATAAAATGCCGAATGACAACAATATAAAAAGATACGATTTGGAAGAACGGACCGCAAGATTTGGAGAACGAATTATTGAATTTGTAAAGAAATTGCCCGTAAATAAAATTGCAGAACGTATTATTCCACAATTGGTAGGCGCGGGAACTGGAGTTGGCTCAAACTATTGCGAAGCAGATTGTGCTGAGAGTAATAAGGACTTTATTCATAAAATGTGCATCGCGAACAAAGAGGCGAAAGAATCAAAACATTTTCTGCGTATGGCTTCAGCAGCTGCTCCTGAAATCGCGTCGGAGGGACGAACATTGTGGAAAGAAGGGCACGAATTGAATATGATATTTACAACTATAATCAAGAAGGCTAAACAAACGGAAGAAAAAAGGAAAGCTGAGGAAAAGATTGGAAATTAGATATTTTATTAGGTGAATTAGAAATCAGGTAATTAGGTAATTCAAAAAAATGGAACCCACCAAAAACAGTCCGCTTACTCTCCCTATGGCTATTGTCATCGCCGGTGTACTTATTGCGGGAGCGATATTCCTGCGCGGTAGCGGCAGAACGGACGCTCAAGCGGATAAGCCGGCAGTACAGTTTCCGCCTTCGCTCGGCGCCATCACGCTCCGACCTGTTGAAGCGGCGCGCGACCATATCCGAGGCAACCCAGACGCGGATATTATGTTTGTGGAGTTTTCCGATACCGAATGCCCGTTCTGCAAGCGCTTTCACGGCGTGATGCACCAGCTTATCGACGAATACGGCAAATCGGGAAAAGTGGCATGGGTGTACAGGCAGTACCCAATCGTACAGCTCCACCCAAAGGCACCGAAAGAAGCGGAAGCTCTTGAATGCGCGGCGGAACTCGGCGGCAATGAAAAGTTTTGGGACTATCTTGACCGCCTTATGGCGCTCATTAACTCAAATGACAGTTTTGACCTAGCGAATCTTCCCCGTATCGCGGTGGAAATCAGTTTAAACGAGGGGCTCTTCACGGACTGCCTCGCGAGCGGGAGACAGCGGATACGCGTGCAGAGCGACATTGAAGATGGAACTGCCGCCGGTGTACAGGGTACGCCGTACAGCATACTAGTACTCAAAACTCCCATTTCCGAGAAGAGCCGACAGACAATTCTCGCGCTCATGGAACAGTTTAGGGACCAAAACGGCGACCTCCCCGTGCGCTTTTCCCTTGACGGTCTTCGTATCGGCCTCAGCGGCGCACTACCCTACCAAAGCATCAAAGCGACGGTGGCCGCACTTCTGAAGTAATCTTTTTGTAGTATATTCTATTCATCTTCAAAGATTTTGCTTCTATTTCAACCTTCTTGCGAGAGCGCAATACTCGCATTCTTTTTGACGACCGTAGGGTTTGAACCGGCACGGAAGCTTTGTCCATGCGCCGCTTGAAAGAAGCGTATCGTAGTCCTTGATGTCCTTACGTAGAAGAGAAATTTCTTCATCGGTAATTTTTGTTTCGTACATCGTATTTGTATCGCCTTTTTCCGCCTCGACGAACAGCAGGCGCGAGAGAGAAACCGGTTTCTCTCCTTTCATGTGCATAAGAAGATACGAATACATCGAAAGTTGCCGCAGAAGGTCGCTCATACGCCCATCCGGAGTCTTCTTTTCGATATCTTTTGCACTCTTTACCGTTCCCGTCTTGAAGTCGGTAACGGAAGATGTTTTGTCGGGAAGGTCCTGAATAATGTCGATTTTGCCGGTAATTTCGATTGTGGGAATGTCGGGGTCCCGATACGACGAGATTTTCGTCTCGGAGCGTACCGAACCGAACATAGGAAGAAATTCGGAAACAAAATGTTCCAAAACGCCGCGTCCCTCCTTTTCAAAGCGGGTCCGTTGCGGCTCATTCCATATCAAAAGTGAGTCCAAGACTTGCGCTATGAGTTTCGGAAGCTTCTTTTTTGTCGTGACGTTCTCCTTAAACAGCATTTCAATCGCTTTGTGTACCACATTTCCAAAGCGCAAACTCTCGGTTTCCGGTTCGGGAAGTAACACAAAATTACGGAAATACCATTTCCACGGACAACTGAAAAGGTTATTGAGGTGTGTTACCGATAGAGGGCGGTCGGGATACTCTTTTCTCACCAGTTCCGTAATTTCCTTTTCGGCACCGCTTGGCACCTCAAGCGGTTTTGACGCGACATAAGAAAAGACATCTTCCGCGTGAATTGTCTTTTCGGTTTCCTTCGCGCTCTGTCTTTCTAAAAGTCCTTCGGGCATGTCGGCCACAATGCGAGCAGGCTCCAGAGCGGCGCCGGAATAGCCGAGTAACGGATAAGAGAGCGTCGCGTGGTCTTTTGCGCGTGTTATCGCCACATAGAGTTCGCGCTTTGCGGTGAGCTCGTCTTTTTTGGCAATCTTTTCTTTTATCGATTCAGGAAGCGTAAAACCCATGTGCTTTCCTTTCATAAGCGAGGATTCATCCAAATGGGCAACCCACACAAAGCGAAACTCAAGACCTTTCGAACCGTGAAGCGTACTTACGGTTATGCCTTCTCCGCCATCAAAGACAGCTAGCGGAACGTCTTCCCCATAGGATTCGAGGCGTTCGAGAAACAAAAGGAAATCGGAAAGCGTAAGTTTGTGCTTCTTCTCGAGCGATGCAAGAGCAAGGTGCAGAAACGTGCGCGTCACCTCTATTTCCGTAAGCAGTGTTCGATGGCTCTGTGTCTGGCTGAAGAAAAATTCGGCGGCAACATATTCGATAAGCCCATAGACGTCCTTTTTCGCGGCCTCTTCCGCGGCCTTGGCAATCATCTTTCCCAGTTTCTGTACCGCTATCTCCCCCTTTATAAACGATTCGAGAGAAATCCTCCGTTCATTGAAACGTAAAAGTTTATGCGCAGTGAGAAACGGGACTTTGAACGCATTGTCGAGCAGCAGGTCGGCAAGGAATATAGGGTTATACGGCGCGGAGAGAACACGCAAAAGCCGTAGGAACGATTGCGTTTCGGGGAGTTCAAAAAAAGAGGTGCTGCTTCCACTCGCCACCGGTAGACCGAGGTCTTTGAGAACGGTTACCGCCGCTCGCACGTGCGCTTTCTTCGGGACGAGAAGTGCGCATTCACTGGCGGGAACCCCTGCGGCAATTTTCTTCCTCATCTCGATTCCCGCGGCAATAATTTCGTCCCGCGGATATTGCGCCTCAATGAGACGGATAGCGTGAACTGGCTTCTTTCTTCCCTTTAGCGGTTCTTTGACAAGCGAACTTTCGAGAAGCTTACCGGCCACACCGAGAATATGCTGGGTCGAACGGTAATTTTCCGTAAGCGCTATCATTTTTGCTCCGCGGAACGCTTCAAGAAACCGTTCAAAGTGTGAAAGTGATGCGCCACCAAAGCCGTAAATAAGCTGACGGTCGTCCCCCACTACGAAGATGTTCGGACGCTCCACATCCCCCCACACCGTGTTTAAGAATTCGTTTTGCACGCCGCTCGAATCCTGGTGCTCATCGATGAGAACGTAGAGAAATCGCTCGCGAATCGTGTCGCGTACGTGTGTGGATGTCCGCGCAAGCGTTACGAGATATTCAAGCATGTCGTCGTAATCGGCAAGATTTCTTTCCTTTTTTGTCCGTTCATACAGCTCGTAAAACCGTGCGGTTTCCGTGGTACGCCCGGCGAGGTTCTTTAGTTTTTCTTTTTCCGCCGACTTCATCTCCCCTTTTGTGGGGCCACGAGAAGAAATGCTGTCGGGATTTTCCGTGATGCGTTTTATTTCCGACTTAATTTCCAAGAGGAATGCATCGGCACTCATTCGTTCGCGCTTCAGGAGCGAAATGAGTGACTTCACGTCACCGAAGTTATGTTCGCCGCCACTTCGGGGCCGAAGATGATTCCACTCGTTCCCCTCGAGAAGCTCGTCGTAGAGAAACACGGTATCTTTCTCGTCGAGAAGCCGCGGCGGACGCGAAAGCGCAAGTTCTTCATAAAACTCTTCAATCAGCGAACCGGCAAAGCTGTGAAAAGTGGAAATTGCGACACGAGCCGCAGCGGGGCCAATCATGCCGGTAAGCCGCTCCCGCATCGCGCGAACGCCTGTATTGGTAAATGTGAGGCATAAGATACCGTCCGCCGGCGAGAGCCCTTCCTGTAAAATCTTGGCGATGCGGAGGGCGAGGACGGTTGTCTTCCCCGTCCCGGGGCCCGCGATGACCATCACCGGTCCGTCAATAGAGTCAACCGCTTCCTTCTGCCGCGCATTCAGGCGTTTGTACTGCCGCAGGAATTCCGCTTCATAGGTAGAACTCATCTTGAACGCAGAAAACATCCTTTTAGTTTTTGTATTTCTTCCTAAAAGCTAAGACCTGACCGCTATAAGTCTCCGCCTAGTACCCCTGGAGTTTCTTGGATTTTTCATGCTGGCGGATTTTCTCGTGCGCTTTGGCTTCAATCTGGCGAATGCGCTCGCGGGTGACGCCGAATTTTTGGCCGACTTCCTCAAGCGTATGAGTAACGCCGTCAAGAAGTCCGTGGCGGAGTTCAAGAATTTTGCGTTCTTTTTCCGAGAGGTCTCCGAGAATTTCTTTCACTTGGTCGCCTAAAATGCGGCGGGACGATTCCTGGTCAGGAGAAAGTATTTTATCGTCGTGGAGGAAGTCCCCGAGCGTGGATTTGCCGTCATCACCTTCGTCGCCGACGGGCGATTCAAGCGAAACCGTGTCTTGGTCAATCTTCTCAATCTGGTACACCTTATCCGCGTCAATACCCATTTCAACTCCGATTTCTTCTGGAAGCGGGTCACGACCGAGGTCCTGTGACAGACGGCGCACTACTTGTTTATACTTTGCGATCGTTTCCACCATATGCACCGGCACGCGAATCGTGCGCGACTGGTCGGCGAGCGCGCGGGTAATCGCTTGGCGAATCCACCATGTCGCGTAGGTTGAGAACTTGTATCCTTTCGTCCAGTCAAATTTATCCACGGCCTTAAAGAGGCCGAGGTTCCCTTCTTGAATGAGGTCAAGGAGCGTAAGGTCGGGTGAGCGTCCCACATATTTCTTCGCGATGGACACGACGAGGCGGAGGTTCGCGCGAGCAAGCAGATTTTTTGCCTCCATATCTCCCGCCTGAATGCGCTTGGCAAGCTCCTTTTCGTCCTTGGCGTTAATGAGCGGATACTGACCGATTTCCTTGAGATACATCTGAATGGAATCGTAAGACGCATCGCTGCTTTTCCCGAGGTAGACATTTTTCTTCCCCTGCGGCTCATCGGCCTCTTTTTCCAGCATTCCGCCTCCCTCCAGCACATCAATACCCGCGGTTTGGAATTTCGCGTAGAGCTCATCAAGGAACATAATGTCCTCCTCAATCGTGGGAAACTCTTTCAAAATATCGTTGTAGGTGATGAATCCGCGCTCCTTGCCTTTGGCGACAAGTTTATCAACCTTCGCGTCGCGCTCCTTGCCCTTGGCCAATTTCGGGGACGCTAAGCCGCCCTTCCGAGATGACGGGCGCTTTTTGGAGGCTTTTGGAGTAGACGCCTTTTTCTTCTTCGCGGCTTTTGCCGCCTTCTTTGAGGATTTTCTTCCCTTTGGCATGGGCACAAGTATACCTAAAAATGGCTCAAGAGCAATTGACATTCGTATGTCGTCCCCGCGAAAGCGGGGAACCAGGATGAGCCCTGTGTGAAAGGCCTGGATTCCCGCCTGCGCGGGAATGACGTCGCAAAGTGAACTTCTGCATACATCTTACTGAACGGCAAATCTCGCGGATTTAAGCCCCGCGAGCTTCTGTGTCAGCTCCTTGCACGTTTGGAGGAGCGCCTGTGCTTCTTCCTTTTTTCCGTCCTTTTCCGCTTTCGCCAAGATGTCCATTGTCTCGGAAAGCCGCGCCGTCAGATATTCCTCTTCAAGGTGCCGCAAAAGTTCCGCCTCTTCTCTCGCGGACGGCGCCCCCTCCCCGAATGACGCTTCGGCTTCCAGCAAAAGCACGTCCTGCATCGGCGCGTACTCCCCTTTCTTCGCGTCAAACTTCTCCTGCCCAAGCATCTGGAGCAGGGCTGAGCGGACCCGCTCGGTCAGTTCCTGAAGTCTTCTGAATTCAGCGAAGAAATAAATACCGAACACTCTGCGCTCCAGCGCGTTGGAACGCGGCGGTGAAATCAGTTTGCGAGGCTGAGCGGTTTCTTTGGCCTCCTGCGTGGGCGACAACTTCTTGAACGCGTCCCAGAGTGATTCTTCACGCAAGTCGCTTTTCTCCGCGATTACTTTCATGAAATGGGACTGTTCAACACTTGACGGAAGGAGCCGCAGGAGCGGCAGTAGTGTTTTTTCAATGGCGAGGGCTCGTGCTCGACCGTCGGCCTGTGCCGCAAGGAGACTGTTCAGCAGAAATTCAATGACGTGCTTCGCGCCGATGACCGCGCTCTCCCATTCTTTTGTGTGGTGCAAAATGAGGTCCGCGGGGTCTTTTTCTTGGAGCCCTATAACCTTCACGTTCATCCCGAGCGCGAGCGCGAGCCGTATGGCGCGCTCGGACGCTTTTATCCCCGCTGGGTCAGCATCAAAGGCAATCAAGAGATTTTCCGAAAGCCGCTTCAGGCGCGCGAGTTGGCGTTCCGTGAGCGCCGTTCCTGAAGAAGCGACCGCGTTCTCATACCCAGCCTGATGAACCATAAGGAGGTCCATCTGGCCTTCCACGAGAATAGCCGCGTCCTTCTGTCGGATGACGAGTTTCGCGCGGTCAAAACCATAGAGAGTGTCAGACTTGCTGAATAGCACCGTTTCGGGACTGTTGATATATTTGCCGGTCTTTCCGTCATCAAGCGACGGCAAAATCCTTCCAGAAAAGGCAATGACGCGTCCCGCGCTGTCCCGAATCGGGAACATAATCCTTCCGCGAAAGGCGTCGTAAAAACGGTTTTTATCCTGTTCCGAACGTTTAATCAGCCCGACCTTCCCCATTTCCTCGGAGGTGAAGCCCTCTTTTGTGAGGTGGTCAAAGAGCTGTCGCCAATCTGCGGGAGCGAAGCCTACCCGCCAATCCTGTATGGTCTTTTGCGTCAGTCCTCTCCCTTCTATATACATCTTCGCTTCCGCGGTATTTCGCAATGCTTCCTCATAAAATCTGGCCGCCTTTTCCATACAAAGATACAGCCGCGCGTACTGACTCCGTACTTTCGGGTCTACCCGCGTCAAGGTAACGCCCGCGCGCGCCGCGAGGACGCGAAGCGCCCCGATAAAGTCCAGCCCCTCAAACTCCTGCACGAACGTGAAGATGTCGCCCTTCGCCTGACAGCCGAAACAGTAGTACGCGTTGCGCGCGGGCGAGACGAAAAATGACGGAGTCTTTTCGTTATGGAACGGGCATTTACCCTTGAGCGAGCTCCCGGCGCGCGTGAGTTGCATATACGACCCCACCACGTCCGCAATACCGAGACGCTCTTTGATTTGTTCTACCGGAGTACTCATAACCTATAACATATCACTGAATAATTGAATAACCCAGACGGCCGTCCAGAATCATTCTCGTCATTCAGTCATTCAGTTACGAGTTATTCGTTATTCAGTTCTTCAGGCATCGGTTCCGGTTCAAGTTCTTTTTGGAGTTTCACGATCATCGCGGCTTTTGGTCCTTCGGCAAAGCCAGTTCCCGCCGGAATGAGGCGGCCGATAATGACGTTCTCCATAAGGCCTCGCAGGGTGTCCTTACTGCCGCGTACCGCGGAATTGATGAGGACGCGGGTCGTGTGCTGGAAGGAGGCGGCGGAAAGAAAGCTCCTGCGCGAGAGCGAAACTTCTGAAATGCCCATGACGAGCGGTTCTACCTTCACCTCTTCGCCTCCGCGTTCCTTGGCGGCTTCGTTTTCGCGGGCGATGGTAAGCGGGTCAACGATATCCCCTACCGAGAGCGTAGTTCCTCCTTGGTCCTTTACTTTACGGCGGAAGAACATCTGTCGGACGATGGTTTCTATGTGTTTGCGCGCCACCGTTTCTCCCTGCAATTCGTAGGGTTTTGTGACTTCGGTAATGATGTAATCCTGCGCGCGCTCGCGCCCTCCGTATTTGAAGAGTTCATCAATATCGGCGGCGCCGTCCGTGAGGAGGTCTCCCTTCTTCACCTTGTCGCCCACCTTCACGAGCGGGATGCGATTGTAGCTCGTCACGTATTCGGACTCGCTCTTCTTCTTGGCCGCTTTCGCTTTATCGGCGATTTCCGGAAGCATGGTAATGACTTTTTCCTTGCCGAGGTCCTTAATGTCGGTAACGATGCCGTCAACGCGGGCAACGACTGCCGGATTCTTGGGGGCACGCTTCTCAAAGAGCTCTTCTACGCGCGGAAGACCCTGTGTAATGTCGCCGCCGAGCGTAGAGACGCCTCCGGTATGGAAGGTACGCATGGTGAGCTGGGTTCCCGGCTCGCCGATAGCCTGCGCGGCAACCGTTCCCACGGCTTCGCCGAGTCCGACGATCTCATGTTTGCCGAGGTCAAGTCCATAACATTTCTGGCAGATACCCGATATGCTTTTGCACGAAAGCGGCGAGCGGACAATAATTTCGCCTCCGCCCGTTTCCTGAATCTTCATCGCGTCAAGTTTGTAGAGCAAATCTCCTTTCTGGTAAAGCACATTCCCTTCCTTGTCGGTTACGTCCGCCGCGAGGAATCGCCCGCGGATATTCTTCCACAGATTCGCGTCAATGCCGGTTGCCGAGTGTCGGTGAATGTTGATTCCTTCCTTTGTTCCGCAATCTTCTTCGGTCACCATGACGTCCTGCGCGACAACGAACAGTTTGCGGGTGAGATATCCCGCTTTCGCGGTATTGAGCGCCGTGTCGGTAAGACCCTTCCGCGACCCGTGCGTGGTAATAAAGTATTCAATCGGCGTAAGTCCTTCTTTCATGCAGGAGAGAATCGGGAACTCAATCGTCTCGCCGGCGGTGTTTTGGATAAGACCTTTCATACCGGCCATTTGCGTGATTTGGGAGAAGGAACCTCTCGCCCCGGAGTACACCATGTCGAACACGGACCCGTTTTTATCCAGCGATTCCGGAATGAGTTTCTCTACCTCACTCTTTGCGGAATGCCAGATTTCAATATTTTTGCGCAAACGTTCATCCTCCGAGAGCAGTCCATCGCGCCACTCGCCATAGGCAACGTCCGATTTCGCCCTCGCGCGGTCAATGACCTCCGTTTTCCCCTGCGGGACCTTCACATCATCAATACCCCAGGTGATACCGGAACAGGTCGCGTATTTGAATCCGAACGCCTTAATCCGGTCCATAATGGACGGGATTTCGGCAATGCCGTAACGATTGATGAGATCGTCCACGAGCGCGGCCATGGATTTGCGCTCCATTTCTTTGTTAATGAACGCATAGTCGTTTGGAAGCACCGAGTTGAAGAGAAGGCGTCCGACAGTTGTTTCAAATACTTTGCCACCAAAGGCTTTGTACTTTTCCTGGTCAGTCGCGAGTACTTTGATTTTCGCGCGGAAATCCACTACACCGAAGTCCCACGCGGTGATGGCGTTGTTGGGACGCGCGAACATCTTGCCCTCGCCTTTCGCGCTGGGAAGCACTTTGGTCATCCACCAGCATCCGAGCACGATATCCAGCATTTTCCCCGAAACAATAGGATCACCTGAACCCGGCTTCAGAATGTTTTTATGCGCCGCCATGATTTCGCTCGCTTCGAGCTGAGCCTCTTCCGAGAGCGGAACATGCACGGCCATTTGGTCGCCGTCAAAGTCCGCATTGAACGCGGTGCAGACGAGCGGGTGAACTTGAATGGCGTTGCCTTCAATGAGTACCGGCTGGAACGCCTGAATACCGAGGCGGTGGAGTGTCGGCGCGCGGTTTAAGAGCACGTACTTGTCTTTGATGACATCTTCCAGAATCGCCCACACTTCCGGCACGCCTTCTTCAATGAGGCGTCCCGCCCCGCGGATGTTGAACGCGAGCTCTTTCTGCAAAAGCTTTGAAATGACAAACGGGCGGAAGAGCTCAAGCGCCATATGCTTCGGGAGGCCGCACTGGTGGAGCCGAAGTTCGGGGCCAACGACGATAACGGAGCGGCCGGAGTAGTCCACGCGCTTACCGAGGAGGTTCTGGCGAAAGAGGCCGCGCTTGCCTTTTAGATTATCGGAAAGCGACTTCAGGGGCCGGCGCTGCGACGCGGTGAGCGCACCCGCGGTCCCCGCGCCGTGCCGGATGGAATTATCAATTAGACTATCAACGGCTTCCTGCAAAATACGCTTCTCGTTGCGCAAGATGACGTCGGGCGCGTTGATCTCCTTGAGTTTTCGGAGGCGGTTGTTGCGGTTGATGACGCGCCGGTACAGGTCGTTCACGTCGGAGGTCGCGTAACGTCCTCCATCCAAAGGAACCATGGGGCGGAGCGCCGGAGGAATGACGGGAATGCGGGTGAGAAACATCCACTCGGGGCGGATGTCCGCCGAAATCATGGAACGGACGAGCGAGAGTCTTTTGTTGATACGGTCGCGTTCCATTGAACTTGCTTTTTCAATCTCCGCTTCAAGGGATTTGCAGAGCGCCTTCAGATTGAGCACGGTAAGAATCGAGTAAATCGCCTCCGCGCCGACGCCCGCTTCAAAGAGCGTTCCGTATTTCAGGGAAAACGAGTGGTACTGTACTTCGTCAAGCACGGCGCCCTGCACGATGCCCTCAATCTCGCGCTTGGCGGCGAGGTATCGTTCCTTCAGCGCGTCGCGATCCTTGTCGGTTGTGAGCACCTTCACTTTTGTCTTGTATTCGTTTTCAAGTTCCCGAAGAAGCCTCGCGCACTCTTCCGGAATCACCTTCGTAATGAGATACCCCGCGAAGTAGATGACCTTTTCAAGGTCGCCGCTCGGCATACCGAGGAGAAGGCCGAGGCGTGACGGCATGCTCCGGAGGAACCAGATATGCGAAACGGGCGTGGAGAGCTCAATGTGACCCATACGCTCGCGGCGGACGATGGAACGTGTGAGTTCCACCCCACATTTCTCGCAGACAACACCCTTATAGCGGACGCCGCGGTATTTCCCACAGTAACACTCATAGTCGCGGTCGGGGCCGAAAATGCGTTCGTCAAAGAGACCATTTTTCTCGCTCCGCTGCGTGCGGTAGTTGATGGTCTCGGGCTTCGTGACTTCGCCGAACGACCACTCCTTGATGTCGTCGGGAGACGCGAGCTTGAGGAAGACGGAGTCAAAGTCGTTGATATTTGAGATGGTTTTGGATTTCATATAAGTAAGTACGAATGAGTCAATTACTAATGCTGCGAATGCTTACTAACCAGACTGGTTTTATTCGTAAGCATTGGCAGATTCGCTTCATTCGTAGATTAGTATCTTACCTGGTTCGTTCGCGTCCTTGTTCGTAATTTGTCGACCTGCGCGCGGAAATCTCTTCCATGCCGTTTCCTCCCTTTAGTTCTATATCAAGCGCTAGTCCACGGAGCGTGTTGAGAAGGACACTGAACGAGGCGGGCGCGTTCATCTGCCCGATGCGCTGTCCTTTAACGATAGCGTCAAAGGCGGCGCTGCGCCCGAGTATGTCGTCCGATTTAATGGTGAGCATTTCCCTAAGGGTGTACGCCGCACCGTGGCCGAGGAGCGCCCAGACCTCCATTTCACCAAAACGCTGGCCTCCGCCTTGCGCTTTACCGCCGAGCGGCTGTTGTGTGATGAGCGAGTATGGACCGATAGAACGCATATGAATCTTGTCTTCAACCATGTGGTGAAGCTTCATAATGTACATGTATCCAACCGCGATGTCCTGACTGAAACTCTCGCCGGTTCGTCCGTCACAGAGCTTCATTTTGCCGGAGGGGGCGACTCCCGCTTTCACGAGCTCTTCTTTAACCTCTGTATCGGTCGCTCCAGCGAAGGGCGGGACGATTGCCTGATAACCGAGGCGCTGCGCCGCGAGTCCGAGATGCAATTCTAAAATCTGTCCGAGATTCATGCGGGAAGGTACGCCGAGGGGAGTGAGAATCATATCCACCGGACGGCCGTCGGCCATGTACGGCATATCTTCCTCGGGAAGCACTTTAGAGATGACGCCCTTGTTTCCGTGGCGCCCCGCAAGTTTGTCCCCGACGGATGCGGCACGCAGTTCCGCGACCTCAATATGAATGCGCTTGATAATGCCCGATTCAAGCTTGTTTCCTCTCTCGCGCGAAAATACTTTGACGCCGATAATGCGCCCGCGCTTGCCGTTTTCCATTCGTTTGCTGGTGTCTTTGACATCGCGCGCTTTCTCGCCGAAGAGCGAGCGAAGGAGGCGCTCTTCCGGTGTGAGCTGAGTTTCTCCTTTTGGCGTGATTTTACCGACGAGAATATCGCCCGGACGCACCTCCGCGCCGATGCGCACGACGCCGTCCTCGTCGAGGTTCTTCAGTTTGCTTTCGCCGACGTTCGGGATGTCGTGCGTCGTAATCTCAGGGCCGAGCTTGGTGTCGCGTACGTTCACGACGAACTCTTCGATATGGATGGAGGTGAAGCGGCTGTCCTTGACGAGACGCTCCGAGATGATGATGGCGTCTTCATAGTTCGAGCCCGACCACGACATGAACGCGATGAGGATGTTCTGGCCGAGCGCCATCTGACCGCGGTCCGACGAAGAGGTGTCGGCAAGGATACACCCTCGCCTCACTTTATCCCCGAGGTTCACGCTAGGGCGCTGATGGAATGAGGTAAATCCGTTCGTTCGAGAAAAATTGACCAGCGGATATTCTGTCTCCTTTCCTTTCGCATTCTTGAGTATGATGCGGCGCGCATCCACATGGGTCACCTGTCCGTCCTCTCCGGCGATGATAAGGCGTCCGGTATCCCGCGCGGCCATTTCTTCAATGCCGGTCGCGACAAGAGGGGCTTCAGGTATAAGGCAGGGGGTTGCTTGTTTTTGCATGTTGGAACCCATGAGCGCGCGGTTCGCGTCGTCATGGTTGAGGAACGGAATCATGGATGTCGCCACTGAAAAAGCCTGGTTGGTCGCGACGTCAATATAGTCCACTTCCCCGCGCTTCACGAGTTCGGGTTTCCCGTTGAGGCGCACCTCCACCTCCTCTGTGAGAATGGTGCCATCCGTATCATATGCGGTGGCGGCATGCGCGATTTTAAAATTCTCTTCCTCAAGCGCGTTCAGGAATTGCACTTCTTTCGTTATCTTGCCATTCGCAACTTTCGCGTAGGGCGTTTCAATCATGCCGAAATGATTCAAGCGGGCGTAGGTGGACAGGCGGAGAATAAGACCAATGTTCGGCCCTTCGGGAGTATGGATTGGACAGAGCCTGCCATAGTGGGACGGATGCACGTCGCGGACCGCAAAACCGGCGCGCTCGCGCGTGAGGCCTCCGGGACCGAGTGCCGAGAGCGTGCGCAAATGTTCCAGCTCGGAGAGAATATTCTCCTGTTGCATGAACTGCGAGAGCTGGTTCGTAGTGAAGAATTCCTTGATGCGCGCCTGTAAGGGCTTGGGGGAAATAAAATTCACCGGAAGCGTCACGTCGCTTTCAACGGTGGACATTCGGTCCTGCACATTGCGCTTAATCTGCGCCATGCCGACGCGGATCTTCTGCTGGAAGAGCTCGCCGACGAACCGGACGCGGCGGGAACCGAGGTGATCAATATCGTCTTCCGCAGCATCGGCGCTGTTGTTGAGCGCGATGACATTGGAGACGATGATGACGAGGTCGTCAAGCGAAATAGTCCGGCGATCCATTTCCTTTTCGTCCATTGATTTGCCGAAGCGCTTGTTAAAGCGGAACCGCCCCACTTTGGAAAGGTCGTACCGTTCTTGTTCAAAAATTGAATTGATGAATTCCTTCGCGTTTTCCACGCTGCCGATTTCCCCGTCGCGGAGGCGTTTGTGGATTTCTATGTATGCCTCATCGATGGTTTTCGCGTGATCTTTGGCCATAGTTGCTTTAAGATGCGTCTCGGCCACAGGGGTGCCGGCAAATAGGCTAAAAATATGCTTGTCATCCTTCGCCCCAAGAATGCGCAGGAGCGAGGTCACCCCGAACTTGCGCTTGCGGTCAACGCGAACGTAGATGGCCCCGTCCACGTCGGTTTCAATTTCAATCCACGCGCCGCGGGCCGGAATAATTTTCGCGCCAAAATATTTCCGCCCCTTCATTTCATCAGCCGTGAAGAAAACGCCGAATGAACGGGCGAGCTGGGGCACGATAACGCGTTCAATGCCGGAGATAATGAAGGTGCCGTGCTTGGTCTGAAGCGGAAAATCCGTCATGAAAATCTCCTGCTCCTTCACGGAACCCACGATTTTATTTTTGAGACGCACCATCACCTTGAGGGGCGCTTCATAGGAGAGCTTGTTCTGCTTCGCGTAAAACTCGTCGTACTTCGGCTCCTGCAGTTTGAAACCGGTGAAATCCAATTCAAATTTCTTGCCGGAGTAATCCTTAATGGAAGAGAATTCCGAAAACACTTCTTTGAGCCCCGTTTCAATGAGCCATTTGAACGACTCTACTTGTGCTTCAACGAGGTTTGGGAGCGTCGTGAGTGGGACTTTGTAGGCGCCGAAATGCCTCTGTGGCCGCTCCTGCGCTTGCGGTGTGTTTTCTTTACTCATACGAGTTTGTGTGTATTTTAGAGACTACTTGTAAAATGACGAAACACCCACATACGAAAAAAGGCCCTCGGTTCCTCGGGTCTCTTCGTTTTGTAGATTGATTTAGTTGATGCTTAGCAAGATTAGAGAGGACAATGCCTTTAATCTTTGCCCGCAGGGACGGAACTCACTCATTCCGCAGGTGGCGAAGAGTCTATCCTAAAGCCCCTTTTCTGTCAACCCCGTTCGAAATCGCGGACGCCTGCTCTGGCTATTCTTGCCTAATCTAAAAGCTTTTCTAGGCATCCGGCGTCCTATTTCTAACGAGGTCAGGGCGGTTATCCACAGGTATCCTCCTTCCCTCTTTAGAGGGGAGGATTGAGGCGGGGTGCTTCCCGCTTCTTTTTCTGTCATTCCCGCGTACGCGGGAATCAAGCAAAGTCCTGTCATCAGAGAGATTTTCCGGCCTCCGGATAGATGTCTTTAAAGAAGTCGTATCCGGACTTTTTAATCCATCTCTGCCAGTGCCCATACTCGTCTCCCTTTTCAAGACTTACACCCGCATTTTCCGGCAACGCTTTCCATTTTTTATAGGCATCAGTTTTACGCCATTTTTCAAAGTCATCCCACAGTTGGCGCGCCTCTTCTTCACCAGGGCTTCCCATAAAATAATCGTAATCCTTTTGGAATACGCGCGACATCATCGCATTATGCGCAAGGTCTTCGTTTATTGACGCACGATAACTTTCTAAGGCATAGCTTTTCAAAAAGGTTCGCGCATCGTTTCGCAGCTGCCCTTCTGGAATCACTGATTTTATAACTTTGAACGCAAAGGCTGATGCGGAACGCTCACTGCGTAATTTTTCTCCGAGATGCGCGTTCCATCCTTTCACCAGACTCTCTACTCCAAGCTTTTCAAGGTTTTCTTGATCAAAAACATGCCCAACTTCATGAAGAAGCGTCACGAGTGAGCGCGGAGTAGCGAGGTTGCCCAAAATATGAATTCGAGCCTGAGCAAGACTACTGACCCGTGGAATTCTTCCTCGGTCGGACAAAATAAAATCTCTGCGCCTGCAGGTAATTTCTCAAATAAATCAACCCTTTCCCCATCCTTAATCTCAAATATAAGGGTATCCAGTTTTCTCCAGTTTACGGGGTTGGCGAACGGAATCTCAGAACCAATACCGCTTCTTGCCATTCTCCTTTCAATATCTTGCCTCTGTTCCGAAGTATCAAGAAGTGAATACGAAAATTCAAAAGTAAAATTATCGGTATGTACCCTTTCTTTTCCTTGTTCCCCGTATGCAATCTCTTGAAATGGTGTGTTCAAACGAGTAAGCGCCGCATTAATCTCTGGCCCAGGAAGTTCTGCACCCTCATCTTTAACTCTTTTTAGATAGTGTTCGGCGTTTATTTCTTTCATACCAATAAGTATAGAGCAAACTGTTTGTGCTACAATATTGATGTCATTCTGTTTCGTTTTTCGTATTCTAGTTCGTAAATTCGTATTGTTTGTATGATCAAAAAACTATTCGGAGTGGAGCGAAACGTTTTTTTCATGGGACTGGTCTCATTCTTTAATGACTTTTCCAATGAAATGATCGTATCGGTCTTCCCCGCTTTTTTTAGTTCTGTCCTCAAATCAGGTGCCGCCTCCCTCGGGTTCATTGAAGGCGTTGCTG
>Ga0194121_10001522_pt1 | contig 39113 bp, 39 predicted proteins | sample TA2MahCa50mmetaG_FD_148609 | JGI IMG/M metagenome (GOLD analysis project Ga0194121, IMG submission 148609) | Freshwater microbial communities from Lake Tanganyika, Tanzania - TA2015020 Mahale Deep Cast 50m | ecosystem: Environmental > Aquatic > Freshwater > Lake | place: Tanzania: Lake...
GGCCCCGACCTTCTCCCACGGTCGGCCGCCCTGGTTGGGATCGGCGCCGTACGACGCGCCCTTCGACCGGTTGCGGGCCCGGAACGCGACCACCGACTCGGCCTGACCGCTCGCCACCGCGATCGCAAGGAGGCCCACCACGCTCGCCGCGCCGCCCCCACCCGAGGTGGTGCGGGCCATGAACGAGCAGTTGTCGAGGCCGAGCGCGTGGACCAGCGCCTCCTCCGACACCTGCTCCACGTGGTACGACACGATGCCGTCGACCTCGGGCACCGGAAAGCCGGCGTCGTCGCACGCGGCGATGATCGCCTCGCACGCGAGGTCGAGCTCCGACCGCCCGAGGTTCTTGGCGTACGGCGTCTGCCCGATGCCGGCGATCGCGCTGCGCCGGCTCACCAGGTCGACCTCGTGGCCACTCACGTCGCCGCCTCCGTCGTGACGACCGGACGGAACTGGTGGAGGGCGAATCCGTCGGCGACGTCGACGAACGTGACCTCCACCCGCATCCCCGTGGCGAGGTCCTCGTTGGCGACGTCGAGCAGGTTGCTCACGAGGAACGGGCCCTCGTCGAGCTCGACGACCACCGCGTTGTACGGCACCCGGTCGGCGAAGGCGGGCAGCACCGGTGGCGAGATCACGGTGTACGACGCGACGGTCCCGGTGCCGGCGACCGGCTCCCACGTGTACGCGGCCGACCGGCACACGTGGCACCGGGGGCGGGGCGGGAAGCGGAACGTGGCGCAGTCGGCGCAGCGGGGCAGCCGGAGCTCGTGACGGGCACACCACTCCCAGAACGGGGCCTCCACGGGTCCGGGGACGGGACGGGGGACATCGGCAGGCATCGGCGGGAGTCTCGGCCGCGGGTGTGCGTCGGGGCAACCGGGCGCTGCGACCCGACGTCGGTCCGGGGCGCGCGGGACGCGCGTGCGATCCTGTCGGCACCGCCCGCGCGATCGACGGGCGCCGAGGAGGAACCGTGGCGTACGTCGAGATCGAGGACCCCCGCCCGCGCGTGCGGGTGATCCGGCTCAACCGGCCCGAGCGGATGAACGCGATGTCGTTCGACGTGATGGTGCCCTTCCGGGAGGCGATCGACGCGGCCGCCGCCGACAACGACGTCTGGGCGATCGTGATCACCGGCACCGGCGCCGGCTTCTGCTCGGGCGCCGACCTCCAGGACTCGTCGGCGCCGCCCAACATCGGCGGTCTCACGCTCGCCGGCATCTCGGTGCGGGCGATGGAGTACCTGTCCGACCTGGTGGTGGCGATGCGCCACGCCGACAAGCCGGTCATCGCCGCGATCAACGGCGCCGCCGTGGGTGGTGGGATGTGCCTGTCGATGGGGGCCGACATCCGCATCGCGGGCCGGTCGGCCTACTTCCGGGCCGCCGGCATCAACAACGGCCTCACCGCGACCGAGCTCGGTGTCAGCTTCCTGCTGCCGCGGGCGATCGGCGCGTCGCGGGCGTTCGAGATCCTGCTGTCGGGTCGCGACGTGGACGCGGAGGAGGCCGAGCGCATCGGGCTCGTGTCGCGGGTGGTCGACGACGACGTGCTGCTCGAGACCTGCTTCGACCTCGCCGACCAGATCAACGCCTACAGCCGCATCGGCGTCGCGCTCACCAAGCAGGTGCTGTGGTCGGCGCTCGAGGTCAACAGCCTCGATGCCGCGATCAACCTCGAGAACCGCACCCAGCTGCACATGCGACTCACCACCAAGAACTTCGAGGAGGCGATCGTCGCCCGTCGCGAGGGTCGGCCCCCGGTGTTCCTCGACTGAGCGCGAGGACCGGATTCGTGCGGGTCGGGCCGTTGGGCTCGCCCCTCAGGCAGCGGCGTCGGGTCCGGCTCGGGCTTGGTCGGCTCTGGCTCGTTGGGTGGCGAGCTGGGCGAGGGCGGGGAGGTCGGTGACGGGGAGGAGGGTGAGGCCGTCGGGTCGGTTGGGGTTGCCGAGGAGGATGTAGGGGCCGTGGGGGATGAGGAGGCCGTGGTGGGCGCCTCCGCCCTTGCAGACCGCCGCGAGGTTGTCGATGGTGTCGGTGCCACCCCAGGACTTCGGGATGAGGTGGTGGACGTCGAGGGGGCCGCGGACGTCGCAACCGTCGATGCGGCATTTCCCGTCGCGTAGCAGCACGGCCCGCTTCATCTTGGGTGAGACGACGGACTCGGTCCGACCGATGGCGAGGAGATCGCCGTCGGGGTCGACGAGGTGCGGCTCGATCCGGGCCGACGCCCGGAGCTTCTCGACCATCTCGTCGGGCAGGGGAATCCCCGCGACCGTCGCCGGCCCCGAGACGGGGACCTGGACGACGAGGTGTGCGCCGGGGACGGTGGTGGTCTGGTCGGTGCGGCGTTCCCGGTAGGACTCGACCAGCATCATCAGGGCGTCGGCCCCGCGGCGTTCGTAGGGCTCCCAGGGCTGTCCCGCCGCCGGGCGCATGCCCTCGACGATCTGCTTCACCACGAGCTCGAAGGTGGCGCCGTCGACGTCGGGGAGCGCCCCGCGGAGGCGCAGCATCCCCTGGTCGGAGTCCCACCACGTGCGTAGCTCCCGCGCGGCACGGCGCGCGGCCGCGTCCGCGATCGTCGGTGTCCTGAGCTCGCGGGCCTTCTGCGCGAGATCCGCAGGTGACCACCGGGGTGCGCGCTGCGCCCATTCGGCTTCGTCCGTCGCGTCGGCGACCTTCACCACCTGTGCGAGCTGCGCGTCCGACAGCCGCCCCTCGGCCGCTACCGCCGCGATGCTCGGCAGGTCCTCGAGCGCCCGGGCGGTCGCCACCGTCGCCCGCACATCACGGATCGACACTCCGTCCACCCCGGCGAGCGTGTCGTCGACTTGGCCGCGCTCGTCGAGCACGCGGGTGGCGGCCAGCTCACGCATCCGCCACCACCGCTGCTCCCGCACCGCCTCCTCCCGGATCGCCGCGACCGACTCCGTCGGATGACAGCGCAGCTCATCGCACAACACCGAGTAGTCGACCGGCACACCACCATCGCCGGCGGCACCCGATGCATCGAACTGACGTTCGGTCATGAGTGCATCATGACAGGGGGGTATGACAGCTACGGAGGGTCAGACCCAATCTGTCAGGAAGCGATGCCGGCGCCGACCCGGTAGCGCCAGATCCCGCGGGCGGCGTCGAGGATCTTGGGCTTGTACTGGATGTAGACGTCGCCGGTCTCGCCGGGATCGAGGGTGAACGACACCTCGGCGTTGACCGTCTCGCCTCCGGGCAGCTCGGTCAGGGGGAAGTCGGCGCTCGAGGGGTCGAGGGTCTGGATCCGCGGGTTCACGAGCGTCCACTGGGTGGCGTCGATCCGTTGCGGCTCGTCGTTGCGGTTGGTGATCTCCACGGAGACGGTCACCGTCTGGCCGACGACCTCCACGTCGGTCACCGTCGTCGTGAAGCCGCCGAGCATCACCGACCCCCCGATGCGGCGCTCCTGGTCCTCCCGGTACTGGTTCGCCCGGTCGGGGTACAGCGCGCCCGGGTTGCCGTCGTTGCCACCCCCGCACGCGGCGGCCAACGCCACCAGCAGCACGAGCACGGTCCATGGACCCCGCCTCCACATCGCCGCGTGCGCTACCGGCTGGGGGCGGCGAAGGGGGAGTCGTCGCCCCACATGCGGTCGCGCACCTGGCGGCGGAGGAGCTTGCCGGTGTCGTCGCGGGGGAGCACGTCGTCCACCAGGTAGCGCACGGGCCGCTTGTAGCCGGCGACGTGCTCGGCGGCGCGGGCCTGCATCGCGGCGATCACCGCGTCGGCGTCGGACCCGTCGGCCACCACGACGACCGCGATCGGCACCTCGCCCTTCTCGTCGTCGGGTGCGCCGACCACGCAGAGGTCGGCCACGCCGGGCACGGCCTCGAGCTCGGTCTCGATCTCCGCGGGGTAGACGTTGACGCCGGCCGACACGATCACGTCGGCGCGCCGCCCCGAGAGGAACAGGTAGCCGTCGGCGTCGACCCAGCCGATGTCGCCGGCGGTGAACGCGTTGCCCCGGAACGCGGAGGCGGTCTTCTCGGGGTCGCCCTTGTACTGGAACGCGGTGCCGGTGGTGCGGAAGTACACGCCGCCCTCCGTGCGCGGCGGCACCTCGTTGCCGTCGTCGTCGAGGATGACAATCGCTGCGGCGGTGTGGATCTGGCCGACGGTGCCCGGCCGCGCCTGCCATTCCTCGGTCGACGCCAGGGTCATGCCGCCCTCGCTCACCCCGAAGTACTCCACGAAGATCGGGCCGAGCCAGTCGATCATCCGCTGCTTCAGGCCGATCGGGCAGGGCTCGCCGCCGTGGATCACGGTGGCGAGCGACGGCACCGGCAGCCGGGCGCGCACCTCCTCGGGCAGCGCGAGCATCTGGCGGAACATCGTCGGCACCATGATCGTGGAGGCGGCGCCGTTCGCGAGGTGGTCGACCGCGGTTGCCGCGTCCCATCGCTCCATGATGAACAGGGGAGTGCCCGCGCCGAGCGCCGCGAGCGCGAAGGTGAGCGGGGCGCCGTGGAACAGCCGTGACACGACGAGGTGCACGCCGTCGCGAGGGATCTCGAGCGCGCCGGCGAACAGCGACGACGTGATGAACGCCTGACTGAAGGGCGTCTCGCCCGAGTCGGCTCGCACCACGCCCTTGGGTCGCCCGGTCGTGCCCGACGTGTACGACAGGCGCCAGCCGTGGCGCTCGTAGGGGTGGGGGTCGCTCGACTGCTCGCTGATCCACTCCGCGTAGTCGTTCTCGAGGTCGACGAGCGCCACGCCGGCCTCGGCCGCGGCGACCCGGGCCGACGCCACGTCGGTGACGACCGCGCGCGACTCGGCGTCGCGCAGCAGGTAGCCGACTTCCGACGGCGTCCAGCCCGTCTTCACCGGGGTGACGACCAGCCCGGCCCGCTGGGCGCCGATGATGGCGACCAGGTACTCCACGTGGTTGCGGGCCACCACCGACACGTGGTCGCCGGGCTCCAGGCCGTGCGCGAGGAGGCCGTGCCCGAACGCGTTGGTCTCCGCGTCGAGCTCGGCCCAGGTGAGCGACCGACGCCCGTCGTCGAGGGCGGGATCACCCGGCTCGCGGTTGGCGAGGGTCCACAGCGGCGGTGCAGGGGTGTCCATCGTCGGGATCGTAGGCCGGGCGGCCAGAATGGCGGTATGGGCCTCCAGACCGAGCTCGGCTACCGGGTGCGACCGGCCAATGCGATCCAGCGCGCGACCCAGCGCGGGGCGTCGACGAAGGCCGGTGCCTGGATGTTCGCGAGGACGGCGCACCACGTCGACGGGTGGGTGCTGCGCCTGACCCGGGGCCGGTCGACGCTCGCCGGTGTGGTAGCGGGCATCCCGGTGATCACCGTCACCACCACGGGCCGGAAGTCGGGGCGGCGGCGGACCAGCCCGCTGCTGGGTGTGCCCGTGGGAGACGACCTCGCGCTGGTCGGTACCAACTTCGGCCAGACGTCCGTGCCGGCGTGGTACCTCAACCTGACCGCGGACCCGCGCGGCGAGGTCACCTACCGCGACCGCACGGTCGCGGTGATCGCGCGTGAGGCGGTGGGCGAGGAGAGGGAGGGGGTCCTGCGGGCCGCCGCGTCGATCTATCCGGGCTACGACGCCTACCGCGCGCGCATCACCGGCCGGCCGATCCCCGTCCTCGTCCTCGAGCCTGCGCCGTAGCTACTCGCCGCGCAGCGCCCCGGCGATGGCGGCGCCGGTCACACGCGCGTTGAGGTAGGGCTCCACGTCGTGGGCGCGGTGGCCGTTGTCGACGAGGTGATCCTGCACCCGGGCTCCCCACAGCTTCGCCAGCTGCGGCTCCACGCAGGCCATGTCTCCGACCGCAGCGACGTTGACCCAGCGCTCCACGCTGCCGGGCCAGGGCGCGATCCCGTCGACGATCTCGTCGGCGACCCGGCCCTGGACGAACGGCGCACCGAGGGGCGAGCCGAGCGTGACGAGCAGCGGGAGGTGGACGTCGGGGTTGCGGCGCAGCGCGGCGAAGGAGACGAGGGTGCCGAGCGAGTGGGCGACGACGATCTCGGTGTCGGGTCCGATGCGGTCGACCACTCGACCGATCGCGGCGGCCTCGATCCCGGGCTCGGTGGCCAGCATCCCCGCGAGGTACGTGATGCGGGCCAGCATCGCCTTGCCCATGGCCTCCGCGATCGCCGGGAGCGCGTCGACCCCGCCGGGGATCTGGGCGGCGATGGCTTCGGCGCCGGCCTGGCGGGCGGCCGCGGCCGTCTCGATGCCGTCGACCTCCGGGTCGGGCCGGAAGAGGTCGCCGTAGAAGGCCGCGTCGACGTCGGCGGCGTCGACCTCCAGGTCGTGGTGCCACAGGCCGTCGCGCAGCGCGGGGAGCCAGCGGGTCTTGATCTCGTTGGGCCCCCACAGCTCGTGGAACGCGCCGTGCACCAGGAGGATCCTCGCCATCCGGGGGAGCGTAGTGAGCGTCCTGGCCTCGAACCGAAGTGCCGCCCAGCGGGGGTGGAGCCCTCGAGCGAGCGGAGCGACCCGACGAGGCGTCAAGATGCGGCCATGACCGCGCCCGGAGAACGTCCGCTGTTCCTGCACGAGTACATCGACATCGTGGGGCAGCACCAGTGGGACTACATGGAGCACACCAAGCAGCAGGCCGGCCACGAGAAGGTCGGCTTCGAGCTGCTCGGCACCTGGTACGTGATGGGCATCACGGGTCGGTGGCCCCAGGTGGTCAACATCTGGGACATCCCCGGGGGGTGGGACGGGTGGTACGGCAAGGTCGACCGCCTCGGGATGAAGCGCATGTCCAACGCCCACCTCGAGGGATGGTGGACGACCGCCTACGGCTACCGCACCGGCGGGTTCGATCGGCTGCTCGCCGGCGCGCCGGGCTGCCCCACGATGCAGTCGCTCGCCGCCGACGACGTGCGGGGCTCGCTGTTCGTCCACGAGCTCACGGAGGTGCGCCCCGGCACCGCGCTCGACTACCTCGCGGCGGTGCAGGAGGAGCGGGCGCCGCTCATGGCCGAGTACGGCCACCACCTCGTGGGCCTCTACGAGGTGATGATGCACGACCACGAGGTGTGCACGGTGTGGGCCACCGAGCCCGAGGACCACGTGCGGATGGCCAAGGCCCGCGACGTCGCGCGCGGCGTGCTCGGTGCCGACGCGGCCGGGGTCGACGGCGACGCGCGCATCGAGCGCTGGCACGCGCGTGCTCGGGAGTGGGCCACCCGCTGGCGTGAGGAGCTGATGACCCCCGCCCCCGACACGCTCTGCGCGCCGCTCGAGGTACCGGTCGACGACAGCGCCTCCATGTGACCCGCGATCCGCAGCGCTGGATCCCGGGGGTGGTGATCTGGCGTCGCAGCGCCCCCGTGGCCGCGGCCACGCCGGAGACCCGCGACCGGGTGGTCGACCTCCTGCGGGTCGCCAGCCTCACGATCGTGGTGCTCGGGCACGCGCTCATGGCCGTCGTGGTGTGGCAGCGCGACACGCCGCGCATGACCAACCTGCTCGCGGAGATCCCGGAGCTGAAGATCGCGACCTGGGCGCTGCAGATCATGCCGGTGTTCTTCGCGGCGGGTGCGATCTCCAACCGGGGCTCGCTCGCCGGCGCGCGCCGGCGGGGCGAGCCGTGGCGGGCGTGGGTGTGGCACCGCGAGCGGCGGCTGGTGCGCCCGCTGTTCGTGTACCTCGCGGTGTGGGTGCCGCTCGTGCTCGCGCTGAACGCGATCCTCCCCGACGCCGCCGCGCCGCTCGGGAAGCTCAGCACCCAGCTCCTCTGGTTCCTGGGCGTCTACATCCTCGTGATCATGACGACGTCGTGGCAGCTGGGGCTGGCCCGGCACGGGCTCGTGGGCGCGCTCTGGCTGCTGGTACCGATCGCCGTGGTCGACCTCGCCCGCTTCCACATCGACGACGGCATCGCGGTCGCCAACTTCCTGATCGTGTGGTTCATGACCGCTGCGCTCGGCCTCGCCGTGCGCGACGAGGTCGACAAGGGCGTCGCCGCGCGCCGGCGGCTGCTGTGGATCGCGATTGCGACGGTGGCGGTCAACGTGGTGCTGGTGCAGTCGTTCCCGTACCCGTTGTCGATGGTCGGGCTGCCCGGCGAGCCGATCTCCAACATGGCGCCGCCCACGCTGGCCCTCGCGCTGCACTCCGTGGTGCTGGTGTGCGTGGTGGGCTGGGCCTGGCCGCACCTCCGGCGCTGGTGCGACCGGCCCCGGGCCTGGCACGCGGTGGTCGCCGGCGGCGGCGTGGCGATGACGCTGTACCTCTGGCATCTCACGGCGCTGGTGCTCGTGACGGTGGTGGAGCACGAGCTCGACCTCGACCGCGGCCCGGTCGGCCCGTGGCGGTTCTGGCCGGCGACCGTCGCGCACCTGGTGGTGTTCCTCGCCGTGACGGTGGTGCTGGTCGCGCTGATGGCGCCGTTCGAGCACCTGCCGATCCCGTGGCTGGAGCCGCCACCACCCCGGGCCGGCACCGCACTGGGCTGGTCGGTCGTGGCCGGCGTGGGAGCGCTGGGCACCGGCCTGGGCCTGCTGGCGCTCGCGGCCACGGGGATGGGCGGCTTCCCGTTCGGGCGGGTCACGTCGTACGCCGCGGTGCCGCTCACGCCGGCGCTCGGGCTGATCGTCTTCCTCGTGGGCGTGCTCGTCACCCGCGCCGGCGGCCGCCGGGAGCCGCCACCGGCGTCTGCCGATACGATGCGCACGTGACTCGCGCCGGCGAGGTGCTCGTCCCCTGGGGCGTGGATGCGGGGGACTTCCCGGCGTCCGCCGCCGACGCGGCCCGGCTGGGGTTCCTCGTCCGCTACGCGGTCCTTGCGCCGTCGGGGCACAACACCCAGCCGTGGTCGTTCCGGGTGGGTGGTGATCGCCTCGAGGTGCTTGCCGACCGGCCCCGCGGGCTCCCCGTGGTGGATCCCGACGACCGCGAGCTCACCGTGTCGTGCGGAGCGGCGCTGGGCATGATCGAGCACGCCGCGCGCGGCCTCGGCGTGGGCGTGCTCCTGCGGTCGGGGTGCGGACGTCCCCCCGCGCGCGAGCCACGGCGGGCCGTGGCCGACGTCATGGTGCCCTAAACCGGTGGGACCGGACCGCCACGGGCGGTGGCGGCGGGTCGCACAGGCGCTCGTCCCGCAGGTGCCGGCGCCCCCGTTCGAGCCCGACGCGCTCGACGCGCTCGACGCGCCGGTGCGTTCGTTCTTTGCCGCCGCGATCGCGCCGGGGACCCCGCTCGCGCGGGCAGTCCGCCTGACGATCCGGGGGGAGATCCGCCTCGGCGGACGGTGGATGCGGTTCCGCTCGCACGAGGTGCTCGCCCCCACGAGCGGTCTCGTGTGGTGGGGCCGGGTCGCGGGCGTGGTCTCCGGCGGCGACTACGCAGTGGACGGCGCCGGACGCCTCGAGTGGCGGCTGCTCGGGCTGCGCCGGGTCGCGTTCGCCGAGGGACCCGACGTCGTGCGCAGCGGCCTCGCCCGCGCCGTGGCCGAGGGCTGCCTGTGGGCGCCGACCGCGGTGCACCCGTGCGCCGGCGTGACGTGGACGGCCGACGACGACCGGGTGATCCATGCGACCGCGACGACCGCGTACGACACGGTCGTCCACCGGATCACGCTCGGCGCCGACGACCGCGTGGTCAGCGGCGTCTTCGACCGTTGGGGTGATCCCGACGAGACGGGAACGCCTGCGCTGCACCCGTTCGGTGGGGAGGCGACGGACTGGGCGACCTTCGACGGCGTGGCCATCGCGACCCGCGGGCTGGTGGGCTGGAGGTACGGCACCGACCGGTGGCCGGACGGCGCGTTCTTCCGCTACGAGGTGACCGGCTGCGAGCTGCTCGGACCGGCGGTCGCCGGGCGCGGGTAGCGTCGCCGCGATGACGCTCCGACTCGGCATCATCGGCTGCGGCTCCATCTCGCGGGCCCACGCGATCGCGTTCCGCCTCCTCGGCGACGACGGGCTCGTCCGGCTCGTCGCGGCGGCCGACCCCGACCCCGCGGGCATCGAGCGGGTGGAGCAGATCGCCGGGCCGGTCCCCATCCACCACACCGACGGGCACGCACTCATCGCCGATCCCGAGGTCGACGCGGTGGTCGTGGTCGCCCCCACCCGGTTCCACCGCGACCTGATCCTCGCGGTGGCCGACGCCGGCAAGCCGCTGTTCACGGAGAAGCCGCTGGCGCCGACGTTCCCGGTGGTGACCGAGATCGTCGACGCGGTGGTGCGGGCCGGGATCCCCGCCCAGGTGGGCTTCCAGTCGCGGTTCCACCCGATCCTCCGGTTCCTCCGCGACGTGGTGGTCGACGGTCGGCACGGCGCACCGATGGGCTACGTGATCCGCGACGACCAGTTCTGGCCGACGGGCGACGTGATGGACGGGCACACGTCGTGGCGGTCGCAGGCGGCCGAGGCCGGGGGCGGCGCGCTGCTCGAGCACTCCATCCATTCCTGCGACATCGCGTGCTGGCTGTTCGGACCGGTCACCCGCGTGTTCGCCCGCACCCGCCACGTGTTCGGCTACGACGTGGAGGACACTGCGGCGCTGACGATCGAGCACGCGAGCGGGGTGGTCGGCACGCTGCTGACGATCTTCAACGGCGTGGTCGACCGCGAGGAGCGCCGGATCGAGGTGTTCCTCGAGCGGGCTGCCATCGAGGCCACGACCGACTTCGTGGTGGGCGCGCCCGAGGACTCGCTCCTCGTGAAGGGGGTGCAGGGGCCGCCGGAGCGGATCGACCCGGTCGCGCTGTGCCGCGAGACGTTCACGCGCGACGGCGTCGACGTCGATCGACCGTTCTACGTGTACCAGTACCTCGCCCACCGGGCGTTCGCGCGGGCGGTCACCGGCGGTACGGCGCCGACGCCGGGCGTGGCCGACGCGCTCGCCGCGCACCAGGTAGTGGAGGCGGCGTACCGGAGCGCGGCCTCGGGCGCACCGGTCATGGTCGCCGACCTCTAGCCCGGGCGCCGGGCCCGTCGGGCGCGGATCCCGTCGTAGACCGCGAGCGTCGCCACGCCGACGATCACGCCGTACGACCAGCCGCCGATGACGTCGGCCGGCAGGTGCACCCCATGGACGATCCGCGCGATCCCGACCGCGGCCGCCACGACCACGAGCACCCAGCGGTACGGGCGCGCCACCGCGGCCATGCACACGACGGCGATCACCGCTGCGGTCGCCGAGTGGCCCGACGGGAAACCCAGGCCCTTCGCCACGCCGTCGCGCACGGCCACGTCGTCGAGGTAGGCGGACGGGCGGCCGCGGTCGACGGCCTCCTTCAGGAGTCGGATGGTCGTCCAGGTGAACAGACCAGCGATGACCAGGCAGACGGCGAGCAGGCGGTCGCGTCGCCACCAGCCGATGATCACCGCGATGACCAGCGGTGCCCAGAGGGTTCCGAGCTGCATGACCGGCCAGAGGCCGTCGGCGATCCAGGCCGGCACGTCGTTGATCGTGCGGTTGACCTCGACCTCGAACGCGGGGGGCGGCCGCTGACGGGCGGCGATGGTGGTCGCGACGAATCCGAGGAGGGCGACGATGGAGACGAGCCAGGGGTGCGCCAGCGTGCGCCCGGCAGCGGCGACGTCGCGGACGCCCGGCTGCTCCTCCTCGGCGGCGCGTTCGCCCGTCACCTCGAGCCTTCCGCACGGCGCTTCGCCGCCGGGTGGGAAGGCGCAACGGGTTCGGCCGCCCGTCTCGATCGCGGTCCCGCCGTCCCGGGCTCCACCCGTCGCAGCGTCACCGCGGTCCCCGACATGCGGGGCATGCCGGTCAGGGGATCGAGGTCGCGGCTGCTGATCAGCCGGTTGACGTTGACCGCGGCCGAGCCGTGCACGATCGACACCGCTCCGGGACGGAGCGAGTCGGTGAGGCGGGCCGACACCTCCAGTGATCCGGTCGCGCTCGTGACCTCCACGAGGTCACCGTCGGTGATGCCGGCGCCGCGCGCGTCGTCGGGGTGGAGGAGCAGCTCCGGTGCGTCTCCGGGACCGAGGGGCCGGCCGTTGAACCGCTTCGGGAGCCGCCGGGGGATGAGCACGAGCGGCGCCGGCGCGTCAAGCGCGGCGAGCTGCGCGACGAGCGGCGCGGGCGCGAGGTTCCACGGCGCGTCGACGAGGCGGGGGAGCACCCAGCCGTGGACGGGGGTGGGCGCGGTGCACCACGGCGGGTCGGCGGCCCGCAGCGCCGCCATCGTCTCGACCCCCGCGACGCAGTCGAGCACGGCCGCGTCGTCGGCGGTGTCGGGGTCGACCCCGTCGGGGAGCACGGCGACCCCGAGCATCGCCGCGACCTTCGTGAGCACCCACCAGCCCGGACGACGGTCGGGGTGCCGAGGGAGCACCGCGTCGGTGTGCTGCATCATCAGCGTCGAGCTGTAGAGGTCGTTGAGCAGCGGCAGGTCGGGTCGTTCGAGCTGCGCGTGGGTCGGGAGCACGTGGGTGGCCAGCGCGGTGGTCGGTGTGTGGGCGACGTCGACGGTGACGAGCACGTCGAGGCGGCCGAGTGCGTCGACGACCCGCTCGGTGTCGGGCAGCGCGGTGACCACGTTGCCGCCGAGGACGACGAGCGCCCGCAGGTTGCCCGCCTCGATCTCGGCCGGGATCACCGCGGCCGGCCACTCGCCCATGACCGGGGCGATGTCGGGGTGGGTGGGCGGCCCGGGCCGCGGGGGGCCCGCGGTCGGGATCGCATCGCGTTCGTGGAGGCGGGCGAGGTAGCCCGGGCTGAACCACATGCCCCCGGGTTGGTCGAACGAGTCGGTGATCGTGAGGAGGGCCCAGGCCAGCCACTCGGCCACGTTGCCGCCGGACGACATCGTCACCCCGGTGCCGGTGAGGACGGCGAGCCGACCGGCGCGGCGGACCGCGGTGAGGAGCTGGGTGCACTCGTCGGCCGCGAGGCCGGTGCGGGCGACGACGGCGTCGAGCGTGAACGGCGCGACGGCGCCGGCGAGGACGTCGAGGTTGCGCACCCGCGTGGCGAGCAGCGCCCGGTCCGCGTCGACGAGCAGCGCGCGCACGAGCCAAGCCAGCAGCACGTGGTCGGTCCCGGGTCGGATCGCGAGGTGGCCGGTGGCGAGGCGCGCAGTCTCGGTGACCCGCGGGTCCACCACCCACGCCTCGCGGCCTTCGGCCGTCGCCCGGCGCATGCGCTGCACCGGGTCCTCGAACATCGGCGTCTGCCCGTGCGACACCACGGGGTTGGTGCCGAACATCAGCAGCAGCCGGGCCTCGGGATCCACGTGCGACTGCAGCGAGTAGGTCCCGGCGACGAGCTCCATCGCCCGGTACTTCGCGGCCGAGTCGATCGTGGTGTCGCTGTACACGTGGCCCGACGGCAGGCGCCGAGCGAGGCGCCGGAAGCCCCAGTACCCGGCGGTGTCCATGTAGATCCCGCCGCCGAGGAAGAAGCCGACGCACCCTGGGCCGTGGGTGGCGACGAGGTCGGTGAGCCGGTGGTCGAGGTCGGCGAGCGCCTCGTCCCAGCCCGCGGCCTGCTGCGCGTCGCCGACCCGCAGCAGGGGGCCGTCGAGGCGGTTGGGGGAGTGGTGGATCTCGGGGAGCGCCCGGCCCTTGCTGCACGTGTAGCCGGCCGACAATGGGTGCTCGGCGTCGCCGCGCACGGCCACCGCGCGGCCGTCCTCCACGTCGACCTCGAGCCCGCACGCGGCGATGCAGATGCGGCAGTACGTCCGGTGGGTCGTGCGGGTCGCCACGAGGAGACAGTCGCACGGTACGGTGCGCGCCGTCGAGCCGATCGGGGACGACGTGGCGCGAGGAGGACCGGTGGACGGGATCGACGCAGCGGCGGAGCAGTTCTGGGCCGACGGGGCGTGCGTGGTGCGCGGCGTGGTCGACGGCGCGACGCTCGACCGCATACGCGCCGCGATCGACGGGCTGAGTGCGAGCCCCGAGATGGCCGACCTCAGCGCGATGGCGGGCGACACCTCGACGGGGCGGTTCCGCGGCGGCGTCGACCACTGGCGCACGCACCCGGAGTTCGCCGCGTTCGCGACCACAGGACCCATCCCGGCCGCGACGGCCGCGGTCCTGCGGAGCGGGCACCTCTGGCTCTACGAGGACAGCGTGCTGGTGAAGGACCCGGGGTCGCCGGTGGCGACGCGATGGCACACCGACGACGGCTACTTCCACGCCGAGGGGCGCCAGATGGCGACCGTGTGGCTTGCGCTCGACCCCGCCCCGCGCGCGTCCGGATCGCTGCGGTTCCTGCGCGGCTCCCACCTCGACGAGCGCCGCTACCGCCCGACGTTCTTCGTGACCGACGATCCCATCCCGGGCACCGAGGGCGACCTCGTGCCGGACCTCGACCACGACGCGCCGGGCGTGTTCGGCTGGGACCTCGAGCCCGGCGACATGACCATCCACCACGCGCGCACGCTCCACGCCGCGGGCGGCAACCTCGGGACGACCCCCCGGCGCGCGCTGTCGGTGCGCTACTGCGGCGACGACGCGGTCGTGCGGGTCAAGCCCGGCGCGCCGGGCAAGCCCGGGTTCGACGACGTCGCGCCGGGCACGGCGATGGCCGCGGCGGCGGCGACCCTCGGGCTGCCCGAGGCGACACTCGTCTGACGGTGATCCTCGCGGGAGCGGACCGGGTCAGTGCCCGGTGGATCCTCCGGGCAGCTCGACGTCACCGGCCTGGAACATCCCGACCGCGCCCTTCGCCGCGCTGGCGAACTTGTGGGTCACGAAGGGGTACAGCCCCGGCACCGCGAAGCTGAACTCGACGAACCCTCCTTGTGAGGGCTGGAGGTCGAGGGCCTGGCTCCCGCCGGTCCCGGTGCCGTTGCGGATCCGGTAGCCGCCCTCCTTGTACACGGTGTCGAAGATGGTCCCGATCACGTGGAAAGCCGAGTTCTCGGACGGGCCGTCGTCGATGACCCAGATGCGGATGCGCTGCGCGGGCTCCACCCGGATCGGACGGTGCACGTATTGGTTCGGGTAGCCGTTGAACACGACCGCGTCCCACTGCTCGGCGAGCATCTTCTCGAGCGATGCGACCTCACCGAGCGGTGCGCTGTAGAGCTCCGACTGCACCATCACGAACTCGTGGTCGACCGGCGCGAGGTCGGGCGGATCGATGATGATCGCGCCGTACATGCCGTTGCCGATGTGGTGCAGCACCGGCGGCGTGCCGCAGTGGTACATGTAGATGCCCGGCTGGGTGGCCTCGAACCGGTAGACGAGGCTCTCCCCCGGGTTGATCGAGCGCATCTCGACGTTCCACGCGACCTTGCTCGCGTGGAAGTCGATCGAGTGCTGGATCTCGCCCTTGTTCACGATGGTGACCTCGAAGACGTCGCCGAGCTTGCCGCGCAGGACGGGCCCGGGGACGGTGCCGCCGAAGGTCCACATGCGCTGGATGAGCCCGGGCGCGATCTCGAGGTCCTCCTCGGTCATCTCGAGGGTGACCTGGTGCACGGTCCCCGCCGGCGTCCCGGGGACGGGAGGCGCGTCGGGGTCGCGGGCCTCGAACCGGCTGCCCGGGTCGCCGGAGACGTCGATCTCCTCGCCGGGGAAGGCCTCGACCGCCGACCCGGCCGGTGCGCCACGGCGCCCCCCGCCACCGCCGTCGTCGGGCTGGGCGACCGCGACGGCCACGATGGCCAGGGCCAACGCGAGGATGACCACGAACGACACGGCGCCGACCCAGAACCGGAACTCGGCTCGGTCCCAGGGTGGGCGGTCGGACGGGTTGGGCTGAGGCCCGGGGTGCATCGTCATGTTCCCACTGTGGCGGCACCCCCACCGCGGGGTCAGGGCAGTATTCCTGGTCGATGCCGGACTTGCTGCGCCGACCCCTGGGACCTTCGGCCCTGGCCGAAGCGCACGGATGCGCGGTGGCGACCTGGCCGGGGCCTCACACGCGGAGCTCGTGCCGGCGCCCGGCCGCGGCTTCGCTCGGGTCGTGGGCGCTCGGACCCTCGGCGACCGGGTTACGCCGGCAGCTCGGCGGCGACCGCGTCGAGCCGGGCTCGGATCATCCCGGTCACGTCGGTCGTCGGCAGGATGAACAGGCGGTCCTCCACGACGGCGGCGTGCACGGCATCGGCGATGCCGGCCGGATCGGCGCCACCGTCGATGATCCCCTTGAGCATCTGTGCGGTGGCCGGGTCGGTGTGCGACTCGGCGTCGTCGGGCCGGTTGCGCTCGCTCTCGAAGATCTGCGTGCGCACGAGCCCCGGGCACAGCACCGACACGCCGACCCCGGTGCCCTCGAGCTCGGCCCGCAACGTGGCCGCCGTCCCCACCACGGCGTGCTTGGTCGCGCTGTAGGCACCGAGCCCGGGGGTGGTGCTGAGCCCGGCGGCCGACGCCGTGAGCACGAAGTGGCCGTCGCCCTGCGCTACCAGCGTGGGCCCGAACGCGTCGAGGGTGTGGACCACCCCCATCACGTTGACGTCCATCACCCAGCGCCACGTCTCGACCGACGTCCCGACGATCGGACCGGTGGGCGCGACGCCGGCGTTGGCGCACACCACGTGCGCCGCGCCGAACCGGGCGAGCACGGCGTCGCGGAAGCCGTGCACGGCGGCGAGGTCGGTGACGTCGCACTCGACCGCGAGCACGTCGTCACCGCCGCCGAGGTCGGCGACCGCAGCGTCGAGCGCGCCCGCCTCCACGTCGGCGAGCGCGATGCGCATCCCCGCGTCCCGGAACCGGTGGGCCATCGCGAGGCCGATGCCCCCGGCACCGCCGGTGATCACTGCAACCTTGCCGTCGAGCTGGTCCATGTCCGCATTCTGGCCGAAGGATCGACCCGGCGCGATTCCCCTCTATTCTCGAGGGCCTCGGCCGCTCGATCCGGCGAGGGAGGAGCACCGCGCCGTGGACATCCTCGACATCCTCGTCGTCGCCAAGCGGCTCCCGGCCCCGGCTCCGCGACCCCGTTGGGTGAGCGCGTGACGCACGGGCGCTGCTGACATGCGCGGGTTCGGCTGGGTGCGTCGCCGGAGCACCCGCGACGACGCGGTCGCCGGGCTGGTGCTCGGCGTGCAGAGCGTGCCCGACGGGCTCGCAACGGGCCTGCTGGCGGGGGTGAACCCGCTGGCCGGCCTGTACGCCTACCTGGTCGGCTCGATCGCCGGCGCCCTGGTGACGTCGTCGGTGTTCATGGTCGTCCAGGGCACGGGCGCGATGGCCATGGTGATCTCCGACGTCGACGCGGTGCACGACTCGACCGACCCGGCCCGCGCGCTCTTCACACTGTCGATCCTGACGGGCGTGGTGATGCTCGCGGGCGGGCTCCTCAGGCTCGGCGTGGTGCTGCGGTTCGTGTCGAGCGCGGTGATGGTCGGCTTCATCAATGCGGTGGGCGTGAACATCGTCCTCGGGCAGCTCTCGAACCTCACCGGCTACACCTCTGATGGCGCCAACCGGGTGACGCGTGCGATCGACACCGTGCTCTCACCGAGCGAGCTGCACTGGCAGAGCGTCGCGGTGGGCGTCGCCACGATCGTGCTCATCCTCGTGCTCGAGCGCACGCCGCTTCGTTCGCTGGGGCTCGTCGTCGCGGTGATCGTCACGTCGGCGAGGCTGGCTGCGCGACTGATCTTCTGCGTTCGGGCGTGCTCGGAATCGAGCGCGGCGATCGAGCCGCAAGCCGACCAACCGGGCGTGACGCGCTACGGGAAAGGCGAGGTCATAGTGCCGCAATCCGACGTTCGCTCTGACCGCCCTGCTGAGGTTGCGCGCACCGGATCGGCCGAGGTGTTTCACTCTTACGTCCGGCGGTACTGCCGATCCGTTGAATACTGAGCGCCCTCGGCAGGATTCGAACCTGCGACGCACGGTTTAGGAAACCGACGCTCTATCCCCTGAGCTACGAGGGCGGATGTGTCGCCTGACCTCGGCGAACGCTTCAGCGTACCGAGGAGGGCGAGAGAAATTGTGAGGAAACGAGAGCCTCCGCGAGGCCTTCGCGCCCGGCCTGAGCAGCGCCGATGTCGCACGCGAGTACTCCACTCGACGAGTCGCACGAGACCATCTCGCTTGCTTGTCTCGGCGCAGTCTTTCTCGCTCACAACGCACACGTCAGAATCGGATATTCGGCCTGGATCGCGGGAATCCACCTGTCTCGGTAGCACTCCTCTCCTCGGGCGAGGACGTCTCGTTGCCTCGTGCCTGCCCGCGACGTCGCTCTCCCATGTCGCCGGGAGAGTCCCGCCGGTCGACGACGACTGACGGACGATGTGGGACCTCCACGGGGTTACGGTGTCCGGATGATCATCGTCTCTGGATGGCTGCGGGTGAAGGAGGGGCAACGCCAGCGGTACCTCGCCGCGAGTCGCCCCGTCATCGAGGCTGCTCGCAGCGCTCCGGGCTGCGTGGACTTCCACCTTTCTGCGGATCCGCTGGAAGACGACAGGGTCAACGTCTTCGAGAGTTGGGAGGACGTCGAGTCGGTCGAGCGGTTCCGGGGCTCGGGGCCGAGCGATGACCAGCAGGGCGACATCGTCGGGGCGCAGGTCCACCAGCACCACGTCGCCAGCTCGATCCCGCTCAGTTGAACTGACCACCACCCGGGGGCCCGGATCGCCGGCTCGAGGACCGCCGCGGGACGTCACACCGCTTCGTTCGCCGGCCGTACGACGATCACCGGTGCACGGTGTCATCCCGGCTTCCGAGGTTGGTTGCCTCCGATCGCCCGAAGCCTGCGACGACGTGTGTCTCTTCGAGAGAGGCCGCTGGCGAACGGCGGGAGGGCTTCAGCCGGCCGGCCCGAGCTGCTCGCCCGCCGTGACCTGGTCGAAGAAGCATCGCTCCACGACCAGCCGGTCCTCATCGAATCCGAAGAAGTTCACCGAGAGCATGTCGATGGGCCGGCCATCGGGGTGCATGCCCACTGTCCGGGTCTCGACCATGATCCCGTCCTCGCCAAAGCTCAGCGACGCCGCCTCGTACGTCACCGGTGGCAGCGTCGCCCACTGAGCCGTGAGCATCGCTCGCACCGCTTCGTCGCCATCGATCACGTCGCCGGTCGGGACGATCTCGTAGCGCGCATGGTGGAAGGTGCGCATGGCCCGGTCGACATCACGCTCGTTCTCGGCCGCGATGTGCTCCAGGACGATGGCGAGACGACGCTCGTCGAGCTCGGATCGGGTGTGCAAGCGGTCTCCCTCGGTCTCAGTCCACGCAGTGCTCGACGTTGCAGCGGCTGGGAGCCGTCACGAGCCGGTGCCGGTCGGGAGCAGCTGCGCGGCCTTCGCTCGGGTCGCGGCGAGGATGGCGTCGCGGTCGAGCTCGAGAAGACGGCCCGCCTTGATCGTCGCGTCGAGGCGTCTGGTGAACTCCTTCATGTACGAGTTGGCGTCGCCGTAGCGGTCGGCGAGCACGTCCGGGGCAAGTGGTGTCTCGTTGCCGCGGAACGTGCAGGACAGCCCGATGCCGCCCGCTTGCACTTGGTAGGTCACCAGCGGGACGTCGACGAACGGTGAACGCACGCCGCCCAGGGCGTTGCCGTACTCGTCGGCGCTGGGCTTCGAGACCACGTCGATCGTTGCCATCTCGATGCGCGGCGCCTTCTTGGGAGCCTTGCCGGTCTCGGCCCATCGGAACAGGGCTGCGGCGGCGGCGCGCACGAAGGGCGGACCGGGAAACGTCGACGGCGTGCCTCCGCAGTCGGCGGTACCTCCGGACGAGTGGGAAGCCCCGGTGATCTCCCAGAGCTGGTACTTCTTCGTCGCGGCGTCGCGGTCGGGGACCCGGACGCTGGCACCGCCGGGGCTCGTGTAGAAGATCCCGGGCAGGACCTCGCGCGCCCACCCCATCACGTCGTGCTGGGTCTCGAGGTCGATCATCGGCACCTCGGGCGGCTCCATCCTGCCCACGTCGAAGTCACTGATGAGGACGGCTCCCGTCTGCAGCGGGGTTCGCATCGCCGCGTGCGCGGCCGGCAGGTAGCCGTCGAAGACTGCGGTGCCGTCGCGTTCGCTCGCAGTGTCGTGGAACGCCATGGCGAACGTCGACGTGTCGACGCCGCTCTGCGAGTAGCCGCCGAGATACAGGTGTTCGGCCCGCAGATCGCCCAGTGGGCTCTGGTCGCCACCGGCCTTGAGGACTGCACCGAGCTGGCGGAGCATGTCCCAGACGTAGTCGTTGACCGGGATCGAGACGTCGGCATACCGAATCGGGTCGAACGCCTGCAGGGACGCGGGCGATTGAGAGCGGACGCTCACGCCGACCCACCCGTCGCCCTGCGACTGGAACAACGGCGCGACGACGCCCCAGATCGCATCGCGATCGGGACCCGACGTCGTGTTGAACGGCTCGAGGAACACGCGGCCGCTGAAGTCGCGCTTCGACGTGGGGAATCGCGCCACGATCCGTGTGACGTACGGGTTGCCCGCGCTCGACTCCGCGGCCGGACCGGTCACCGGCCCGGAGTACGTGCTCGCGACGCCGCGTACCAGGAACTCGACCTCCGTGTAGCCGTCGGCCAACGCGCGAGGCGAAGCCGGGTCGGCGGTCGTCGCAGTGAGGTGCGGGACCCCGGCACCGACCGGCATCGGCGTCAACCGGAGCTGGCTGACGTCGACCGGTGTCGATCTGGTGCCGGCACTCGAGCTGCTCGCGGTCCCGACCGCGCCCACGGCCACGGAGAGGGTCGCGAGCACGGCGAGCGCGACTCGACCGGATCTCGAGCGTGCCATGTCGCCCCCCTTCGACAACGCAGGCTGTGACGTTCCGCACGAGGCAACGTCGCCCCGCGGATCCATCCGCTGCGAGGCGCGGTCCTCGTCCGGAGGTGACGATAGACCAGATCGTGATCGATGGTTCAGCGGCGCCGACTCAGAAGTCGGTGCCGCCGTCGATGTTGACCACGTGTCATTCCGCGCTGTACTGCACGCTGCTCAGGCTCGCCGGGAACGGGTTGGCGGTGAAGCACGCGTAGGGCTTTCCTGGTTCGTTGTACACGGGCACGAACTTGCCGTTCTTCACCTGGACGTACGCGCTGCACGTCCGACCTCCCGGCGGCGTCGGTCCGTGCGCGGTCGTCCAGTTCACCGCCGGTCGAAGCCCATTCGCCGTCCATGATGTGATCCCGTTGATCGCGTCGACGACGGACTGCTGGGTGAAGTCCTTGCCCGCCCGCTTGATGCCTTCCACGAGGAGGGCTCCGTTCTGCCAGCCGGCCAGTGCCTGCTCCGACGGCGCGATCCGCGCCTTCTTCATCGCGGTCAGGAACCGCTGCATCTCCTCGGACTCCTTCGCCACCTCGAAGGGGAGGAACTGGACTGCGAACGTGAAGCCCTCGAGGTCCTTCCCGAGCGTCTTCAGCACCTCGGGGTCGTATCCCTCCGGTGCGAGGAAGCCGACGTCGGTGATCCCAGCCTGGCGGATCTGCTTGGCGAGGTTCACCACGCCGTTGACGTCCATGCAGGTGGCGATGAAGTCGACGTCGTTGTCCTTCACGGCTTGTACCGCTGCAGCCACGTCGTTGGCGGAGAAGCCGAAGGCCAGGCTGCTGTCCGCGAATCCGATCGGGGGGCCCCACTTCTCGAGTGCCTGGCGCTGCCCGTCGAGGCACTTCGCGGACTGGGGTGACGTCCCGTAGGCGAGCAGCCCGACCCGCTTCGCCCCCGCCTTCTGCGCGGAGAAGGCGGCCATCGGGATCGGGTCGTCGACCGCGAGGTACGAGCCCTTCTCGCCGAACAGGTTGGGTCCGGCGGTCCAGTCGGTCTGGATGTTCCAGCCGAAGGTGGGGACCCCCTTGTCCGCGAGGTACTTGGCGCTCGCGAACGTATTCGTCACGATGGGCGCGACGGCGAACACCTTCTTCTCCTCGACCAGCGACCGTGCCGCGAGGAGGTTCTGCGAGGCGCGGGACTGGTCGTCGAGGCCGGCGACGAACTTCAGCTTCCTGCCGTGGACCCCGCCGGCCTTGTTGACGGCGTCGAAGTACGCCTGGATTCCCTTGAACGCATCGCCGTAGGGGCGCCCGACCGGGTTCGTCACACCGGCGATGCCGCCCACACGGATCTCGTCCTTCGTGACCCCGGGAACCGGTGTGGATTGCCCGGCGGCCGGAACCGTCGCGAACAGCGTCGCGACGGCCGTGATCGCAGCCGCGAGCAGCGCGAACGTTCGTCTCACGTGCATGTCGTCCCCCCGTGGCGCCGGTCCGCTGCGAGGCCCCGTTCCGATCAGGGGTAACAATAGACCAGATTTTGCTCAAAAGTACAGTGACGGTCGACTCAGAAGTCGGTGCCGCCGTCGATGTTGACCACCGCACCGGTCATGTACGCAGCGCGGTCGCTCAGGAGGAAGGCGATGAGCTCGCCCGCCTCGTGCGGCAGACCACCTCGGTTGAGGGCGACGCGCATGTTCCAGGCGGGGTTGCTCGACAGGTGCGTGTAGATCGCGTCCTCCAGCGGGACGCCGTACTCCTCGGCGCGCCGAGCGCGGATGAAGTCGTTGACCTCGGTGTCGAAGAGTCCGGGGCACACGGTGTTGACCCGGATGCCGTCTCCCCCGTGGGTCTTGGCGAGGATCTTCGACAGAGTCGCCACCGCCGCCTTCATCGACGTGTACGGCGGGATGAGGACTTTGGGCGCGCGCACCGAGTAGGCAGCCGTCGTGACGATCGTGCCACCGCCGTTGGCGACGAGTCGAGGAATCGCCGCGCGGCACGCGCGCACGGTCATCATGAGGATCACCTCGTAGTACCAGTCCCACGATTCGTCGCCGTGCTCGACGAAGGGACCCTGCTGGTTCATCGGACCTGCGGTCACCGCGAGGCCCCGCAGCGGACCGAGCTCCGACTCGGCGGCCACGATGGCCGCGTCGAGCGAGCCGTCGCGCCGGGTCCCGTCGGCGGAGATCCCGATCGCTTGTACCCCGTGCTCGCGTGCGAGGGCCGCCGCTCGCTCGCGCGCGCGGTCGCCGTCGCGCGCGACCAGCGCGACGTGCGCGCCGTCGCGTGCGAGCTCGGTGGCGGCGGCGAAGCCCATGCCGGTCGTGCCACCCACGATGACGAAGGTCTTGCCGGCGACGCCGAGATCCATGATCGCTCCGATCGTTCGCGCCGCTCAGCGGGGGGTGAGCCGCACAGGCAGCTCGTCGAAGGTGTGGATGAGCGGGGAGCGCCGCAGGACGGGCGCACCCACCACCTCGATCCCGGCGAACCGGGCGACGAGCTCCTCGAGGAGCACCCGCGCCTCGAGGCGCGCGAGGTGCGCTCCGAGACAGAAGTGCTCGCCGAAGCCGAAGGCGACGTGGCGTGACCCGTCGGATCGGCCGAGGTCGAACCGATCGGCGTCGCCTCCCCACTGATCGGCGTCCCGGTTCGCGGACGGGTAGAGCAACAGCACGCCCTCGCCCTTCCGGATCGTCGTGTCGCGCACGGTGACGTCGGCGACCGCCTGGCGGGCCATGCTCATCACCGGAGTCCACCACCGCAGCGTCTCCTCGACGACGGCCGCCGCGAGTCCGGCGTCGCCGAAGACCGAGTCGGACTGGTCGCGGAACTCGGAGAGGCACCACGCCATGCCCGCGATCAGGCTCTGGGTGGTCTCGCTCCCGGCGGCGAGCAGGGTCATCGCGTAGGTCACGGCCTGGAGGTCGTCGAGGGGGCGCCCGTCGACCTCGGCGATGGCGATCAGCGACAGCAGGTCGTCGGTCGGCTCCGAACGTCGCGCGTCGAGCTGCGACCACAGGTAGGGACCCACCTCCTCGGTGATGCGCCGCAGATCGGAGTCGCTCAGCTCGCCCGCGCCGGCGGCGGCGATGGCGGTGGACCACTCCACGATCTGGTGCCAGTCGTCGCGCGGCACCCCGAGGATGCGGCTGAACGCGAACACCGGGACCGTCTCGGCCACCTGCGCGATCCATTCGAATGCGCCGGCCGGGAGGCCGTCGAGCACGTCGACCACGACTCCGCGCACCGCAGGCTCCAGGGCGGGCATCGCCCCGGGCGAGAAGCGGTGGCTCACGACCTTCCGGTGCTGCGCGTGCTCGGGCGGGTCCATGAACATCACGCCGCGACCGGCGGCATCGACCTCCCCTCGCCCGGCCCGGATCGCCCGGAGGTCCGAGAGGATGGCCACCTGCTGCGACGAGAACAGCTCGGGGTGGCCCGAGATGAAGCGGATGTCGTCGTACTTGGTGGCGACCCAGAAGCCGCCGGCGTCGTACCAATGGAGAGGGTCGGTCTCGCGCAGGTCCCGGTACACCGCGTGGGGATCGCCGAGGTAGAAGGAGGCGTCGTCGAAGCGGGCCTCGGCGATCGTGCTCACTGGGCGTCGATCACGTCGCGGGCGAAGCCCTCGGCGAGCTCGAGGAACTGGGCGCGACTCTCGAGCGCGCCGGACCCGGGGTGCGAGAACGCGATGCCCGAGTAGGTGACCCCCAGCCCGGCGAGCTCGGCGAGACCGTCGGCGTAGGCCGCGGCATCGAACGCCGGGTGCCCGTAGGGGGCCAGGCCCATCGGTGCGAACATGATGTCGAACGGCCCCTCCCGGCCGGCCGCGGCGGCGAGCTCGTGCAGCGTGGCGATCTTGGTCCGGAGGTCGTCGAGCGTCTCGAGCGGGGCCGAGCGCACGAACTTGGCGAACTTGCGGGGCGCGGGCATGGGGATCCAGCCGTTCCCCTGCTCGGCCACCCGACGCAGGGCGCGACCGGTGTTGCCACCGATCCAGATCGGTGGATGGGGCGCGGCGGCCGGCGTGGGCAGCGCGACGTGCCCGTGGGCCTCGTACCCCGGGCCGACGACATCGACGACCTCCCCGCTCCAGACCCGCTTCATCAGGTCCAGGGCGTCGTCGAGTCGGTCGTTGCGGGCGTCGAAGTCGGCGCCGAGCGCCCGGAACTCGGGTTCGAGGTACCCGGCCCCGGTCCCGAGGATGACCCGTCCCCCCGACAACGAGTCGAGCGACGCGATCGCTTTCGCCGCGAGGAACGGGTTGCGGTAGGCGACGATGTAGAGGTTCGTCATCAGCCGCAGGCGGGTGGTCGCGGCGGCCGCGACCGCCAGGACCACGGTCGGCTCGAGCGCATGGTGACCGCCGGTCTCGATGAACCGCTGCGGCGGGATCGGGTGATCGGTGACGTACACGCCTTCGTACCCGAGCCGCTCGGCCGCGCGCGCCATGTCGGCCACCGCCTCGACCGTGCCGAACTCCTCCCGGCGGTGGACGTCGTCGGTCGGCAACCCCAGGATGAACCGCATCGTCCCCCCTTGCCGTCGGCATCGGAACGATCTGTCGTCGCGCCGGCCGGCCGGGCGGAATCGTACACTGGAACGCGATACGTTGGATTGCCTCGCGCCGGTCGGCGTGGAGAGCGGCCTGGAGGGAGCGAGTGCGCGCGGCATTCTCGTACCCGACGCTTCCCTACGCGCCGACCGTGCCGGAGATGTGGCGTGCGGTCGTCGCCGACCACGCCGAACGCGAGCTCCTCGTCGCCACGCTCGGCGACGGCGACACCCAGCGCATCACCTACGGGGAGGCCGATCGTCGATCGGCCGGCCTGGCCCGTCGTCTCCTCGCTGCCGGGGTGGTCAAGGGCACCCGCGTGGGGCTCCTGGCGCCGAACGGTCCCGACTTCGCGGTGGGCGTCCTTGCGGCCACCCGGATCGGCGCGGTGATCGTTCCCATCAACACGCTGTTCCAGCCTCGTGAGCTGGGCTGGTTGCTCCGCCACGGCGACGTCCACACGTTGCTCACCGTTCCGACGATCCTCGGGAAGGACTGCCTCGACCGGATCGAGGCCGCGGTCCCCGGGTTGGGAACGAGCAGCGCCTCGGATTCGACTCCACTCCGGGTCCCCGAGCTCCCGTTCCTCCGTCATGTCGCCGTGCTCGGGGATGCGACCCGGGACTGGACCTCGTCGTTCGACGCGGTACTGGACGACGAGATGCTCGCGGCGGCCGAGGCGACGGTCGACGAGAGCGACGACGTCGCGGTGATCTACACCTCGGGCAGCATGGCCGAGCCGAAGGGTGTGATCCACACGCACGGCGCGCTGATCCGTCACGCGCACTTCATCGCCACCGAGCACGGCTGGACCAGCGCCGACCGCGTCTACGTGCCGATGGCGTTCTTCTGGGTCGGCGGGCTCGTCTTCGGCTTCTTCGGCCCGTTGCAGCTCGGGGTGACGATCCTCACGGAGCACCGGTTCGACGCGGGTGACGTGCTGGCCTTCCTCTCGCGCGAGCACGTGACGTACGCGACGGGCTGGGCGCACGTCGGCCCGGCGCTCGCGAGCCATCCGGACTTCCCGGAGACCGATCTCTCGTCGTTGCGTGAGGGCTACCAGCAGGTGCTGCTGCCGCCGGAGCGGCGCACGCCCGACCCCACGTTGCGGGTCGCGCAGCTCGGCATGACCGAGACGTGCAGCTCCCACACGTGGTGGCCGCCGCACGAGGAGCTTCCCGAGGAGAAGCGCGGCTCACTCGGGCTCTCCGGACCCGGGTTCGAGCACAAGATCATCGGGGAGTCCGGCGAGACGCTCCCGGCCGGGACCGTGGGCGAGATCTGCGTCCGCGGCGACGCGCTCATGCGCGGCATGGTCGGTCGCAGCCGGGCGGAGGTCTTCGACGACGACGGCTGGTACCACACGGGTGACGCCGGCCGCTTCGACGACGACGGCCACCTGTACTTCGCGGGGCGCACCGACGACATGATCAAGACGTCGGGTGCGAACGTCAGCCCGGTGGAGGTCGAGCGAGTCCTGCTCGGCATGCCCGAGGTCCGAGAGGTGTACGTCGTCGGGGTGCCACACCCCGAGCGGGGGGCGATCGTCACCGGTGTGGTGGTCACCGCCCGCGGCGCGATGGTCTCTGCCCCCGAGCTCACGGCGCGCTGCCGCGCGCAGCTCGCGGCCTACAAGGTCCCGAAGCGGTGGGAGATACTGCCGACGGCCGATCCGCTCCCGTACACGACGACGAACAAGATCGATCGTCGCGTCCTCGTCGAGCGCCTCGGGGAGGGTTCGCTCGGGACAGTGGGGACCTGACCCCGACGAGTCGAGCGGTCAGGTCCACATGTCGGTCGAGCGGAAGGCCCACGACAGGTGCGCACCTGGGGGGACCTCCCCGGGGGCTTGGCGCAGCTCTGCGAGCGTCGGGCCGACGGCGGCAGCAGCGCGCGCGAGCACGGCGGCGTCCATGCCATAGCAGGTCATCGCGTTGGCGCCGAGGACGAGCCGCATCTCCGCATCGGTCATGTCCGCACACGTCCTTCGGAGGCTCTCCCGCGACCACGGCCAGGCCCCTTCGGGGTGGGGGTAGTCGGAGCCCCACATGAGCTTGGTGACCCCGATCCGGTGGCGGGCCTCGGCCTCGGTCGCCGACAGGAAGCTCGCCCCGATGAAGCAGTTGGTCGCGAAGTAGTCGCTCGGCGACCGGGGAAGCGCCCTCGCGATACCCGCGACCGACGACCGGTAGATGTCGTCGAGGTACGCCAGCGTCGGGCTCACCCAGCCGGCGCGCTGCTCGGTGAAGACCATGCGCAGACCGGGATGACGCTCGAATACGCCGGAGAAGATCAGGAACCACAGTGCCCGACGCCCGAAGAAGTCGACCTCGGCGAGGGCGATCGGCAGCGAGTCGGGGCCGTGGCCGTAGAACCGCGTGCTGGCACCGTGTGCGCTCAGCGGGAGGTCGAGGCGCGCGCACGTCGCCCAGATCGGCTCGTAACGCGGATCGTTGAAGTACGGGTGGGCCTCGGAGACGGGTGGGAGCGACATCCCACGAAGCCCGGCGCCGTGACACCACTCGATCTCACGGGTCGCAGCGTCGACGTCGCGGATCGGCATCACGCCGACGCCGGCGTGGCGCCCCGGGTTGTGGCTGCAGAACTCCGCGAGCCACCGGTTGTAGGCCCGACAACCGGCGGCGTGGAGCTCTGGCGTCGCGACATAGCCGATCGGCGGCAGCATCCCGGGTTGCGACGGGTAGTCGGCGAAGGGGACCACGCCCTGGGGGAAGATCACGTCGCCGACGACCCCGTCGGCCTCGAGATCCCGGAGGTGCTCGGCGGGATCCGCGAGACCGGGCACCGTGTCCCGCTCGATGAACACGCGGTGGATCTCTTCGTAGGCCGCCTCGCGCCTCCCCGCGAACATCTCCGCGATCTCTGCGTCGTAGGCCCGGGTCAGCGCCAGGTAGTCCGCGAAGTCGCCCGCGTGCCGGGGATCCACGTACGGGCCGAGCGCATCGAGCTCGGGGCCGGCGTGGCAGTCGGCCGAGAAGAGCACGAGCCTGGAGGATTCGTCACTCGTCATGGTGCAGACCCCCGGTGCGGCGCAGGGGCGGAGGTTAATACGAGTGAACGTCAGCTGTACAGGTGTTTCATACCGGACTCAGGCGGGGGCGCGGTCCTTGGCCACCTCGTCGAGGGCGGTGTACTCCTCGCTCGTGTCGGCCCAGTCCTCGAACTGGATGACCTGGAGCTCCTCGAAGCGGTGCCGCAGCCAACCGTCGGCGGCGTCGAGCAGACCGAGCTTCTTGCAGTTCGGGACGATCTTGGAGAACAGGAGCGCCTGGAAGAGCGGACGGTCGGGCGCGTTGAGCACGACCGGCACCATCTCCTTCGGGTCGACGCCCATCTTCTCCCAGACCTCCTGCTGGAGGAACCGGTCTCGCATCCGTACCGCGGCCTCGAACGCGAACTCCTGGCGCTCACGGATCTCCGCGGCGGTGAGCTGCTCGTAGAACTCCTGGAGCGAGATCACGCCGAACGCGACGTGGCGGGCCTCGTCGCTCATGACGTAGCGCAGCAGCTGCTTGAGCAACGGCTCGGTGGTCATCTGGTGCATGAACCCGAACGACGCGAGCGCGAGCCCCTCGATCATGATCTGCATGCCGAGGTAGGTCATGTCCCACCGGTTGTCGGCGATGATCTCGTCGAGGAGCATCTTCAGGTGCGCGTTGATCGGGTAGTGCCCCGACAGCTTCTCGTTCAGGTACTTCGCGAACACCTCGACGTGGCGGGCCTCGTCCATCACCTGGGTTGCCGCGTAGTACTTCGCGTCGATCCAGGGCACGGTCTCGACGATCTGCGCGGTGCAGATCAACGCGCCCTGCTCACCGTGCATGAACTGCGACAACGTCCAGTTCTGCGCCTCGACCGCGTGTTGGGTCCACTCGTCCTCACCCCACGACTCGACCGGGGTGCCGCGCACGTCGTGCCCCTCGAAGATCCCGGCGTTCTGCGTGCGGTTCGCCGCGATGACGGCGAGCTGGTCGACCTCGGTGTCCCAGGGCAGGTCGTTGGCGTTCCACTGCGACGTCTTCGCCTTCTCGTACAGCTTCGCGAGCCCCTGGCGGGTGCGCTCGTAGTCCCACGTGAAGATCGCGTCGGAGTTCGAGCGGACCGCGTGCACCACGGCGTCGACGTCGGTGTTGGAGATCGCCAGGATCGCGTCGACGTCGTCGACTTCGGCCCGACCGATCATCGTCTCGTTGGTGGCCATCAGCACTCCCGCGGTCGACGTCCCTCCGATGTTACCCGTCGGTAATCGGCGGGGCACGTCGGCGACTTGCGGGTCGAGGGGGTGTCCACTAGAACGCGATGAGGCGATTTCTGCCTTGTTGTATCGAGCCAGCAAGGGGTGCCGGACCGGTGGGCGAACCGAACGGGTTGCGGGACCGAGCGGCCATCGCCGGCATCGGTCACACCGAGTTCTCGAAGGGCCTGGGTCGGTCCGAGTACGACATGGCGGTCGAGGCGATCTGGGCCGCGTGCGCCGATGCCGGGATCTCGCCCCGCGACATCGACGGGGTCGTCCGCTACGACATCGAGACGACCGACGAGGAGCAATTGCTCTCGGTGCTCGGGAACCCGGAGATCGGCTACTTCGCGAGCACCAGCTGGGGAGGGGGTGCGTCGGCGAGCGTCGTCGTGCACGCCGCGGCCGCGATCGCCGCCGGTCTCGCGGAGACGGTCCTCGTCTTCCGCTCGCGGGCCCGGGGCAAGAACTCGGTCTTCGGCAAGGGGAGCAGCCTCGGCGGCCGGTACTGGGAACGGATGGACGAGCGCCTCCCCGAGCTCAACCAGTGGCACGTCCCCCACGGGCTGGTCAGCGCCTTCCAGGAGATGGCCATGATCACCCGGCGCTACATGATCGACTACGGCACCACGGAGGACGACTTCGCCGAGGTCGCGGTCACCTTCCGTGCGCACGCCGGCCGCAACCCCCACGCAGTGATGCGGGAGCCGATGACGATCGAGGACCACCACGGCTCGCGGATGATCGCGGAGCCGCTCCGGCTCTTCGACTGCAACATCGAGACCGACGGTGCCTGCGCGATGATCATCACGTCGTCGGAACGGGCGCGCGACCTGCGACAGACGCCGGCGATCATCCACGCGGGAGCGATGGCGGCGGGATCGCACCACCGGTGGACGTCCTCGATGTACTCGCGGTCGCGCGACGACGACAGCGCCGCACGCACGGGCCGGCGGCTGTTCGAGCGCGCGGGTCTGACGCCGGACGAGATCGACGCCTTCTTCTGCTACGACTTCTTCACGTCGTTCGTGATCATCGCGCTCGAGGACTACGGGTTCTGCCGGCGGGGCGAAGGGGGATCCTTCGTGAAGGACGGCGGGCTCTCGTTCGAAGGTGGGAACCTGCCCACGAACACCAACGGTGGCCAGCTCTCCGAGGCGTTCATCCACGGCCAGAACAACAACCTCGAAGCCGTGCGGCAGATCCGCGGCACGTCGACCGCGCAGGTGGCCGACGCCGAGCTCGTCCTCGTGGCGGGGGCCAACACCGACCCGACCGGCGCGTTCATCCTCCGGAGGTAGTGGCGTGACGAGCCTGCGCAACGAGGTCCTCACCCGCGGGCGCCCGCTGCCCCTGCCGACGTTGGACACGGCCCCCTTCTACGAGGCGGCCCGGCGGGGCGAGCTGCGATTCCAGCGCTGCACGGCCTGCGGGACCTGGCGGCACTACCCGCGCCCCGCGTGTCCCGAGTGCATGAGCCGCGACTACGAGTGGGCGCTCGCCAGTGGCCGGGGCGAGGTGTACACGTGGACGATCGTCCATCCTCCGACGCTCCCGGTGTTCGAGGCCGACGTCCCCTACAACGTCGTCGACGTGCTGCTGGAGGAGGGCGTCCACTTCCAGAGCCAGGTGCTCGACTGTCCGCCCGAGGCGATCCGAGCCGGGCTCCCGGTCGAGGCGGTGTTCGTGCCGGTCGACGAAGAGATCACGCTGGTGAAGTTCCGGGTGACGCCCGATCAGTCGAAGCCCCACTCGGAGTAGCGCCGGCGCAGCTCGTCGAGCGCGCCCTTCCCGCCGAGCTCCTGGCGCTCCTTGAAGAAGTTGAACTCGTCGTCGCGCCAGACGAGGTTCGTGAACACCGGGTGGGCCATCTCGACCCAGTCGCCGAACTGGGCCATGCCGACCGCGTGCCAGAACGCGATCAGGCTCATCTTCCCGATCATGAGCCCGTCGGCCGAGTGGTGCGCGATGGCGCGGGCGTACCGGAGCGCCTCGTCGAGGAGGGAGTCGGCGGGCACGACCGACGCCGACACTCCCCACCCGTGGAGCTCGGCCGCCGACACGCGGCGCCCGGTGATGAGCATCTCGTAGCCGCGGTTCACCCCGAGCTTCAGCAGCACGAGCGGCGCCGCGGTGCTGAACCCCGCGAACCCGATCCGGGCCTGGGGTCGGGCGAAGAAGGCGTCGTCGGAGGTGATCAGGATGTCGGCGGCGAGGGCGAGGTTCAGCCCCGCGCCGACGACGGCGCCCTGGCACGCGGCGATGACCGTCTTGGGGCACTCGAGCCAGTTGCCCAGGCTCTGGTGGAGGCGGCGGGCGTTCAGGATCCGGGCGGTCTGGGGCAGCTTCGTGCCGCGCGTCAATCCGGCGCGTTCGACCGGGAGTCGCCGGACGTCGTCGCCGGAGCAGAAGTCGCTCCCCGCGCCGGTGAGCAGGATCACCTTCACGTCGTCGTCGTCGGTCGCCCGGCGCAGGCGGTCGGCGAACAGCTCGTGCATGTCGGGCGACACGATCGCGTTCCGACGGTCGGGCCGGTTGATGGTCACGCGGGCGATGTGGGGTTCGACGACGTCGTAGAGGACCCAGTCCTCGTCGACCTCGAGGTCGTCGTCGGGACGCTGCGGGTCGGCCATGGTCGGCACCCTACGCCAGCCCGGCGCGCAAGACACACTGCAGCGCGATCTGTCGTACTGTACCGAGCCATGTCCGAGCCCCCGACGACCGCGACGGGTGATTCGCCGCGACGACCGCTCCCGATCGTGGCGGACCACGAGCGCCCGTTCTGGGAGGGCGGCGCCCGCGGGGAGCTGGTGGTGCAGCGGTGCCGGGAGTGCGGTGGGCTCAACCACCCTCCGACGATGCGGTGCCGTCACGACGGCAGCGCCGAGCTCGAGTGGACGGTGCTGAGCGGTCGCGGCCACGTGGAGGGCTGGACGGTCAACCAGCACCAGTGGCTGCCCGGCGTGCCGGCGCCGTACGTCGTTGCTCTGGTCGCGCTCGCCGAGGACCCGAGCACACGGCTGTTGACGAACCTCGTGGGCATCGACCCGGCCGAGATCCGTGACGGCATGGAGGTGCAGGTGACGTTCGTCCGTCCCGAGCCACCCGACGACGGGCTCGACGACGACGTCTGGCTCCCCCTCTTCGCGCCGGCGGCCGGACCATGACCCCGGCCCGCTTCGAGGATGCCGTGGTCATCAGCGGCGTCGCGCAGTCCGAGATCGGCCGGCGCCTGCACCGGGACCCCCGGGCGCTGACGGTGGAGGCCTGCGTCGCGGCCGTGGCGGACGCGGGTCTGCGCCTCGACGAGATCGACGGGCTCTCGACCTACCCGGGGGCCATGAGCGTGGGTCCGGGCTTCAGCGGCGCCGGCGTCCGGGAGATCCACGACCTCCTGGGGTTGGACCTGGCCTGGTGCAGCAGCGGCTCCGAGGTGCCCGGGCAGCTGGGCGCGGTGGTGAACGCGATGCTCGCGGTGGCGGGAGGCCTCGCGCAGCATGTGCTGTGCTGGCGCAGCATCTGGGAGGGCACGGCGCAGGGGTCGGGCCGGCGGGAGGGCTACGGGGCCGGGCAGGGGCGCGTCGGCGGTCCGATGGCGTGGCAGCTCCCGTACGGGGCGACCGCCGCGAACCTCGCCGGCATCCTCGTCAACGCCCGGATGAACCGGTTCGGCCTCACCCGCGAGCAGCTCGGTGCCGTCCCGGTGGGCAATCGGGCGAACGCCGCGCTCAACCCGGCGGCCATCTATCGCGCACCGATCACGCTCGACGACTACCTCGAGGCCCGAATGGTGTCGTGGCCACTCTCGCTGTACGACTGCGACGTCCCGTGCGACGGCGCGACCGCGGTCGTCGTCTCGCGCCGCGAGCATGCGGCGGCGCTCGACCATCCCGCCGTGCACGTCGAGGCGGTCGGGTGCGCGCACCACGATCGATTCATGTGGGAGTACGGCGAGGACATCACGCGCATCTCGTCGCGCTGGTCGGCGGCGGCGATGTGGGACCGCACCGACCTCCGGCCGGCGGACGTCGACGTCGCGCAGCTCTATGACGGGTTCAGCATCTTCACGCACTGCTGGCTGGAGGACCTGGGCTTCTGCGGCGTGGGCGAGGCCGGGGCGTTCGTCGAGGGCGGGACGACGATCGCGCGTGACGGCGCGCTGCCGCTCAACACCGACGGTGGCCAGCTCTCGGGCGGCCGCCTCCACGGATACGGCTTCCTGCACGAGGCGTGCCTGCAGGTGCGGGGTCAGGCCGGGGCCCGCCAGCTCGCGAGCCGACCGCAGGTGGCGGTCGTGGGAGTCGGCGCCGCCAACAGCGGTACCACGGCGATGCTGCTCACGGGCGGCTGAGATCGAGCACACACGTCAACCAGGGAGGACAGCGCAATGGCCGAGACCACGGTGACACGGACGATCGATCGCGATGCGGGCGCGGTATGGGCGCTCCTGGCGGACTTCGGGGACATCGGGTGGATCCCGATGGCGGAGAACGTCGAGGTGGAGGGGGAGGGCGTCGGCATGCGCCGGCTGATCCCCGCGGGTGACGGGGACCCCATCGCCGAGGCGCTGGTTGCCATCGACCACGACGGTCGCGTGCTCACGTACTCGATCGAGAACCCCCCGTTCCCGGTCTCGTCGTACCTCGCCGTGTGCACGGTCACCGACACCGAGGGCGGCGCGACGGTCGAGTGGGTCGTGACCTTCGAGCCGACGGGGGAGGAGGCCGAGGCGGCCGGGGTGATCCAGGCGATCTACGACATGATGGCGGGCTGGCTCGCAGACGCGACCGCCTGATCAGCGTTCGAGGTCGCGGAACTCCGGTCGCCGGCGCTCGAGGAACGCGGCCATCCCCTCCCGGCAGTTCCCGCCGGCGAACAGCCGGGGCTGTGCCGCTCGCTCGAAGGCGAGCACGTCGTCGAGCGTGCCGTCGGTCGCGATCGCGATTCCGGACTTGATCGCGGCGAGCGCGTCGGGGGACTCGCCCGCCAGACGCGTCGCGTAGGCGTGCACGTCGTCGGGGAACGACTCGACCGGGAAGATGCGGTTGAGGATCCCCAGCTCCAGGAGCCGACCCGCGTCGAGGGTCTCGCCGCGCATCATCACCTCGGCGGCCCGCCCGGGCCCGACGAGGCGGACGAGCGAGTGGAGCCCGCCCCAGTCGGGCAGGAGCCCGATCCGCACGAAGCTCTCGGTCAGGCTCGCGGTCGGGGAGCCGACGCGCAGGTCACACGCGAGGGCGAGGTTCGCACCGGCGCCGGCCGCCACGCCGTGGATCGCGGCGATCACCGGCTTCGGTGCGTCCCGAACGGCGCGGATCACCTCGGCGCCGAACTCGACTCGCCGGCGGATCTCGTCGATGTCGCCCTGCGCGTGGAGCTCGACCATCCCGTTGACGTCGGCGCCGGCCGAGAACGCGGTGCCGGCGCCGCGGATGACGACGACCCGCACCCGCGTGTCGCGGGCCGCGGTCTGCAGCGCGTCCGCCAGCGCCTCGCGCATCCGCCCCTCGAAGCGGTTCATCACGTCGGGGCGATCGAGGGTGACGTAGGCGATTCGATCCCGGTGCTCGAGCCCGACACCTTCGTCGTGGATCATCCGCGGCCGGGTTCCTCGACCTCGCGCCGGAGCTGGTCGCGCAGGACGTACTTGGTGATCTTTCCCGACGGTGTGCGCGGGTAGTCGGTCACGATGCGCAGCTCCTCGGGCCACTTCTGGCGGGCGAGGCCCGCACGCTCGAGATGGTCCTGCACCGCAGGCAGCGACGGCGGCTCGTGGCCGGGGATCATCGAGAGGAACGCGCACGCGTGCTCGCCGAGGCGCACGTCGGGCGCGGCGACCACGGCGGTCTCGGAGACCCCGGGCATCCGGAGCAGGAGCGTCTCGACCTCGGCGGCGCTGACGTTCTCACCGCCCCGGATGATGATGTCCTTCTTGCGGTCGGTGATCGTCAGGAAGCCGCGCTCGTCGAGGTTCCCCAGGTCCTCCGTGTGGTACCAGCCGTCGGCGTCGACGGCGGCGCGCGTGAGCGCGGGGTCGGTGTAGCCCGCGAAGAGGTCCGGTCCCCGGCTCAGCACCTCACCGACGGTCCCCGGCGGCACGTCGCGGCCGTCGTCGTCGACGATGCGGACCTCGACGCCGTCGAGCAGGCCGCCGTCGGTGTACTTCCGCAGCTCGGGCGGGTCACTGTTGCGCGCGCCGCTGATCGTGGGGTGCTCCGTGCTCCCGTAGCACCGCGTGGTGCGGATCCCGAGGCCCTCGGCCCGGTCGCACACCGCGCCGGGAACGGGTGATCCACCCAGGCCGACGCTCTCCATCAGCTCGGCGTGGTGGGCGTCGAAGCCCGGCGCGTCGAGGAGGCTGGTGAGGAAGTAGGTCGCGCCGCTCCCGGAGGTGAGCTCGGCCTCGGCCATGATGGCGAGCACCCACTCGGGCTCCCAGCGGTCGATGATGTGCAGTGGCTGGTTGCGCACGAGGGGGAGCACGGCGCCGCTCGTGAGACCGATCGCATGGGCGAGGGGAGCACCGGTCAGCAGCGGTCGCGACGCACCGACCTCGTAGCGCCGGAGCTGCTCGATCTCGGCGCCGATCGTGTTCCCCGTGTGGACGACGCCCTTGGGCTCGGCCGTCGTGCCCGACGTGTAGCCGATCAGGGCCGGCGCGTCGGGGTCGACGGACGGGAGCGACGAGAGCGGTGCGGCATCGACCAGGTCGGTGAACGGCTGGGTACCGGGCACCGTGCCGTCTCCCACGAGGACGACGTGCTCGACGCCGGGGATGTCGGCCCGGACCACGCGGATCGTCTCGCGGTAGTCGACCGAGCCGAAGTCGGCGGCGGTGATGTGGACGCGCGCGCCGACCTGCTCGAGGATGAACCGGACCTCGTGGGGCCCGTAGAAGTGGACGATCGGGACGAGGGTCGCCCCGGCCAGCGCCGCGCCGTACAGCGTGACGAGCGTCTCCACGCGGTTCGAGAGCTGGTACGTGACGACGTCGCCGGGCCGGATGCCGAGGGCCTGCAGGCCGGTCGCGAAGCGGCGGCTCGCGTCGTGGACCGCGCCGACGGTGCCCGTGTAGGCGTTGGATCTGGACCAGATGCGGACGGTGAGCGGCGCGCACCGGGTCAGGTGCTCGTCGAAGAACGCCCCGAAGCCCTGGTCCCGCCGGAGTCCTTCGGCGCGGTACCGGGACAGGAGATCGGCGGCCGGCGCGCGCAGCGGGAGGTCGAGCGGCATGCGGCACAATATCCTGCTCCGTGTCGCATTGTTCCACGGGTCGTCGAGGGGGAGCGCGGTGGATGTCGACGAGATGCTGGTCCGGGAGGGCATCCGGGCCGTGGTCACGCGGTACACGTTCCACGCCGACCGTGGCCGCGTGTCCGACCTGGTGCAGTGCTTCACCGAGGACGGCACCCTCGAGTTCGTCGGCGAGTGGAGCGCGACGGGCCGCGACGGCATCCTCGCGCAGACCTCGTCGGTGACCGTCGACACGCGGGCGCGACCGCACCCGCTGCTCCGCCACCACCTCGCGTCGCACCACGTGGAGCTCGACGGTGCCGCCGACGCGTCGTCGACCACGTACTTCACCGCGTACACGGAGATCGGGCCCGATCACGTGGGGCGCTACGTCGACCGGCTCCGCTGCGTCGAGGGCGACTGGCTCATCGCCCATCGCCGGGTCGTCGTCGACTGGTGGGCTCCCGCCACCCTCTACCCGGACGAGGCCGAGCGGTCGGCCGAGCGTCGGGCGGCGCGCGCTCAGTCCTGACCGCGCTCGATGAGCTCGAGGCGGGTCCCGTCGGGGTCGACCACCATGATCCCCCGGTTGCCCGTGCGGAACCGGCTGGCGGTGTGGTCGAGGATCGTGCCCCCCGCCCCGCGGATCCGCTCGCACCAGGCATCGAGGTCGTCGACCCGGAAGGCCAGGTGGGTCAGGCCCACCTGGTTGACCGGCCGCCGCTGCGCCGGGGTGTCGACGCCCGGACGGGCGAAGTCGATGAGCTCGATGCGGAACCCGTCGCGCGCGAGGTACACGAGCTCCACGGCGGCATCCGGCACCTCCAGGATCTTCCCGGAGTCCGGCTCGTCGGTCGACATCCGGCCGATCTCCTCGAAGCCCATCCCGTCGACGTAGAAGCGCAGCGACCGCTCGAGGTCGGCCACGCAGAGGCCGATGTGGGTGAGGCGCGCGGTGGTGGGGAACGGATCGTCCACGGCCGGCACCTCAGTCGACGGTCCAGACGGGGTCGCGCTTCTCGGCGAAGGCCCGCATCCCCTCGTGGTAGTCGGGGTGCGTGAGCTGGTGCTGGAGCACGTACCGGTAGGCGACGTCGAAGCCGCTGCGCATCCCGACGTCGAGGCTGGTCCACATCGCCTTGATGGACGCCTGCACCGTCGCCGGGGACAGCGTCGCGATGTGGGCGGCCCACTCGCGGGCGCGGGGCATCAGCTCGTCCTTCGGGACCACTTCGTTGACGAGCCCGATCTCGTGCGCCCGTTGCGCGCTGATCCGCCCGTTCTTGGTGAGGAGGCCGAGCTGCATCACCATGGACAGCGGCATGCGCCGCAGCAGGGCCACCGGCTCCATCGCGAAGACGTTGCCCACCGCGCAGTGGGTGTCGAGGAGCTCCGCGTGGTCGGCCGCGATGATGAGGTCGGCGTCGGCGACCTGGTGGAGCCCCCCGCCGACGACCATGCCGTTGAGCGCGCAGATCACCGGCTTCCAGCAGTCGTGGTGCAACCGCGAGCCGGGCACCTTGTTGCGGATGCCGCTCTCCGAGGTGGCGCGGATGTCCTGGCCCACGGAGAACGCGCGGTCACCGGCGCCGGTGATGATGGCGACGCGGATCTCGGGGTCGTCGCGCACGATGCCCCACGCCTGCCCCAGCTCGGTGCGGGCCGTGTCGTTCGTCGCGTTCAGGCGCTCGGGCCGGTTGATCGTGATCGTCGCGACGCGCTCGTCGACGTCGAAGAGGATGGTCTCGAACTCCATGCGGGTCCCCCTGCGGTCAGGCCAGCCACTGTCCGCCGGAGACGGAGAGGAGCTGGCCGGTGATGTGTCGGGCGTCGTCGGACACGAGGAACGCGATCGCGGCGGCGATGTCCTCGGGATCCGCGAGCCGGCCGAGGAGCGTGGTGGCGCGCATCGCGTCGAGCTCGTCGTCGGACTTCCGGCCGAGCAGCCACGGGGTCGCGGTGGTGCCCACGACGACGCTGTTGACCCGGATCCCGTGCTCCCCGAGCTGCACGGCCATCAGCCGGCTGAGCCCCTCGATGCCGGCCTTGGCCGCGGCGTAGGCCGGTGGCCCGGTGCGGACGCCGTGGGCGGACACCGAGCTCACGTGGACGAACGCACCGCCGCCGCGCTCGACCATGTGTCGCGCGGCGACCTGCGAGACCACGAACGCGCCCTTGAGGTTCGAGTCGACGATGCGGTCCCAGTCGTCGTCGGTCTGGTCGAGGAACGTCGCGGGCAGGGTCAACCCGGCGTTGTTGACGACGGCGTCGAGTCGCCCGCAGCGGGCGACGAGGTCACCCACCGCCTGTTCGACGAGGGGCCGGTCGAGCGTGGATCCGAGGACGGCGGTGACCGTGCCGGGCCGGTCTCGTTCCAGGTCGGCCAGCGACGCCACCCCCTTCTCGTTCACATCGATGACGAGCA
>Ga0194121_10001528_pt1 | contig 39062 bp, 46 predicted proteins | sample TA2MahCa50mmetaG_FD_148609 | JGI IMG/M metagenome (GOLD analysis project Ga0194121, IMG submission 148609) | Freshwater microbial communities from Lake Tanganyika, Tanzania - TA2015020 Mahale Deep Cast 50m | ecosystem: Environmental > Aquatic > Freshwater > Lake | place: Tanzania: Lake...
GAAAACCTGTGGAAAAGTGCTGATGCGCTGGGGTTTCGGCGGCTCTTCAGGGGTGCTGATCGATCGCGGGCTGATCCCAAGCAATCGCGATCAGCGGCTCAAACGCTGCATCCACCCCTGGACAAACGGCCTCATCTCAAGGCGTGCAGCGGAGCAGTACTGATGCAGCGCAACTGTTCATGCAGGCTGAGCTGTCCGGATTGACGCCACCAGCGAAAGCGCTGCAATGCTCCGTCCTGCCATAGCCAGCCCTTGACGTGGCCTTGGTGCACATCCCAGCGCCACTCCACCAAATCGTTGAGGTTCAGGCCGCTCGTCTCCAGGCTTTGCAGCAGCTCCCGCTGAATCTGGCTGGGCCGAAGGCGATCGCAGCACTGGCCCTCCAGCCGCAGGGGCACCGGTTGATCCAGGACCCAGGCACTGATCTGCTCCAGGGCCTGCTTGACGCGTGGAGCGGGACGCGGATGTTGCATGACGCCAAGGCGACTAGCCCACCTTGCAAGCGTCGCTTGCCGAAATGCAGTGTGTCAGTCGCGAAGCGTCACAAATGTTGCGTGGGTGATCGGGTGGTCGTCTTTAGCGGCTGATTGCCACGGTTCCAAAGAGACCAACGTCATTGCATCGTGGCGCCAACAAGGTCGCTCTGTTCCGTGAGCTAACGATGAAGGTCAAAGCGATCCAGCTCCATCACTTTCACCCAAGCATTAACAAAGTCGCGAACAAAGCGTTCGGCTCCATTCTCTTGAGCGTAAACCTCAACAATGGCTCGTAATTGGCTATTGGAGCCAAACACCAGATCCGCCCGCGTCGCTGTCCAACGCACGGTCCCATCGCTGCGGTGACGTGCTTCATAGATGCCTTCCGTACTGCCTGGGCCCCAGACCGTGGCCATGTCCAACAGGTTCACGAAGAAATCCGTACTCAGCACACCGATGCGATCGGTGAATACACCGTGCAAACTGCCATCGCTGTTCGTACCCAGAACACGAAGGCCACCGACCAGTGCCGTGAGCTCGGGGGCACTCAAGCGCAGTTGTTGCGCTCGATCGAGCAACAGCTCTTCGCCTCGCAGCGGCAGATCAGCCCGCTGCCAATTGCGGAATCCATCGGCCAAAGGTTTCAGCACATTGAACGCAGCGGCGTCGGTTTGTTCCACCGTGGCGTCCACACGCCCTGCGCGGAATGGCACGGGCATTGGCACACCTGCCGCCGCCGCCGCTTGTTCCACGCCTGTGCAGCCACCTAACACGATCAAATCAGCCAGCGAAATCCTTGTCCCATCCGTTTGAGTGTTGTTGAAGGCGGTCTGGATGCCTTCCAACACACTGAGGACTTTGGCGAGTTGCTCGGGTTGGTTCACCTCCCAGCTGCGCTGAGGCTGCAAACGGACGCGTGCCCCATTGGCACCACCTCGCTTGTCCGAGCCCCGGAATGTGGAGGCCGATGCCCACGCGGTGCTCACCAGCTCAGCGATCGTGAGACCGCTGTCAACGAGCTGCTGCTTCAACGTCGCCACATCGGTGGCATCCACCAGTGGATGATCAACCGCAGGCAGGGGATCCTGCCAAGACATCACCTCGGCGGGGATCTCTGGCCCCAGATACAACGAGCGTGGACCCAGGTCGCGGTGGGTCAATTTGAACCAGGCCAGTGCAAAGGTGTCTGCGAAAGCCTGTTGATCCTGGTGGAAACGCCTGGCGACCGGCTCCATAATCGGATCATGCCGCAGCGATAAGTCGGCCGTCGTCATGATCGGGGCGGACGATAAATCAGGCACATGGGCATCAGGAATCATGTGCTCCGGCTTGACATCTTTGGCCACCCATTGCCATGCACCTCCAGGGCTCTTGATGAGATCCCATTCATAGGTGAACATCATCTCGAAGTAGCCCTGATCCCATCGGGTGGGATTGGGCTTCCAGGCCCCTTCGATGCCTGTGGTGATGGTGTACTCAGCCTTGCCGCTGGCATACCGATTGGCCCAGCCGAGGCCTTGTGCTTCAAGTGATGCTCCCTCGGGTTCCACATCGAGATGGCTGGTTGGCGCCGCCCCGTGGCATTTGCCAAAGGTGTGGCCACCAGCCACAAGAGCAACCGTTTCCTCCACGGTCATGCCCATGCGTGCAAACGTGTCGCGCACCTCGCGCCCGGAGGCGACGGGATCGGGGTGGCCATGGGGCCCTTCTGGATTCACATAGATCAGCCCCATCTCCACCGCAGCTAACGGTTGCTCTAAGGCGCCGTCAGCAAGGTGGCGATCATCCGCAAGCCAGCTCGTTTCCTTGCCCCAGTACACATCCTCCTCTGGCTGCCAGATATCGGTGCGTCCTGCTGCAAAGCCCAGGGTTTGGAAACCCATGGATTCCAGTGCCACGTTGCCTGTAAGCACAATCAGATCAGCCCAGGAAATGGCATTGCCGTAGCGCTGCTTGATCGGCCACAACAGCCGCCGGGCCTTGTCGAGGTTGGTGTTGTCGGGCCAACTGTTCAGTGGTGCAAAGCGCTGATTGCCGTGCCCCGATCCTCCGCGACCATCCGCGAGTCGGTATGTGCCGGCGCTGTGCCAGGCCATGCGGATGAACAGCGCGCCGTAATGCCCCCAGTCCGCTGGCCACCACTCCTGCGAATCGGTCATCAGCGCGCGCAGGTCGGCTTTGAGGGCGTCGTAGTCGAGCGAACTGAAGGCTTCGGCGTAGTTGAAGCTGCTCCCCAGGGGGTTGGAGGAGGGGTGGTGTTGATGCAGCAGCCCCACCTTGATCTGGTCCGGCCACCACTGCTGGTTGGTGGTTCCACCTGCAGGAGTCACAGCACCCACATGGCCGCGAAAGGGGCACTTCAGTTCAGACATGTTGTCCTTCAGTCGCGATGCAGAATTCGCTTCAAGGTGAAGCTAACCAGCTTGAACTGGTTGTCACTGCAGGTGACCAGAACCGTTACGCGCTCCTTTGGCAAGGCGAAGATACAGTCGTGTGTCAATCAACACCCAAGCCGAGCGAACGCTCAAGTGGGCAGGCACTTCCCTGCATAAAGGGTTCCATGATGGTGGTTGCTGGCTCACCAACAGGAGTCACAGAGATAACGAAGAGGCGTACATCTTTGCGGCACCTTCTATTCGCTGATCGATCGACTAACTATGCATTGTTGGCATTAAGCGCGCCATAACATCCGCCCCCCAAGAGGACCATCTGCCGATGGATCGCATCAATGAAGCGATCGATCGGCTGCGCCGTGGCGATGTGCGTTACCGCTTTGTTCTCGATGCACTGCAGGGGTGAGCGTGTGGTAGCGGTTCAACCATTGAGCCAGCTTGATTAACTTCGGAGTCCACTTCAGCCAGGCGCGACAACACAAGGGCCAAATCGATTGCGGTGAGCTCGCCGTCCGCCCGCCAATGCAGGCAGGTTCGGCCCAAACAGTCACTGCCTACAGGGGCATCTCCGTGGAGATGAAGAGAGGAGTCCGTCATGGCGGACCTCCGTGGATTCGTTAGGGCCACTCTCTCTGGTGGAGCGGGATTCGCGATGCCCCCATTTGGGGGTTTCTCTAGTGCGATGCAGCGCTGTCGTGGCGCATGCGCGATGCTCACACCAACAGTGCGCCTTAACGCAGCGTGTGGATCAACCTGGCCATGCTCCTGGCAGGGGTTCTGCTGCTCCTCGGAATTGCCTCCAGCAAATTCTCGGCACGGCTCGGGATGCCCGTTCTTGTCTTGTTCCTCTCGGTGGGGATGCTCGCGGGCTCCGAAGGGCTTGGCTGCATTCCCTTTGAGAACTACGACCTAGCCAACAGCGTTGGCAGCGTGGCGCTGGCGTTGATCCTGTTCGATGGCGGCCTGCGCACCTCGTTGGACGCCGTTCAGCGTGTCTGGCGTCCAGCCATGGCGCTGTCCACGATCGGGGTGCTGATCACGTCCCTGCTCACGGGTCTGGCGGCGGCGTGGGTGCTCAAACTGCCACTGCTGCAGGGCCTCTTGGTGGGCAGCATCGTGGGTTCCACTGATGCGGCGGCCGTGTTTTCGGTGCTGCGCACCAGCGGCCTGAAATTGCCCGATCGCTTGACCTCCACGCTGGAAGTGGAAAGCGGGTCGAACGACCCGATGGCGATCTTTCTCACCCTGGGGTTGGTCCAAATCATCACCGGCGGAGCGGGCAGCACCCAGGACTTAGTGGTGTTGTTTCTCAGCCAATTCGGTGTGGGTGCACTGGCGGGCCTTGGTGTTGGCCGCTTGGCCACCACGGCGATCAACCGCATCAACCTCACTTACCCGGGCCTTTATCCCCTGCTGGCGCTGGCCTTCGGTCTGGTGGCCTTTGGCGTGGCAGCGGTGCTGGGTGGTAGCGGCTTTTTGGCGGTGTACGTGGCCGGAATTGTGTTGGGCAGCAGCTCCATCGTGTTCCGCCGCGGCATTTTTTCCTTCCACGACGCCATCGCCTGGCTGGGGCAAATCGTTCTTTTTGTGATGTTGGGCTTGCTCAGCTTCCCCAGCCGCCTGCTGGCTGTGGCCTGGGAGGGACTGTTGATCGCGATCGTGCTCATCCTGATCGCCAGACCACTGGCGGTCTGGGCCTCAGCCTGGCCGTTTCGGTTTCGCCGCCGCGAGCTCACCTTTCTCTCCTGGGTCGGGCTCAAGGGTGCGGTGCCGATCACCCTGGCCACCTTTCCGCTGATGGCCGGCGTGCCCCAGAGCCAGCTGATCTTCAACGCGGTGTTTTTTGTAGTGCTGGTGTCAGCGATCACCCAAGGTTGGTCGCTGCCGCTGGTGGCCCGCTGGCTAAACATCGGCCGCCCGGCGGATCCCACACCGGCTCTCTCCGTTGAGATCAATGCCCTGCGGCAGGTGGATGGTGAAATCCTCGACTACACCGTGAAACCTCGCACCCACGTGGCCGGTCAGCGCCTGCGGGACTTAGCCCTGCCCGATGGCGTTGTGGTGTCGTTGATCGTGCGCGGACGCGATGTGGTGATGCCCAGGGGCACCACGCTGTTGATGCCAGGTGATCACGTGTTCGTGGCGATGCGGATGAACCTCGAGCCATTCATCAATCGCCTGTTCGAACCCGATCCGGAACCAACCGTTTGTCCAGAGGATCTGCAGCTCAGCTTCTCTGCAAGCGCCAGCCTCGAGCAGTTCTGTGGCTTTTTCGGTTTGCCGCTCCCAGAAGGAAGTGGTCCAGGCGCGCAACAGAGCATGGGATCGCTGCTGGCCGCATCCCCTTCTCGGCGAGGGCTGCGAATCGGCGGTCTGTTGATCCAGGCTGGAGTCGATGCCGACCATGTCTCAGTGAGCCGCAGTCACGAGCCTGCAGGCGCTGCAGCGCGGTAACCCGCGTCGCCGCTCGGCCTCGCATAGAGTCTTAAGGAACCATAAAGCTGACAGGTTTTTGTTGATGCGGTGCAGCGATTGACCTCTCCTGTTGCCCTGTTATCGCGCCCGAACAGCCCGCGTCAGCCAAAGAGTCAACGCTCTTATCCCAGCAAGGCAGAGCTTCTCCAGGCTCTGCCCCATGAGTTAACACGTTTCAACCCGCGCAAAGCCTGGGGCAGCCTGGGTCTCTCGCTGGGACTGTCATTAGTGGCCTACGCCGTAGGCACGCAGATTCCCTTGGAGCTTTGGGCCGCGCCGCTCTGGGTTCTGTACGCCATCGTCACCGGCACCGTGGCGATGGGGTGCTGGGTGATTGCGCACGAATGCGGCCACCGTGCCTTTCATCCGAATCGCCAGATCGAAAGCGCTGTGGGCTTCATCCTCCACAGCCTGATGCTGGTTCCCTACCACAGTTGGGCACGGAGCCATGCGGTGCATCACGCCCACTGCAATCACCTGGAAGAGGGCGAGACGCATGTGCCCCCGAGAGAGGATTCAACCTCAGGCCGGATCACCGAGAAGCTCCGCCAACGCCTTGGTATCAGACTGTTTGGCTGGGTTCAACTGTTTAGTCACCTGGTGCTGGGCTGGCCGCTTTACCTCTTCTTCGGGGCCACAGGCGGGGAAGACTACGGCCGCCCAACCTCTCACTTCTGGAACGGTTCGTTCTACGACAGAGGAAAGCGCTCGCTCTTCCCTAGAGCATTTCGTAGCCAGATGGTGCGCTCGAATCTAGGCATTCTCGCTGTTCTGATCCTCTTGGGCTATTGCTCTCTGCAGTTCTCCCTATTCAGAGTGCTGTGCGTGTATGGCTTGCCCTACATCGTGGTAAATGTCTGGTTGATCACTTACACCTGGCTGCAACATTCGGATCTTGAGATTCCGCATTTCTCATCGGATCAATGGACCTGGGCCAAAGGTGCTCTGCAAACCGTTGATCGCCCTTACGGACCGCTTCTGAATTGGCTCCACCACGGCATTGGTTCCACCCATGTCTGCCATCACGTCAATGCACGCATTCCTCACTACAACGCCTGGAGAGGCAATGCCCTCTTGAAACAGCGCTACCCAGAACTGATCCGCTACGACGCCACTCCCATTCATCAGGCCCTCTGGCGGATCGCAACGCGCTGCGCAGCCGTGCGCCTGAACCCCACCGATGGGGCGTTTTATTACTGAGGCGTTGGCCCGCTCAGGTGAGCCAGGAGAACGTCAGCTGGATCAAGGCGAAGCCGAGGAGTGAACACCCCGCCAGCAACGACAGACTCTTCAGCAAGGGAGCCCCAACAGGGAGATACAGAATTTCTAAAGGTTCTGTCGCCTCATTGGGGGCCGTTGGGCGGATCGGACACAAAAAAAGCGGGCCGGTGCCCGCCCTGAGGAACGTCTAACGAATTGTAAAGGTCCCGCGGGTCTGACCGTGAGATCAGTTGCGTTGGCCTCGATCAGCGCGTAAAGCCAACGTGCTTCGTCTCAGGCCCTGTGAGCCGCGCAAACATGTAGCCCGTTCCGCGAGCCGTAAGGATCAGGCTGGGTTGATCGGCATCGTCTTCCAGCTTGGAGCGCAACCGAGACACATGCACATCCACCACCCGGCTGTCGCTGGCACGCTCTGGCTTGTAGCCCCAAACGGCTTCCAGCAGCTCGAGCCGGGAAATCGCCTCTCCCGAGCGGCGCACCAGGAGTTCAAGCATGCTGAATTCCATGCCGGTGAGGCGCACGCGCGCTTCCCCCCTGAACACCGCGCGGCGGTTGAAATCAATCGAGAGCTCACCCACGTGCACGACACCGCCCTGGCCTGGCGTTGCTGAACTCTGGCCTGAACCGTTCTCGACCCTGCGCATCACGCTGCGGATCCTGGCCTCCAACTCCTTGGGGCTGAAGGGCTTCACCACATAGTCATCGGCGCCCAACTGCAGCCCGGTGATCCGATTGGCCACATCGCTTAGGGCCGTTAACAGGATGATCGGAATGTCCGACTGAGCGCGAATTTGCTCTGTCACCGCAAACCCATCGAGCTCCGGCATCATCACGTCGAGCACCGCCAAGTCGGGCTGGAATGCTTGGAACAGCTCCATCGCTTTGGCGCCGTTCTCCGCTGCAGCCACTGCATAACCGAGCAGCTTGAGGCGCGTGTCAAGCACCCGCCGAATGTTCTCCTCGTCGTCAGCGATCAACACCTTGAGCGGCGGAACGGAGTCAGTGCTCATCTCGATTCCAAACTGCTCAGCAACCTGCCGCGTGGTCTGTTGATCATGGCGGCAAGTGCTGGGCAGCGCGAAGCTGCCACTCGCAACGGCCACCGCTGCCTCGGGCCTCACAGGCACCCGAGTGTCTTCATGGGTTCAGCTGAACGTCATGAGGACAGCCACTCATTGGCTTTCAACTCGATGGTGCACTTGCGAATGCCGAGCCGTGACAAGTGCTCCCTCGCCTCTGACAGCAGCTGTTCACGGCTCCATCCCTGAGTGTCCAATGCCTCGGCGTTGATCAGGAGGTGAGCGGTGAGGGCCGTGCGAGAGGTGCTCATGCCCCAAAAGCGCCCATGGCTCAGCCCTCCGCCTGAGCCGCCAGGTAGGCGGCGATCATCTCGTTCATGCCCTGTTGGGTGCGGCCGTGGTGCCGGTATCCCTTGGCAGCCCAGACCCGATCGAGCTCCATCCGCAACTCGGGCGTGATCCAGCAGGAGAGCAACACCTTGCCCTCCCGGCTTGAGGTGCAACGCTTGATGGCCACTGGGCGCTCGCTGATGTCACAGCGAATGTATACAAGTGTTTGCTGGGCTCTGGCGTTCCCACTGGCGTTCCCACTGGCGTTTGGTTTCGTCGTCCCCAGCTGGGCCGTGCATTGCGGGCAACTGCAAGAGCAGCGTCATCAACTGGCGCGCCGTGCCATGGCAGCCGAGGTGGCCTTGGTGCACGCTGAGCGCCAAAGGGTCTGCCCGCAGCTGGAGGCTCTCGCCACAACAGACGGCAAGACCAACGACTCGAGCGCGGAGTCGCCAGAACAGCTCAACTACGGCGCCACCATCCCTGCCGCGAGCAGGCCGAGATGCAGCTCACTGCCACCCGTCCTGTGCTCTACCGGAACAGCGCCGGTTTCCCCTTTCTCACAACCAACGGCGCCCGTCTGGCTCGCCAAGCCGATGCGGTGATCAAGGTACGGCAGGTGAGCTGCTCCGCCCCGCCACCAGGAGGAGGGCAATCGCTGCAGCCATCACGGCCAGGGCGATAGCCGGTGGCGTTGGCGGAGCACCGGCAACGCCTCGCCAGTGAGCAGCGACTCATCCAGCCACAGCCCCATCGCCTCGGTGATGCGTGCATCAGCGGCCAGGCGATCGCCTTCCTCCAGGCAAAGCAGATCGCCGCACTGCACCTGATCCCGCGGCAAGCTCAGCCCTTGGCCCTGGCACTGCAACCGCACCGCCGGTGCTGCAGGGCATCAAGGCCACTGATCGCCGCCACAAACACGAGCAGGATGACGGCCTCAGCTGGCTCGCCGATCCAGAGGTCGATCAGCGCGCAGGCCAGGAGCAGCAGGTTGGTGGGCTCCACACAGCCATCACGTCAGCTGCCTGTGGCGACGCTGCTGCGAAGCGGATCAGCCGCCCGCCGTTGAGGCTCAGCTGGGGTGCGCTACAAAACTGGCGCCCGTTATCCGGTCATTGACGCGCAGACGGATGGGGTGGAGCGCTTCCACGCAGACGCCCACCTTGTTGCCGGGGGTGTAGTCCCAGAAGAAGCCGGTGGTGCCGAGCTCGGCTGGACCATCGAGATGTTCCCCATCACTGAGGCTCAGATACACCTGAGCATTGCGCGCAGCAAGGGATGAAGCCTGCAGGGCAGAGGCCTACAGCTGGCGGCGTGAGGACTGGCCAACGGGATGTGGTGGGTGTGCGCCGGGCTGGTGGCGACTGCAACCTGGGCCCGATACTGATGCGGCGGCGCTCAGCGGTAGCCGAGAAACTCCTCCACCGACAGTCCGATGTCTTTGGCGATCTGGCGCAAAAGCGGCGGGGCGATGTCGCGCCCTTGATGTGCCGGGACCGTCGTACAGCGGCCTTTGGCATCACGGAACTGCTGATGGGAGCCGCGCTGGCGGACCATCTCAAAGCCCAGCTACCTGAGGATGTCTGCCACCTTCGATGGCTTGAGAACAGGGGTTGACCCCATGTTCAAGCCGGTACGGAGATTTGCTGCAGACCAACAAAATCGCTCTCCAGAGCCGGTTCGCCGTCCTCCAGGAGCATGGCAAGCACCTCCTCGAGGTTGGCCTGGAGCTCATCGAGGCTCTCGCCCTGGCTATGGGCCCCCGGGAAGCCCGGGACGTAGCCCACCAGAAGCCCGGTCTCAGGGCAGCGCTCAATCACTGCTGAAAACGTGTGCATGGTGATGGACTCCGTCTGGGCATTCTGATGCGCTCAGCCCAGGCCTGAGACAAGGGGGCCGCAGCCACCGATGGCTTGTAGTGCGCCGATGAACTCCTGCTGGGCCAGATCTGCGTCCAACGAGCCAGCCACCGTTAAGACCCTCATTGGATTTTGACGCGAGTGCGGCAGCTGTCAGCAACGCTGCCACCTCTGAAACCCAGACGGCGCTGATCTGAGACCTCAACTGCGGAGTCACCCAGGAGCGGGTAGGTACACCCCCATTGGTCAACGTCGCCAAGACTGCGTGATGGCAGCCACGACAAAGATCAAGGCCCCCATTCCGATCAATGAAGCGCACAGCTGGGAGCCCAAAACCTGCGGCACGGAGTGACTCACCACGGGCTCTGCGCACTGTCAGCCTGTCCTACGCAAGGAGCGCCAGTGTGCCGAACTGGCTGAGCATCATTGATGCCCCGTTGATTCCATTCAGATTCACGGCAACGACAAACAAGGCGCCCCGTGGGGGGCGCCTTAGCACCGGTTGCAAGGTTCACCGCTGGCATCTCGCGGTCGACTTGGTCGGGTGTCTGTGGGATTCACGATTCACCTGTCTGGGGCCTGACAGGCAAGGAGAACGATCACGGCTCTGGTGAGAGATGCTCGGGGCTTGACCTCATCAGTGGTGATCGCGGCCCGGGTTATGCAGCCCGGTGGATCAACAATCGTGGGTTCGCAGTGGCGTATCGCTGTTGCGGCTACGGGGTGATGGTCGCGCTCCATCACCGAGTTCACGGTGGATTGAACGCATGTTGGGCGCACCTCCGTTGTGCGCACCGGCTCGGGTGATCCCTGGCCGGACTCTGTTGGGGGTGAAGGTTGGGTTGGCTCCCATCCCTTCTCTCAACTTCAAATTAGGCCGACTGGCTCTCTGGAATCGGTGCCAGGAGGTTCCTGTTCCCGTACTGCTGCAGAGACGCATCTCTGCAAAGGAGCGACGTGCAGTTTGGTCATCGGTCTGCAGTCGGTCCGAACTGGTGATTGCTTTGCGCCAACAAAAAACCCCGGCCTCAGCCGGGGTTCATTCAGCGGGAAGGCAGCACTCGGATCGAGCGCCCAGCCTCACTCTTCTTCGTCTACGCCGCCTACAGGGATCAGCCGCACCTGCTTGCGGCCCAGCTTGATTTCAAACTCATCGCCAGGCTTGAGATCGAGCATGGCGGTGTAGGCCTTGCCCACCAGCAGATTGCCGTTGCCTTGCACGGTGGCCACATAGCTGAGCTTGCGGCCGGCCTTGCCGCGACCCACGCCGTCACTGCCAAGGCTCAGGCCTTTGGCCTCCAACAGAGCTTCGTAGAAGGCGGTGAAGTTCAGCCGTTCGCCACCATCTTTTTTGGTGCTCACGTAGCCGCAGCTGCGCACCAGATCAGATTTGGAAACATCGCCGAGGTCTTTCACCTTGGCGAGCAGTTCAGAACCTGTGAGCATGTATGGAGTGGAAATCTATTCCGAGCGTAACGCTTGCTGGTGATCACCGCTAGATCGCATGGAAGATTTGCCTTGCATAAAAAAGGAGGCCTCCTCAGACCCCCTTCTCGCGTGCAGGTGTCATCATCTGCAGTGCATTGATTCAACCACAGCACCACCCGTTGTCGAGGCTTGAGCACCTGATCAACCCAGGTGGCATGGATGAAGGGCGTCTTTACTCAAGCGTCGATCGCTTCTTGAACAACCTCACTGGCAGCCACCACGAGGCTGGGTGTGTTTGAGCTATCCACCTGAAAGCAGCTCCAGGTGGCTTGCGGTTCAGCCTTCAGGATCTGGGGTTGCCATTCCAGCCGCTGCCCGCCATAGGTGATCCCAACGCTGGTGAGGCTGTCGTCGTCTTTCAGCAGGCTCCAGAGCAGGGAGATGCGTCCGCGCTCATAGGGTTCACTCAGCAGCTCGGGTGAAGGATCAACAACAGACCCAGGTTGTAGGGCGAGTTGCAGATCCCGCTCCCAGCTCAGAAAGGTGCCGTCGTGGGTGGGATAAAACCAGCAGGTTTCGTTATTGGCGTCGTTGAGGGCAAAGCGATCGAGGCAGGTGAAGCTGGATGCATCGGCCGCATCCGCCGCGTACACGCCGAGCCAATGGCGCTCCGGCTCATAGCGAGGCAACACCGCATCACAGATAAGCTGGGGCCCATCCGGCATCCGTTTGCCGTCGCCGGTGAGTCGTCCATCCAGCGGGAAGGTGGATAACTCCTCCATGACCTGCGGAACTGAACTGAACAAGCGCAGTGCAAACCCCGAATGGGGCCCCTGTTGTTGTGCAGCGCTCAGCTCCTCAAGGCTGCAAGGGCAATCCGGCAGAGCTGATTCGCTCGCGATCACGAAGAACAGTGCTGGGCCCATCGCGGCCGCTGGCATCAGAACGAGGGCTGAGTCAACCCATCATGCGCAGGAGCGGCCAGTCCAGGCAGGATTGCGCCATGACTCTCAGCATCGAATCACTCAGCCCCGAGGATTGGCGACGCATCTGTGATGCCTTGCGCTATCTGGGCCGCGATCTCCATCACCGCTCCTTCTCGGTCACCGCCGAACGGCGCCAGTTGTTGTGGGAGGAAATGGATCACTGCTTGGCACTTGCCGATCGCCTGAGTGCTGCAGAACCTCTTGCGCCGGAGTCATCACCTGAGCCATAACCGTGGAGAAGCGGGAAGCCAAGGTCCCGCTGGCTCAAAGGCCCCGGGTGCCCATGGCCCGGGGTTCTTTTGTGAATGGCGCTGCTCAGCGAACGCGCCAACCCACCGAATCCTTGCTAGTACTGATGTACGCATGGAGGAGTTTGGTGATGGCGCTCTCCCGTCCAAGGTCAGTCCGCTCAGTGGCAGCAGCGGTTGAGGCCACAGGCGACTGCGAGGCCTGGCCCTACCTCGATGGCGAGGTGCTCCGCTCCAGCCGCAGCCGCAAGGTCTGCATGACCTGCCATTGGTTCAGGCACCACGCTGGAGCGCAGTGCATTCCTTTGCTCACCTGCCAGCTACATCAAGGACTGATTGCCCAGGGTGACCACCTATTGAATCGCTGTCAGGGCTGGACCGACGACATGACCCGCCAGCGCGGTTGGGCGCCGGAGGCGGGCTGAGGCGTGTGGGTGCCCAACGCCCAACAGGGCCAAGGACAGCGAATCCCCTCCAATCCCGCTGAGGCCTGGCTGAGTGATGGCCGCCAGGTGCTCCATTTCAAGCCGGTGATCTGGAGGCGCTCGCAGCAGGAGCTGGAAGTAACCAGTGGTGAGTGGCTGAGCGACCAAACTGCGCCATTACTCAAGCGGCGCCAACGCCTCAGCCGCGAGAAGGCCGTGGAACTGTGGCGGCAACGCCGCTCGGAGGGCTGGACGCCCTGCGCCCCGCAATGGCAGCCACCGCAGCCGCCGCGGATGGTGCTTTGGCGCTGATCTGTGCCCAACTCACCATGCTCGCTTCCTCTGGGCAACCCAGGCAATGCGCGAAACAACCGATTGCCGCTGCCCATCAGGCGCGGCGAGCATGCATGCAACACCCCAGGGAGGAGCCACCGATGGCTGACACCCCGCCTCAGCACCAGTAGAAGCAACGCTGACTGCAGGCCCCTGCTCCAACAGTCTCAAACCAACTGTGGGCTTGTCGTTTGTTCGGACACTGACTGGCTCGTCTGAATGATCGACCCTCCAATTGCACCGGCTCAGGTGCCCTCTAGGAGACGCAACGGCTACACCTAGACGCATTGGCCCCAGGCGCCAACGCCAGCAGCTTCGATTAACGCCATTGGAATGTTGATTGATCCATGACCCTCGGGCACTGCTCGGGGTTTTTTGATGTGAGCGGGGCAAGGTCTATGGAGCCATCGACATCACACGACTTGCCCGGATGGCACCACCAACAGCGGCACTAGCCCGTGAACTGCAGCATTGATCTACGGCTAAGCAGTCTGGCGATTGCCCCTTGAGCCGCGTGCGTGTGCTGTGGTTGTTGGCGCTCGGTCTGTTGATCGGGTTTGTGGAGTGGCCGTATCAGGCCCTGTCCGAGCTGGGCTTTGCACTCCAACGGACTCTCTGGCCTCTGCCTGGGTTGGCAACAGCACAAAACACCTCGCCCTGGCGGGGCGTTGTCGTGGTGTTCGCGGCCACCATTGCTTGTCTCGCCCTGGCCTGGGGGCCTCTGGCAGCTGGCCGTGGCGGCGGTGTCGCGCCGGTGATCGCTCTGGGTCGCAGGGCTGCCGCGCTGGAGCAGACCCGGGAAACGCTGTTGCTCGGCAAGATCAGCCTGCGCAGCCAGCTGCTCCGCTTGCCGCTCATGGTGCTCACCCATCTCGGTGGCCTGAGCGTGGGCGTGGAATCACCATCGGCGGCGCTTGGCGCCAGCGTGTTGTTGGCGATCCGGCGGCGCTGGCCCCAGTGCTCGCCCCTGGCAGCGATGCCCCTGCCATTGGTTGGGGTGATTGGTGGTGCCGCCGGTCTTGGTGCAGCCTTTCGCTCGCCGTTGCTGGGTGTGGTGTACGGCGTTGAGGAATTGGGCCGGCGCTCCGGTGTTCCGCTGGTATTGCCGGCGTTGTTGATGGCGGGAACCGGCGCCCTGGTAAACAGCCGACTGGGCCAGCCAGCTCGCTTGCCAGGGCTTCAGCTGGGTTCCGTAGAAGCGACGCTCTGGCCCTGGATCGTGGTGATCACGCTGTTCGGCGCCGTGCTCGGCGCCGTGTTCGTGCGGCTGCTGATCGCCCTTGCCGCAATCGTGCAGCGCGCGATGAAACGGCGCCGGGTTGCGGTCACGCTCGCGATCGCAACCAGCTTGAGCCTGTTGGCGCTGATCAGCGGGGGCTTGAGCCTGAACGACGGAAGCCTCTCGCTAGGCGCTGCGCTGCAAGGGAGCAGCGGTGGCCCGCCGCTCACCTTGCTCTGGCGCTGGCTGGCCTCGCTGTTGAGCATCGCGGCAGGCGTACCCGGTGGCCTGATGCATGACGTGATGACACTTGGATCTCTACTGCCAGGGGCCCTGGCGTGGCTACCGCCGCTGGCGCAATGGCCTGGTGCTGCCCATGCTCAACTGGCGGCGGTGGGGGCTACCGCTCTGTTTGCAGCCGCCAATGGCACACCGATCTTCTGTGCGGTGTTCGTGTTCACGCTGCAAGGCGATCCGCAGCTGCTCCTGGTGCTGCTGTTGGTGAGCGCAGTAAGCGAGACCTTGGCGTCACCGCTGCGGGGCGAAGGCTGGAACGAGCACCAGAGCAAGGCGCTCAATGAATCAATCTCTGACAGGTCTGCTTCAGGAGCAGTGGATTCAATGGGTCGTCCACCAGCACACGGCTGAAGGCCCGCCGAGCGAATGCCTGAACCACTACGGCCCAGCCAGGCCGGAGCAGCCAGCCAACGTTCAGGCTCGCAACGACAACAACACCCGGGTCAGCCTCACGCTCCAGTGGATCACTCCACCTGCCCTTGATTCGGCGACCCATCAATCGCCTGGCGGCGCAGCTGGCTCACCACCCCATCGCGCTTGAGCCGGCCCAGGGCCATATCGATCTTGTTCGCAGTGGCTTCATCGAGGGTTGGGGAGAAAGCAAACGCCTGTGACTGGGGGTGCAGATTGCGCAGCGCCAGCCCATAGCGGGGATCGGCCAACTGATGCATCAGGTATTCGAACTGGATGTCATCGGCCATCACCGCATCCACGGCGCCGGCGCTGAGCAGTTCATCGGCATCGAGCACCTGTTTGAGCTCCCGCAACTGGATCACGGGCTTCAGACCAACGTTGTTCAAGCGTTGGAGCAACTGTTCACTCACGCTGCCCTGCCGCACACCCACACGCTGTCCTGCCAGATCGCGCAGGCTGCGCAGGGCGTTGCCGGAAGCGTCGTCGCTGCCGCGCACCACGTTGATCGTCACGAAGCTCACCAATAGCGACGCGCTCACGATGCGCACCAGGTAGGCCAGAAACACCAGGGAATGGCCCCGCGAGGTGACCACCACCGTGTTGGTGCCAGGACCTGTGCCGAGCACCTGGAAGATCAGGGCGAAGCCGCGGCGCTTGCCCACCGGCCACTCCGCCGGTTTGCTGCCGGCGCGCTCCACCCGCCACACCGCCACGCTCAACACCCCGATCAGGCCCACATAGGCCAGCAGCAGGCGAATCAGATCGGGAGACAGCAGCGACTGCAACAGCGACACCCCGAGATCCAGGCGGGTGCGCCGCGTCATCACGCCCAGCCCGGTTTCCTGGAAGGGCAGCGAGAAGCGATTGCTACGTAACCGCTCCGGCGACACGGTGAGGCAGCCGATCGCCACATCCAGCTCACCGCGCTGGGTGGCGGCCAAGAGCGATGCGGCGCTCTGCCCCGGCACCAACACATAGGGAAGTTGTTCCTCATCGGCCACGCGCTGCCACAGCTCCACGGCCATGCCGCTCCAGCTGCCCTGTTGCCGGTAGCTACAGGGCTGGGCGCCATCGGCCACTCCCACCCGCAACACAGGAGCAGCCGGTGCGGGCGCCGCCGCCAGGAGCAACCCGATCACCGCAGCCCGCAGCTTCGCGATCGACAACGCGCCAGAGGCAACGGGATCAATCGATCCTTGCAGAACTGCAGGATTCAGCCAGCTTTGAGAGAGTGTTCTGGCGTCACCCAGTCCACCGGTGCTTCGTCGTTTCCACCCGCTTCTGCTGTTGGCTGCGCTGGCAGGCAGCGCCCAAGCCGCACCGTTCAGCTACGACCCGGTGTCGTTTGCCGGCTACGCCAACCAGGTGTTCAAGCGCAACGGTGAAGGGATCTTCGTGCGCAACCTCGGCACCTGCCTGAGGGAAGGCAAAGAGCGCACGGGCTACCGCTGCCTCAGTGGCGAACTGCTGCAGGATCAGCCCGCCAAGAAGGGCCGCAACTTCTGCAAACTCGATGCGCTCTGGTACGTACCGATGAGCAAAACCGTTCAATACCGCACCGCCAGCTGCCAGTTCAAAGCGGATCAGCAACGGCTGCTCGAGGGGGGCCAGCAGTTGCTGCGCAAAGGCCTGGAACAACTTGAGAACAGCACGAAGTAGGACTCTGAGCTGCAAAGCCGCCTAGCCGTGCATAGGCTTCGCCCAGTTGTGGCATCTCGATGAAGCGTCTGCTGCTGTTTGTTCTCGCCTCAGCGGCTCTGCTGAGCGGCCTGAACGCCTCCGCCTGCGAGAAGCACCTCAACGGTCACCAGAACAGCTCCGACACCAACACAGAAGCCAGCGGGCGCTAGTCGCTCTCGTCGAGGGTGATCGCTGGGCTGCCCAGGGTGATCTCATCGGATCCGAGACGTTTGCGCGCCGCCTGGGCCAACGCTTCATAGCGATCGCGGAATTGATCGAGCTGACGGTCGGTCATCTCCTCCAGATCGAGCAGGGCGTTGTGGGGCCCCTGGGTGGCGCGGATCAATTCATCGAGCTTGATCTGCAGCGCTTCTGTATCCACGTTTTGGGTGTGCTGGATCAGAAACACCATCAGAAAGCTCACGATCGTGGTGGCGGTGTTGATCGCGAGCTGCCAGGTGTCGCTGTAGCCAAACAGCGGGCCGCTGATTAGCCACAGCAACACCACCGAAGCAGCCAGGGTGAAGGTGGCCGCCTTGCCCGCCAGCCGCGCCGTGAGGCGTGACACCTCCTCGTACCAACTCTTGCGCTGAATCACCGGTTGGGAGCGAGAGCCGAGCCTAGGGATGGGGTCGAGCCCTGATCGGGCGCGGATGGACTGCAGAACGCAGCGCCTCGGCGCTCAGCGCGGCAGCAGGCCCGCCACCACGCCAACAGCTGCTGCCACGCCGATCACGCGGAGCACACTCCACCGCCACTTGAGCTGGGCGATCAGCGCAGCGATCACCACCACAGCGGCCCAGGGCTGAAACGCACCATCGCTGAACAGCACCGGTCCGGCAAAGAACAGCGCCAGGCTGCCGATCACCCCCACCACCACAGCGGAAATCGCACTGAGTGGGGCGCCGAAGCGCAGATCGCCTCTGGAGGCCTCCACCAGAGGCGCGCCCGCAAGGATGAAACCAAACGACGGCAGGAAGGTGAACCACACCGTGACCGCCACCGCCGCGAACGCCGGCGGCCAGGGCGAAACAGCGGCCGCGAGCGCCTGGTTCCAGCCGCCCATGAAGCCCACGAAGGCCACCACCATGATCAGCGGGCCAGGGGTGGTTTCCCCCAGGGCCAAACCATCGAGCATCTGGGAAGCCGATAGCCAGCCGAACTGCTCCACCGCCCCCTGGGCCACGTAGGGCAACACGGCATAGGCGCCACCAAAACTGAGCAGGGCCACCCGCGTGAAGAAGCGGGCCATCAACGCCAGGGTGCCGCTCCAGCCGCCGATCGCCACCACCACCGCCAGGGGCAGCAGTAATGCCAACGCCCAGATCAACAAGGTGAGCGCCAGCTTGCGTTTTGAGAAACGGGCATGCTCTGGGCTGGCGGTGTGATCGTCGTGCAGAGCCTCCGGCCGATCCGCGCTGCCTGGGGCAGAGCCCGCGCCATGGGCGCCAGCAGACACCAGGAGAGCTGGGCGAAAGCGGGCCACCACCAGGCCAATCACCCCGGCGGTGATCACCACGAGCGGGTATGGAAGGCTGAACAACGCCATCGCCAGAAAACCAGCCACGGCCAACGACACCAGCAACGGAGTGCGCAGGGTGCGGCGCCCGATGCGCCAGGCCGCCATCAACACGATCGCCAACACGGCCGGCTTGAGCACGGCAAACACCGAGGCCAGAACGGGCAGCTGCCCCCAAAAGGCGTAGACGCTGGCCAGCGCCGTGAGCACGAACACCGAAGGGATCACGAACAATCCCCCGGCGATCAGACCACCGGGCACCCCATGCATCAGCCAACCGAGATAGGTGGCCAGTTGCATGGCCTCCGGCCCGGGCAACAACATGCAGTAGTTGAGGGCGTGCAGATAGCGACGCTCCGAAAGCCAACGGCGCCGCTCCACCAACTCGCGCTGCAGAAGGGCGATCTGCCCGGCTGGCCCACCAAAGCTCACCCAGCCGAGCTGAAACCAGAAGCGCGAGGCCTCAGCGAGCGACACGGCAGACGGTGATGCGGCCATGCGGCGCTGCAGCGGACTGTTGATCTAACCAATCTTGCGGATCGGGCCCCTGCAGAGGAGTGCACCAGACCACACCACAGCCCCTCTTGACTCTCCACTAACTGGAGTAGTCACAGTGAAGGCATCCCCTGCTCCTGTGGCAGTCATGGCCGCACCTGTCCTCACTGCAGTCCGGCTGTATCGGATGGATCTGCCGGATCACCCATGCCCCTGGGGCCTGCGGGCTGTTCGGCTCCTGCAGGAGCGCCAGATCCCCTTTGAAGACCATCGCCTCACGAGCACCCAAGCGGTGGAGGCCTTCAAGGCCGCCCATGGCGTGGCCACCACCCCGCAGATCTTTGCCGGGGATGAGCGAATCGGTGGTTACAGCGATCTGGCGCTCCGGCTTGGGGTGAGGCCGGAATCAGCCGATGTGTCGTACACGCCTGTCGCGGCTGTGTTTCTCACCGCCGCCTTGATGGCGATGGTTCTGGCAGCGGGTGTTGGCGGCTTCATGGGAATCGCCATCTGTCTGCTGGCCATGCTCAAGCTCATGGATGTGGAGGCATTCGCCGCCAGCTTCCGCAAGTACGACCTGCTCAGCCAACGCTGGCGGGCCTGGGCTCGCCTCTACCCGGGTATCGAGCTGCTCGTGGGGCTTGGCATCTTGGTGCAACCCAACCAACTCGCCGCGCCGCAGCTGGTGGGAGGACTTGCCCTGCTGCTCGGCGCCATGGGCATGGTGTCGGTGGGAAAGGCGGTGTTTGTGGATCACCTGGCCCTGAACTGCGCCTGCGTGGGCGGCAACTCCAAAACGCCACTGGGCGTGGTGAGTTTTGCGGAGAATCTGCTGATGGCCGTGATGGGAGTGGTGATGCTCCCTGGCGGCTGAAGGAGCGGAAGGGATAGATCCATCAAAGCGGCCTGGTGCCCCGCGATAGCCGGAGGACATCCGACGGTTTGCTGTTGAACTGACGCTGGAAATCCACGCTGAAGTTGGCGGCATGGCGGTAGCCGCACTCTCTGGCGATGCGGATCACGGTGTCGCCTGGCTGCGGTGCGGTGAGACGCTCCATCGCCATCTCCAGGCGCTGACGACGCACGAACTGCATCGGTGTGCAGTTGAACCGCTCGCGGAACAGGGTGGTGAGATGGCGCGCAGAGTAGTGGCTCAGGCGTTCCAGATCAGCCATGGTGAGCGGAAGCTCGCGGTTGGAGCGGATGTGATCCACCAGTGCATCAAGTCCCGGGCTCCAGCGCCTGTGTCCCTGTTCTCGTTGCCGCAACCGATCGATCTGCCCGCTCTGTTGCAGCACGGCTACCGCGAGATAGCGATACAGCTGACTGCCTAGTCCAAGTGCTTGGGGTAACCAGCGCTCTTGGAGCAACAGCTGATCCACGTGGGCAAAGAAGCTGAGCAAGGAGCCCGATTCGGCCTTGTTGAGCGCAAGCAGCGGTGGGATGGCATGTGTGCAGCTGTGATCCAGCAGAGCCTCCGCGGTCTGCTGCAGCAAGGCGCTGTCAATGGTGAGACAAATGCCGGAGCAGTAGTTGCAGTGATACACCCCGCCCTCGTTGCGGGTGAGGAGAACATCGCCGGCTTGAGTGTCTCGATGGGTGCTCCCATGCCGGTAGGAACAGGTCCCGGAGAAATTCACTAGCAGTACAGCATCGTTGTTGAGCTCCTGCCTGGAGATCAAAGGAGCGACGCGCCCTGAATTGATGACTAAGCCACCGAGATCCACCAGGGAAAACTGCGCGAGAAAGAGGCGGTCCTGAACCAAGGGCACAACCAGGCGCTCACCCATAGCAGTGGTTGATTGCTCGGCGTAGCTGCAGGCGTCTGACTCGATTTCAACGCCCAGGGCCCTGAGCGGCAGGGGGAGTGCCGCCAGGGCATCAGGGCTCATGCCCCCACCCACGGGGGGGGCTATGCAGCCCGGCGGTCGGCCATCGGCGCTCGTTCATTGAGGGAGAGCTCCAGCAGATAAGCGGCGAGATTGCTGAGCGAGCGGCCCTCAGCGCTGCTGCGCTGGATCAGGGCCTCCATCAAGACATGCGGAACAGTGATCGTCAGGCGCTTGGGGGCTCGGAAGGAGCGCTGCGGATGCGGTGAGAACGGTGAGGAACCAACGGATGTGAATGGCATGGCGAATCGGAATCGCCACGAAAGGATCAGGGTGCGGAACGGTGGCGGTCTACCGATTTGATCCTGAATTGGGGTTGTCACTTCCGTCTTGGCAAAGATCCGCCGAGTTTGCCAAGGCTTGGTAAAGAAGGTTCAGGGTCTATTCAGTTTTTGCATATTGCCGCCGCTCGGCTCGTGGCGCGGTGTGCGCACGGTTGTGTCAGTTCTGTTGCTTGACGCTGAAGATTGCAGCGCTCTGCCGCAGTTCATCTGTTCATGCGCTGTGGTTCAAGAGCACAGCGACTGCGAGGCACTTTGATGCAGGTTTGCGATGCCGATGATGAACAGTTCCGAGCGTTCGGGTCGTTTTGAGATCGACCTACCAGTCGAGGTCATTGCGCGATTGCAGGAGTTGGCGGGCTGCACCAGTCGCCGTCAGCTGGATGCGCTGGCCTCGCAGCTGATCATTCAGGCCATGGAGACCAGGCGCTCGTAGCGCCAAGGGCGACTGCCTATCCGGACCCAGGCACCCTCTTGCTGATCCGCAGAAGCGGCGGCTGTTGCGCCAAGCCGCCATCACCAAAATGGCCCCAGGCGATCAGGCCTAAGGCGAGGAAACAGCTTGTGGCGCGATGGAGCTCATGGTGTATGCAGATGCAAGCACTCGCCGTTCATCCAGAGCATCGAGGAGCCGGAATCCACCGCAGTCCAGGCTTCATCGGTGGTGAGTGGTTCGGTGCTCAGGATCGTCACCACGTCGGAGCTGGAGGTGAGCGGCGCGAAATCAATCTGCAGGGGTGGATCGGCGAGGGTGGCGGTGGTGAACGGTGCCCGGCGCGTGAGCCAGTGCAGGCGAGTTGTGGCGGTGGCGAACAGCCACTGGCCGTTGGAGATCAGGGCGTTGAAGGTGCCCATGCGGGCCAGTTCCGTGGCGTAGGCGTGCAGCTGGGTTGAGATCTGCTCTGGATTCTCAGGATCCACGCTGTCCTTATCGAGTTGGTCGAGGATCCAGCAGAAGGCGGCTTCGCTGTCGGTGGAACCAAACGGGCGGTAGGTGTCCCCGCTGGGTATCGCTCCATCGAGGTTGCCGTTGTGGGCAAACACCCAGGTCTGCCCCTTCCAGCTGCGGGCAAAGGGATGACAGTTCTCCAGTGCCACCAGCCCCTGGGTGGCCTTGCGGATGTGGGCAATCGACACCAACGCCTTGGGCGAGCGTTCCGCCAGCTGATCGGCCAGCTGGGAAAAGGCCGCTGGTGCGTCTTCTCGGATCAGATCGAGACCGGATCCATCCGGCGTGAAACTGGCGAGCCCCCAGCCATCGGCATGTTCACCAACGGCCCCGCCGCGGCGGCTGAGGCCGCGGAAGGAGAACGCCATGTCGGTAGGCGTGTTGGCGTTGAGGGCAAGCAGTTCACACACAGGCGTCAGCGCGATTGGGCGAACAGGCGATCCCAGAGGCCGCCGTTGTCAAAGAAGGTCTTGTTGACAGCCTCCCAGCCGCCAAAGTCCTTCACTGAGAAGAAGGTCTTCACCGGAGCGAAGCGATCCTTCACGCGTTGCCACACCGTTGGGTTCGTGGGGCGGAAACCTTCCTCGGCAAAGATCTGCTGGGCTTCTTCGGTGAAGAGGTAGGCGGCCAGAGCTTCAGCGGCTTTGCGGGTGCCCTTGCGATCCACCACCTTGTCCACCACCGCCACAGGCCCCTCAATCCGGATATTCACCTCGGGCACCACGAACGGTGCCTTGAGATCACCCGTGCGGGTGGCCAGGATCGCCTCATTCTCGTAGTTCAACAGCACATCGCCCTGATCACGCTTCAGGAACACGTCGGACGCTTCGCGGGCATCTTTGGGCAGGTTCTCGACGTTCTTGTACACGTTGGTGACGTAGGCCTCCGCCTGCTTCTGATCACCACCGGTCTGGGCCACCGAGCCCCAGAGCCCCAGGAAGTTCCAGCGTGCACCGCCGGAGGTCTTGGGGTTGGCGGTCACCACCGTCACCCCGTGCTTCACCAGATCCTTCCAGGTGCGCACGCCCTTGGGATTGCCCGCGCGGGTCAAAAAGGCAACCGCGGAGTTGGTGATGATGCTGTCGCTGGGCAGCTCCTTCTCCCATCCCGGCTGAATCAGACTGGCCTCCTGCAGCTTGAGCACATCGGCCGAAAGGGCCAGGGTGGCCACGTCGGCATCCAGGCCATCGATCACTGCCCGGGTTTGGGTGCCTGATCCGCCGTAGCTGGTGCGGATCTTGATGTCCTGGCCGGTCTTGGCCTTCCAATCAGCGGCGAACTTGGGAAGGATCTTGTCGTAGGCGCCTTTGGTCACGGCGTAGCTCACGAGCAGCAGCTCCTGCTTGCCCTCGCCCTTGCCGCTCTCAGCAGAGGGGCCCGAGGCGGTACCGCAGGCGGTGAGCAGGATCGAGCTGCTCAGCGCCAAAAGCGAACCGCGGGAGAGGAGTTGACGCATTGTCACGTGAGTCGATCGGGAATATGCGCAAGACATACAGCGGTAGATCGGTCGTCTTACCGCTTTTCAGTGCTGGCGGCTGAATCGCGCCATGAAAAACCCCGGCTCTGAACCGGGGTCTTGCTGCAGCAGGGTTGCGCTGCGCGGCTGGTGGTGGTGGTGTGGTTAGCGCGTGCGGGCAAAAATCTGACCCCAGAGCCCGCCTTTACCGAAGAACTTCTTATCAACTCCAGCCCAGCCCCCCAAGTCACCCACTTTGAAGAAGGTCAAGTTCTGGAATTTCCCTTTCGCATAGGCCTTGCCCTCGGGTGTGGTGGGGCGGAACCCGTTGTCGGCGAAGACCTTCTGAGCCGCCGGGGAATACAGGTAGCGCACAAATGCTTCGGCCACCTTTCGGGTGCCGCGGCGATCCACCACCTTGTCCACCACGGTGACGGGCTGCTCGGTGAGCACATTGGGGCTAAAGAGCTTGTAAGGCGTGGTCCACTCGCCTTTGCGACGGGCCAGGATCGCCTCGGTTTCCCAGTTCAGCAGCACATCGCCCTGGCGCCGTTTCACGAACAGGTCAGTCGCTTCACGAGCATCCTTCGGCAGCACATCGGCGTTCTTGTAAACGCCGGTGATGAAGCTGCGGGCCTGGGCTTCGGTGCCACCGATGCGGGTGATCGCTCCCCAGAGCGCCAAGAAGTTCCAGCGGGCCCCGCCTGAGGTTTTGGGGTTGGCCAGCACGACATCCACGTCTTTGTTGTCGAGGTCCTTCCAGCTGTTGATCTTTTTGGGGTTACCGGGGCGCACAAACACCGCCACGGTGGAATTGATTGGCGTGGAGTTGTACGGGTTTTCCTGCTCCCAACCGGGCCTGATCAGGCCGGCTTGCTGAATCTTGGTCACATCAGCTGCCATGGCCAGGCTCACCACATCGGCCTCAAGGCCATCGATCACGGCGCGGGTCTGCGAGCCGGAGCCTCCATAGCTGCCTTTAAAGCTCACGGTTTGGCCTGTCTTTTTCTTCCAGTCAGCGGCAAACAGTTTGAAGATCTGGTCGTAGGCGGTTTTGGTCACGGCGTAGGACACCACCGTGAGGGATTGGGGTTTGGCGGGTTGCTGGGCCTGAACGATCGGTACGTTCAGGGTTGCAGCAGCGGTGGCCGCCAGCGGCAGAACAGCCAGGCCCGTGATCAGCACTTGGCGGCGCAGCTCGGAGCGTCTGGCGAGAGAAGGTACTACGGTCCTTCGGTCGGGAACAACGAGAACGTACCTGGCCATCCGACTCTCCCGATGTGCTTCAAACCACACGGGTAGGAGCCCTGATTTCCTACTCAGTAGCCGTGCTTTGCCTGACACAATGGACGCTGTGCAAGTGGAGCCATGCCGTTCAGCGCCAAGACGGAATACGGCCTGGTCGCCCTGATGGACCTGGCAACGGCCCATGCCACGGGCGATCTGGTGCAGACAGGAGAGATCTGCCGGCGGCATGCCATCCCAGAGCGCTACCTCGAGCAGATGCTCACGGCTCTACGCAAAGGAGGGTTTCTCAAGAGTGTGCGTGGCCCGCGGGGCGGGTTTCTGCTGGCACGCCCCCCCGAACAGATCCGCATCATCGATGTGGAGGCCTGCCTAGAAGGCGAGGTGTCGCCTGCCCGCAAGGGTGAACGCCAGGACCCCGAATTTCAGGTGTTAAGCGAGCTGGGTAATCGCCTCGAGCAAGCCAGGGCCGCGATTCTCAGCGAAACGACCCTGGCGCAGCTGGTTCAGAAGCGCGATCAGATGAAGCAGCCCCAACCGATGTTCTACATCTGATCACCGCGGAAACGGCCTTCCGTGTGCCTTGAAATACCGGTACGCCTATCGGGACAAGCGCATACTGCCGCCAGATGCCTGCCGCCCATGGCCTGTTGTGCGCGAATGCCTCGCCTCCGATTGCTCTCCAGCCTCGATGACCCGCCCCATCGCCCGCCAACGCCATGACCACCTCACACCTGAAACGGCCCTAGCGACTCACGCTTCATCCACAGGATGTGCTGCCTGAGCACATGAGCTGGCGATTGCACGAGGGGTATGTGCGCTCAGCCACCATGGATGACGATGGCGAGTCAATCACCCTGGGGTTGTGGGGTCCCGGTGATGTGATCAGTTCGGAAGATCCGGTTCTGCATCCACTGGAATTGCAGTGCCTAACCACGGTTGTGGTGGAACATCTGGAGCTGGATGACGACACCCAGCTCCAACACATCCGCCGGGAACGCCAGATGTTGGCCGAGTTGCATGCCATCCAGCGCATGCGCTCCGGTGAGCGGCGCCTGCTTGCGCTACTCACCTGGATCGCGAGCTCCTTTGGTCAGATCAACCGTCACGGTTGCAGGCTCTCCCTGGCCGAGCTGAACCTCACCCATCGCGGTGTCGCTGATTTGTGCGGTCTCACGCGGGTCACCGTGACCAAGCTGCTGAGTCGTTTCCGGCACGACGGCGTTCTAGTGACCGTTGGCGAGAGCGATCTGTTGATTCCGCGGGAGCGATGAGGACGCCCCCTCCTCCCTGGTGCCTGCACTGGGACAGTGATGGTGAGCTCGCCTGGAGCGATCGCCACGACGTGATCGAGCGTCTCGCGGTTCACGAACCAGCCATGGCACCGGCTCTCCCGCAGCAGCCGATGCCTCTACCGGCGAGCGCATCTCGCCAAAGACGCAAGCGAACCCCGTCTTGCCCATCCATAACCCCCGGCCTCCTTGTGCTCACACAGGGAGGCCTTTGCCTTGAACAACTTCCACCATGCCTGCGATTTTTGCCAACAACAGCCTCACCACAGGCGGAATACCACTGGTGCAGCTGCAGCGGGTCTGCGCAGGGTGCCATGCCCGGATCCTGGCCAAGATCGAAGCGCGCAATCCCGCTTTTTCAGTGAAATGCCGCATCGGCGCGGCGATGGTGGCTCAGGCAGAGCGCGATGGCCTGTTGGGGCCGGGGAAAGAACTGATTGAACCCACCAGCGGCAACACGGGAATCGCTTTGGCGTTTGTAGCCGCCTCCCGAGGGGTTCCTCTCACCTTGACGATGCCGGACACGATGAGTGAAGAGAGGCGCAAATTGCTTCTTGCCTATGGAGCTCGCCTGGTGCTCACCGAAGGGCGCCACGGCATGGCCGGAGCGATCGCGATGGCCGAATCGATGACGATCAGTGATCCCGATCGTTATGTGTTGCTGCAGCAGTTCGCCAATCCAGCCAATCCGCAGATTCATCACGACACCACCGGTCCTGAAATCTGGGCCGACACTGAGGCTCAGGTGGACGCTGTTGTGGCAGGTGTGGGAACCGGCGGCACCATCAGTGGGGTGAGCCGTTACATCAAACGCACCCTGGGGAAACCATTGATCTCGGTCGCTGTGGAGCCGGAGCAGAGCCCGGTGATCAGCCAAACCCTGGCTGGTGAAGTCATCCAACCCGGCCCCCATCGCATTCAAGGCATTGGCGCAGGCTTTGATCCCACCAACCTTGATCTTTCCTTGCTCGACAGAGTGGAACGGGTGAGTGATCAAGACGCCATCACGATGGCCAGACGCCTCGCCCAAGAGGAGGGCATTTTGGCTGGCATCTTATGCGGTGCCGCTGTGACAGCCGCCGTGCGCGTAGCCCGAGATGCGGACTTTGCGGGCAAAACCATCGTGGTGATTCTTCCTGATTCAGGTGAGCGCTATTTGAGCACCAATCTGTTTCTGACAGAAGGTGATTCAGGGCGCTGATCACTAACAAAAAGCCCCCGGGGGAATGTCCCGGGGGCTAGTGCTTCTGAACGGCTGTGGCTGCGGCCGCTCAGCCCATCACTTGTTGGGCTGCGGGGTCATGCGCAGGTAGGGCTTGATCTCGGTCACGCCCTTGGGGAACTTGGTGCGCGCTTCGTCGGTGGGGATCGAGGGCACCACCACGCAGTCGTCGCCGTCTTTCCAGTTCACCGGGGTGGCCACCTGGTGGTGGTCGGTGAGCTGCAGGGAGTCGATCACCCGCAGGATTTCCTGGAAGTTACGGCCGGTGCTGGCGGGATAGGTGATCTGCAGGCGCAGCTTTTTGTTCGGGTCGATGATGAACACCGAACGCACCGTGAGGTTGTTGAGCGAGTTCGGGTGGATCATCCCGTAGAGATCGCTCACCTTCTTGTCCTCATCGGCGAGGATCGGGTAGTCAACGGTGGTGTTCTGCGTTTCGTTGATGTCGCAGATCCAGCCGCCATGGCTCTCAGCGGAGTCCACGCTCAGGGCGATGGTTTTCACGTTGCGCTTCTCCCACTCCGAGCGCAGGCGCGACACCTCACCCAGCTCGGTGGTGCACACGGGGGTGTAGTCGGCGGGGTGGGAGAACAGCACCACCCAGCTGTCACCAGCGAAGTCGTAGAGGTTGATCGGACCCAGCTGGGAGTTCTGGGTGAAATCGGGGACGGTGTCGCCCAGTTGGAGCGCCATGGAGCCGGGTTGAGGATTGGGCCAGATGCTGACATAGCCAGCCCCGCGACTGACGTCAATCGCTGGTGTGCGTTTCGCTGAACAGCCAGTCGCGCAGGCTTTCCAGGCCAAGGCCAGCTGTAGCCGAGATGAACAGGGCCAGCGGGTCGAGCGCTCTGGCCTGGGCCACGGCTTCGGCGGGGCAGCGGTCGATCTGGTTGCCGATTAGCCGCCGTGGCGTATCGCTGCCCAGTTCATCGAGGATCGTGTGCACGGTGCTCAGCTGCTCTGGCCAGCCCGGATCGGAGAGATCCACCACCAGCAGCAGTTGATCCGCTTCCAGGGTTTCTTCGAGGGTCGAGCGGAATGCTTCCACCAGTGGCGGCGGCAGGGCGCGGATGAAGCCCACCGTGTCGGTGAGGAGCAGTGTTTGCGGCGGACCGCCGCTTGGCTCGGGTCGGCTGATGCGCCGGGTGGTGGGGTCCAGGGTGGCGAAGAGCTTGTTTTCAGCCAGAACCCCCTCGCCAGGGGCCGGTTTGCTCAGGGCATTGAGCAGGGAGCTTTTGCCGGCGTTCGTGTAGCCCACCAAGGCAAAGCGCGGTAAGCCGTGGCGGCTGCTGCGCAGGCGGGCCCGGTGTTCCCGCAGTTTCTGCACGTCGCGCTGCAGCTTGTCGATACGGCGGGCAATGGCGCGGCGATCCTTCTCCAGCTGCGTTTCGCCGGGGCCGCGCGTTCCTATTCCGCCCCCCTGGCGCGAGAGGCTCAGGCCGCGGCCCACGAGCCGGGGCAGGCGGTAGCGCAGCTGCGCCAGCTCCACCTGCAGTCGTCCAGCACCACTGGCGGCCCGTTGGGCAAAGATGTCGAGAATCAGTTCGCTGCGATCGCTCACCGGTAGATCCAAGATCCGCTCGAGATTGCGGGCTTGGGCGGGGGTGAGTTCGCGGTCGGTCACCACCAGGGATGCCCCCAGGCGCCTGGCTTCGAGGGCCGCTTCGCGCAGTTTTCCTTCGCCCCAGAGGGTCTGCGGTGAGCCCGAGGCCTTGCGTTGCACCACCAGCCCCACAGGTACCGATCCGGCGCTGCGCACCAGACCCTCCAGTTCGGCGATCTCCCGGCGGGCTGCCTCAGGGGCGCCGGGGCTGAGCACCAGCAACAGCACCTGCTCCAGCCCCCCGGCTTTGGTGATGGGCTGCACCGCCGTGCGCTCCGGCGGGATCCACTGGCAGAGCTCGCCTAGGTCGTCGATGGCCTGTTGCTGCCAGGGGTGGGCTGGATCACCGCCTGGGAGGTAGGCGGCGGCGGGCCAGTGGCCGCCGGCCTCGGGGTGCTGCCCGAAGCGCAGCCACAGCTGGGGATCGAGATCCAGCCCCACCACCGCTTCACTGCCATGGGGCTCCAGTTGCTTGGCGCGGCCCACGCAGGTGATCAGGCGCAGATCGCTGCCCTGGCGGCGAGGGCCGCCGGGCAGCCGCTCCAGCAGCCGCCCCGATTGCTCCAGCGGCCCCACCCACAGCAGCCGGCAAAGGCCGCGGCCATCGATCACCAGGCTGAGAGGCAGCTCCAGCTCGCTGCTTTCGGCCGCCAGGCGCTGCAGGGTGAGCAGGTCGGCGCCGAAGGCTTCCGGGTGACGGCGGTGGCTGAGGCGCTCAAGCCGGCGGGTCTGGGCAGGGCGCAGGCCGGCGGTGCGGCCCAACAGGGCGGTTTGTTTCAAGCGACTTCGCCGCCGGGTGTTCCGGCGGGCTGTTGTCTCTGGATCAGCACGCAGTGCACTCCAGCGGCCTTGGCGCCCGCTTCATCCTCCGGGCTGTCGCCGATGTGCCAGGCCGCTTCAGCGGGTACATCCAGCAGCTGCAGCGCCCGCTGGAAGGGCAGCGGATCGGGTTTGGCGGCACCCACCTGCGACGACACCACCACCGCGTCCAGCAGGGGCGAGAGTTCCAGGTGCTCCAGGAGCCGGTGCAGGCGCTGATCGAAATTGCTCACCACCGCCAGCTTCAGACCGGCGCTGCGCCAGCGCTGCAGATGCTCCGCCACATCGGCGTACACCTGCCACGGCTCAGCCGTGGCGAAGTGCTCGAACAGGGCGGGCCCCAGGGCTGGCGGCAAAGGCTCCTCGTGGCCGCAGGCCTTCAAGGACCCCGTAATCAGCTCGATCCACCAAGCCTGCTCCGCTTCCAGCAACGCGTCGCCCTCCAAGCCAGGGAAGGCCAGCGGTGGCGCCGCTCGGAACAGTCTTGGGAAGACGGCATTGATCGCCTTCGCTTCCACGATCACGCCGTGTTCGGCGGCAAAGCCGGCGTAGGTGCTGCCCACTGAGCGCCGCAGTCCGATCAGGGTGCCCATCGCATCGAGCAGCAATCCCTCGGGTCGGCGCTGGTGGGTCATCGGCAAGGCGGGGTGGGTCTCGGTCAGAACCAATCAGCCAGCCAGCCGCCGGCCACGCGCAGCTGATGCTGCAGGCCCGGCATCCGGGCCAGGTAAGCCAGCCGCCGCAGCTGGAACGCCGCGGGGCCGGCCAGGGTGATGCCCATGCCGGTGAGCGTGGCTTGGCCGATGCCCAGCCCCAGCATTTCTCCCAGATCGTTCCAGATAAACGGTTCGAGCTCCTCGCCGCGGCGATCGCGCTGCACGTTGGCCGCCACGCAGGCGGCCTGTTGGTAAGCCACCTGCGCCGTGGCGGGATGGCTGTCGCCGCTGGCATCAGGACAGATGGCGGCATCCCCCATGGCAAACACGTGCGGGGCACCCACCACCCGCAGCTCCCGGTCGCAGTGGAGACGCCCCCGTGGGTCAAGTGCCAGGGCGGGTGTGATTGCAGGCACGCTGCCCACCACACCGCCGGTCCAGATCACGCCATCGCAGCTGAGCTCTTCCGAGCTGGTGCCATTACCGCGCTGCAGGCTGAGGGAAGCCGCTCCCACCGCCGTGACCCGGGTGCCCGTGCGCAGGCGGATATCGCGTTTGAGCAGCGCGTCGCGCGCCTGATCGCGGTTGAACGAGCGCGCCCCTGGCAGCAGCTCCTCCCCTTGTTCGATCAGTTCGATCACCGCCGCTCCTTGCAGCAGGTCGGCGAGCTTGCAGGCCAGCTCCACACCACTGGCCCCGGCCCCCACAATCACGATCCGCTGCAGCGGGCGTTGCTGTTGCCGCAGATGTTCCACCAGTTGCTGCAGCCGATCCACATCCGCGAGGCTGCGAAAACCGATGCAGTGCTCGGCCACACCGGGGATGCCGTAGGTGCATGGTTTGCCGCCAGTGGCGAGCACTAACTGCCCGTAGTGCAACCGCTGGCCTGCGTCGGTGTGCAGCTCGCGGGTTTGGGTGTCGATGCGGGTTACCCGCTCCTGCAGCCACACCACACCCTTGCCCGCCAAGAGCTCCCCATAACGCGGGGCCACTTCCCAGCGCCTGAGCTCATGGCTGAGCAGTTCGTAGAGCAGCGGCAGGAACAAAAAGCGTTCCTGGGGCTCGATCAGCACCACCGGCATCGACGGCCTTGCCGCCGCCAGCTGCAGGGCGGCGCTCAGCCCTCCGAAGCCACCTCCCACCACCACAACGGGTTGCTGTTCGGCCTCGGCTGGTGGCACGGTTCCGACGGGTCGGGGGAGTTGCGCGAACCCTAACCAGCAGCTGTGTAGGCGGAAGCCATTCCCCCTGGCATTGGAGGATGGGTGGATGACCACCACCTCGGCGATCACAGCTCCGGCCATCGATGCCCAGCAGGCTTGCCGTGAGCTGGAGCAGCGCGATCCCCTGGGCCGTCTGAGCTGGGGGTTAGAGCAGTTCGGCGACGGTTTCACCCTCACCACAAGCTTCGGCATTCAGGCGGCGGTGTCGCTGCATCTGATCAGCCAGCTGGATCGCAAGGTTCCGGTGATCTGGGTGGATACCGGCTACCTGCCACCGGAGACCTATCACTACGCCGAAACCCTGATCGAGCTGCTGGATCTGCAGGTGCATGTTGCGCAGGCTGAGATCAGCCCGGCCCGGATGGAGGCCCTGCACGGCCGCCTCTGGGAGACCGGTCAGGTTGAAGACATGGAGACTTACCACCGCATCCGCAAGGTGGAACCGCTCGATCGCGCTCTTGATGCCCTGCAGGTGCGCTGCTGGGCCAGCGGCGTGCGCGGCCATCAGACCGATCACCGCAGCACCATGCAACCGTTGGCCGAGGTGCGTGGCCGCTGGGCCCTGAGGCCCCTGCTCGCCTGGACCAACAAAGACGTTTTTTATTACATGCAGGAGCACGGGCTGCCCCAACACCCGTTATTCGAGAAGGGGTATTCCACCGTGGGCGACTGGCATTCCAGTGCCCCGGATGATGGCGGCATCAGCGGCCGTGCCACCCGCTTTGGGGGCCTCAAACAGGAATGCGGTATTCACCTGCCCGGGATGGCCGGCGAGGGCATCTGAGGTGGGGCGGCTGTTGCTGATCGGCAACAGCCGCTGGCACTGGGCCGAGCTGGAACCGGGTTCAGGTGCTCTGCGCTGTTGGCATACCGCGCCAGGGTCTTCCCTTGATCCGGCGAAGGGAGGGTTGTTGCAGGCCTGGGCTGCGGTTGGTGCGTTGCCTGTGCAGCTGGCGTCCGGATCCGCCCGGCGGATTGCTCTTGAGGATGTGCCGCTCCAGGGGCTGCCGCCCTGGTTGGGCATCGATCGCGCCCTGGTGGGCTGGCGTGCCTGGCAGCAGCAGGGGGCTGCGGTGTTGGTGGCCGATGCCGGCACTGCCTTGAGCCTGACGCGGGTGAGCGCAGACGGTGGCTTCACCGGTGGCTTAATCAGCGCTGGTGTGGCTCTCCAGTTGCGAGCGCTCACGGGATCCACCGCACAGCTGCCTGCGGTAAACCCTGCAACGGCGCAGATGGGCGAAGCCTGGCCGATTCACACCGAGCCCGCCATGGCCGAAGGCTGCCGGCGAGGGGTGGCCGCGGCGATTGCTGAGGCGTGGCGCCAGGCGTGCCGCGAGAGCCCAATCGCAGGGCTTTGGCTCACCGGTGGCGATGCGCCAGGGCTCGTGCCGTTGTTGGAGGAGCAGCAGCTCAAGCCTGTGTTGGCGCCGGATCTGGCATTGGAAGCCATGGCGGCGCTCCCGGCGGTTGGGCTGCTGCCCTGAGGGGTTGGCGTCAGGCCAGGCCCAGATCCCGCAGGATGTCGTCGGCCATGGTTTCGGCTTTCACTTTCGTGTAGGCCTTCTCGATCTTGCCCTCGGCATCCACCACGAAGGTGTGGCGCATCATCCCCATGTATTCGCGGCCCATGAACTTCTTGAGGCCGTAGCTGCCAAAGCTTTCGGCCACCGGGCAGGGCTCGGCGTCGGTGAGGAGGGTGAACGGCAGCTCGTATTTGCTGATGAATTTGCTGTGGCTGGCCGCACCGTCTTTGCTGATGCCCAGCACGGCGATGTTGTGCTGTTCAAAAGCTGTCCATTGATCGCGGAAGTTGCAGGCTTCCTTGGTGCAGCCGGGGGTGTCGTCCTTGGGATAGAAGTAGATCACCACGCGCTGGCCTTTGAAACTGGCCAGGCTCACTGCGTTGCCGTTCTGGTCGGGAAGGGTGAACGCGGTAGCGGCATCGCCGATTTGTAGAGCCATGGCAGGGCTTCAACAGAATGGCGGGAGCCTAAGAGGAGCCCTGAGTACCGCGGCCGAGCTGCATCACCTTGGCCAACCGCGTCTGTGGCTGCTCAGGCTCGATGGCGCCGATGCGTTGTGGGTGTCTGATCGTGAGCAGGCTTGGGCGCAGCGTCTACCCGCGCCCCGGCGGCAGCGTTACCTGCGTAGTCGTGGTCTGTTGCGCCGCCAGTTAGCGGCCTTGCTGGAACTCCCGGCCCAGGAGGTGCCTTTGCACAGTCCGCCTGGCGAAGCCCCGATCCTGGCTCAGGGCTCTGGCCACGTGAGCCTCAGCCATAGCCGGGATCAGCTGCTGCTGGCCTGGTCACCGTGGCCCATCGGTGTGGATCTGGAATGGCATCAGCGGGCGATTCAGGCGGAGCTGCTGGCCCGGCGTTTTTTCCCCCCCCTGGAATGGCAGCACTTGCAGAGCGTTGTTGCGGCCGAACGCCCGGCAGCGGTGCTCGAGAGCTGGGTGCGTAAGGAAGCAGCGATCAAATGGCAGCGCAGCAGCTTGGCGAGTGATCTGCGCCATTGGTGCTGGAACGCCAACCTGCAACAGCTGCAACATCTCGAGCAGGGTTGGCAACCGGCCTGCCAGATGCAGCTGCGTAACGGCTGGTTGTGCGCCGTGGTGGGTGAGGCAGCCGAGCAGGGAATCTGGGGCTAGCGTCCGGCCGTTCCCAGCCCTAGGCAGGCTGCAGCATGCCGATTGCCCTGCGATTCAGTGTGCTCACGCTGTTGAGCCTGTTCGGCGTGGCAGGGCTCGTGCAGCTGCGGTTGTTGCCGCCACCCGCCACCCGCACCGGTGCAGCCACCGATCGGGTGTTGGCTGATCTGGCCAGCCAGGAAGCCCAGCAGGATGTGCGCGCCCGGGCGACCGCTGTGCTGAGCCAGTTCGTGGGTGGAGAGATCACGCGTTACTTCTGGGGCAGCTTCACGGGATACCTCGACGTGTTGGGCCTGGAGCCGCCCGAAGATATGGAGGCCCGCATCACGGAGGCGCCGGAGATGGTGCAACTCCTGCTGATCCCCCGCGGCGGGGATGAGCGCTACGTGGCACGGGTGCAGGCCGAAGACAACGTGCCCCGAGGCGTGGCCTGCAGGGGTCGTGGTGAACCCGGAGACTTTCGCCTCCGCCGCGATGCCTTGCTCTGCCCCAACGGCTGGCAGCCCCTTGAGCTGCCGGCGCGGCAAACCGGTGCCGAAAGCTGAGTCTCTGAATTTTGTTATTTGACAACCGATTCTTAAATCAACCTTCAGAAGGTCCATGGCGGACCGCCAGCTCGCCATACCTGGAGAGTCATCTTCTGCACAACCATGCGCAAGGTTCTCCTCCCCTTGGCTGGCGCTGGTGTCCTGCTTGCAGGCCTCTCGGCCCAGGCCATCCCCCAAGGGCCCACCACCATCAACTCGGATCAAGCTGGCGTGCGCTACGGCGCTCCCACCTTTATCCAAGCGGGCCTGCCCACGCAGACAGCTCGCGCTGTCAGCCAGGGCTTCGTGCGCTCCAACACCCTGCTGCCTCTGGGTGGCACTGAGGTGATCGACAACCCCGTGCCCAAGGATCTGAAGGATCTTTCGGGTTGGTCACGCGATGAGCTGCAGGCTGGCCTGCAGAAGGAGTACGACGTGAATGTGGTCGCTGTGGCCAACTTCCTCTACTCCGAGAAGGGTGAGCAGTTCCTGTCTGAAAGCATTCAGCAGAGCAACTACACGCCTTATTACAGCCAGGCCAACAGCCTCCAGGCTGTGCGCAGCGCCATCATTCTCGATTCGGCTGACGGCAAGCTTTCGAGCTACGGGATGATGTCGAACCTGCCCACCGATCAGCGCCTACAGGGCTCGATGAAGGTATGCGATGTGAGCGACGCTTCCAACAGCCAGCGCGCCACTTCGCTGCTGAGCTGGTACATGAACACCCCTGCCTGCATTGCGGCTTACACCGCTGAGGCTCCCGCCGCAGCGCCGGCTCCGGCTGTCCGCGGCCTGTGGTGATCGACTGATCGACCTGGCGAGACGGGTTGACGTCTTCAGGTCGACGTCGAGCTTGCGGCCTCTGCTCTCGAGCAGGGGCCGTTTTGCTGTGGAGCGCCCGACCGCTACGCCAAAGGCTCAATGCACTGGGCCGCGGCGTTGGGCGATGAGTCGGTGATGTTGCAGTTGCTGCGGCAGACGTTGTCCCACGAGGGAGGTCAGCCCCTGCTCCAGGGTGTTGAGCTGGGCCGCGTTGAGCACACCGCTGAGCTCATGGCGATAGGTCGCTGCTGCACCAAGCCAACGCTCAATCAGGCTGGCGTTCAGGCTCAGCTCCAGGGGTTCGATCCAGCGCTGCCACTGAAGCTCCCAGCCTCGTTTCTCGAGCTGGGAGCTCAGCTGCTCCAGATCGGGTGGCTGCTTCATCCAGCCAGCTTCCCTGGCCTGCGCCGGCTCCAGCAGGGTGCGCAGGTTGTCTGAAAGGTTGTTGATGCTGAGCAGGGCTGCGGCCGGGCCCAGCTGCGGTTGGCTGAACAGCAAGCGCAGCTGGGCGGAGGGGGCTGCCAAGTGGTGCAGTGCCTCAACGGCTGCTTCCAGCTGGGTGATGTTGAGGTTGCGGAAGGGATGACGGGCGGCAATCCATTCGAATGTCAGATCAGCCTCGAGGGCCCCGGCCAGTTGCTCGAGAGGTGTCGACAGGATTAGTGGCTGACGCAGGCTGTCGAGCACCCGCAGCTGGGCCTGAAGGCGTTCGGTGTCGGCGTTGTTGGCGGCCTGAATCACCACGCCGCCTTCGGGGGTGTGCTGCAGCGGATCCAGGGCCCAGAGCAGGGAACGGGCACCGAGGATCAGCACCCTGTCGTGCCGCTGCCAGTTGGCCTGATCCCACAGCTGGCTGCGCAGCTGATCCAGCCGCTCCCCCTCACTGCCGAGCTGTCGCTGCAACCAGCGTTCCAGGGCGGGATCCTCGGGGCTGCTGGTGAGCACGTCTCCAAGCTCGGCTTCGTGTTCTGCAGCGGCGGCCAGTTGGGCGGCCCGGCGTTGCTGCAATTGCTGGCGGCGCTGGCCTTCCCAGCCCAGCTGTCCTGGTTGCCAATAGAGCTGCCCCTGCAGAGCTGTGGGCAGATACTGCTGCGCCACCCAGTGCTCCGCGTAGGCATGCGGGTAGCGGTAGCCCACGCCATCGCCGAAGGCTTTGCCATCGCGGTTGGCATCGCGCAGATAGGCCGGAACCTGCTGCTGGCTGGTGGCCTTCACCGCTTTCAAGGCATCGAAGAAGCCCAGCAGGCTGTTGCTCTTCTCGGTGCTCGCCAAATAGAGAGCCGCCTGGGCGAGGGGATAGAGGCCTTCCGGCAGCCCCACGCGCTCAAAGGCAGCGGCGCAGGCTTCCACCACCACCACCGCCTGCGGGTCGGCCAGGCCGATGTCTTCGCCGGCGGAGATCAGCATGCGCCGGAAGATGAAGCGAGGGTTCTCGCCGGCTTCCACCATGCGGGCCAACCAGAACAGAGCCGCATCAGGGTCGCTGCCCCGCAGCGATTTGATGAAGGCGCTGATCGTGTCGAAGTGGGCGTCGCCCTGTTTGTCGTAAAGCACCGCCCGCTGCTGGATCGATTCCTCGGCGATCGCCAGATCGATGGCGATCACCCCGCGCTCATCGGGCTCGGTGGTTTCCACCGCCAGCTCCAGGGCATTGAGCAGGCTGCGGGCATCGCCGCCGGCCACATCCACCAGATGCTCGGCGGCTTCAGGGCTAATCACCACCTGGCGATCGCCATAGCCGTGGTCGCTGTCGCTCAAGGCGCGCTGCAGCAGCTGGCGCAAGTGCCTGGGCAGGAGTGGCTGGAGCCGGAATAGGCGCGAGCGGCTCACCAGCGCTTTGTTCACCTCGAAGAACGGGTTCTCGGTGGTGGCGCCGATCAGCGTCACGGTGCCGTTCTCCACCCAGGGCAGCAGCGCGTCCTGCTGGGCGCTGTTGAAGCGGTGCACCTCATCGATGAACAGCAGGCTGCGCAGGCCGTGTTGCTCCAGCCGGCGGCGCGCTTCATCCACTTCAGCGCGCAGATCTTTCACCCCTGCTAATACCGCGTTGAGGCTGCTGAAGTGGGCGCGGGTGGTGGCGGCGATGATCCGCGCCAGGGTGGTTTTGCCGACGCCTGGCGGTCCATAGAGGATCAGATTGCCGACGCGATCGGCCGTGATAGCCCGCCGTAGCAGGCGACCTGGCCCCAAAATCTCTTCCTGACCCTGGAAGTCGTCAAGGGTGCGGGGCCGCATCCGATCGGCCAAGGGGGCCAGGTTCTGGCGCAGCTGCTCGCCGCGATGGCTGAACAGATCGCTCACGCCGTCTTGTGTTTTGCAGCCATCATCCGATGAAAGAACGCTGCAGATCCGGTAGCTTGCGCTCTGCTGTCGATGACCAGTGCGGCGCTACCTGGCTCCCCTCCCCCTAATCGCCCTGCTGGTGGGATGCGGAGCGAAGCCCCCGACTCGGCCGCCGCTGGTGGTGCAGGTGGAGGGCATCGGTGACGCCGACTTCAACCCCTCCATCGAGGTGATCAGCGTGTTGAGCTCTACCACCGATGTGGCGCTCCGCCCTGAGACCGATGGACGGGTGGTGAAGATCCTGGTGAGCCAGGGGCAGCAGGTGAAGGCTGGGCAACCGATCTTGGTGCTCGACAATGTTCAACAGACATCTGCCCTTAATGCAAGTCGGGCCGAAGCACGGAAGGATTTCCTCAATGCTGAACGCTACATCTTTTTGAATGAGCAGGGTGCTGTTTCAACCCGGGATCGCGATTTTTATGTGACCCAGGCGATTCAGAGTCGAGATCAAGTCAAGGCTGATGCTGCAACGCTCGGATACAAATACGTCACAGCTCCAATCGATGGAGAGATTGGCGACCTCGATACAGTGAAGATCGGCGATTATGTCAAGCAAGGTCAGGCTATTACCGGAATTGTGGATAACTCCAGTCTCTGGACTCTGATGGATGTGCCGGCCACCCAGGCTCTTCGCGTCAAGATGGGGCAGCCCGTTCAGTTGAAGACGCAGACCAACCCTCAGCTTTCGGCGAATGGAAAGGTGGTGTTTATCTCTCCTTACTTCGGTGTTAGTGGTACCACTTCCTCGCCCAATACGGTGCTGGTGAAAGCGGCGTTCCCGAATCCAAACGGAACTTTAAAGACTGGGCAATATGTGAAGAATCGAATTATTACCGGCAGCAGTCGTCAGTTGTCGGTGCCTGTAAACGCTGTGCTGATGCAGGCTCAGCAGCCCTTCGTTTATAAGATTGTTTCCCTGGCTCAGGCGCTACCCAAGATCAGAGCGTCGACGACGCTTCCAGATGCCGTGAAGAAAAAGTTGGAGGCGCTTCCGCCCGCAACCCCGATCGTGGTGCAGACCCCTGTGCAGCTTGGGAAGCTTCAGGGCAATCGCTATCCACTGATCTCGGGCCTTCAGAAGGGTGAGCGCATTGTGGTGAGTAATACTGCGCTCTTGCGCACGGGTCTGCCCGTGAAGATTGGCCCTGCGGCTGCAAACTGAGGATTGATCAGATATGTCACTCTCCGATAATTTCATCAAGCGTCCGGTTCTCACGACCGTTTGCAGCATTTTGATTGTGTTGGTTGGCTTGATTGCCATTCCAACG